>WPCK01032286.1_pt1 | contig 17113 bp, 27 predicted proteins | sample 5399851 | NCBI WGS metagenome assembly WPCK01 (sample SAMN12869471, study PRJNA574797) | sludge metagenome | isolation source: wastewater treatment of pH11 | place: China:Beijing | collected 2019-05-20 | reverse complement strand
TCACCAGCGCCTGCCGGACCCGCTCCGGCGGCTGCGCCCCGTCGATCGACCGGAAGCTCGGACGCGATCCGTCGTACTCGACGATCGGCCGCGTCTCCCGCCAGTAGACCTTCAACCGCTCCCGCACCACCGCCTCGCTGTCGTCGCTGCGGGTCACGAGTTCGCCGCCACAGCGCTCACACAACTGGGCCAGCATCGGCCCATCGCCGAACGCCGACACGTTCGTCCCGCACACCTTGCACACCCGGCGCGCCCGCACCCGGCGCACCAACTCCTCGTCGGGCACCTTCATCTCGACGACGATGAGCGGGTCGCGCCCGCTCATGATGCCGTCCAGCGCTTCGGCCTGCGGGACGGTGCGCGGAAAGCCGTCCAGCACGAAGCCACGTGCCGTATCCGGGCGCGACAGCCGCTCCCGGACGATACCGGTGATGAGCGCATCGCTCACCAGGTCACCACGATCCATCACCGTCTTCACCTGGCGTCCCAGGTCGCTGCCGCTCTGCACGGCCTCGCGCAGGATGTCGCCGGTGGACACCTTCGGCAGCCCGTACTCCCGCGCGAAGCGATCCGCCTGCGTGCCCTTGCCGGCTCCCGGCGGTCCGAGCATCACCACGTTCAGCGCCACGGTCTCACCCGCGGCGGCCTCGAATCCGCGTCTTCTTCATGAACCCGTCGTAGTGCCGCATGATCAGCTGCGACTCGACCTGGTTCACGGTGTCCATGGCCACGCCCACCACGATCAGGAGGGAGGTGCCGCCGAAGAAGAACTGCACGTTCAACCCCTCGGTGATGAAGCGCGGCAGGATGGCGTCCAGCTGCTCACCGATGAGGGGGATGGGTGCCACCCGGAAGCCCGTCAGCAGGAACTCCGGCAGGATGGCCACCAGCGACAGATACACGGCGCCCACCAGCGTGATGCGCGCCAGGATCGTGTCGATGTACTCGGCGGTCCGCTTCCCGGGCCGGATGCCCGGGATGAACCCGCCGTACTTCCGCATGTTCTCGGCGACATCGTCCGGATTGAAGATGATGGCCGTGTAGAAGTACGCGAAGAAGATGATGAAGGTCACGTACAGCAGGTTGTAGAGCGGCATGCCGTAGCTGATCTGCCGCACGAGGGCGTCGGCCCAGCCGCCGGCCTGCACCATCCCGGCAAACGTCCCCGGGAAGCTCAGGATCGAGCTCGCGAAGATCACGGGGATGACGCCGCCCGTGTTCACCTTCAACGGGATGTGGGTACTCGAGCCGCCGTACTGCCGTCGTCCCACGACCCGCTTGGCGTACTGGACCGTGATGCGCCGGTGGCCACGTTCCACGTAGATGATCGCCGCGATCACGAAGACCATCCCCACCACCAGCAGCGCAATCACCAGCAGGCTGAGCTGGCCCGTCCGCATCTGGTCGAAGGTGGCAATGGCCGCCCGTGGCAGGTTGACCACGATGCCCGAGAAGATGATGAGCGACATCCCGTTGCCGATGCCGCGTTCGGTGATCTGCTCGCCCAGCCACATGATGAACATGGTGCCGGTGGTGAGCGTGAGCACGCAGCCCAGGCGGAACCCCCAGCCCGGGTCGTAGACGAGCGGCAGGCCGCCCGGCATGTCGGTGTTGCGCTCGAGCCAGATGGCGATGCCGAGCGCCTGGACGGCCGCCAGCAGCAGCGTCAGGTAGCGCGTGTACTGCGTGATCTTCCGTCGCCCGAGCTCGCCTTCCTTGGAGAGGCGCTCGAGATACGGCCAGACCACCGTCAACAGCTGCAGGATGATCGACGAGCTGATGTACGGCATCACGCCCAGCGCGAAGATGGTGATGCGCGACAGGCTGCCGCCGGTGAACATGTCGTAGAGGCCGAACATGGTGTTCTGGGCCTGCTGCGCCAGCACCGCGAGCGCCTCCGGGTTCACGCCCGGGGTTGGGATGTGGTTGCCGATGCGATACACCGCGAGCAACCCGAGCGTGAAGAGCACCCGGTTCCGCAGATCCGCGACGGCGAACAGATTTCTCAGGCTCTCGACCACGTGTGCCTCGAATCGGCTAGAGCGCTTCGGCCTTTCCACCCGCGGCCGCAATCTTCTCGGCCGCCTTCCCGCTGAACTTGTGCGCCTGCACGGTCAGCGCCTTGCTCACCTCGCCACGCGCCAGCACCTTCACCCGCACCTCGCGCCCCTGCACCAGGCCCGCCGCCCGCAGCGTGTCGGGCGACACCGTCGCGCCGGTCTCGAAGCGGGCCTCGAGCTGGTCGAGGTTCACCACGGCGTACTCCGTGCGGAAGTCGGTGTTGTTGAAGCCGCGCTTCGGCACGCGCCGGTGGAGCGGCATCTGGCCGCCCTCGAACCCGCGCTTGTACGAGTAGCCGGAGCGCGACTGCGCGCCCTTGTTGCCGCGGCCGGCGGTCTTGCCGTTCCCCGATCCCGGGCCGCGGCCGACGCGCTTCTTCGCGAACTTGGAGCCGGCGGCCGGCTTGAGATTGTTGAGACTCATCGCGCTACCTGCTCCACCCTACTCGACCACCTGCACGAGGTGGCGCACCTTGTGAATCATCCCGCGCGTCTCCGGCGTGTCGGCCAGTTCCACCGTGTGCCGGATCTTGCGCAGGCCCATCCCCTGGACCGTCGCCGCCTGGGTCCTGTTGAACCCGATGGGGCTCCGCACCAGCGTGACCTTCACCGTCTTCTTCGCCTGGTCAGCCATGGTCGTCGTCCTACGCCCGCGCCGCCGCGCCCAGTTCCTCCGCGTCCTTGCCGCGGAGTCGCGCGATCAGACCGGGGTCCTTCAGCTGCTGCAGCGCGGTAAACGCCGCGCGCACCACATTGTGGGGGTTGGCCGTCCCGAGCGACTTGGTCAGCACGTTGGACACCCCCGCCGATTCCACCACCGCGCGCACCGCGGCGCCGGCGATGATGCCGGTGCCCTCGGGGGCGGGCTTCAGCAGCACGCGACCCGCGCCGAAGCGACCCACGATGGGATGCGGCACCGTCGTCCCCTTGAGCGGGACGCGAATCAGATTCTTCTTCGCGGCCTCGATGCCCTTCTTGATGGCCGACGGCACTTCCTTGGCCTTGCCCACGCCGTAGCCCACCACGCCGTGGCCGTCACCGACGACCACGAGGGCGCTGAAGCTCAGGTTCTTGCCGCCCTTGACGACCTTGGTGACACGGTTGATGGCCACCACCGTGTCCTTGATCTCGAGCTGCGTCGGGTCGATCTTCTCGCGTGTCCGCATGTTTTGCCTTCTGCCTTCTGCCTTCTGCCTTAGAACTGAAGGCCGGCCTGACGTGCCGCCTCGGCCACGGCGCGCACGCGGCCGTGATACAGGAACCCGTTCCGGTCGAACACCACGCGCGTGATGCCCTTCTCCTTCAGGCGTTCCGCGATCGCCTGTCCCACGACCTCGGCGCCCTTGCGGTTGCCCCCGCGCGCGCCCTCGGCCAGCTTCGCCTTCAGCGTCGGCTCCACGCTCGACGCCGCGGCGACGGTCCGGCCCGCCAGGTCGTCGATGACCTGCACGTAGATGTGCGACCCGCTCCGGAACACGCTCAGCCGCGGCTGCTCGGGCGTGCCCTGCAGGCGCTTGCGAATCCGGAACTTGATGCGCTCCCGACGGTCTTCCTTCGTTGCGATTCTCATACGCCTAGGCTCCGGTCTTTCCGGCCTTCTTCTTCAGCACTTCGCCCGTGTAGCGCACGCCCTTTTGTTGATACGGGTCGGGCTTGCGCAGTCGCCGCAGGTTCGCGGCCACCTGGCCCACTAGCTGGCGGTCGACGCCGGTCACCGTGATGTGCGTCTGCTTGTCGACGGCCACCTCGATGCCCGTGGGCACATCGAACACCACCGGGTGCGAGTAGCCCAGCGCCAGCACGATCTGCTTGCCCTTCACCTCGGCGCGGTAGCCCACGCCGACGATGTCGAGCTCGCGCTTCCAGCCCTCGGTGACGCCGAGCACGGCGTTGTTCACCAGGCTGCGCGCCAGGCCGTGGAACTTGTCGAGCTCACGCTCCTCGGTCTTCTTCTTCGTCAGCAGCTGCCCGTCCTCGACCACGGCGGTGACGCCGGGCGGCAGGGCCTGCTTCATCTGGCCCTTCGGGCCCTTCACCTCGACGCCGGCGGCATCCACCTTGACGGTGACGCCCTTCGGGATCGCGATCGGTTTCTTCCCAATTCTCGACATGGCGTCACCACACGTTGCAGAGGATCTCGCCGCCGACGCCCGCCTTCTGGGCGGATCGGCCGGTCATCACCCCCTGCGAGGTCGTCAGGATGTTCACCCCGAGGCCCCCGAGGACCGGGGGCACGCCGTCGCGCCCCGCGTAGACACGGCGGCCCGGACGGCTCACGCGCTCGAGGCCCGAGATCACCTTCTCCCCGCCGGGGCCGTACTTCAGGAACAGGCGCATCACCTGACGCGGCGCCTTGCCCGGCCGCTCGGACGCCGCCTCGACGAGCTTGTAGCCCGCGATGTAACCCTCGTCTTGGAGGATCTTCGCAATCTCGGTCTTCAGCTTCGACGCCGGGAGCTCGACACGCGCGTGCCTGGCGTGCACGGCGTTGCGAATCCGCGTCAGCATGTCGGCAATCGGATCAGTCATGGTCGTTCCAACCCCTACCAGCTGCTCTTGGTGACGCCGGCGACATCGCCGGTCAGCGCCAGCTCGCGGAAGCAGAGACGGCACATGCCGAACTTCCGCATGTAGGCGCGCGGCCGGCCGCAGCGGCGGCAGCGGTTGCGATGGCGCACCTTGAACTTGAGCGTCTTCTTTTCACGAACCTTCTTCGCAGTCGTGGCCACGGCGTCTCGTCCTCTCTAGTTCTGCCGGAAGGGCATGCCCATCAGTTGCAGCAGCTTCCGGGCCTCCGCGTCGGTCTTGGCGGTGGTCACCACGCAGACGTTCATGCCGCGGGCCTTGTCCACCTTCAGGTAGTCGATCTCCGTGAACATGAGCTGGTCGCGCAGGCCGAGGGTGTAGTTGCCCCGTCCGTCGAAGCCCTTGCCCGACACGCCGCGGAAGTCGCGGACGCGCGGCAGCGCGATGCTCATCAGGCGATCGAGGAACTCGTACATCCGCTCGCCGCGCAGCGTCACCATGGCGCCGATCGGCATGCCCTGGCGCACCTTGAACTGCGCGATCGACTTCTTCGCCCGGCGCACGGCCGCCTTCTGGCCGGTGATCTTGCCGAGCTCCTCGGCACCGGTGTCCACGACCTTGGCGTTCTGCGTGGCCTCGCCGAGCCCCATGTTGACCACCACCTTGGTGATCCGGGGCACCGCCATCACGCTGGTGTAGCCGAACTCCTTCCGGAGCGCCGGGACGACGTCCGTCTGGTACTTCTCCCGCAACCGGGCCTTCTGCGCCTTCATTTGTCCACCACCGCGCCGCTCTTGCGGCCAATGCGCACCCGCCGCCCGTCGGACAGCGTCCGGTGCCCGACCCGCGTCGCCTTGTTCTCGTCCGGATCGAGCAACATCACGTTGCTCGCGTGGATGGGGGCCTCGCGCTCGACGATGCCGCCCTTGATGTTCTTCTGCGGGTTCGGCCGGGTGTGCCGCTTGATGACGTTCACGCCCTCCACCACCACCCGGTTCTTCGCGGCCAGCACCATCAGCACGCGGCCCTTCTTGCCGCGGTCCTTGCCGGTGCGGACGATCACCTGGTCGTTCTTGCGAATGCTCATCGACGGCATGGCTACAGCACCTCGGGCGCGAGCGAGATGATCTTCATGAAGCGCCGCTCGCGCAGCTCGCGGGCCACGGGCCCGAACACGCGCGTGCCGATCGGCTCGTTGTTGTCGTTGATCAGCACGGCCGCGTTCCGGTCGAAGCGGATGTAGCTGCCGTCCTTGCGCCGCTGCTCCTTGCGCACGCGCACGACGACCGCCTTCACCACCTGGCCCTTCTTGATGTTCGATTCCGGCGCCGCCTCCTTGACGTTCGCCGTGATGACGTCGCCCAGGTAGGCGTAGCGCCCGGCCGACCCGCCAATCGGGTTGATCACCGAGATCTTGCGCGCGCCGGAGTTGTCGGCGACGTCGAGGATCGATCGCATCTGGATCATGGTCGCCTCCTCCTACACCGCCGCCGCGCGTTCGATGATGCGGGTCACCGCCCACCGCTTGCGGGCGCTCATCGGCCGCGTCTCGGCAATCGCCACGCGATCGCCCATCCGGGCCGCGTCCCCCTCGTTGTGCGCCACGAACCGCGTGGTCCGCTTCTGGGTCTTGCCGTACATCGGGTGCTGCACCCGGCGCTCGACCGACACCACGACGCTCTTCTGCATCTTGTCGCTGACCACCACGCCCTGGAGTTCTGCCTTCGACGCCATGACTACTTCGCCTTCTCCCTGAGGATGGTCTTGATCCGCGCCAGGTCCCGCCGCACGTCCTTCATCTTGCCGGGTGCCTCGAGCTGGCCCATCGACTTCTGGATGCGCATCCGGAACAGCTGGTCATCGAGCTCGTGCACCTTGGCGCGCAGCGACTCGTCGTCCATGTCCCTCAACTCCACCGCCTTCATGACACCTTCTCCTCGGCGAACCGGGTCGCGAACTTGGTCTTGATCGGCAGCTTTGCGGACGCCAGCTCCATGGCCCGGCGTGCCTCCTGCTCGGTCACGCCCTCCATCTCGAACAGGATGCGGCCCGGCCGGACCACCATCACCCACCCCTCGGGCGCGCCCTTGCCCTTGCCCATGCGCGTCTCCTGCGGCTTCTTGGTGACCGGCTTGTCGGGGAACACGCGCACCCAGATCTTGCCGCCGCGCTTGATGAAGCGGGTCATCGCCACGCGGGCGGCCTCGATCTGGCGGTCGGTCAGCCAGCACGGTTCCATGGCCTTGAGGCCGTAGTCACCGAACGACACATCCGATCCGCGCCAGGCCTTCCCGCGCATCCGTCCGCGCTGTTGCTTGCGGAACTTCACTTTCTTGGGCATCAACATGATGTCGATCCTTCAGTCTGCCGTCGCGTTCAGCGGGCGTCCGGCCGCGGGCGACGCGGGCCACGATCGCGATCCCGGTCGCGGTCGTTCCGGCCGCCGCCGTACTCCTCTTCGCGTCCGACGCGCGGCGTCAGGCGCTCGCCCTTGTAGAGCCACACCTTCACGCCGATCTGCCCGTAGGTCGTGTTGGCCTCCGCAAATCCGTAGTCGATGTCGGCCCGCAGCGTCTGCAGCGGCAGCTGGCCGTGCAGGTACCACTCCGATCGCGCGATCTCCGCGCCGTTCAAGCGGCCCGACACCCGGACCTTGATGCCGCGCGCACCGAAGCGCAGCGCCGACTCGACCGCCTTGCGCATCGCCCGGCGGAACGCCACGCGCTTCTCCAGCTGCATCGCCACCGACTCGCCCACCAGCTGCGCGTCGAGCTCCGGCTTCTGGATCTCCTGGATGTTGATGAAGACCTCGCGGTTGGTCCGCTTCTGGATCTCCTGCTTCAACTTGTCCACTTCCTGGCCCTTGCGACCGATGATGATGCCCGGGCGCGAGGTGTGGATGTCGATCTTCAGCTTGTTCGCGGCGCGCTCGATCTCCACCTTCGCCACGCCCGCGTGCTGGAACCGGCGCTTGAGATCCTTCTTGAGCGACAGGTCCTCGTGCAGCAGGTCCGCGTATTCCTTGTCCGCGAACCAGCGCGACTTCCAGGTCTTGTTGAACCCGATCCGGAACCCGTAGGGGTGAACTTTCTGGCCCACTGTGATCTCCTCGCTTACTCGGCCGCGGCCGGCTGCTGCTTGGGGGCCCGACGGGCGCGCGGTGCCGGCGCCTCGGTGCCCACGGCCTTCACCACCTGCGGCCGCTCCGTCACCTCGATGGTCAGGTGCGTGGTCCGCTTCACGACGCGGAACGCCCGCCCCATCGGCGCCGGGCGCACCCGCTTCATCGACGGCCCGTTGTCGGCGTGGCACCGCGACACGAAGAGCCGCTCGACCTCGCCGCCAAAACCGTCCTTCTGCTGCGCGTTGGCGACCGCCGAGCGCAGCACCTTGGCCACGTCGCGCGCCACCGCCTTGCGGCTGAACTGCAGCGCCATGAGCGCCTGGTTCACGTCCTTGCCGCGGATCAGGTCCATCACCAGGCCCGCCTTCTGGGCCGAGGTGCGCACGTACTTCGCCGTTGCTGCTGCCTGCACCATGGCTAGCCCCTCGCGGCCGGCGCGGCTGGCGCCGCCGTCGCGGCCTTGTCGGCCTTGGCCGCATGCCCCTTGAACTGGCGCGTCGGCGAGAACTCGCCGAGCTTGTGGCCGACCATGTTCTCGGTGATGTACACGGGCACGAACTTGCGCCCGTTGTGGACCGCCAGCGTGTGGCCCACCATCTCGGGAATCACGGTCGAGCGCCGCGACCAGGTCTTGACGACCTTCTTCTCGTTGGCCCGGTTCATCGTCTCCACCTTCTCGAGGAGGTGGGTGTCGATGAACGGCCCCTTCTTCAGTGAACGGCTCATAGGTCAGGTCTCAGGTCTCAGGCCTCAGGTCTCAGGCCGGCCCTACTTCGGTCTGCGTTGCACGATGAACGCGTCGCTCGGGCGCCGCGTCCGCGTCTTGTAGCCCTTGGTCGGCACGCCCCACGGCGTCACCGGATGACGGCCACCGGAGGTCTTGCCCTCGCCGCCGCCGAGCGGGTGATCGACCGGGTTCATCGCCACGCCGCGCACGTGCGGGCGCTTGCCGAGCCAGCGACTGCGGCCGGCCTTGCCGATCGACACGTTCTCGTGATCGAGATTGCCGACCTGGCCGATGGTGGCCATGCAGACCATCGCGATCTTGCGGATTTCACCCGAGGGCATCTTCACCGACACGTACTCGCCCTCCTTCGCCACCACCTGCACGCCGGCACCGGCGCTGCGCGCGAGCTGCCCGCCCTTGCCGGGCTTCAGCTCCACGTTGTGCACCATCGTGCCGAGCGGGATGTGGCCGAGCGGCAGGCAGTTGCCCGGCAGGATGTCGACGCTGTCCCCGGCCACGATGGTGTCGCCCACCTTCAGGCCGAGTGGCTGCAGGATGTAGCGCTTCTCGCCATCGGCGTAGGTGACCAGCGCGATGCGGGCCGAGCGGTTCGGGTCGTACTCGATCGTCGACACCGTCGCCGGGATGTTCCGCTTGTCGCGCTTGAAGTCGATGATGCGGTACAGGCGCTTGTGCCCGCCGCCGCGCCACCACGACGTCTGCTCGCCGGTGCTGTTGCGGCCGCCCGAGACCTTCTGCGACTCGGTCAGCGGCCGGTACGGCTGATCCGTCGTGATCTCGTCGAAGGTCTGCACCGTCATCTGGCGACGGGCGGGCGAGGTCGGCTTGTACTTGCGAATAGGCATCGTTATGCCCCTTCCAGGAAGTCCGGCAGTTTCTGGCCGTCCTTCAACGTGACGTACGCCTTCTTCCAGTCGGAACGACGCCCGACGAACCGCCCCTGGCGCTTGAGCTTGCCCTGGGTGTTGGCCGTGCGTACGCCGTCGACCTTGGCACCGAGCAGCTTCTCCACCGCCCGCTTGACGTCGATCTTGTTGGCCTCCCGCGCCACTTCGAACACCACGGTCCTGCCATCCTCGCGGAGCAGGGTGGTCTTCTCGGTGACGAGCGGCCGGCGAATCACATCGGTGAGTTTCATGATCTGGCTCTAGGCTCTTGGCTCTCGGCGCTACCCGAGCGCCGCTTCCAGCTTCTCCAGCGCCGCCTGCGTGAGGACGACGGTCTTGGTGTCGGCCACGTCGCGGGCGGTGATGCGGTTGCTCGGCAGCAGGTGCACGCCGGGGATGTTCCGCACCGATCGCGCCAGCTTCTCGTCGGTCTTCACGTCCACGAGCAGGGCCTTGCCGCTGACACCAATCGTCTTCAGCATCGCCGCCGCCGCCTTCGTCTTCACGTCCGACGCGGCCAGCACGTCGACGACGACGAGGGCGCCGCCCTGGATCTTGGCGGCCAACGCCGCACGCAGCGCGCCCTTCTCCACCTTCTTCGGCAGCTGATAGTCGTAGCTGCGGGGCTGCGGGCCGAACACCGTGCCGCCCTTGCGCCACAGCGGGTTCCGGGTCTCGCCGACGCGGGCGCGGCCGGTGCCCTTCTGGCGCCACGGCTTCTTGCCGCTGCCGCTCACCAGCGCACGGTTCTTGGTCGCGTGCGTGCCCCGGCGCTCCGCCGCGTTGGCCCGCACGACCGACTCATGAATGAGATCGGTCTTCACGCGCCCACCGAACACGGCGTCGCTCACCTCGACCGACCCGACCTTCTTGTTCTCTCCGTTGACCACATCAACAGTCATCACAGTTCTCACGGTTCTCGAGGCCGTCAGCTCCGGCACCCCGGCACCCCGGCACCCCGGCACCAGGCACCAGGCACCCTATTTCTTGCCCTTCTTCGGCTTCTCCTGCAGCTGGGGCTGCGGCTCCGGCTTGGCCGCGACGGCCTTGCGAATCACCACGTAGCCGCCCGGTGCTCCCGGAACGGCGCCCTTCACGAGCAGCAGGTTGTTCTCGGCGTCCACCCTCAATACCTTGAGGTTGCGCACCGTCACGCGGTCCACGCCCATGTGGCCGTGCATGCGCATCCCGGGCAGCACCCGCGACGGATACGACGAGGCGCCAATCGAACCGGGCGCGCGGTGAAACATCGAGCCGTGCGACTTGTCGCCGCCGCGGAAGTGGTGACGCTTCACGACGCCCTGAAAACCGTGGCCCTTGCTGGTGCCCACCACGTCCACTCGCTCGCCCTGGTTGAAGATCGAGACCAGCACCTGCGCGCCCGGCGCCGGCACCTCAGCGCCCTTGGCGACGTGCACCTCGCGGCGTACCCGCGTCGGCGGCACGTTGGCCTTCTTGAAATGGCCGGCGGTGGGCTTGTTGGCCTTGAACGCCTTGGCCTCGACCAGCCCGATCTGGACGGCCTCGTAGCCGTCAGTCTGGGCCGTCTTGGCCTGGACGACGACACACGGGCCCGCCTTGATCACGGTCGCTGGTTCCAGCGTCCCGTCCTCGAGGAAGAGCTGGGTCATCCCCACCTTCTTGCCGATGATTCCTGTGACCATGATCGCGACCTACTTGTGATCCTTGCCGAACGCCTTGATCTCGACGTCGACCCCGGCCGGCAAATCCAGCTTCATCAGCGCGTCGACGGTCTGCGGCGTCGGCTCGAAGATGTCGATGAGGCGCTTGTGCGTGCGGACCTCGAACTGCTCGCGCGACTTCTTGTCGACGTGCGGCGAACGGAGCACCGTCCACTTGTTGATCTCGGTCGGCAGCGGAATGGGGCCTGCCAGCCGGGCGCCCGTGCGCTTGGCCGTCTCCACGATCTCGCCGGTGCTCTGGTCGAGCACCCGCGCGTCATAGGCCTTCAAACGAATTCGAATCTTGTCGCCCAGCATGTTGTGCCTTCTGCCTGTTGCCTTGTGCCTTGCGCCCTGCGTGCCGCGCCTACTTCGTTCCCTGCACCCTCGCGATGACTTCCTCGCTCACGTTGCTCGGCGCCTGCTCGTAGCGATCGAAGTGCATCGAGTAGGTCGCCCTGCCCTGCGTGCGTGAACGCAGGTCGGTCGCATAGCCGAACATGTCGCTGAGCGGCACCCGCGCCGAGATGATCTCGGTGCCACCGCGGTTCTCCTGGCTCTGAATGCGACCGCGCCGCGCCGCCAGGTTGCCCATCACGTCGCCCAGGTAGTCCTTTGGACACACCACCTCGACCCGCATGATCGGCTCCATCAGCACCGGCTTGGCTTTCTTGGCCGCGTCCTGGAAGGCCATCGATCCCGCGATCTTGAACGCCATTTCCGACGAGTCCACCTCGTGGAACGACCCGTCGTAGAGCTCGATTCGGACGTCGTCGATCGGATACCCGGCGAGGATGCCGCGCGTGAGCGCCTCCTGGATGCCCTGGTCGATCGGCTTGATGTATTCCTTGGGAATCGAGCCGCCGGTGATGTCGTTCTCGAACTGGTAGCCGGTACCGGGCGGCAGCGGGATGAGCCGGATCTTGGCTTCGCCGAACTGGCCGCGGCCGCCGGTCTGGCGGATGAATCGCCCATGCCCTTCCGCCGGCGCCGTCAAGGTCTCCTTGTAGGCGACCTGCGGCTTGCCGACGCTGGCTTCGACGCCGAACTCGCGCTTCAACCGGTCGACGATGATCTCGAGGTGCAGTTCGCCCATGCCGCGAATCACGACCTGGCCGGTCTGCTCGTCGGTGGCCACCCGGAACGTCGGGTCCTCGCCCATCAGCTTGCTCATGCCCTGGCCGAGCTTCTCCTGGTCGGCCTTGGTCTTGGGCTCGATCGCCAGCGAGATCACCGGCTCCGGGAAGTCCATCGACTCGAGGAGGATCGCCTTCTTCTCGTCGCAGAGCGTGTCGCCGGTGGTCACCGACTTGAGGCCCACCGCCGCGGCGATGTCGCCGGCGTTGACCTCCTTGATCTCCTCACGCTTGTTGGCGTGCATCTTCAGCAGGCGGCCGACGCGCTCGGTCTTGCCCTTGGTGCTATTGAGCACCGAGGACCCGGCGGTGAGCGTGCCCGAATACACGCGGAAGAACGTGAGCTGACCCACGAACGGGTCGGTCATGATCTTGAAGGCCAGGGCCGCGAACGGCTCCTTGTCGTCGGCCTTGCGCTCGAGCAGGGCCTCGGCGTCCTTGCCGTCGGGGTCGGTGCCGGACACCGCCGGGATGTCGAGCGGCGAGGGCAGGAAGTCCACCACCGCGTCGAGCATCGGCTGGACGCCCTTGTTCTTGAACGCCGAGCCGCAGATGACGGGCACGAACGGCGCGTCCTCCTTGCGGACCGACTCGATCGCACGCTTGCGGAGCGCCGCCTTGATCTCCGCGGCGGAGATGGGCTCACCGCCCAGGTACTTCTCGAGCAGCTTGTCGTCGGCCTCGCTGACCTTCTCGATCAGCTTCTCGCGGTAGCTCGCGACCTCGTCCGCCATCTCGGCCGGGATGTCGCCGACGATGTAGTCGGCGCCCATCGTCTCGTCCTTGTAGGTGAGCGACCGCATCTCGATGAGGTCGACCACGCCCTTGAACTTGTCCTCGGCGCCGATGGGCAGCTGGATCGCGACGGCATTGCCCTGCAGCTTGGAGCCGATCTGCTCGAGGCAGGCCTTGAAGTCGGCGCCGATGCGGTCCATCTTGTTGACGAAACACACGCGTGGCACGCGGTACTTGTCGGCCTGGCGCCACACCGTCTCGGACTGCGGCTCCACGCCGGACACCGCATCGAACACCGCGACCGCGCCGTCGAGCACGCGGAGCGAGCGCTCCACTTCGACGGTGAAGTCCACGTGGCCCGGCGTATCGATGATGTTGATCCGGTGATCGCGCCAGAAGCAGGTGGTGGCCGCCGACGTGATGGTGATGCCGCGCTCCTGCTCCTGCTCCATCCAGTCCATCACCGCGGTGCCTTCGTGCACCTCGCCGATCTTGTAGGTGATGCCGGTGTAGAACAGGATGCGCTCGGTCGTGGTGGTCTTGCCGGCATCGATGTGCGCCATGATGCCGATGTTGCGCGTCCGTTCGAGTGGAGCTTGGCGAGCCATTGCGGTTCAGTTCACAGTTGAGAAGTGCACAGTTGATGGTGATCGAGAACTACCAGCGGTAGTGGGCGAAGGCCTTGTTGGCCTCGGCCATCCGGTGCGTGTCCTCGCGCTTCTTCACGGCGCCGCCGCGCAGGTTCGCCGCGTCGAGCAGCTCGTTGGCGAGCTTCTCCTGCATCGTCTTGCCGTCGCCGCGCGACCGCGCATAGCTGACCAGCCAGCGGATGCTGAGCGAGAGCCGCCGATTCGGGTTCACTTCGATCGGCACCTGGTAGTTCGAGCCGCCCACGCGGCGCGACTTCACCTCGAGCGCCGGCTTGACGTTGTCCACGGCCTTCTTGAAGACCTTGAGCGGATCGTCGCCGGAGCGCTCCTTGATGATGTCGAAGCTCTGGTAGAGGATGCGCTGGGCCGTCGAGCGGCGCCCCTCGAGCATGATGGTGTTGATGAACTTGGTCACCAGCGGGCTGCCATACAGCGCGTCGGGCGGCAGTTCACGCTTCGGGATTTCTCGTCTACGCGGCATACAAAAGATCCTGGGGCTTGAGGCTTGGGGCTTGCGGCCTGGGCCTGGTTACTGCTTGGGGCGCTTCGCGCCATACTTCGAGCGGCCCTGCTTGCGGCCCTGGACGCCGACGGCGTCGAGCGTGCCGCGCACCACGTGGTAGCGCACGCCCGGCAGATCCTTCACACGGCCGCCGCGCACCAGCACCAGCGAGTGCTCCTGGAGGTTGTGCCCGACGCCGGGGATGTAGGTCGTCACCTCGAGCTTGTTCGTCAGGCGAACGCGCGCCACTTTACGAAGGGCCGAGTTCGGCTTCTTCGGCGTCTGCGTGAACACACGGACGCAGACACCGCGCTTCTGCGGGCTCTCCTGCAGTGCGGGGCTCTTCGTCTTCCACTGCACCTGTTCGCGTCCCTTCCGGACGAGCTGACTGATCGTCGGCACGCTGCGCTCCACTCCAAGCGAGATAACGCCCACGGCCGCCCGACGGCGGCAGCGGACCTCCCACGACCGCTTGCGGCGGCCGCGGCGCCCCAGGCCTGAACCCCCTCACGGGCGTGGCACCTCGGGCTGAAAAACCCTAGACTTTTTCGCGTTTTCGGCATCGGCGGACGCGCCGGCAGGGTGGCGTCACGATGCAATTGAAGCTAGATAGGGTGTCCTAGCTTCACGAGAACCTGACGAATATACCACGTAGTTTGGCTGGGTTGTCAACCCACCCGCCCCGCCGAAGCGCGGCGCGAAGCCGCGGATGCACGGATGGCTCGGGCCGGCGGGGTAAGATCGGGCGAAACGGCCCCAGGCGCGCCACCTGAGGGCTCCGCCCAGGGGACACCGCTGCCGTATGTCACACGCGACGCGCTTCACGTTTCTGCTCATGTCTGCACTCCCCGCCCTGTCGTTCGCGCAGGACGCTCGCCCACCCCGTCCCAACGAGAACGTCAAGGTGCTGACCGAACTCCAGGGGCAACCGCTCCGGGCCGAAATGCAGCGCATCTCGGCCGCGCTGGGCGTCAAGTGCGACCACTGCCACGTACAGGGGAACTTCCCCAGCGACGAGAAGTCGCCCAAGCGCGTCGCCCGGCGGATGCTGGAGATGACCAGGGCGATCAACGCCCAGTCGTTTGCCAAGCATCAGCCCGCGGACGGCGAGTCGGTCCTGGGTCGTGTGACCTGCTACACCTGCCACCGCGGCGAGACCACCCCGAAGGCGGGGCCGGACAAGTAAGAAGGCAGAAGGCACAAAGCAGAAGCCGGGCCTACTTCCGCGTCGCCAGGTACGCCGCCAGCGCATCGATCTGTGCGCCCGTGAGCTTGTCCTTGAACCTGGGCATCGACGAGTCGCCGTAGACCAGCGACGCATCCTCGATGACGGCGCGGATACCGGCTTCGTCCCGGCGGCGCCCGAGGCGCGTGAGGTCGGGGCCGACGGTCCCACCCTCGCCCGAGATGCGGTGGCACACCACGCACGTACTGGCGTAGGTGAGCGCGGCCAGGCGTTCGGCCGGCCCGAGGGACGGCGGCGCGATCCCGGCGTGCTGGCGGCGCAGATAGGCCACCACGGCCTGCGCCCCAAACCGTCCCATCGCACTTCGTGGCGCACGGTCGTCGGCCGTGCGGACGCCAGGCGCGATGGCCACCGGGTCGATCATGTGGTTGAGCAGCCACTCCTCGTCGCGCCGGAGCCCCGTGCGATCGAGCGGTGCGGCCGAGCCGCCGTCCACGTGGCATCGACGGCACACGGAGTGCTCGCCGGTGGCCAGTTCGAGGCCCGCAATCGGCAGCAGGCCCCAGTCGTCCGGCGACTTCCCCGCCGGCGTGTCACGCAGCCCGAGCACCGTGAGCGCCGACACCGCGATCCCGAGCGTGCCCAGCGCCAGGACAAACGGCAGACGCGCGCGGCCCCACGGCCGCCGGTCGGGATGCCGGTCGAGGAACGGCAGCAACGCGAGGAACCCGATGGCCGCACCGGGAATCACCTGGGTCGCGACGGGTTCCAGCGGCCCCGGGAAGTACTTGAGCAACTGGAACAGCGACAGGAAGTACCACTCCGGGCGAGGCACGTAGCTGGCATCGGCGGGGTTGGCCACCTCGTCGAGGGGCGCGGGGACCCACGCGGCCATCGCGACGAGCGAGGCAAACACCAGGGCCATCACCACCGTGTCCTTCATCACGTGCCACGGGAAGAACGGCGTCGCCAGTCCGCGCGGGCGGAGCGGGCCCGAGATGCCGTGTCGCCGCATCAGCGCCAGGTGCGCCGTCACGAAGCCGACGATCAGCGCCGGCAGCAGGAACACATGTGCCACATACCAGCGACCGAGGGTCAAGGCGCCCAACTGCGGGCCGCCGCGCAGCACGTTGGCCAGCAGGTCGCCGACGATCGGCGTGCCACGTGCCACGTTGATGGTCACCGTCGTCGCCCAGTACGCCTTCTGATCCCAGGGCAGCAGGTAGCCGCTGAGCGAGAACGCCAGGACGATCAGCAGCGCGGCGAGACCGGTGAGCCAGGTCAGCTCGCGGGGGGCCTTGTAGGCGCCGTGAAAACACACGCGCGCCATGTGCACCACGACAGAGACGACGAGGAAGCTGGCGCCCCAGACGTGGAGACCGCGCACCATCCACCCCATGGGCAGATCGCGCATGAGGAAGCGCACGCTGTCGTAGGCCAGCGCCGGCGACGGGACGTAGTACATCGCCAGCACGACGCCGGTGATGAACTGCACGCCCAGGAGCAGCGTGATGGCGCTCCCGCTCGTGAACGCCCAGCCCGTGCCCGGCGGCAGGGGTTCGTCGAGCGCATGGGACAGCAGACGGCGATAGCCGGTACGCGAGTCGAGCCAGTCGAGGAGACGCGCCCTCACGGCTACACCTCCACCAGGACCCGCGTGCCTTCGACCCGCACGGGCAGTTCGTCGAGCGGGCGCGGCGGCGGCCCGGATACGACCCGCCCGTCGAGGTCGTAGACACCGCCGTGACACGGACACTCGATGAGTCGTGTGTCGGGATTGAAGCGCGTCCGGCATCCCAGGTGTGTGCACGTGGAATCGAGCGCGCGAATCGACTCGGCCGTCCGGACGAGGTAGACGACGCGGCGGTCGACGACGT
>WPCK01168806.1_pt1 | contig 17114 bp, 16 predicted proteins | sample 5399851 | NCBI WGS metagenome assembly WPCK01 (sample SAMN12869471, study PRJNA574797) | sludge metagenome | isolation source: wastewater treatment of pH11 | place: China:Beijing | collected 2019-05-20 | reverse complement strand
CCTCGGTGTTGTCCGCCTTGTCGGACAGCAACTTTGAGCTCAAAGTGATCACATCCTGCCAACGCTTGTCCACCATGGCCTGTTCCGCCAACTCGTAGGTCGTGGCCGCCTGGCGTGCACACCCGACAAACAGCACCAGGCAGGCACAAAGGGATTGGAATCCCCATGGAGCACTGATCGATGAACATCGGATCACCGGTTGCATCGTTCGCAGGCAACGCATGGCCGCCGCTCCTGAAAGATGGAATCACTCAGCAGAACTACTTATATAATCGGCCGGTTCTTACGGCAAAGCAAAACCGGCGTGGAATTCTCTCGAGGAATCCGATTGCGCGGCCAATCTCCCATTCCAGGGACGATTCCAATCGGCATATTCCATGGACTTGGGCGCCTCCCTCTGGAACCGAAAACACACGGCCCATGTGGGCCGCAGGCCCGTCCCGGTCATCCACCAACACGTCGGGAATGGCTGCCGCAACCGGTGGTGGCAGCGTGCGGCACATAGAAGGAATGACCCCGACGGGACTCGAACCCGTGTTACCGCCGTGAAAGGGCGGTGTCCTAACCGCTAGACGACGGGGCCGGACAGTCACTAGCCCCTGATCGTACGGATGCTGATGCTCCGACGTCAACCGTGGCTCATTCCGTCACGGCGCTGCGGATGAGGATTCACTGGTTGGTTCGCCCGACTGAATTTCGTGCCGCTTAATGGCGTCGTACACTTCCCGACGATGTACGGGCACTTCCTTGGGAGCCTCGACACCCAACCGAACCTTGTCGCCCCGAATCTCGACGACGACAATCGTAATCTCATTGTTGATTACGATACTCTCATTCTTCTTCCGGGAAAGTACCAACATTGAACATTCCTTTGAGCTAGTCACCCCCATCCCTACTGGATGGGAAAACAACGAGGTGCATTACCGCGTTTCGAACTTGCCGACCTGTTTTCCTATATCCACTGTACGCGCCACCCCAGATGAGTCAAGGAGCGAATAACATAAAAACTGCAATTCGGAAATTTTAACTTGAATACCGTTCCGCCGAGTTGCGAGGTGGCAGCCGGTTGTCGCGTCATTTGTAGCCGTGGCTCGGCTCCGATTGTCGACGATTGCCACCTTTAAGGCGGCGTAAACATCCAGTACAAGAGAGCCATCGTTCCCTGAATAGCGCAAAGCTGGGCTGGACACTATGGCGGATTGGTTCCGAAACGTCTTTCGCGCCGTATTTACGGTGGCCCATGGGTTGTTTGTCACGGTGCGGTATTGGCTGATCACGTATCGAAGGGATCGTGGGACGTTTACCGCACAATTCGAGTATCCGGAGAAGCCGGTGCCGGTGGCGGCCAGGTATCGAGGATTTCATCGGTTCGACTTGACGACCTGCATTGCCTGCGATCAGTGTGCGAAGGCATGTCCGGTCGACTGCATTTACATTGGCAAGGAACGGGTGACGAACGGGAAGGGCTTTCGGGTCACCGGCTATGCCATTGACTACACGAAGTGCATGTTTTGCGCACTGTGTGTTGAGCCGTGCCCAGTTGATTGTATTTTTATGGGAGCGACGCACGACTTGAGCTGTTACAGCAGGGATGGCTGCATCGTCGATTTTGCCAGGCTACCGGTGGAGGTGGCCTGGGGGCGTGCGACTTTGAATCCGCTGGCGGTCGCCGAATCGAAAGTGATAACCGAACCGGTTCACGGTGGTCCGAACTGATCGGCATCGGGGCAAGGGAAGTATGGCAATTTCCACGTCGACTGGCATTGTTGGTTACCTGGCACTCTTTGCCGGCGTGGGCTTTCTGTTTGTTTTCGTTAATCTGTTGATCGGTCGCTTCGTGCGGCCTCGAAATCCGCATGCCAAGAAGGTCGAGATCTATGAGTGTGGCGAGCCCTCCATTGGCTCGAGTTTCGTACAGTTCGACCTGCGGTTTTACGTGGTGGCCTTGATCTTCATAGTGTTTGACGTCGAGGTGGCCTTCCTATTTCCCTGGGCCACGGTGTTCGGCAAGAGTATCCATTTGAGCCGGTTGGCGGATCAGCATACCCCCGAGGCGGAGCATGCCGTACGGGGCTTGGAGAAGGAGCTGGGGCTGCCGAGCGGCGCAGCAGGGCCTGTGGACATGGAAGCGACCGGCGCGGGAGCCGCTGCCCTGGCAAAGTTGGCGGCCATTGAAGTCTCCGTCTTCTTTGGCATCTTGTTGGTGGGCTACATCTATGTTTGGGGCACGGGTGCCTTGGACTGGATCCGCTCGATGCCGGCGGAATCGGTGGCGAGGCCACTCGGCTCGCCAGTCAGGGCGATCGGCGGGCGCCCACCGCAGCCTGCCCTGTCGGCCTGACCTTGCAAACCACAGCTCAGGGTACGCGGAAGCGGAAAGGAAATCGTGGCCGACAATAAATTCTTCACCCGGCTCAAGGGCCACTTTGGCGCCAGTATTGTCGGTTCAAACTTCGAGGCCATCGATCCTTGGATCGAGGTCGCCGGGGAAGCATTGGCAGCGGTCTGCCAGTATTTGCGGGATGAATCGGACCTCCGCTTCAACTTTCTGAACTGCATAACCGTCGTGGACTATTTCGAATCGGACCCCAAGAAAGCTGCCAAGACGGGTTGGGAACCCCATTTGGAGTTGGTGTACCACCTGACGAGCATCGAACACAAACACTCCCTTGTGATTAAGGTCACGCTTCCCCGCTGGAACAACGACATTCCCGGAGACCTTCCGCACGTCCCCTCGGTCGCTGGCATTTGGCGTACCGCTGACTGGCACGAACGCGAGGTCTATGACCTGTCAGGCGTCTGGTTTGATGGCCATCCCGATCTGGCGCGTATCCTGTGCCCCGAGGATTGGGAAGGTCATCCGCTTCGCAAGGATTATCAAATGCCGCTCGAGTACCACGGCATTCGCGGCCGTTGAGTTTGACCGCCAAGAGCAAGTACCATCATGCCATTACAGATCGACGATCCCAACACGGTCGAATTCGACGTCCGCACGGACGAGATGCTGGTGAACATGGGTCCCCAGCATCCCAGCACGCATGGCGTGTTGCGGCTGGTATTGCGGACCGACGGTGAACTCGTCTCGGAGATCACGCCGCATATTGGATACTTGCACCGCTGCGCGGAGAAGATCGGCGAGAATCTGACTCCGCGGCAATGGATCCCCTATACCGATCGCATGGATTATCTGGCCGGGATGAATATGAACCTCGGCTGGTCCCTCTGTGTGGAGAAACTGTTGCAGCATCAGGTGCCGGAAAAGGCTCGCCATTTGCGCGTGATCATCGCCGAGCTCTGTCGCATTGCCAGCCACCTGGTGGGGATGGGCGCCTATGGGCTCGACTTGGGGACCTTCAGCCCGTTCCTGTATGCCTTTCGCGAACGGGAAAAGATCCTCGACCTGTTTGAAGAGGCCTGTGGAGCCCGGCTGACGTACAGTTACATTACCCCAGGGGGTGCCACGGCCGACCTGCCCCGTGGCTGGCTCGACCGGTGCGATGCGTTCCTCGAGCAGCTGATCCCGGTGATCGATGAATGCCATGCGCTGCTCACCACAAATGCCATCTTCATCAAGCGAACGTGCGGCGTAGGGGTGCTGCCAGCGGAAACCGCGATCAGCTACGGCTGTACGGGGCCGGTGCTGCGGGGTAGCGGTGTCGATTACGATCTCCGCCGCGACGGGGAGGTGCGCTGTACGGAAATGTACGAGGGATATGCCTTCGAGATCATCGTGGAGAAGAACGGCAGCTATCCCAAGGATCACGACTATCCCGCCACGCCTCGGGACGCAGTCCTGGGAGACAGTTGGCATCGCTTTTATGTGAGGATGCTGGAAGTCATCCAGTCGATCGACCTGGTGCGTCAGGCCATGGACTACTACCGCACGGCGCGAGGTGACTGGGGGACCCCCATCAAGTTGACGGCCAAGCTACCCAAGGGAGAGGCGTATCTGGAGACGGAATGCCCGCGAGGGCAGATGGGCTTTTTCGTTGTCAGCGATGGCTCATCGATCCCTTGGCGGGTTCGGGCCCGCAGCAGTTCCTTCTGCAATCTGTCAGTCTGTTCGGAGATTTGCCGAGGTGCACCCCTGGCCGATATCCCGGCCATCGTCGGGTCGCTCGACATCGTCATGGGCGAAATCGACCGATGATCCCCGTCATGCACGGCTGCTAGACCTGTGCTCCGCTTCGGGTCCGCGTTCATGACCAATCCCCGTCACACGCTTGGTTTTCTCACCCGCCGGTTTACGAGTGCCGGGATCCAGCCCGACGCCCGCCGGGGTCAGAATTTCCTGATCGACCAGAACCTGATGGACATTCTGGTCGACGCGGCGGAGCTCAGTCACCACGACCTGGTACTGGAAGTCGGCACGGGGACCGGATCGCTGACGGCACGCCTGTCGGATCGGGCCGGACATGTGGTGACCGTCGAGATCGATCGCCGGTTGTGGCAGCTGGCCCGCGAAGAGCTGATCGATCGCACCAACGTCACCATGTTGATCCTGGATGTCTTGAAGAACAAGAACCGCATCGACCCTCTCGTGCTGGAGACTGTCACCGACCAGTACGCCAGGCTATCGGGGGGAGAATTCAAGCTGGTGGCCAATCTCCCCTACAGCGTGGCGACCCCCCTGTTGTCGAATTTCCTGTTGACGCCGCAGCCGCCGCACCGCATGGTCATCACCATTCAGAACGAGCTCGCGGATCGGATCGTGGCCCGGCCCAGCACCAAGGAATACGGGTCACTCAGCATCTGGATTCAGTCGTTCTGCCAGGCCGAGATCCTGCGCGTGTTACCTCCGAGCGTCTTCTGGCCTCGGCCCCAGGTTCGCTCCGCCTTTGTGCGGATCCTTCCCGATCTGGCGAAAATCGCACAGCATCCCGACCTGGCAGGTTATCACCGGTTCATCCGCTCGATCTTCCTCCTTCGGCGGAAGTTCCTTCGCAGCGTGCTGATCAGTGCCTGCAAACCCGAGCTGACCAAGCCCGACGTGGACGCCATCATGGAGCAACTGCAATTGAACGCTCAAGCCAGGGCGGAGGAACTTGGGATCGAACAGGTGGCACGCTTGTATCAGGTCGTGCAAGACCGTATAAACTCTCGCAAGGATCGCAATGATGCAGTTCATTGAATTAACGGGCGCGTCGCTGGTGAATCTCTTGCATGTCGATGAAATGCGCCCCGGCGATTTGCAGTCCGCCGGTGTCGAGGCAGACAGCATCGTCCGCGTCAATCAGCAGGGGGACATCGAAGTTCGCCGTGCGAATGGATGGGATGTGGTCGGCGGGTTGATCGGCGACTTTGAGGCTCGCTTGAAACGGCAAACGGGGCTGGACTGGGCCTGATCCCGCCCGGATCTTCGCGGCATCCTTCCACGACACAGCTTGCGTCAGCCCGACTTTTCCGATGGTCCGGATCTATTTCGAATCGACCGATTCGATGTAGTTCGCGATACGTTCTTCCAGGACCTGCAGGGGTACGGCACCTGCGCCCAGCACGACGTCGTGAAACGCTCGTACGTCAAAGGAGGGCCCGAGCCGATCTTCGGCCTGCCGCCGGAGTTCGCGAATCTTGAGTTCACCAATTTTGTAGGCCACGGCCTGCCCGGGCCAGGAGATGTAGCGGTCGACCTCTGCGCGAATGTTGTGCCGGGCCAGCGCCGTGTTCTCTTCCATGTACGCAATGGCCTGCTCGCGACTCCAGCCCATGGCGTGCATCCCGGTATCGACGACCAAGCGGCAGGCCCGCCACATCTCAAAGGTCAAGCGACCAAAATTGGAGTAGGGATCCTGATAGAAGCCCGTGTCCATTCCGAGGCGTTCGGCATAGAGCGCCCACCCCTCGACAAACGCGGTGAACCCCGTGAAGCGGCGGAATTCGGGTAGCGTGGCCAGCTCTTGCTGCAGGGCGATCTGCAAATGGTGGCCTGGCACGGCCTCGTGCAAGGACAAGGCCTCAATTTCGTACCGGGGACGACTCTTCAGGTCGTACGTGTTGACGTAGTAGTACCCGGCGTCCGTGCCATCTCCCGCAGGTGGCATGTAGTAGGCCGTCGTCGTCAGGGGGGCCACATAGGCGGGGACCTCGCGCAGGCCATAGGGCGTTCGCGGCAGAACACCAAAGAGCTTGGGCAATTGGCCATCCATGCGTTTCAGTACCAGGGCGGTCTCCTGCAGTAACGCCTGCGGTGTATCTGCGTAGAACTGTGGATCCGATCGCAGAAAATCCATGAACGCACGGAGGTTGCCTGAGAAGCCAGCCTCCTGGCGTACCTGTTCCATTTCCCGGCGGATTCGAGCGACTTCCTGCAGACCCGTTTCGTGTACCTGTTCCGGTGTCAGGTCCAGCGTCGTGAAATGCCGGACTCGATGACGATAGAACTCGCGTCCTTCCGGCAGAGCACTGGCCGCGATGGTGGCGCGCGCCGCGGGCAGGTACTCCTTCTCCATGAATTGCAGGAACTCGCGATAGCCTGTCACGACCCCTTCCATGATGGCCAACTGTCCGTCGCGGCGAATCTCGGCGGCCTCCTCGGCCGGAATGCCCTCGGGGATGTGCGTGAAGGGCTCGTAGAGCAGGCTCTTTTCCGGGGCGTCCACGATCTGGGCCTGCAGCGGTTGTTCGAAGCCCTGCAAGACAACGGCCGGCAGGGTCAACCCCTCTTGGATGCCCTGCCGCATCAGCCCCACATGCCCACGTGCATATTCCAGGAATCCCTTCAGCCGCGCGGTGTAATGGCGGTAATCGTCTGCGGTCCGCAAAGGGATCTGCCGTCGCAACTCGGGAAACTCGATGTGAAATCCCTCGCGGTTGGTGATCGGCATGCGATCGGTGCGAAATCGGTACTCGGCGAGCTCGTCTTCCAGCACGAGGGTCAAAATTCGGTAGTTGAGCTGATCGTCGGCGGAAAGCTGGCGCAGGTCGAGGGCTCGCAACTGACGCAGGAACTCGGCCTTGTCCGCTGCCCGCCGAGCCGAATCCTTGCGGGACACCGACGGGAGGCGATCGTCGTAGCGATGGTCCCCCACGCGCGTGGCAAAGAGCGGACTCTCCCGCAGGTCATACTGCCAGATTTCCTCCACCAGCTTCTGGAACGCCGCCGTGGGAGCCGCTGCCAGAACCGCCGGGCCAGACGCCGCCACGATGCATGCCAGACCAATACGGAGCAGAGCGACCACGGCCCCCGAATGACGAAGCAAGGTCGTGGCCCCTGGGAACGTACGACCGAGTGTGCCGGGGCTCATTCACCATGCTCCAAACTGAATTCCGATCGCGCCCAGGCCTCAAAGAACAACCGATTGCTGTCGAGCAAGTCCTGGCGGCGCAATAACTCGGAGGCCGATTCCCAGAACACCTGTTCGACCTCGGCGGGATTGGGTGTCAATGTCGAATCCCCAGGGAGGTCTGTCAACCACCAGCCCAGGTGAATGCCGCGGGGCGTCCGACTTTGCCATACCCGCCGTTGAGGGCGGGCATGCATCACGGAAAGCTCTTCCTGCAACTCGCGCCGTACGGCCGTGGATTCCTCTTCGTCCACCAGCACCCCGCCGCCAGGAAAGCAGATCATTCCCGGAGCAACGACGTGCTGGGAACGTCGGATGACCAGGAACTGTCCCTGGCGGAACACCACGGCCACGACGCCGCGGGAGACCGTGCCGGATCGGTCCCAAAGATTGTCCACGGACATCCACGCCACCTCCACCTCGGGGTTTCTTGAGCGTTCCGCGACCACTATACTTCCATGTTACGCATGTACAGGTGATCGGCATGAAGTCGGAAACACGGACGCACGAGGGAGAGCAACCTCCACCTGACTCGCTCCTGTCACGATTTGGCCTCCGTGTATTCCGGCCCGGCCAGCGGGACGTGATCGCCGCGGTGCTGGCGGGACGTGATTGTCTGTGCATCATGCCGACGGGGGGTGGCAAGAGCCTCTGTTATCAGCTGCCGTCGCTCGTCCGGCAAGGGACGACCTTGGTCGTCTCCCCCCTGATCGCACTGATGAAGGACCAGGTGGATTCGCTGGCGGCCCGCAGCATTCGGGCCTCCTTTGTGAATAGCAGCCTGGATCTGTCAGAGCAGCATGGGCGGCTGGAGGCGCTTGCTCGCCAGGAATTCGACCTGATGTACGTGGCCCCTGAGCGCTTCCGCAGCCAGCGGTTCCTGGAATCGGTACGGCAGGCAAACGTGCAGCTCCTGGCGATTGACGAGGCCCATTGCATCAGTGAATGGGGACATGATTTTCGGCATGACTATGCACGTCTGGGCGAGTTCCGCCAGAAACTGGGGGATCCGCAGACGATGGCCTTGACGGCCACGGCCACGGAAGAAGTGCGGCAGGACATTGCGAAACAACTGCGACTGAAGGCACCGGCCACGTTTGTCGCTGGATTTCAGCGTCCCAATCTGCATTTGGCGGTAACCCCATGTCGGGATCGCGACGAGAAGCGCGAGCTCTTGACCCGGTTCCTGCGCCGGACGACCGGTTCGGGAATCATCTATGCCGCGACGCGGCGGGCCTGCGAGTCGATTGCGTCCGAAATCAGTCCGATCGCCGGTCGATCGATCGTCGTCTACCACGGTGGTCTGGAGCCCGATCAGCGCCGCCGCCGTCAGGAAGCCTTCATGCATGGGGATGCACAGATCGCGGTGGCCACCAACGCCTTTGGCATGGGGATCGACAAGGCCGATGTGCGCTTCGTGATCCACTACCATTTTCCTGGCAGCGTCGAGGCCTATTATCAGGAAGCGGGACGCGCGGGGCGTGATGGCGAGCCCGCCGAATGCCTGATGCTCTTCTCGCAGGCCGACCGCCGCATTCAGGAGTTCTTCATTGAAAGCGCTTATCCCGCCCCCGAAGTCGTACGCGATGTCTACGAGTTTCTATGTCAACAGGAAGACGATCCCGTGGAGATCACCCAGCAGGAAATCAAGGACCGCCTGAAACTCTCCATCAGTTCGGAAGGGATCGGAACCTGCGAACGACTACTGGAACGGGCGGGTGCCCTGGAGCGATTGGAACCGAACCGGAACATGGCCATTGTGAGGATCCTCAGCAGCCTGCCCACCCTGGTCGACCTGCTGCCGAAGCAGGCCACGGTGCAACGGCAGGTCCTGCGACATGCCGAGCGAGTGGTGGGCGACCATCGTTCGGAGGACGTCTTCTTTTCGCCGCAGCGCTGGTCCGCAGAGCTTGGCCTTGCACCGGCCTCGCTCGGGCGAACGCTGCGCGAGCTGGAACGGCTGGAGGTGTTTCAGTACATCCCCCCGTTTCGAGGACGGGCGATCCGCATCTCGCGCCGGCAGACCCCTTTCACCTCATGGAACCTGGACTTTGAGGGTCTGCTGAAGCGGAAGATGGCCGACTATCGCAAGCTGAACAAGGTCTTGCAGCTCGCTTCCAGCCCACGTTGTCGACAACGATTCATTCTGGAATATTTCGGCGACCCCGCCGCCAGCGATTGCGGGAACTGCGATGCCTGCCGCGTGGAGACGGCCTGGTCGGTCGACGGGGCGGCCCCTGCCCCGGCCACGCAATTCGTCCCCGTGCGCGTCGATGAAGTCCCCGCCGTTCACCAGGCGCTGCGGATTACACTCAGCGGAGTCGCGCGAACGCACGCACGTGTTGGCAAACAGCTGGTCTCCGCCATGCTGCAAGGATCGCGAGCGGCCAAGGTCCTGAAGTCGCGCCTGGATCAACTCTCCACGTTCGGCTTGCTCTCCTACCTGGCACAAAGCGATGTCCTGGCCCTGCTGGACGCTTGCCTCGAGCAGCATTGGGTCGAATCGCATGAAGTCAACCGATTTCGCCCCGTGCTACGAGTCACGGATCCTGGCCGGGCCGTGATGCGCGCCAGCGATCCACCTCATATACTGGTTCGCTTGCCCCGACTGGTCGTTTCGAAAATCGTGGGCCAGGTGCCACCTCCCCACATGGCGCCGAGCGCGACCCGTTCCCCGGAACCGGCCAGCCCCACGGACGAAGGCGAAGATCCGGCCAATCCAGTCTCCACCGAGGACTTTGCCTGGACCTGGCGACTGCTTCAGGCGGGATTCAAGATCCGAGAGTGCATGGCGATTCGGCGGCTGAATCGCGACTCGATCGTTCGCCACGTCGCAGAAGCAGTTGATGCGGGATGCCCCGTTGAGCCATCCCACCTGTACTCGCCGCAAGAGATTCGCGACCTGGAAAAACTGCCTTCGAAACCAGAAATGCCCGGCTCCGATTCGCGGAATCGCGACGAGGTGCTACTATTTCAGAAGATGCGTGCCCGTAGCGGTATGTATCCTTCCCGGCCTCCCCATCAACCGGGACAATGACCATCCCTGCCCAGGGGACGGTACAACCCGACGTATATCCCGCGCTATGAGCAAATCTCCCAATACGATGCCTGATTCGAGTGACAAGCGGACCGACCGCGACAAGCAATCGACCGACCCCGCATCCCCCCGCTGGATACGAGGTACACCGAATTTCTGGCTCCTGATGCTGTTGCTGCTCGTCACCCTGACCTCCTTCCTGTTTCAGCCCGGTTTTCGGCAATCGGAGATCACCGAGGACTTCTTTCTGACGCAGTTGCGCGCCGGCAATGTCGCCGAAATCTCCTACGTCCGGAAGAATCAGATCAGCGGGCTCTTCCGCAATCCGCCGCCGGCACCACCGACGCTGGACGAACAGGGAAAGTCGATCCCCCGCACGTCACGGCAGGGAAACCCGGTCATGCTGCAGCGGCGCTTCATGGTGTTCCTCGATCCGCAGATGAGCGAACGACAGCGGCAGGAACTGGAGGCGCTCTACCAGGAACATGATGTTCAGCGACGTCATGCACCTCAACAAGATCGATCGGCCCTGTACCTGACGCTGGCCTCGATCCTGATCCCGCTGCTCGTACTGCTCGTGCTATGGAATATGTTTCGACGAACGAGGGACCAGCTGATGGGGGGCGGGTTCCTGTCTGGGTTTACCAAGAGCCCCGCGACCCGCTTCGAAGACAAGGGGAAACCGACCACGTTCAAGGACGTGGCGGGCCTTACGGAGGTGAAGGCCGATCTGATCGAGGTGATCGAATTCCTCAAGGACCCAGACAGCTTTCGCCGACTGGGTGCTCGCGTCCCCAAGGGCATCCTGCTGAATGGGCCACCGGGAACGGGCAAGACGCTGTTGGCACGGGCCGTGGCAGGTGAAGCGGGGGTCCCGTTTTACTCGGTCAATGGCTCCGAGTTCATCCAAATGTTCGTCGGAGTGGGTGCCAGTCGGGTACGCGACCTGTTCCAAACCGCCAAGGCCAACGCGCCGGCCATTATCTTCATCGACGAAATCGACGCCGTGGGGCGACAACGTGGGGCCGGTCTGGGGGGTGGACACGACGAACGCGAACAAACGCTCAATCAGATTCTCAGCGAAATGGACGGGTTCGCACAGACCGATACTGTCATTGTCATGGCTGCCACCAACCGGCCCGATGTCCTGGATCCCGCCTTGCTCCGCCCCGGCCGCTTCGATCGGCATGTCACGGTCGACCGCCCCACCCTCAAGGGACGAAAGGAAATGTTCAAGGTGCACGTTCGCGATGTGCCTCTGGACGACGACGTCAACCTCGACCGACTGGCCGAAGGCACGGTCGGCATGACCGGAGCCGATATCCGCAACCTGGTGAACGAGGCCGCACTGTGGGCCACACGCCAGCAGCGCAACCGCGTCACCATGGAGGACTTCGAATACGCCCGTGATAAAGTGCTGATGGGCCCCAAGCGGGAAGAGGTCTTATTGGGCAAGGAAAAAGAAAAAACCGCCTATCACGAAGCGGGACACGCCCTGATCGCCTGGTTCACCGAAGGCAACGACCGTATCCACAAGGTCACTGTCATCCCACGCGGCCGCGCCTTGGGCGTTACCCAGACGCTGCCAGAAGAAGACCGGATGAACATCACCGAAACGGAATTGATGGACCGATTGGCCTTCATGCTGGGCGGACGCAGCGCCGAAAAACTGGTCTACGATGAAATCAGTGCCGGAGCAGAAAACGACCTGGAACGGGCCACATCCATTGCTCGGCGCATGGTGACCAAGTGGGGCATGAGCAAACGACTGGGGCCCGTCAGCTACAAAATGAGCGACGAGGATCCGTTCCTAGGGCGTGAAATGCACCAACAGCGCCAGTTCAGCGAACGCACCCTGCAAATCGTGGACGAAGAAATCTCCACCATCCTCTCTCAGGCCGAACACCGCGCCCAGGAACTGTTGACTCAACATCGCGGCGACCTCGATACGCTAGCACGAGCCTTGGTCGAACAGGAGGAACTGAGCGACGAGGAGATTCGTGTGCTCATCGGTCCCTCTGCCCACGATGAAGAGGACGCCGAACCGGATGATTCACTGGTTTCCGGCGAGGCCCGCCGCCGGGCCTGACCGCGATTTCTCGTCTTGGCGACGCGCCCTTCCTTTTGCTATACGTGGTTCCCACTTTTCTGCACCACGAATCCATGACGCGCATGCTGCCGTCCACCTTTGGTTTCCGAATAGGAAGGAGTCCTCACCATGTGTCGATGGAAGGTCCACACCCTGTGTTGCTTCCTGTGGGTCGTCCTGAATGGCGCTTTCCTTTGGGCGGATGCCCCGAACGCACCAACCCCAGATTTGCCGGGCGACCAGGAGGAGAAAGCAACCATGGGCAGCTGGCCCAAATGGATGTCCGTCCCTCCACTTCGGTTCCATCAGCCAGATTCTCAACAAGGCCCACACCTGATGCAGCAACTCTCCGATTCCACCCAGCGGGCTTTCCAACGGACACGCAGCGTCCTGATCGCGCCTTGGGACGGTCTGCAAGCCCGGATGGCCAGGGCGTCGTTCCGTACGAACGGAAACTCAAAGTCCGCACGCCCGTCCGATCGTACCGCATCGTGGCTGGGAAATGAGGAATCGGCGGCACCGCCGAAACCCTCGTCCGTCACGGAGTTTCTGGCACTGCCCCGCCCCGAATGATCGCCACGTGAACGCATCCGGCCCGGCGCTTCCCGTCAGGCCGCCGTCACTCCCCCTGCAGGACAGCCTCACTTTCCGCAGGGATCGATCGTGATGCCTTCCCCGAGATTCGCGATTCGCGAGGGCGCCGTGGCCGCCAGTTGACCATCACGACGGCGGTAAGAATCATCCCCGCGCCGCACGCCATCGAAGGGGTTACACGTTCCGAGGCCAACCAGACCCCCAAGAGCACGGCGATCACAGGATTCACGTAGGCATACGTCGCCACCGTGGCCGCATCGCAGACGCGAAGCAGCCAGGCATAGGCGGACAACGTAATCATGGCACCGAACACAATCAGGTAACCCAGCGCCACCAGCGACTTCCACGATATGTGCTCCCATTGGACCCGGGGCCATTCTCCCAGGCAGGTCCCCATCAGCATGAGAACCCCTCCGCCCGCCAACATCTCCATGGCCGTGACGACGAAGGGGGACTCGGGCAGATCCGCTCGCCGGCTTCGCAGCGAGCCCAGCGACCAGAAGAAACACGCGGCCAAGAGTCCCACGGCGCCCCAGGGATCGATGGCGAGTCGCTGTGCGGTCGACGGCCAAAACAAGGTTGCCACCCCCGCCAGCCCCACCGCCAGACCCACCAGCACCCGCATCCCTGGCCGTGCAGCGCCGTAGAGCAACACGTCCAAGCCAACCATCCAGAGGGGAATCGAGGCGATGATCAGAGCGGCCAGTCCCGAAGGAACCGATTGTTGCGCCCAGCACACGAGCCCATTGCCCCCCGCCAGGAGCAGCACGCCAATGACGGCCGCCTGCAGCCATTGTGCCGGAGTCGGACGATCCGCCCCACTCCAGCGGGCTAGCAGCCATAGGCCCGCCCCACCCACCAAGAACCGGGTTCCCGCCATCAAGAACGGCGGTAGCGTCTCCACGGCGAAGCGGATGGCCAGATAGGTCGAGCCCCAGACCACATACACGAGCGCCAGCGCCCCCGCGATCTTCCAGGTGGCAGGGGCAATGCCTGCGGACAATCCCGACATTCTTCTTCCTTGCCGCCAGGCACTGACATTGTTATAGTACAATAATGACTAAAGCACTAGTACATAATATCCGAGGGCGGACGGCCGTCAAGATCGCTGCCCGGCTCGAAGAGGGGATCCGCCAGGGGACCAGCCGGGCGGGGGACCAGTTGCCCCCGGTGCGGGACCTGGCCCGGCAATGCGGCGTCAGCCCGGCTACGGCCAGTGCCGCCTATCGGCTTTTGCGGGTCCGCGGCTTTATCGTCTCGGACGGTCGTCGGGGGACACGGGTCAGCCACCGCACGGTCCCCATCCGACGGTGCCAGACGGTTTGGCCACCCGGCGTGCGCAACCTGGCGGATGGCAATCCGGACGTGGCGTTGCTGCCGGACCTCCGCGGGGCCTTTTCCCGCATCGACGCCTCTCACCACTTGTACGGCGGGTCTCCCAGTCATCCCGAACTGGTCCGGCGCGTGACGAGCGACCTGGCGGATTCGGGGGTCCGTGTGGGCCAGATCGTGATGGTGAATGGGGCGCTCGACGGCATCGATCGCGTCCTGACCGACGGCGTTCGGCCTGGCGATCGCGTGGCGGTCGAAGACCCGAGTTTTGTCAGCATACTCGACCTGGTCGCCGCTCGCGGTCATTCCCTGGTTCCGGTACTCGTGGATGAACAAGGGATGATTCCCCACGAGCTGGAACGGGCGTGTCGAGGCGGATTGGCCGCGATGATCGTGACTCCCCGTTCGCAGAACCCCACGGGCGCTGCTCTCACGTCGGAACGATCCCGCGCCTTGCGCGGCATCCTCAAGCGGTACCCAGACATCCTGGTGATTGAGGCCGACCACGCCGCCCTGACCTGCGACACGGAACTCTTTCCGCTGCATGGCGATGCCAGGCGATGGGTGCATGTGCGGTCCTTCTCCAAGGGATTGAGCCCCGACCTGCGGCTCGCGGCTGTTACGGGCGACTTCGAAACGGTGACCCGCATTCAAGACCGACTGGTGTTGGGGGAACAGTGGGTCAGCCACTTACTTCAGCGAGTGGCCTTGGCCTTGCTTTCCGACGGACAGGTGACGCGGCGGTTACGGCAGGCGGCGGACACGTATGCGACTCGCCGCCGTGCGCTCGTGCAGGCCCTGGAGAACGTCGGGGTCTCATCGGCGAGTACGACCGGCTACAACGTATGGGTGCCGGTGGTGGAGGAGACGCCCGTCGTGCAAGGGTTGCTGCAGCTCGGATGGGCCGTGGCCGCCGGTGAGCGGTTTCGGCTTCGCTCACCCCCCGCCATTCGGATCACCTCGGCGACGCTTCAGCCGCCAGAAGCCCTGTCGCTCGCTCGGGACCTGGCTCGTGTACTGGCCGCCGGCACGCAGATCCCCTTCGCCTGACGCCTGCTCGGCAACCTGTGCTTGACGATGATTTCGGTAGGAATCCTGAATCTGTGGGACCACGGCCGTTTGCGGCCTGCCAAACCGCTCCCAGGACACGCCCTCCTGAACGCGCCGGTCGTATACACCGAGGTGCATTATCCATACGGATGATCGAGACACAGGACCGTTCGCCATGGAGAGCCTATCTGCAAACTCGGTGCGTACCATCTCCTCCAAAGACGGGGGAGAGGTCTCGAAGTGTTTGATCGTCAACACGATACGAAGAGTTACTTCACCCTCCCGCTCGCGCGAGGGTCGGACGCGCATCCGGGGAGGGTGACGGTCTTGCCCAGCTCCCCCTCCCCTCGCTGCGCTCGACCTTCCCGAAGGGAGGGTGAAGATGTCGTCCACGAATCGCGCACGGTCATTTAGCCCCCGGTCTTGAAACGGGTGGTGATTCGCTCGCCGCGGCGCATCGACGGGCCCTCTCCTCCAGCGGGAAGAATCTCCGGATTCCCTGTAACCTTTCCTCCGCGATGGGGCAGTATCTAGGTGAAGTGGTTGCAAAGTCGCAGCCAATTCGTTGGTCGCGCCAGCCCGCCAGGCCCCGCTCGGGCCACGCGGCCGACTCTCCCATGCTCCGGGTGCCCGAACTTCAAAAGGAGAGAGTTCCATGAAATTCAGACCAGCCTGTGCCGCGGTCGTCCTTGTTTTCACTCCCCCCCTGCTGCTGGCGGGCAGCCGCTGTGCCCAGGCACAGGAAATAAGGATTGTTTCGCCAGGCACCTACGAGAATATTGAGGGCGAGGGATTGTTTGGCGGCGCTACTGCGGCTCCGTACCGTTATCAGCAGGTATTTCCGGCCGCGGACTTCGCGGCACTGGGCAACCAACCGCACTGGATCGTAGCCTTCGGCCCTCGAGCAGACCAAAGCGTGACGAGTCCTCATTCCGCCAACCTCCCTGACAACGAGATCCGCCTATCGACCACCGGGCGGGAACCGACCGATCTGAGCCTACAATTCGATGATAATCTCGGTTCGGACGTCATGCAGTTCTACCGCGGGCCCCTGACCATGATGGTGGATGTTCAAGGCCCAGGCCCTGGTCCGAGGGGATTCTATCAGGCCGACTATCCTGCAGGCGTGACTCCCTTTCTCTATGATCCAAGCCAGGGAAAGTTGCTGATGGATTTTATCGCTTGGCAAGGGGAAACTCCCAAAATGATCGCAGACAAGATCCCCGACCTGCAAACAGTCGTCTCTGGTTCACCCACCGCAACGCAAGGTGATCGCGGTGCTGCGGCGATCTTTCAGTTCACGTTTGTTCCGGTGCCGGAGCCATCCAGTCTTACCCTGTTGGGCTTGATGCTTGTGCTCGGTTCACTGTGCCGACGGGTGGCACTTACCAAGACGGCGCAGACCGCGTAGTGTAGCGCAGCGGGTTGTCAGCGGCCGAGCGCGAAACTCTTTCTCCCGCCTGGTCAGCATCTTTCAGTGGACAACGTATCACGCCTGGCCAAGGGGGTTTTGAACTTGGTCAGGCACCTTCTGGCTCAACGATTAGGTCTCGCTCTGAGTCCGGAAAAGACCCACAACGGCCACCGGTCGACGTAGCATCGGATCGCTGCGGGTTGTGTTCCTGTGGCGTTCCGTGATCCATGCAAGGCTTCGCGGTTCCACGAACTCGCCGATGTCGCCTCTTCTCACGCGATGATATCCCTCCCCGATCCCCATCGCTTGCCGATG
>WPCK01130777.1_pt1 | contig 17122 bp, 26 predicted proteins | sample 5399851 | NCBI WGS metagenome assembly WPCK01 (sample SAMN12869471, study PRJNA574797) | sludge metagenome | isolation source: wastewater treatment of pH11 | place: China:Beijing | collected 2019-05-20 | reverse complement strand
CCATGATCCAAATCTCCTACGCTGAGTCTCTCCAAAAGCCGCTCCGGCTGCTTGAATTTGAAGACTTGCATGCTCTGTCCGAGTGGATGGAGACCATTCCTTCCGTCAGCACGAAGGAAGACTCTCCGATTATCACCACCGCCATCTTCCCGAAGTACCCTGTTCCGGCCACGAAGCGCACCTACGACCGGGCCACGCACACGACCGGCGCCATCCTGGATTTCGACTCCGGCGATGTGACCCCTGAAGAAGTGGCCGCCGAGTTCGATGCCGAGAACATCCCCTACCTGATCCGCACCACCTTCTCAAGCACGCCCGAGCACCCGCGCTTCTTTGCCTTCGTGCCCTGGTCAATCGCTTGCCCGGTCGGCGACCACCGCCGCAGCATTCAGAATGCCATCAAGCCAAAGTTGAATGGGCACGGTAGTTTCGCACCTGAATCCTTGAACGCTGTCCAGCCGCGCTTCTGCGCCAAGCGTGCCAACGTCCCGGCCGACATCTACCTGCCCGACGGCGAGCCGTGGATGCTCATCCCGCCGACGCCGACGCTCTCACAGCAACAACCGGCTGCCTCGCCGCCGAGCGCTTTCGATTCGCTTGAGCTTGACCCCAAGGCCCGCCAGCTTTTCCGCCTCGCACTCAACTACATCGACGCTGACGAAAGCCGCGAGACATGGGTGTCCGTGCTTGGCTGCGGGCTGCGGATGTTCGGCATCACCCACGAGAAACTGCGCTCGCGCGCCTTGAGCAAGGAACAGTGGGAGCTTGTTGCGCTGCTCGAAGACTTCTCTTCCCGTGGTTCCAAGCGCAAGTATTACTCCCCGGAGAACGGCCGGGGCATTGCCTCATGCACCGCCACCAGGGTGAATGCCGAGGGTGACAATGTGCCGAGCATGGTCATGCAGAATGCTCGCCGCGTGCTCGACGGCACGCACCAGATCACCCTGACAGGCGTCATCAAGCGCACCGACTTCCCCGCCTTTGAGGCGATGCTTGAAGAGCAATTCCCCGAGTTGCTTGAGCAGGCGCGCAGTCGGCACGGCGCGCCTGTGGTGCCCCAGGCTGTCGTGACCGAAAAGGAACTTGGCAAGGCCCGCACCAAGGCCGAGGTCGCACTGAGCCAATACGAGGCCGAGCTTGAAGAGTACCGCCGCAAGGTGGATACCCTGTTCGACACGATGCCAGAAGGCCCGGCCATGAAGCTTGCAATGGGCTTGGCCAGCGGCGGCCTGACCAACCAGAGCGAATGGTTCCTGCCGCCGGTTGCCGCCATTGTGCTTGCCTCGCAGATCATCAACGTGGTGATCGCCAACCGTGTGTTCGTTCAGGTGGGAAACCTGCCGCCACTTTCAGGCAATACCTACGCCTACCTGTTCAACGACTCGGGCACCGGCAAGAGCCTCCAACTCAACTACGCGATGGAGATTCTGAACCGCGCTGGCTACGGCCACGCCCGGTATCCGGGCAAGGTGCATTCCGCCTCCGGCGTGCATACCGTCCTGCTCCAACGCGGGCCGACAATCATCCTCGCCACCGACGAAGTGAAGCAGTGGTTCAGCGGCATCGTCGGCACCCAGACCAACGGCAATCAACAGACCCTCGACGCCTTCATGCTCGAAGCTTTTCAGGCATCGTGCCGCGGCAAGTCGATCACGCCTGACGCCCGTGCCGCCGACCGTCGCGGCAATGAAGTGCAGGCTGCGCTTCCGATCAGGCAACCCAACATCTCGACCTTCATGGTGGGTGTGCCGGCCGACATGAACGCATTCACCGAAAGCATGTTCTCCGACGGCAGCTTGGCTCGGGCCATGTGCTTTACGCCGATGCGGATGATGAGCGAAGAAACCTACGATCGCGGGCGCCGCCTTGCCGAAAGGCGCGGGGAACTGCGCAGTGGCAAGCTGACCGATGGTGAGGATAAGGTCAGGGTGGATGCTGTCCAGGCGCTGAAGCTGCTCGACGCCAAGCTGGATCAGCAGGGCCTGGGCAGCGACCTTGCCAAGGTGCTTGCCGCCGAAGCCTTTGAAGAAGAGCTTGTGCCCGAGAACGAGATCATACAGTTCAGGGACTTTTCCAGGGCGCGGGCAAACTTTCCTGACAACATGGTGCGGATACTCACCCTTGAGCCGCGCACCTTGGAACTGATCAACGCTCGTGACATCGAGTTCGGCACCAAGTGGCCGCACAAGGAACTCGAATCCTGCGTCGCACGCTATGTCGAAAAGGCGCTGAAGATCGCCTTGAGCCTGAGCGTGATCAACGACCCGACATGCACCGTGATCAATCACGACATGGTGAAATTCACCCTTGATCTGGTCGAGCTTGTCGAGACCCCGTGGTTTATTCGCTCAACCAGAAACGAACTTGGTATCGAGCTTGGCTACAACAAGTTCTCAAGGTTGGCGCAAGAGATCAAGGGTATGCTCGTGAAGGGTGGCGTGTTGCACCGCGCCACCAACGGGATGACCGTCCGGGAGATCAGGCGCACGAAGGGGATGTATCCCCTCTACAAGGTTGTCCAACAGCATCTGACGAGCGTGTCACCAACCATGCGCAACGACGCCTCAACGCTTCTCGAAGCCCTCGACCTTGTTCCGGTACGGAGCGAGGGTCAGAAGGGCTTCCGCATCTACCACCCGGATCACAGACCAGAGATTACACACGATGATGAAGAAGAGTGAGTCCTTCGACGAACTTTACCTGAACGCTCCGAAGGAAACCAAGGAACTGAACAAGCTGCGCAAGGAAGGCCGGCTCTTGGTGTCCAACCAAGTCGAGGAATTCTGTCGCCACGTGATTCAATTCGGACGCCTTCCTGTCGTCGCCTACGAGATGGCATTCAGCGTGATCGACGCCGATACCGGCGAGATCATCAAGCCCGACCACGCCACCTACTACGCCGGTCAGATGATGAGGCGCAAGGACGTGCTCGACTACATGAAAGAGCTTCGCAAGCAGATTGTCCAGAGCGGCAACATCGACCGCGAACAGATCATCCAGACCCTGCGCGGGTTGCTGCTTGACCCGGATGTCAAGGCGAGCGACCGCATCGCCGCCGCCGCCCAACTCAACCGCATGGAGAACTTCAACAAGGAAGCCGACGCCCTCCCAGGTGCCACCCTTGTGATCAACCTGCCATTCACACCACAACCGTTGGTCAGTGCTCCGCCGATGAGGATCATCGACGGCGAGGTCATTGACAACTAAACTTAATTGTGGTAATATGTTGCTTTGAATACTGAACAGGAGCCTGTTGCGATGATGAGTCTTCGCGAACTGATGCAAACCGGCGACCCCTACAACACCCGTGAGATCGCCGAGATGACCGGGCGGCCGTTCTTGTCTGTCGCCAGCCAACTGAACCATCTCGTCAAGATGGGTCTGGTTCGGCGCGCCGGCAAAATTGCTCACCCCAAACAACGCCCTCTCACCATCTGGCAGTGGGTAGTCAAATGATCCCTGCCGGCCGCTATCACTCCCTGATCCACGGCATCAAGATCGAAGGTGTCGGGCGCTACTATCTGCACTTCACCGTGCTGCCTGCTGGCGAGCGGTGCAAGGTGCGCTTGTTCCCAAGCCACATCACCGCCTTGCGCATTGCCACAATGCACCAGTCCGACCTGCCCCAGGACCTGAAAGGTGCCCAGGCGATCTTGGTTATCGGTTTGCATCCTGATTATGGCAACCGTTTTATTAAGCCGCTCCCCATTCCGAACGAGAAGCTGATCAATGTCGAGTCGGATGTCGATCTCAGTCGTGCCCGGCAGTTCTGTGAGTTTGAAAATCTATGAGAACTTGTAATGTAGATGGCTGTTGCCGTGAGGCAAAGAGTAAAGGGATGTGCGATAAACACTATCGGCGAACAAGAAAATACGGTGATCCGCTTAGCTTTGGATCACGTATTGTCGATGAAGGCGATGACGTTGCGCGCTTCAACGCGAAGTTTGTTCGCGGTAATGCACACGAGTGTTGGAATTGGCAAGGTGGCACCAGGCCAAACGGAAAAGGTGTGCTTTATGGCCGACACCATTTGTCAAACGGTTCGGTCATAGGGGCGCATCGCTTTGCTTTTCAACAGGTAACAGGTGTGTTGCCTGTTGGTATGTTCGTATGCCACACCTGCGACAATCCACTTTGCGTAAATCCATCCCATTTGTTTCTTGGTAATCACGCTGACAACATGCGCGATATGGTTGCCAAAGGTCGATCGTTCAAAGGTGCGGGTGAAAACAAAAAAGGGCGTGCGTTGCTTACCAATGAGCAGGCTACCGAGCTTCGCATGTCAAGCCTAACTGAGCGAGAGCTTGGTATCAAATACGGCATGTCAGCCGGCAATGCCGGGCATATTAGAAGAGGAAAAAGTTATCGTGTTGAAACTTAGACCCTACCAACAGCGCGTCATTGACTTGACGATCTCGCACCTGGGAGACTACCCAAGCTCAGCGCCGACTGTTGTTGTGCCGACGGGTGGTGGCAAATCGTTGATCTCAGCGGCGCTGGCCAACCACTACGCGAAGTTCGGTAACGTGCTGATCGTCACCTTTCGCAAGGAATTGGTGGCCCAGACCGCCTTGGAAATGCCGCGCCATTTGAACGTGTCAGTGTTCAGTGCCGGCGTCGGGCGCAAAGAAACCAAGGGGCCGATCATCGTGGCTGGCATTCAGTCCATCCGCAAGAATTGGCACAAGCTGCCGCGCATTCACACCATCATCATCGACGAAATCCATTGGGGCAATGCAGCCTACAATGAATTCATCGAGAACGTGCGCAAACACTCACCGCATCTACGGGTGATTGGTATGACAGCAACATGTTTCGACGGGAAAGGTGTGCATTTACACATGCTCAAGGACCCTGTGACCACCGGAGTGTGCGCCGAAGTTTCGATGGGAGAACTGTTGCGCGACGGTTATCTCTGCAATGTAGTGGCCTACAACCCTCCGACCAAGTTGGATGTTTCCGGTGTTGGTGTTGATGCCAGGACCGGAGACTACAAACAGAACGAGTTGCAAGCGGCGGTTGATCGCACCGATCTGAATCAGAAAGTTGCCTCCGACATCCTGCGAATTTTTGCCGAGCGCAAGAGCGTGCTGGTGTTCGCTTCCGGGGTGGATCACGCCGGTCATCTGGCGGCGCTGCTGCCGGGCGCCAAGATGATCGTCGGCAGCACACCGAATAAGGAACGAGACGCCATTGTTGAGCAGTTCCGCGCAGGCAACGTGCGTTGGTTGGTTGCTGTAGATACTCTGTTGGTCGGGTTCAACGCGACACGCGCCGACGGGCTTGCTCTTTGCCGACCGACGAAATCACCTTTGGTTTATGTTCAAGCCATCGGCAGAATCATGCGGACACACCCAGGTAAAACAGACGCTTTGCTGTGTGACTTCGTTGGTGCGGTGGATGAACACGGCCCTGTCGATGAAGTCTGTGGTCATCCGCCGAGGGTTGCCGGCGGTGAAGCTCCGACCAGGGTGTGCGAGAATTGTTTCTGCATTTGTTTGGCCGGCTTGCGCAAATGCCCGCAGTGCGGTGAAGAGTTTCCACCACCTGTTCCGGGAGAACGTGTGTTCGATCCGCGCACCGGCCAGATCGTTATCTCCGGTGTCGTCAAGAACCCTGACGGCAGCAGAACCTATCCTGTCGATCGTGTCGGGTATCGGCGCGATACCACCAATGCCGGTGATCCTGTATTGGTTGCCGAATACTTCGCACCGAATCGCATCACCCCTGTGGGAGTTTTTTTCTACAACATCTGGCACCATAAGGCATCCGTTGCACAACGCGATGGTGAGAAGTGGCTCAGGCACTTGGCTATCCCTGGCGGCATTCCGACAAACGTGGTTGAGGCTCTGGTGCGTGCGCAGTTCGGCGCGCTAAAGGTGCCGAGCAGCGTTACTGTCATGCCAGGCTCACCCTATATAATTCGATTCGGACCAGCAAAGACATGAACTATCAAAAGATATATGATCAACTTATTGCTCTTTCTGAGATGCGATCAAAGGGTGACGACTGTTTCTATGAGAAACACCACATAATTCCTCGTTGTATTGGCGGAACAGACGAGCCTTGTAATATTGCTCTGTTGAAGCCTCGCGAACACAGATTGGCACATAAACTTTTGTTGTTTATTTTTCCCGAAAATTCAAAGTTAATTTTTGCGGCCAACATGATGTATGCGGGTCGCACAGGGGAGTGTCCGAATTGGTTAAGGCAAAATATTTCGGAAGCACGGACCGCTTCTTGGGCCGATCCGTCAATTCGCATGCGCCATATTGCTGCGATCAAAAAGGGTTGGGAGAATGTTGAGCGTCGCGCCAAACAAGGTTTGCGAACTTCTGGTTTTTGGAGCAATACTGAGAACAAAGAAAACCTCCGTTCTAAATTAAAAAACCATTGGGCGAATAGTGATCATGAAATAACAACCAAGATTTTAAGCAAAGAACAGGAAGAGTTAATATACAAAAAGCATCAAGCCGGCGGTTCTGTTTTATCTTTGTCCAAAGAGTTTGGTGTTTCACGAAGAACCATCAACGATGCTATTCTCAACGTCAGCGGAGGGGCGATGAAACCAAAGGTCATCTCGCAAGAAGAAATCAACTTAGCTGTTCGCTTGCGTAAAGAAGATGGTTTGAGTTGGAGCGAACTTGCCTTTATGATCGGCAAAAATTCAAGTACAATTCGACGGCATGTCATCAGAAATTTAGCTTGACAAACCATGTAAGTTGTGGTATAGTGTGCGCTCAATTCAACGAACAGGAGAACTCACGGTGATCTCTCAACGCAAGCGTATCAAAGCTGTGATCAAGGAATACGCAGTGTCGGCCATCGACCCGCGCACTGCCATCACGGCCATCGACACCATCATCAACGAAAAGTCCCTGGCGCCCAAGAAGTCGGCCAACGAGAAGTCGGCTATTGCGTTCCGGACCCTGATGCAGGATAAAGACAACGACGCTATCGTTGTCCTGCACAACAACGGCAACGGCAAGTGCATGCACATCCACATCAGCAACAACTATCCGATCGCGGGCCTTTCCGACCTGATCAACAAGTTGCTTGAGTTGGTGCAACAGGCCAAGAAGGAACTGGCATGAGCGAGATCATCATCGCCAACGACAAGGGTGTCGAGCAGCAGACTCCGAAGAAGGAGTTCTACGTCTATGCCGACGAGGCCGGTATCAGCGAGATCAGGATGACGAACGATGTCGTCTTCATCCTGACCGCCTTCGCCACGGTTGCCGATTTCATCGCATCGCGGTTGAAGGACGAGAACGGCCAACCCATGACCGTCGGGAAACTTCTTGGCGACATGGGACGAATGACGCAGGCCGCTGTCGAACAAGCCCAGGCACGTCGTGAAGCCGAAAAGCCCATCGAAGAAGCCGGGAACCAATCCATCAACTGAGGACCAAGACCATGCACGCAAAACCTGAATTCGGCGGCACCTATCCGCTCTCACCCGAACCCTTGGAAGGCTACGGCAACTCTCCCAAGGATCGCTCCGGCAAGTACATCATCAGCCACATCAACGGCGGCTTCGTGAGGCAGGGCCAGATCGAAATGGTCAGCGACCGCAAGGACGCCACGGCCTATCCGGATGCTTCGGCTGCCGCCATCGCCGCCGGCAAGATCGTATCGGCTGCCCGCGAAGAAGCGTCCGTCGTCTAGCAGCAGAAGGGCTTCGCGGGTGTGCCCTCCCAGAAACACCCGCGCCAACAACTTAACAGGAGCCTAAGCGTGAAGCTGAAAATCTCGATCGACCCGAGCACCACCAATTCCGAACTGGTGCATCTCGGCAACTTTCTCACCGCCCTCGGCATGAACCGCGGCGCCCATGTGATCAGCGCCCCGATCGACGAGGCCGAACTCGACGAACCGGAACCGACCTGCATCCCGCTCAACCGTGAAGAGCCGGTGGTCCATGCCGAAGTGCCCAAGCGCAAGCGCCGCACGAAGGCCGAGATCGCTGCTGCTGCTGAAGAGGAAGCCTCAGCCCCTACCGACCCTGCACCTACCCCGCCTGTCGAGCCGCCGGCTACGCCCCCGTCGGAGACTGCATCCACCGAACCTGCGTCGGCATCCCCTTCTGACCGGCCGGTGCCGACCTCTGCTGACCTGAATCGCAAGGCCGCCATCGTCGCCAAGAAGCATGGTCCGGCTATGGTCAAGGAAAAGATCATCTCGCTCGGGAGCACCTTGATCTCCCTACTCAACGACGAAGGCAAGATCGCCCTCGACGCATGGCTTGATGAGCAAGCATGAAACGAGTGTCCGGAGGCTATGGCCCCGCCTATCTGGCGGCGGTCATAGCTCTCGGGTTGTTCATCGTGTGGGTAATCACCAAGGCGCTACTACCATGAACGGTATTCTGAATCACCACGAAATCTGCGAACTGATCGAAAGCGGTGTCATCGAACATGGTCGCTTCGATGCGGTCAATCCCGCATCCATCAACGTCACGCTCGACTACACCTTCCTGGTCGAATCGAGGCATCCAACCGCCCCGCTTGGCTTTCATGGCAACCCGCTCGAATTCGCAATGCGTCACTCGCCTGTTTTCCGGACGCTCGAACATTCGGTCATCCTCGAACCGGGCATGTTCTGCCTCGCCAGCATTCAGGAAAAGCTGAACCTGCCGAACAACATCTGCTGCGACGTGATGCTTCGCTCGTCGGCCGCACGCATGGGCATTCAACACCTGTTGGCGGGATGGGGTGATGCAGGCTATAGCGGCCACCTGACCCTCGAACTCAAGAACGAACTGCGCTACCACGCGATCCATTTGCGCGGCGGTGATCAGATCGTCCAGCTTCGCTTTCATCGCATCAATCCCGTTGCCGATGAGAAAAGCTACGGCGCCGTGAGCGGCAAGTACAGTGGCGACAAAGGTCCGCAGATCATCAAGCCGGAGCAATGCTGACATGAGCGAGCATTCCAAACTCTCCCCGTCAGCCGCTGAGCGTTGGCTTGAGTGCCCCGTTGCGCCGGCACGCGAGCAAGCGTTTCCCGACAAGGACAACGATGCCGCTGCCGAAGGCACTGCCGCGCACCACATGGCCGCCTACTGCCTCGACAGTGACATCCACATCTCCGCAAAGGACGCACCAGCCGACGCACGTTGGGACAAGTGGGACTCCCCGGTCTTCCGTGACCACGTACAGACCTATCTCGACTTCGTGCGCTCGAAGCTCACCGTGACATCCCACCTGTTCGTCGAACAGAAGCTGTCGATCCTGCCCGAATTCGATGTATGGGGAACGGCCGACACGGTGATCGTGGATGGCAGCACCCTGCGCATTGTCGATCTCAAGTTCGGCCAAGGTGTGCTTGTGTCGCCCGACGACAACCCTCAGCTTTTCCTCTACGGTTGGGGTGGCTACGACACGCTCGAATGGTTGGCATCGGAACCGATCACCCACATCGAAGTTTCGATTTGCCAGCCGCGCCGCGAGAACACGGTCAGCAAGACCTTCACTGCCGACGAATTGAAGCGGTGGATGGTGGATCATCTGCCGAAGGTGCGCAAGGCGTATCACGCGATTGCCACCGACACCGCAACCCCAGGCGCTCACTGCATGTGGTGCCGGGCACGCCGTACATGCGTCGAGCGTGCGCAATTCAACCTAGCCACGGCCGGCATGGACTTCGCCGACATCACCGGCCCGGTGTGCGAGCCGATCAATCCGACGGATATCGACGAAGACATGCTCGCCGCGATCTTCCTGCGCCTGCCACTGTTGGAAAAGTGGATCAAGGATGTCGAGACCGAAGTCGCCGAGCGCGCCAAGAACCACCACATCAACGGCCTGAAGTGGGTGGCCGGGCGCAACATGCGCTACATCACCGACCCGGATGCGGCGGGGCTTGCACTGGAACTGAGCGGCATTGCCCCTTGGGCTGAACGCAAGTTGCTCGGTTTCGGTGATCTTGAAAAGGCGGTCAAGGCCGCGGGTCTCAAGCTCACCGATCTGATCGGCAACTTCATCGACACCAAGCAGAGCAACCCGGTGCTTGTCGCGGAAACCGACAAGCGGCCGGCAATCGAATCGAGCGCGAAATCCGATTTCGCCGCTTGACAAACGCCACGTTTTGTGGTAGCATGTATTTTCTTTCAGCAGTCTAACCAGCCAACTCAGGAGACCACTCTAATGAGTACGAAAGTCATCACAGGCAAAGTGCGCATGAGCTACGCCTATCTCAACAAGCCCCGCACGAACGATCGTGGCGAGGACAAGTTCAGTGTCACCATCCTGTTGCCGAAGTCGGACAAGGCAACCTACGAAGCGCTGCGCGCCGCAGAGCGCGAGGCCGCGATGAAGAAGTTCCCCGGCAAGCCGGAGTCCTTCTACAAGGCGATCAAGAGCGTGATCCATGACGGCGACGGCGTGCGCCCGAGCGGCGACAACTTCGGCCCGGAGTGCAAGGGTTGTTGGGTCTTCACGGCCAGCACCGGCGATCGCCCTGGCTGCGTCGATGAGAACCTCGACGCGCTGATGGAACCGATCAAGTCCGGTGACTACGGCCGCGTGTCCATCAACATGTACGGGTTCGACACGGCGGGCAACCGCGGTGTGGCCGCCGGCCTGAACAACGTGCAGTTGCTCGAACGCGGTGAATCCCTTGGCGGTCGCACCGACGCCGCCTCGGACTTCGGCGGGTTCTAAGGCTCGGCGGGGTTGGGGGTTCCCGGCTCCGTTGTTCTACCGGCCCAAGGGGAGCCGGGCCTGATTCCCCTTACCTTCATCAACAGGAGAGCCGCTGATGTATCGTCACGTCTTCAATCCGTATTCCCTCCATTGGGAAATCCAGATGCTGCGCTTCGGCTTCTTCTGGACCACCTTGCGCGGCGCTTGCTTTACCGATCTGGAAGACGCCAAGGACTATGCCAAGGTGATTGGTCTGAGCGCGCACTATCGTGAGCAAGTGCCGTTCAACCACATGATCGCCCTGGAAACCAGCAATGTCGTGGAGTTGAAGCAACCATGAAGTCGCTTCCTCCCGGCGATAGTGCGTCCTGCCCGGATGAAGACGCATACCAACCGGAAGCCCTCAAGGTCCAGGTCGGCGGCAACCACTACAAGAACTTCGCCATTCAACCGGTCGAGTTCATCGAGAAGAACGACCTGTCTTTCCTGGAAGGTTGCGTCATCAAGCGTGTGTGCCGCCACAATGCCAAAGCAGGCGCCGAGGACCTGCGCAAGGCCATCCATGAATTGCAGCTTCTGATCGAACTGCGCTACGGGGAAAAAGCGTGAGCGACGACGACATCAGAGCCGCCTATCTGAAGGCAATCGGCAACCCGATGGACGAGCGCCTGATGGAACAGGCCCGTCTCTTCATCGCCGCAATCTTCGACGCACTTCAACCGGCCGGCTTCATCGACGGTGGCATCTTCAGTGAAGAGGAATGGGGTGTGCGTTGCCCAGAGGCTCTTTACCGGAGGCCGTTTTGAACTTCGACTACAGCGCAGTGCGCACGCCTGTGCTCGACTTCCTGTTTCAGCACGAACTCTTCCGCATCGAGCTTCGCGAGAAGTACGGTCGGCATCCCGCACCGATTCACACCGACCCGTCCAAGGAAGCCGAGCGCCAAGACAAACGCAGGAACACCATGCGCGCCAACATGCGTGCCTTGTTCAAGGGTGTCTTCGCCGAATACGGCACCGACATGCGGATGGGCACCACTGCGATCAAACAAAACATGGGTCGCGATGCAGGTAGCGTGCTGAAGGCGCTCTACACCCTTGAGGGAGATGGGTGTGTGGCTCGGGTTGGAACGCTCAAGGCCGGCAGTGGTCGCGAGCAAATTGTCTGGGAGTGGGTCGGAGAATGAAAGAGCCTGTTGTTTTCGACACCGAGCTTGTTGGCCCGGATGACGGTCCTGTCACGTTCCTCTTCTGTGCGAAACACCTTCCTTCCGGAAAGGTGGCATCCCTTTGGGGCGACAATCCGGAGGACATGAGCAAGCTGCAAAAGCTGTTCAACAATCCGAATTTTACATGGGTGTCCTTCAACGGCATCCGCTTCGACGCTCCGATCGTCACGGCCGTGTTGGGCGGGGTGCCGCTCAACCAAGTGAAGCGCATGGCGAACCGCCTGATCGCGGAGAACATGCCGGCCTGGATGATCTATCGCGACTACAACTTGGAAGCACCGGAGATTGACCACATCGACCTGATCGAAGTGGCGCCCGGCGTGATGATCAGCCTCAAGACCTACCAAGCCCGGTTGAAGATGAAGACCATTCGCGACATGCCGTTCAAGCACGACGATGCCCTGAACGAGTATGGGCGTCGCATCCTCAACGAGTATTGCCTGAACGACGTGGATGCCACGGCCACCATGCTTGCAGAGCTTGGGGAGGCTGTCTCCCTGCGCGAGCACATGAGCGAAGAGTATCGCATCGACCTGCGCAGCAAGAGTGATGCACAGATGGCCGAGGCGATCATCGCCAAGTCGCTCGGGATCATGCGTGCCGGGCCGGCTGAAGTGCCCAACTCAGTGAAGTACAGGGCGCCTGAATTCATTGCTCCCCGCGGGCCGATCATGCAGGACATCCTGGCCAGTGCGGAGAAGCATCGCTTCGGTGTCCATCGAGGCAACGGTGCCGTGATCCTTCCTGACTTCCTCGCCAACGAGCAGGTTCTGATCGGTGACGGCAGTTACCAGATGGGCATCGGCGGCCTGCACTCGACGCACGACAAGAGCGTGTTCGTGGAGGCCGGACCTGATTGCGAGATCGTCGATGCCGATGTCGCCAGCTTCTACCCGAACCTGATCCTGAACGCCAACATGATCCCGCGTGGCCTGGGCCATCAGTTCATCACGCTCTACCGCGGTATCGTGAAGCGGCGAATGGAAGCCAAGAAGAGCGGTGACAAGGCCACTGCCAACTCCCTCAAGATCGCGCTCAATGGAACCTTCGGCAAACTCGGCTCGATGTTCTCCAAGCTCTACGCACCTGACCTGATGTTGGCCGTCACCTTGACCGGGCAGTTTTACCTGCTCACCCTGATCGAAGACCTGAACGATCTCGGTGTCAAGGTGATCTCGGCCAACACCGATGGCGTATGTTTCAGTGGCACACCCGAGCGGGTCAAGGCGGCGAAGGACTGGATCGAATGCTATGGGGCGCTGACCGGGTTCGAGTTTGAATTCACACCGTACCGCAAGATCGCGCTCAAGGATGTCAATAATTACTTGGCGGTCACAATGGACGGCAAGGTCAAGCCCAAGGGCATCTACGCCAACGCCGGCCTGATGAAGAACCCGACGAACGAAGTCTGCACCTTGGCGGCCCAAGCCTATCTCGCCACCGGACGCTCGATCGAATCCTTCATTCGCGAGCACCTGACCGTGGCCAACTTCGTGGATTTCACCCAGGCCCGCTCAGTCAAGGGTGGCGCTGTAGTCTATGGAAGAACGGTGATGTTCGACGATTGGGTGCAGATTGCTGATCGCCAGTGGCAGCGCCCAGGCACAACCAAGATCGTCAATCGCGTGAGCCGGCCGCACCCTGTCGCCCTTGGCGTCGATCCGACCTACCTTGGGCGCACCGTGCGGTGGTACTACTCGACCGACCGTAGCCTGACGATCAACTACGCCAACAACGGCAACCTCGTGCCGAAGAGCGAGGGCGGGCGCGAGTGCATGACCTTGCCTGATCGCATTCCTGACGACATCGACATCTCCCGGTACATCGAAGAGACTCGCACCAATCTCGCCAATATGGGAGTTCATGCTTGACAAGCGAGATGTTTTGTGGTATGATGTGTGTTCAATAGGAAATGAAACAGATGCAACTTGAAAACCCAAGGCTGATGAGCGAGTCACAAACACCCGCGCCGCCATATCGCCCAGGCTACTACAACGACGCCAGCTTGGCTGACCTTGGCGCGGCCCTTTGTCTGATCGGCGAAGCCATGCAGAACCCTGGCGTGCGGGTTGATTTCGGCAGCGTGCGCAATCGTCAAACGGTCAATTGGCTTGTCGGCAACATGAGCCTGCGCGGCATTCTCTACAACCTCGACCAGGTTTGGTATTCCCCGGCAAACTATGATCGGACAGCAAAATGATCCCCGTCTTCTACACCGACTCCCAAGTGCATGAGCCTGACAGCTTCAGCAAGTCGCCGTTCAAGCCGAAGCTGCTTGTGCCCCTCATCGACCAAGAGGGCGGCTTCAAGTTCATGGACCCGCGCATGATTGGTTCGATCTCGGCTGACCGCCTGAAACTGGTCCATGACCCCAGGTTCGTTGATGATGTCTTTGCGTGTAAGCGTCCGGACGGATTCGGCAAGAGCACTGAAGAAAGTGTCAGGGCCATTCGCTACACCGTCGGCAACTTCGTGTTGGCTGCCGAATGGGCCGCTGCCGTGTCGGGCAACCCGATCGTCTGGTCACTGACCTCCGGGTTCCACCACGCCTGTTACTTTTCAGCAGGAGCCTTCTGCACGTTCAACGCCCTGATGCTGTCGGCCTTTGAACTGCGGAAGTTTCACGGAACAAGGACCCTGATCGTCGATGAGGATGCACACTTCGGAAACGGATGCACCGACATCATCAAGCATCTTGAGATGGATCACTACTGCCGGTACATGCAGAGCATCCACACGCACAGTGGAAGCCACATGCTCAATCTGGTGGGTTATGAGAAGGCGCTTCGTCGGCTCATCAAGACGTTCAAGCCGACCCTCATCATGTACCAAGCCGGCGCCGACAACTGGTGCAAGGACCCGCTCGGTGGATCAATGACCAAGGAAGAACTCTTCGAGCGCGACCTGATCACCTTCCGTGCGGCCAGAGAAGCCAACATCTCTGTGGTGTGCAACCTTGCCGGCGGCTATGCCGAGAACTTCGACGACACCCTGGGCATTCACATGGCCACCGGGCGGGCGATGAAGGAAGTCTATTCATGATCAATCACGTCGGCCGCCCAACGCCTGAATTCAGCGGCGCCCGCAGGGCGTCCGCTGGAATGATTAGTTGGGCGTTACGGCGCCCGAGGAGACCGACGTGAACAGGATTGCGATAGCCGAAGCGGGTGTGCGCCGATGCTTTGCGAGGAGGCATGAAGGGCGATATGCGTTTATGCCGTATGAGGACGCCGTGAGGCATTGCCGAAAGTGGATTGCTGCTTTGCGTGACATGAGGATGGAAAAATGAAAATCGACGGGTATGACGCGCTCGACAGCGCATGCAAGAAACGGTGGTGCTGGAGCCCCGGCAACTACCAGCACCGTGGCGCCTGCGGATCGGGCGGCAGCCGTAACACCGGCATGACGACGCGCTGCTGTCTGGAACGGGCATATCGCGGCTGCCCCTATCCTGTGCCGGAACCTGGGGCGCCGGCACCGTGGGATGAAGTGACGCCGAACGCCAACGTGTGCGGACTGCCGCACGGAAAGGACTGAAACCGTGACCACAACGCCTATTGCGGCAGGTCCGAACGACGTGACAGTTAGGCCGGCAGCGTGGATGCACGACCAGCCTGACAGGTTTGATGTGATTCACGCAGAGGCGAAAGCGCTTTGGCTGAAAGCGTGGCCGAAGCAGGTTGAGCACTACACGATACCGTTGTACCGGCATGCAGAGCGCCAACCTCTTAGCACCGACGAAGCATGCGCGCTGCTGAGAAACGTGCTCGGGATTGACCCTGTGCTCGACGGCAACATGCTGAAGATGCTGCGGATGGTTGAGCAGGCGCACGGGATCTTGCCGCCTAACGACTGAATTCAGCGGCGCCGATAGGCGTCCGCTGGAATGACTAGTTGGGCGTTTTGGCGACCGATTGGAGAATTGGAAATGCAAAACATACTGATGAAGTTTGACCCTGCGACCGGCGAAGAAAGGCCGTACCCGAGCCATGCGGCGCAATGGCGCGAATGGCACGGAGGAACGGCATGGCTTTTCGATCCTTGGACGGGGCGGCGCCGCGATGCGCGAGACGTAGGTGGCGACGTACAGGGTCTGCTGATTGTGCCCGCCGGAACGCTCGGCATGGACATGGGCGGTGGTTGCTCGGAGAAAGACAATGTCGCGTGCGCTTGATGTGGTGACGCTGACCGGCGAGGAATACGACGACCTCATGGAATGCAAAGAGATGGTCGCCTCACTACTAGCCCAGTTGAGCGCCGCGAAAGACCGAATTGCCGAATTGACGCCAGTTGCTGGAATGGACTTGCGGGAAACGATGCAGCGCATGCTGACACGCATGGAGGAAACAGACCGCTGGCCTGCGATATGCGACAAGGCGCGGGCCGTCCTGTCGCTGGCGAATGATGCCACCAGGGAGCCTGCCGCCTACCTGTGGGGCGGCTGCCTCTGGCGCACGGACGAAATGGGGCGCGGCAGACCTGGGGCAGTCGAACTGTATCGAGCGCAAACGCCGCTGACCGATGCCGACATTACCGCATTGCTTCCGATATGGCAGCAGGGATCATGGACGCTGCCAGACTACGGCAGATGGGTAGCGCGGGCCGTCGAGCGGGCGCACGGGATCAAGACATCGCACAACCTATGCCTATCCTGCGGGCACAGCATCGATGCCCACGACAGGCAATACGGCTGCGCAGAAGACGGGTGCGATTGTGAGACGCCTAACTAGAAGTAGACATCAAAACCGCCGCATATTCTGGCGCAAGCCAGCAAACGCGGCATTTTACGAAAGCCAAGAAATGAGCGGACAGAAACAGGCAGCCCCCGCCGAGGAACTTCGCCGGCAATTTATGGACCACTCAACCCCGCTGACCGAGGCTGGTCATTGGGCAAGGCGGCATATCGAGCAGCTTGAAGCCGACCGCGAAAACCTGTTGCAACTTCTGGAATCTGCCAGTAAAGTCATTGGCAGGTTTGTGTCCGACGAAGGTTGGGCGCAGTCCGACATGGACATGATGGATACCATCGACGCAAAGATCGCAAGCATACGGAGGGCGGCGCAATGACACTGGACGGCTACCGGGAGCTTGGGGCCAAGGTCGCTGCGCTTGAAGCCGAGAACTCGACGCTGCGCGGTCATATTGAGCAGCTACGGGAGGCTGTCGAAGAAGGTCTCAGCACATACAAAGTGCCGATGACCGCGCGAATTTGTGAAGCCATCACGGCACTTGCCGCCACTGAGCCGAA
>WPCK01027272.1_pt1 | contig 17142 bp, 18 predicted proteins | sample 5399851 | NCBI WGS metagenome assembly WPCK01 (sample SAMN12869471, study PRJNA574797) | sludge metagenome | isolation source: wastewater treatment of pH11 | place: China:Beijing | collected 2019-05-20 | reverse complement strand
GCACAGAGTGCTCCCAACAGGTGACCTAGTCACCTAGCGCAACCACCACGCCAGACACATCCAGCCCTCACCAATCGAGCACGATCAACTAAAAGGCATGTAGCGGCAGTTCTCTCAAGCGCTATCTTCCCTCTTGTCGTCATCGCGAGGGACCGCAGAGATCACCGAAATCCAGGAACAACAATAAGCTCATCAGACCGGCACGCGTTGTCAGAGACGGACTCAGATCGCCCACTCGCAGGACATCCTGGTTGCCCCTACCCCTGCTGATAGATGACGACCGTCATGTCCGAATCTGCCCACAATGTGTGTTCTTCGCCGGATTCCCACTCTATGACCGAGCCGGGGCCCACCTCGTATTGGACATCGTTCTCTCCGGCGACGCGTCCTCGTCCTGCAACGACATGGAAAACCTGGTCCTGGCCAGCGCGATGCTTGGGAAGTGAAGAACCACTGGTGAGTACCACTACGTCAACGCGGACCCGCACCGGGTCCATGCTGGAAGCGAGCGCACCTATTTCAACTCCTGGTATGTCTGGCATCTGCTCGAACTTCAACATCCTTATCTCCATGGTTCAAGACTAGTTACGCCGACTACGCAATCAAGTGCGCCAACACCGCCAGATATCCACGACGCGCTAGCCTAACCGCATGGCTTTCGGTGGTGTGGTTGGTGGACCGCGGGGTAGTTTAGGCAGTGGTGCGCGGGCAGGTGTCGCAGGCTTTCGTGGCGTGGACGAGGACGCCCAGCGCAGAGCGAACGCCCAAGCTCCAAGAATTCCGAACTTGAAACGCAGGGTGCTGTCACTGTTCAGACCGTATCGATGGCAGATTGCGGCAACCGGCACACTGGTCGTAGTCGGTGCGACAGTCGCGGTGATCCCTCCCCTGGTGGTCCAAAGGATCTTCGACTATGGCCTGTTCCCTGTAGACGGGGCGGGTCCGGATCTCCCGTTGCTGTGGGAACTCGTTGGGGTAATGGTTGGCTTATTCCTCCTGTCCGCAGTGCTAGGGGTTGCCCAGACTTGGCTCACCTCGACGGTGGGGAACTCCGTAACGGGAGACCTGCGGGTGAAGCTATTCAAGCATCTGCAATCAATGGACCTTTCCTTCTTCACACGCACAAAGACCGGCGTGATTCAGTCACGGCTGCAAAATGATGTCGGCGGCGTTTCGGGCGTTCTGACTAACACGGTTACCAGTATTCTCGGCAACGTCGTAACCGTCATCGCTTCTTTGATCGCGATGATCCTGATCGACTGGCGGTTGACACTGATCGCAGTTGTTCTTATGCCCTTTCTGGTCGTGATCCAGCGCCGTGTCGGACAGGTTCGTGCACGGATTGCCGGGGAGACTCAGGAGTCTTTGTCTGACCTGACCGCAATCACACAGGAAACACTGAGCGTCTCAGGGATGCTCCTGTCGAAGTCGTTCAATCGCCAGCGGGCCGAGTCCGATCGTTACAAAAAAGAGAATCTCAATCAGATTCGGCTTCAAGTCCGCCGGGCAATGAGTGGTCAGGGCTTCTTCGCGGTCGTTCAGGTCCTGATGGCCTCAGTACCAGCCGTGATTTACCTGGCATCCGGGTATCTCATCGCTGACGGTACAGATGCAATCACCGCTGGTACGATCGTCGCCTTCACCACCGTGCAAGCTCGTCTGCTGCAGCCGCTAATGGGGTTGATGCGGGTTGCTTTGGACCTGCAGACCTCCCGTGCCCTATTCGCACGGATCTTCGAGTACCTGGACTTGGTACCTGCAATTCAGGATTCACCTGATGCGATTTTGGTTGACAATGCTCCGGGTCCTCGCGGGCAAGTGGCATTCAAAGACGTGGTGTTTCGTTACCCAGATGCGCCCGAGGACGCTCGGCCAACGCTCCAAGGCATAAGTTTTGTCGCTCATCCCGGTGAACACGTGGCGTTCGTGGGTCCGTCGGGTGCTGGAAAAACGACGGTTCTCTATCTGGCGCCACGCCTCTATGAAGCCAGTGGCGGCGCTGTTCTGTTCTCCGGTGCCGACGTTAGGGACCTGAAACAGGAGTCAATCATCGACAACGTGGGAATAGTTTCGCAGGAAACCTACTTGTTCCATGCCACGATTCGGGAGAACCTGCTTTACGCCAAGCCCAACGCGACCGAAGAAGAAATGATCGAAGCCTGTAAAGCAGCGAACATCCACCACATCATCGACGGGTTCGAGGACGGATACGACACTGTTGTCGGAGAACGCGGCTACCGCTTATCGGGTGGCGAGAAACAGCGCATCGCTATTGCTCGCGTGCTGCTGAAGGACCCGCCGGTCTTGCTGCTGGATGAGGCCACATCCGCTCTGGATACCGTGTCTGAGCGGGTGGTTCAGCAGGCGCTTGACGAGGCTTCTAGAGGACGGACCGTCCTGTCAATCGCTCATCGTCTGTCGACAGTCATCGGGGCAGATACCATCCACGTGTTGGAGGCCGGAAAGATCGTGGAGTCAGGTACGCACCAGGAGTTGCTTGCTGCAGGTGGCTTGTATTCAGACTTGGCGACCCAGCAGATGGCTGCCGCGCACATTGAAGGCATCGAATCGTCAAACAGAATTCCACTGAAAGACCGAAGAGCAGACCGCGCGCCGGATGGCTCGGAGGCAGCAGATGCGGTGACGTTCCTCGTCGGGTCGTGGCCCGGCACTGAGGAGGAGCCGAGTGGAATCAGGTTCCCGCTATAAGGGGAATCGAAAGGAACGAAGCTCAGTCCTCAAACAGAACATAAGGGAGCCTTGGCCCTAAGATCGAACCAGATTGGACAATTGCCGCGTTATATCTGGATCCTGCGTGATGGCACACCCATCGACGGTTGCGATAGGTATGACACCTCTTCCAGAACTTGCCATCCATGCGGCGTCTGCCGTGAGCAGATCGTCTACGGTGAACAACTCGTAACTGGATTGGCGACCAAGGTTCGCCCATCCTGCCATGGCGGTCCTTACCGTTATCGAATCCAGAATCCCCGCTTCTTTCGGTGGAGTCGAGATCAGGCAACCGTCGCGCAAGATCAAGATTCCCGACTTCGGTCCCTCAAGGACATAACCGTCAGTAGAGACCAGGATTGGGTCCTGAGCACCACGTCTGGCCGCTTCGCGCGCATAAGCCACGTTGACGGCGTATGACAGCGTCTTGGCACCAGCCAATAGCCAGGGTGCATCTTGCAGAGCGAACACTGTGCGGCCAGCCGACATAGTGGCCACGGCGGTGGGCTCTCTGGACACGTTGTAGTCAGTGATCGTTAGGAGGCAGAGAGGAACTCCGGGTGTTGATTCCTGTCCGCGGGTGTAGATGAACTTGAGGATGGCTTCTCCGCCCCCGCTCTCGCCCCATACCGTCAGCGCTTCATCTGCGAGTGCCCGCCAAGCCTGAAGGTCCGGTGGCGGCATCTCCAGGATTCTTGCAGAGGCAGCAAGACGCTCCAGGTGAAGATCAACTAAGTCTGCTTTGGCGCGACCGTTCTCGACGCGCACTAACGTTGCGTCAAAGCACCCATCACCTCGATTGAGGCCAAGATCGTCTGCGCTTACGAAGCCGTCTTCTCTCACTCCTACGCCCACCTGGGCTACCAGTTGCTTCATAGAAACCAACCTTATCGGCCCCGTCGCGCTACGACCCATCCTCCCTCACGGCTCGCTCAAGCAGCGGTCGAATGCAGAAAGGAATCGAGCGCCCAGGGATACTCGGGTGCTCGACCGAGCTACGCAGCCCAAAGACTACCTTGGGCCGGATGCTCGCCACGGTAGACGGCGAGATTGACCTCGCGACCGCTGACGGGGAGTTCCGCGCGTCCATGCTGGCGGCTAGCGCCCGGTTCGAGGTCCTAGTTGACGAACTGGAAGGAGTCCACGAATGCATCAAACTGGGCCTTGTCCAGCCCTGCCGTAGTAATGCTAAAAACCTGTCGAGCATCGGTCCCGCGGAAGGCAATCATGTGAATGCTCTGCCCATCTTCCGTTTTTGTTTCGATGCTTGCGGCGGGCTGTCCGAGGAACGTCGCGTTCAGGTCCTGTTCAACAACAGCCTGACCGGTGAGGTCGGCAATCTCTTCAACGATCGCCTGGGGAGTCATGTACTCGGCACCCGCCTCGGCCTTCACGAAACCGACGATGTAGGACGCGCCGTCGGGACTCTCGTAACTCCAGGTGGAGCCGCCGACGGGCAACCCTTCTTCGGCTGCTTCGTCGCTCCAGTGTTCCACCTCCGGCGTTCCCGGGAACGCGATCTGGAACCCGCCGTCTTCGGCTATGAAGGCGTTGGGATCTGGTGCGGAAGTCACTTCAGTCTCAACGTCGGCTTCTTCACTTTCTGCTGATTCGTCTTCGGCCTCCTCCGTAACCGCCACTTCCTCTGCTGGAGGAGGCTCTGCGGCAGACTCCCCTGCGCTCGAACATCCGACAGCTCCCAAGGCCAACCCCGCAGCGATCAGCACCGTGCCCAACTTCTTTTTCAAGCCCACGATCAGCCCCTTTTTACTGTGCTCTATATCATAGTTGCTCGACCGTTTCCACGCTCGTCGAACGCAGGTTCGCGTCCCACGTCTCGGACATCGCAAGTGCCCTGCTGTGGATTGCTTGGGCGAACGTGTGGCCGTGCTCAGGTTGTTGGCGAGCCATTCCCTTGATATTGCGAGCCAGATCGTGCCAGCAGTAGCACCGTGCCGGCTGGAATCCCGCGCTCCCCATTCACGATCTCGTTGAGCCGCTGTGGTGGCACACCAGTCGAGACCGCCGACTTGTTCTCAGTGATCCCCAGCCCTGTATGGAACCTCGCCTGTGCGGAAAGGAAGGATCTTGTCAGAGACAGTGAGGGTCCCACGCGGACTGCATCAATAACGCTAGACGTTGAATCTGAACTCCACCGGGTTGCGTCACAGAACTAGCTTTGATGCGCGATGCGTTAGTAGTGGTAACGGGCCTGCAGTATCACCAGATCGTCATCATCGACAAGGTAGACAAGTCGATGCTCGTCGGTGATGCGCCGCGACCACGCGCCTTGCGCTCCGTATTTCAGTTGCTCGGGTTTCCCGATGCCCTCGAACGGCTCTCGAAGACACGCATCAACAAGGACGTTGATCCGCTTGAGCACGCGCCTGTCGGCGGACTGCCAGTGCTTATAGTCCTCCCAGGCGGACGAATCCCACACCAGACGCATCAGTCACCCTGATCCGAGCGATCGAGCTCATGGACCTCCGTCTTGCCAGCTCGAGCGCGCTCGTACGCATCCAGCAGCCTGCGGGCATTCGCTGGCGAGCGGAACAGGTACGCCGTCTCCTGCCAGGCGGCGTACTCATCTGCTGGCATTAGGACAGCGTTCCCCTTGCGGGAGACGATCTCAATAGCATCGCGATCCTGGTTCACACGCTCGATGAGCGGGAACAGTGTCTTGCGAGCCTCGCTGGCGCTGATGGACATCACAAACCTCCCTGACACACGATCTTGGTACAAGCTTATGGTACCACTGCTAGGTGCGGTGCCCTACGTACCATCGCACGAAAAACCCATCACTCGACGACCCAGAGGCCAGAGCGCAAAACGGAACTCCACCACGCTCCGCCACGAACCAACCTGTCGCTGCACCGATTAAGACGCCTGCAAGCGTCTGTGGTGGCTGAGTCGCTCACGGAGACGCTCGGCACGCGAGCACGGGGCTGCGCAAGTCCCTTGAGTTGATGGAGGAGAAGTTCGCGGAGGTGATGGGCGCGACGCCCATGTCGACGCCACCGACGCGGTGACCGCTACTTGCGCGGGCTCCCCTCACGTCGGCGACGGTTCGCTCCGATCGGGCGCGAACAGCGACTCGCCGTCGAAGTCCATATCGACGAGTCCGCCCACCGGTTTGATGTTGATCAGGTCCGGTTCTGGCAGATCGGGAGGGACGAACCGCTCGTCCTCAGGGTGATGGAAGATGTACTCCCTGGCCGACTCCGCCGTGTGCAGGTTGAACAGCTTCTCCATGACTGTGGTCCCAGACTGAATACTGTCGATACGTCCGGCAAGGACCATGGCACGGAGTTGCTGAACACGCGCATCGTCGGCTCCGAAGCCCTTCATCATGGCCATGGGGTCGTTCATCAGCAGGCCCAGTTTGCGGGTGAGCGGGAACGTGACCCCCCATGCAGTCGCAAAGCCGACTCCCTCCCAGGGCTCGTCGTCCGGTCGGCGCACCAGGCTGACCGGCGCGTCTGATGTGATGAGGGAACGTCGGTCGAAGCGAACGAGTGCCCAAGGACGGGTCGCAAGGGAGGGCGCTAGCTTGATCGCGGTCTCGACTGCATTCTGGATGTGAGCGAGGTTGGAGAATTCGATCGGCGGCCCGCCGGGCCGAGTAGCCTCGTCCCAGATTCGGTCCTCTTGTTCCGGCGTAGGGTCGAATCCGAGATTTCCACGGACCCAGGTACCGACGTTCTTGCGGCCACCAGCACCCACCTCCAGCCGGACCATGGTCGCGCTGATGTGCTCCATCGTCTTCCGTGTGTCCGGCCCGCGCACACTCTGCAGCGCCGTGTAGAGGGCGAAGGCCCACCTGTTCTCCTCCGAGGGAGGGAACTCGCCGTTGGCGAAGCTCCTAATGATGCCGAGGGCCTGGCCCTCGACCTCGCTCAGCGCCTTCTCGAATGCGTCCGGCTCACCGAACTCACTGACCGTATGGAAGTGGTTCTGCGCGGCAACGTTCTTCACACTCGGCGTGTATGCCTCCCGGGAGCGGTCGAGCGGCACGACCCTGATGCGCTCTTGGCCCGTCGCGAAGCCTCGAAGGTACGCCTGCGGCACATAGTGATGCAGCTTCGCCGTGCTCTTTTTGCCGGTCACGCGCGCACCGTCTCTGCGGTGACAACTGGGTCTCTCTCACCCATGCGGCTCTCCCACGTCCGCGTCTGCGGACCTCTCTATTTCAACTGTAGTCCTTTTTGTCATAACGAAAGTACTTCCGCCGCGTCCAACAGTCTGTGCAGCGAACGTAGAGAACAACTCGTCACAGTCGCGCAGGGCGGCGACGGACCACCTGCGTCTGGCAGATCCACAGCCCTGCGGTAACGTGATTACGGTCTCTTCAGGCGACGGCTCCCCTAGCACGCGAGCGCGCGTCGCTGTCTGGAGCGCGGCATCCGACGCGGCTCCGTCATCGTCGCCTGCGGTGCACCGAAGTCGAGGATGACAGCATCACGGCGAGAACTACTCATGCCGACGCACGCTACGTCGTCGATGCGCTCTGCTGCCGCGTGCGCAGCGAGACCGTCTGGCGCGAGTGCGGATGCTACGACGCGAAGTCGGGACCATCGGGCCAGCCTTAGCTTCGGTTGAACACGTGCTCGACCGTCAAGGCGGATACGCCGCTTGCTGCAAGTACGAAGTAGACGGGGAGGTGCAGCTGTGCAACATCACGTTCGGCGGCTTCCCCACTCGGACCGCCGCGCGTCGGGCTTGCGCCGAAGGATGCCCCGAGGCGGTCAACCGATGAGCGCCACCATGATCGGCTACCTGCGGGCATCCACGGAGGAACAGGCCCGTAGCGGACTCGGACTGGACGCTCAGCGCGAGAGCATCCGGAGCTACGCCAGCGCGCATAGCTGGGACGTCGCCTGGTACGAGGACGCGGGCCTCAGTGCCAAGTCTCTCGATCGCCCGCAGTTGCAGGCCGCGCTCTCCCGCCTCAACGAGAGCGTCCGGAAGCGTGACGTGGACGGCATCATCGTTGCAAAGCTGGACCGTCTGAGCCGGTCCGTCGTGGACTTCGCAGGCGTGCTTGAACAGGCTCGAGCGAGGAAGTGGGCACTCATCGCGATTTACCTGGGCGCGGACACCTCCACCCCGCCCGGCGAGCTGGTCGCCAACGTGATGATGTCCGTTGCACAGTGGGAGCGCCGCGTGATCGGTGAGCGCACGTCAGCGGCGATGCAAGCAGCCAAGCGCCAGGGCAAGCACATGGGCCGGGTGTCTGCCCTTCCGCAGAGCACGGGCCACCGACTGCTAGCCCTACGCGAGACGCGAACCCTCGCCGCCGCCCTCAACGCCGAAGGCATCACCACCGCGACCGGTGTGCCTTGGTCCGCCAATTCCGTAGCCAAGGTGCAGCGACGCCTGGCCGCGTGAGCCGGTAATGTCGGAGGCAGCCGATACGCTGTGCTCATGGCACAGTGCACAGCTCCGATTCTTGGACATATCCGTGGCGGCGGCGCCGACTGCCCCGTACATGGTGGGCGATATGGCGGGTACGGCCGATACCGAGACCCGTACGATGAGCGCCCTACCTACACGCCTCCGCCTCCTCGGGTCGAGTCGGTAGCCCCTCCTGAGCCCAAGCGGTACCCCAGCTTCAGTCGGTCGTCGGGTGGACCAAGCCGGAGCAGCGGTGGTGGTCGTCGTCGGCGCACCAGCACATCGAGTCGCACTCGGCGGTCCGGGGTCACCTACTCGGTCCGGGAGTATCAGACGCTCAACCCAGTGCGTGAACAGGTTGTGCGAGTCGCCGATGCCTCGACCGGCCAGCGTGATCTCTTTCTATGTCACGCGTGGGACGACCGCAAGGGCGCGGCGCTGGAACTGCACAACCTCCTGACCGGACTCGACGTCACGGTCTGGTTCAGCGAGATGGATGTGCCCTTGGGCACATCGCTCATCCGCAAGATCGACAAGGGCCTGGCCAACTCTCGCGCCGGAATCGTCTTGGTGACCCCCGCACTCTTCCAGAGTCTCAACAGCGACGGCATCGCCTCACAAGAGCTGTCTGCGTTGCTCGCGACTGATCGCGTGATCCCGATTGCGCACGGCACGACCTTCGAGGAACTCCGCAAGGTGAGCCCCCTACTCGCCGCTCGCTCCGGGCTGACGACCTCGGATTACGGGTCGCTCGACGAGGTCGCGACAAAGATCGCCGATACCGTCCTGCTGGACGAAGATCAGCCAGTGTAGGGCCCCACGCGCGGAGGCTCAGATACCCCACTATGACGGAACTCAACCAGGGGCCCACAAGTGGGCTATTCGCGTCATCCGGGCCGCAAACCGCACCGTTCTCGCACATGTCAGTGCTCTCCCGGACAATTGACGTATGGCACGAAGACAGCTCCTCCCCGACGACCTCTCCCCCACGCAGGTCGTGGCGCTACAAGACGTGTTGCTCGCGAACGCCGACCGGCTGCTCCGTGCCGCACTGACGGCGCTCAACGCAGAGGATGCGTCCCTGGCACGGCCCCTGGCGATCCTCGGGATGGAGGAGTCCGGCAAGGCGATCGCGTTGCACGAGCGCCGTGCGATGATGGCATACGTACCCGAGGGTGAGGCGTTCGTGGATCAGTGGCTCCGGGACCTATGGGGCCAGCACGTCCGGAAGCTGGACGCCGTGCACCACTTCCTCGTCAACGAAGAGTACTGGTTTGACACCGCACCGCCGGATCCTGAGGAGAATGCCGAGGTGCTCGGCACGATCGATGACTGGAGGCAGAATCACAATGCCTACAAGCAGCGTGGCTTCTATGTGGACGTCTCACCAGAAGGTGATCCGATCACACCGGAGCAGGCTGCGGACTCCGATGCCGTGCGCGCTGTGATCGAGCATGTGCATCAGATCGGGTGGCAGCTGCGCCTCGGCGAGCACATCGTGGGCAGAGGTCAAGAGGACCGCGCCCGGGACGTGCCTCCTGCGACCGAAGAGGAGATCGAGGACATGCGCAGGCTAATGTGCTCAGCGGACCCGGAGATCGTCGAGGGGCTCATCGAGTCGATGCGAGAAGGCACCAAGGGCGAGAAGCCCAACAACGCGGCCTATGGCTTCACCTTGCCGACAAACCCGTTCGAGAACGTGGGGAGGCCCGGCTACGAGGCACAAGACCGCGAGTTGTTCGCACTCATGGAGCGCATTGAGGCGGAGCGATCCGAGGAGGACCCGGAGCCGACAGGTTGAGGACCACGAGCGGACGCTCTGAGACCGGCTCCCATCTACTTCCTAAATGCCTAACTGTGACGGAACTCCACCACATCCCCGTCACGCATCACGTAGTCCTTACCCTCCATGCGCACTTTGCCCTTGGAACGTGCTTCAGCGACCGACCCGTGCTCCATGAGTTCCTCGAACCCAACGATCTCCGCTTTGATGAATCCCTTCTGGAAGTCGGTGTGGATAACGCCGGCTGCCTCCGGGGCGGTATCGCCCTTGTGGATGGTCCACGCTCGCGCTTCCTTAGGCCCAGCCGTAAGGTACGTCTGCAGCCCTAGGGTGTCGAAACCAACGCGCGCCAGTTGATCCAGGCCGGATTCCTCCTGGCCGGTCTCTGCGAGCAGTTCACGCGCCTCGTCCTCTTCCAACTCCACAAGTTCTGCCTCGAATTGCGCGTCGAGGAAGATGGCCTCAGACGGCACCACCGAGGCGCGCAATCTGTCCTGAAGCTCCCTGTCAGCCATGCCTTCCGAGTCCATGTTGAACACATAGATGAACTTCTTCGAAGTCATCAGTTGGAACGATCGAAGAATGTCTTGATCTAGCTTCCGCGCTTCCTCGCCGTTCAGCAGCTTTCCGTCACTCAGAATCTGCTGGGCCGCGAGCGCCGTGTCCAGGTATTCCTTCTCGGTCTTCTTGCCTCGCACCTCTTTTTCCAGGCGCGCCACGTGCTTCTCAATGGTCTGCAGGTCGGCAAGCATTAGCTCGGTCGTGATGGTCTCGATGTCATCCGCCGGATTTACCCTGCCGTCGACGTGAACCACGTCCTCGTTCGCAAATACGCGTGTGACCAGGCAGATCGCGTCTGCTTCGCGAATATTGGCGAGGAACTGGTTTCCCAAGCCTTCGCCCTCGGACGCACCACGCACTATGCCTGCGATGTCAACGAAGGACACGGTTGCAGGTACGACTCTTACGGACCCGAACAGTTCAGCCAGCTGCCCTAATCGTTCATCAGGTAGCGGCACCATGCCAATATTCGGTTCGATCGTCGCAAACGGATAGTTCGCGGCGAGGACCGTCGCACGAGTCAAAGCATTAAACAGAGTGGACTTGCCGACGTTGGGCAGACCAGCGATACCAATAGTCAAAGACACCCGCCAAGTCTAGCGGAGGCGGGCGTTCGTCCTCACCTGGTGTGGTTGGCCGGCTGAGTCCGCCCTTTCACATGAAGAGGAAGCAGCCCCTTGTTGACCAGATCGTTCTTTAGGTTCCGAGGAAGGGCGAAGGTGATGGTCTCCACTTCGGTCTGAACTTCCTCGACCTCCCCCATGCCGTGCTCCTGAAGCCAAGCGATGACATCCCGCACCAGGATCTCCGGGACCGAAGCGCCCGAGGTAACACCCACGACTCGAGCATCCTCGAACCAGGCAGGATCAAGCTCCTCGGCCTTGTCGACACGATACGCGGCACCCGCACCGGCTTCCTTAGCTACCTCGACCAAGCGGACCGAGTTCGACGAGTTCGCGGAGCCTACGACAATCACAACGTCAGCCTGCGGGGCGATCACCTTCACGGCCTGCTGGCGATTCTGCGTCGCATAGCAAATGTCATCTGAGGGCGGATCGGAGAGCATTGGGAAGCGTTCGCGCAGGCGGCGGACGGTCTCCATCGTCTCGTCGACAGACAGGGTGGTCTGTGATAGCCAGACGACGCGATCGGGATCGCGTACCTCAATGTTGTCGACTTCGTCCGGAGAGTTGACGATTTGGATGTGTTCGGGGGCTTCGCCGAAGGTTCCCTCAACTTCTTCGTGGCCCACATGGCCGACAAGAAGAATGTCGTAGTCGTCGCGCGCGAAGCGCACGGCCTCGCGGTGAACCTTGGTTACCAGCGGACACGTCGCGTCAATGGCCTTTAGCGAGCGCGAGTCCGCGTTGTCGCGAACTTGCGGGGAGACGCCATGTGCAGAGAACACGACGGTCTCACCCTCAGGAATTTCGTCTACTTCGTCGACAAAGACGGCTCCTCGGTTGGACAGCGTCTCCACGACGTATTTGTTGTGGACAATCTCCTTACGCACGTACACCGGAGCGCCTTGCAGTTCCAGGGCCCGTTCGACCACTTCGACGGCACGGTCAACCCCGGCGCAATATCCGCGAGGCGCCGCCAGAAGGATCTTCTTCGTCATGTTTCCAATCTACCGTGTCATTTTTTGGCTCTATTCACACGTTAGCCGCTGGTGTACGGCTAGTGACGGTGGGGCGTGCAACACTTATGAGGTGACCGAAGCTAGACATTTGGCAGCCCGCGCCGCGGAGACGACAGCGGAGAACCCATGGCCTCTGCGCCTCCTGTCGACGAACATCCGCACCTATGTGGACCGAATGTCTGAACTCTGGGTCGAAGGCCAGGTCGTCCAGTACAACCACCGCGGTTCCACCAAGATGGCATTCTTCACGCTCAGGGATGTAGACCAGGACGTTTCAATGGACGTCACAGCCTTTGGCCACATCATTTCAAGTGCTGGCGAGGGGTTTGACGAAGGCGCCCGTATCGTGGCACGCGTCAAGCCAGCGTTCTGGGAACAGCGAGGGCGCCTGTCACTGCGGGCATCCGAGATCAAGTTGCAGGGGCTGGGATCTTTGTTGGCGCAGATCGAGAGACTTCGCCAGAGGCTGGCCGCGGAAGGTCTGTTTGCGGCCGAACGCAAGAAGTCTCTTCCTTTCATTCCGCGCCGAATAGGTCTGATCTGCGGTCACAGAGCCAAGGCGAAGGACGACGTGATTGTCAACGCAACAGCACGATGGCCTAGAGCGCAGTTCGAAGTCCGCGAGGTCGCCGTTCAAGGGCAGTACGCAATCGCGCAGGTAACCGCTGCTATCCAGGAGCTTGATGGGATCGAGGACGTGGATGTCATCATCGTTGCCCGCGGTGGCGGTGCGGTCGAAGAACTGCTTCCTTTTTCGTCCGAGGAAATCGTGCGCGCTGCGGCTTCCTGCTGCACTCCCCTCGTGTCAGCAATCGGACACGAGGGGGATGCGCCGCTTCTTGATTTGGTCGCCGACTATAGGGCATCGACTCCAACGGACGCTGCGCGTCGCGTAGTGCCCGATGTTCGAGACGAACTTCAAGACCTCTCGCGGTTGCGCCTGAAGGCCCAGGTGGCCGCGCAACGTGTGGTGACTCGGGAACAGGAGTTACTAAGTCTTCTGGTATCACGCCCTGTTCTTCAAAGCCCCACCGCGACTATTGAGCAGCAGCGGGCTGGTTTGGACCAGGCTCGCATGAGGGTCCAGGCCGCCGTCCAAAAGACCTTCAGTACTCAGCGCACAAATATCGAGCGACTGTCGGCAATGCTCCAGACACTGTCCCCGCAAAGGACCTTGGCTCGAGGGTACTCAATTATCCGGATGCCGGATCAGACGGTGGTCCGGGATGCGGTGCAGCTCAAACCAGGCATGCTTGTCGAAGGAATGCTCGCCCACGGAACCTTTGTGGCCCAAGTTGTCGGGTCCAACCCAAATGGAAGCTTTATCCAGATGAAACAAGAGGAAGACTAATGAGTGACACCGCAAGCGCCGACAACCAAAGTGCCGCAGCAGAAAAAGTCCCGGGGCCGGATCCCTCTACCTTGAGCTATGAGGAGGCCAAGAATGAGTTGCGCGCAATCGTGCAGTCTCTTGAATCCGGATCTACTCCTCTGGAAGACCAACTCAACCTTTGGCAGCGTGGAGTGGAGCTAGCTGCAAGATGCCAGGAGATCCTGGACGACGCAGTCAAGCTGATCAACGACACTTCCGGGCAGGCGAGCTTACAGGAGCAGTGACCATCCAATTCTACTAGCCAGACTTAATTACTTCATCGATCCTTGACATGCTTGATTAGTCATTCCTCTTCGCATTGAGGCGCAAGAGTCTCTACCGCTCACGACAATCCCGAATAGGACCAACAACCGGCGCGCACCGGGCCGGAATTAAGGCAAAATAGCTTAGGCGTGAAATCGCCACTGAGACCGTTAACTCCTCAAGAACTGGATGTGCAATGACCAGCACGAATGACGATCAGCTTGTACTTGTAATCGGCGAAGCGCTCGTAGACCTTGTTATCGAGTGGGGCAAAGAGGAAGAGGATGCCGAGGCAGTTCCTGGCGGCTCTCCCGCGAACGTCGCATTGGCTCTCTCTCGCTTAGGTATCCCCGCAGAGCTGGTGGCCTGGATTGGCGATGACGCCTACGGCCATCAGATCGTCGAACATCTGGAAGCCTCCAACGTGAAGCTTCAGGATGGGACGCTTGGTGCCAAGGAGACCTCCCGCGCTGTGGCGTGGCTAGATGAACTGAACCACGCAACCTACACCTTTGAACTCGAATGGGATCCCAAAGCACCGATCACTATTGACCCATCTGTTGGAATCGTCCACACGGGTTCAATTGCCGCAGTCCTGGAACCCGGCACGCACGCTGTGCTCGATGCGCTCAACCGGGCCAAGGATCAGGCGCTCATAACCTATGACCCCAACGCACGTCCACAGATAATGGGCAACCACCTGGATGCAGGCAGGATAGTCGAAGACATCGTGCGCGCAGCTGACGTAGTGAAGGTTTCCGATGAGGACCTCGAATGGCTATATCCCGACGTCAGCGCCACCGAATCCGCCGACCGCTGGCTGCAGGAGTTCGATACCACGCTGCTGGTGATGACTCGAGGCAAGGAGGGTCCTATCGCTTGGACCAAGTCTGGCCTGTCAGCAGAGATCACTCCGGCCGATGTTCCAGTCGTTGACACGGTTGGTGCAGGAGACACGTTCATGGGCGGCCTCATTGACGCGCTGTGGCGTCGGGACATTCGTGGGCCGCAGGGACGTGACCGTCTAGCGGAGATCACGCAAGACGAACTGACTTCCATCGTGTTTGAAGCATCTGAGGTTGCCGACATCGTCGTACAGCGTCGCGGTGCCAATCCTCCATGGGCACAAGAGTTGGGCCGCTAAGCCGAACCCACACCTCCGAGAGGCGTCTGGACTACTTGCCCAGGCGCCTTTCTCGTTCTGAGTACGAGCGCAGCGCACGCAGGAAATCTACGCGCCTGAAATCGGGCCAGTAAGCGTCGCAAAAGTAGTACTCTGAGTGCGCTGATTGCCAAAGCAAGAAGCCAGAAAGCCGCTGCTCACCCGAAGTGCGGATGATCAGGTCGGGATCCGGCTGCCCCTTCGTGTACAGGTGCGCCGTGATGTCGTCATCGGTCAAAGACTCCGCGACTTCCTCGACCGAGCGTCCCTCCGCCGCAGCCTCTTTCAGCAGGTCACGCACCGCGTCAACGAGTTCATGCCGACCACCGTAGCCAACCGCCACATTTACCTGCATGGCATCTTCGAGTCCGGAGGTGGTTTTGCTAGCGCCGAGGACCCGGTCGACGAACTCCGCAGGGAACAAGGAAAGGTCGCCCACAATCTTCACACGGTAGTGCTGCAGTTCCGACAGTTGATCGACAGAGCCAGCGATGATGTCCAGCAGCGCGTTGATCTCTTCTTCGTCGCGGGCCAGGTTGTCCGGCGAGAGCATCCACAGGGTGACTACCTCGGTTCCTGCTTCCTCGGCCCATTGGAGAAACTCCACCACTTTGTCAGCGCCAGCCTGATGGCCCTCGCTCGCAGGGGAGCCAAACGCGCGCGCCCAACGCCGATTCCCATCGAGAATGACAGCAATATGGCGAGGAAGTTTCTCCTGGGTCAAAGACTTGGCGAGCCGGTATTCGTAGAGTTCGTAGAGCAGCTTCCCACCCATTCCTCCGACACTGGCCATGTTGGGCTCCCCTCCAGCTGGTTTCTGAGGTCAGATTACCTGGCATTTACCGAGATGGAGCACACTTGCCGAGATTGCGAAGAACCACAAACGATAGCCGATTGGAAGACTCCTCCAGTGTACGGTTGACCCTTGGAAGGGAGAGTTATGCCAATCGCTTCACGACAGCCAATCGCTTGGATCCCGGGTCACCCTGTTACCCGCAAACCCCGCCTGCGCGGATGGATACATTTCGTTGCGGCCCCCCTGTCCCTAGCCGCCTCGGTTGTCCTGATCGTCCTTGCGCCAACAACTGCGTTGAAATGGGCGTGCGCTGTGTATCTGGCATCATCGTTGATTCTTTTCTCCGTTTCAGCGGCATACCACCTGTTCTACTGGTCACCGCGCGCTGAGAAGCTACTGCGACGGATGGATCACTCCAACATCTTCTTGCTGATCGCTGGAACATACACGCCCATAACGGTTGCACTGCTTGAGGGAACGCAACGAGTCACCCTCCTCTCCATAGTTTGGGGGGGAACATTTATCGGCATCATTGTGAACTTGTTCTGGCCTTCGGCACCCCGATGGCTGTCGACCTTGATCTACGTAATCTTGGGCTGGACCGCAGTATGGTACCTGCCAGCATTCTGGATGAATGGGGGCCCCGCAGTCGTTTTACTGATCCTGGTCGGCGGAGTTCTCTACACGGTTGGTGCCGTGGCCTACGCACTGAAGAAGCCAAATCCGTTCCCGGAGTGGTTTGGCTTCCACGAGATCTTCCACATGTTTACGGTGCTTGCCTGGGCATCCCAGTGTGTCGGCGCCTACCTGGCGGTGTTGGGATAAGCGGTGCTGGGGATGGCTGGAGTAAGTGCCGGGGTGGTGATCCAAGGATCTCCATGTTCGATCTGGACTTCCCGGGGCATGTCAGCCTTGGAGCCGCTCAAGAGTAGGATCGACGCATGGCACAGAAGACTTGGTTAACTCAATCTCAGTACGACAAGCTCATCGGCGAGCTTAATGAGCGCACTAAGGTAAAGCGCCCGCAAATCGCACAGCTCATTGAAGCCGCACGCCGCGAAGGTGATCTCAGTGAGAATGGCGGGTACCAGGCCGCTCGCGAAGAGCAGTCGATGAATGAGACGCGTATCCTGCAACTCCAGGATCTGCTTCGCAATGCGGAGGTTGGTGAAGTCCCTGACGACGATGGTGTTGTCGAACCCGGTATGGTTGTCGTCGCTGAGATCGGAGGCGAGCGCGAAGAGTTCCTACTTGGTGCTCGCGATGCGGGTGAGGGGCTAGACGTACGCGTCTACTCTCCCACCGCGCCTTTAGGTAAAGCAATCATCGGCTCACGGGAAGGCGACACTGTCGAGTACAAGCTTCCCAACGGCAAAGTGATCGAAGTCAAGGTCATCTCTGCCAAGCCCTATAAGGCCTGAGGGAGAGCCACTAAGGC
>WPCK01306774.1_pt1 | contig 17161 bp, 16 predicted proteins | sample 5399851 | NCBI WGS metagenome assembly WPCK01 (sample SAMN12869471, study PRJNA574797) | sludge metagenome | isolation source: wastewater treatment of pH11 | place: China:Beijing | collected 2019-05-20 | reverse complement strand
AGACCTTTGAAGGTACGGGAATTGTCTGGATGGCTCCTACTCAGTATGTCTATAAAACCCTTGCTCAATGTTTTTCCGCGCCTCTCCTGAATACTTCAAGAAGCGCTGACACCAGTAATGATGACTGATTTTCCAGGAAAGTGATTTTTCAGGAAAGTGATTTTTCAGGAAAGTGATTTTTCAGGAAAGCAATTTTTCAGGAAAGCAATTTTTCAGGAAAGCAATTTTTCAGGAAAGTAATTCAGGAAAGTGATTTTTTCTGGATCTTGATACTTTTATTTGCCTGAATAGGAAAAATAAACGTAAAGCACCTTAAAAAAATAAACGTAAAGCACCTTAATAAAAAAGGTGCTTTTTTTATCTTTTTTAATTTTTGCCTCTTCTATTCTAATATTTTTTCAGGGTTTATTCTTCTTCCAAATCTGTCCATCCAAGGTCTCTCATCTGTTCAGAGTCGCTTTCTTTTACTTTACCTGTGTAAAAGGACTCATCATTTATTATATCGAAGACCTCTATTCCGTACACAGTCCCGTAATATGCTGTTATCAATTCCGGCTCATTGGGGGCTTTAATAAACTGGATGTTCCCTTCTTCATACCATTGATCCCATGGAGTCTTTTCTTCGGATACAGGATATTTCATCTCCAGAAGGTCCTCTTCAGCTCCTGAAACTACTTCAGTGCTGTCATCATTGTGCGGTTCTTTTTCAAGGGGCTTCTGGGCAATTTCATCCCATTCTCCATCTATTACGGCAGACCTTACTTCTCTTTCAGAAACAGCAATTTCTATACTGTGAGGGGTGAGAGCTTCGGTTACTATCTGGTCTGTCCTGTTTCCATACCCTCCGTGCCTGCTGGTAAATGCATAGTTCAGAAAGTGCTGTTCAGGGTACGTCTCAAGAACTTCATGGTCTTCCAGTTTCAGGTCAAAACCGTCATAACCGTATGTGGGTGCGTTCTCTATCCAGGCTTCGGCTATCTCTTCAGCTTCGTCCCGAGAGGTGGAAAGGGCGTAAGCTCTCAGTTCAACAAGTGCGGAATCTATTTCCTGAAGGCCTTCTGGCATGTATTCGGAATAATAAGGGTCTACAGTTACGGTTTTTGTATGTACTTCATCTTCCAGGCTAATTTCCAGAGTCCCGACATCCGTAACTAAAGGCTGGCCTTCCTGAGGGACATAGCGTTCTTCCATCTGGAGGAAACGCTTTTCTTCGAAAAGATTGATCAGGTCTCTGAAAGCAGTTTCATTGAATGGCTTTTCATATGTTTTCCTGAAATTGCCTTCGTTATCCGAAGTAGTAAACACAACTGCTGTGCTGTTCACTGTTAACTCCTGCAGCTGCATTTCCGGGAGCGTGAAGGCTCCGTATGTTTTGTGGGTTATGGTAGCATTCTCTGATACGTCCGTTTGATTCTCCGGGTTATCTGCCTGTTTCTCAGTACATCCGGATATAAAAATTAACAGTAATATCAGCAGTACAGGAAATGTTCTGTTAATCAATATCTCCTCCTCTTACCAGGCTTTCGATTCAGGGATAATTTCAAATTAAAAGTTCCCTGTTAATATAGTATTTTTTAAATATGTTTTTTACCCTGGTTTCAACCAGATGACAATTTGAAATTGGTGTTCTCTGTTTTTTCACCTGACTTTCTGGTTTTTTTGTATTATATTTTAAATAACATTTATATCCATATACTAATGATTATATCACTGTCATATTTATTTGAAATTTTCATACAATTGCATCTGCTTATTGTATGCTGATTTACGTTAGAAGGCGCAGACCAGATGAAGTTACAGCTTGTAAATCTTCTTTTATTTTCTGAGAAAAGAAAAAATTTATTGTTATTGCTGGCAGAAGAGCCCAGGAATATTGATGAAATTCCGGATCTGCTTCAGATTTCCAGAATTTCTCTTCTTCCCCATATCAAAAAATTAAAGGAAAAGGGTTTAATTCTCCAGAACGGAGACGTATATTCCCTTTCCACCACAGGTGAGATACTGGTCAGAAAAGCCAGGCCTTTGCTGAATTCAGCCGGCATATTTGAAGACAATGATTCTTACTGGGGCTACAGGAAGCTTGATTCCATTCCTCCTCATCTGTTAAAGCGCATAGGGGACCTTAAAGGAAGCCAGCTACTCGAACCAGGGCTAACTCACGGCTTTGACCTTTTTCCTGAGCTGATAGACAATTTTACCGATTCTTCAAAGGTTATGCTCCTTTTTTCTTTTTTTCATCCCCTGATTCCATCTTTTTCTCTGGAGCTTGCAAAAAAGAATGTTCAGGCACAACTCATCTTTAGCAGGGACTCATTTGACAGGCTTTCAGGGGATTTTCATGATACTGGAGAGAAGATCATGGCAAAGGGTAATGCTTCGATTTTTATTTACGAAGGAGGACCACTCGAAATACCTGCACTGATTGCGGTTTCGGATAATGCGTTACTTCTCGGTTTATTCAATAAAAAGGGGAGATTTGAAGGGCAGTACCTTCTTAATTTTGAGCCCCTTTCCCTTGCCTGGGGTAAAGAACTTTTTGAATATTACCGGGATCGGTCAGAGAATGTCCTTTCAATGGATTCTCCACGCCCTTTCCCTGATGCTAACGGTGGTTTATCTAACCTGAAGTAGAGCAAAAAGATATTACTGGTCCAGGAGCACGGGGCACCCAGCTTTAAATATCTTTTACGGCAAAAGGTCTTGCAGGTATCCGCATGAAACGAACCTCCACGGAATGGAAGCAGAAAAGGGCTGAATTTGTTAAAGGCAAGGTTTGCGCCTGGTGCAGTTCTCCGGACCGTCTGTGTGTTTTCACTCCCGGAGTCTCCTCTCCGGCAGAAATCCGCTCAGGTATTTACAATCTTGCTTATACCAGGTTTAAAGAAGTTTACAGGGAGAAGTACCAGCAATTTGAGTATATTCTGACAGGCAAACACCGCCATAAAAGCCATCCTGCATGGCACAGGGCTTCAACAATACATAAGATCGAACCTGATCATAGTGACCTTGAAGAACAGATAATTGAGAGGCTTATCGAAGACAGGGGAGAAGGAAACTTTAAGCAGCTATATCATGAATGGCTTGCAGAAAACGGAATTGAAGAACTTATTGAAGAGGAGATTAAAAAAGCAGAGGAAGAATCCGCATCTTTTGAGCATGCGATTGTGCTTTGCAAGAGCTGCCATTTTGCAAGCATGAAAGGTATGGAAATCTGTCCCAGATGCAGGAAAAGGTATAAGTCTTCAAGATATGAAACCTGCTTTGACTGCCTTCCTGAAGAAAAAAAGAAAGATATTCTGGCAAGGCAAAATGAAAAAAAGAGTTGATTTTAGGGCATGGAGGACCTTTTTGACAGATCCTTTGCCCGGAAATGAGGTTTTATTCAGGATTATTAATGAGAACAAAAAAGGAACAAAAAAGGCTATTTGAAATCATTACCTGTTTTCTTTCAGAAAAGAGCCCATCCGCTTCCTCCGCAGGCTTTGCAGGTCCCTGTTTCAAGGTTCCCTGACCCGTTACAAAGCGGGCATGTAATAGCAGGCTGGGCAACGAGAACATTCCCCTGTCCTCCGCAAGCCTCACAGATTCCGCCTTCAGAATGCCCGGTTCCATCGCATAGCGAGCATCTTTCCGGAGCATACTCCGTATCCACGTAGGTATAGACCATCTAACCAACACCTTCTTTATTCATGAGCACAGGGTAATCTGGTTTTACAGAAGATTCTTTTACTACGTATTTTCGGCGTCCTAGGTTAAAAAATCTTGCAAAAAGATAAAATGGAAAGTGTTATAATGTACGACAGATTTCCGTCTTCCTTCTGCCTTTTTTTTCGCTTTAAACCTTTAAATCTTCTTTATGCCTGAAATATATCTTAAGGAATGACGAAAGTACGTAAAAATTTAACTTTTAACCTGATGAATAATTTTTTTAATGCTTATTAGTTTTTATTGTTCTGTTCTATCGATTTTCAATTAGCAATAACCTGTTTTCCTCTTTATCCAGGACTTTTTTTCCAATCTACAATTCCAGGATTTAAAGGAGGACTTTTGATAATAAATATCTTCCTTTCTTCAATTTCTTACTAAATTTTATTTATATATTTTTCTTTCAGTAACATAAAATATTATTTTAAATGATTCCGGTAGTTTTAAGTAACATTAAAAAAATAATAATCATTAGGGGAGAGGTTTTAGTTTTGCGTCTTGGGGGACGCTGACTTTAAAATAAATCTCCTTAATTTTGGGAGCTGGAACTATGGCGCATAAAGATAATCCTGAGTTTTTGTCAGCAAGCACTATAAAAGGGGATAAGGTCATCAATACCGCTGGAGAGGACCTGGGGAAAATTGAAGAGCTGATGCTTGACCTCCGTGATGGAAGAATAGCGTATGCTGTACTCTCATTTGGTGGGTTCCTTGGTCTGGGCAATAAGTTATTTGCAATTCCCTGGAGTGCCCTTTCGTTAAGAGTGCACGAGCATGCCTTTGTCCTCGATATTCCTAAAGAAGTCCTTGAAAAAGCGGAAGGCTTTGATAAAGATAACTGGCCTGTAACTAACCGTGAATGGCTTTCCTCTATGTACAGCTATTATGGATATCAGCCATACTGGCAGACAGAAATGCTGGAAAATAGGCCGGGAAATATTTAAAAACCTGTATGGGCGGACAGGAAAGGCGCAGGTCTCATCTTACTGGCATATGAAAAGTCTGAAAAGTCAGGATGAAGTAGATCCGATATACGTTTTATGTTTTTTTCAGAATACGTGTACTTTAGAACATCTTTTTAATTTAGGGAGTTGGAACTATGGCACATAGAGATAATCCAGAATTTTTATCGGCAAGCACTATAAAAGGGGACAAGGTCGTCAATACTGCTGGAGAAGACCTTGGAAAGATTGAAGAATTGATGATCGACGTCGATGACGGAAGAATAGCGTATGCGGCATTGTCTTTTGGCGGGTTCCTGGGTATGGGAAACAAACTATTTGCCATTCCCTGGCAGGCTTTAAAACTCAGGCTTCACGAACATACCTTCTTACTTGATATTCCTAAAGAAACACTTGAGAGAGCGGAAGGCTTTGATAAGGACAACTGGCCTGCAGCTGACCGTGAATGGCTCTCCGATACTTACACTTACTACGGATACCAGCCATACTGGCAAAGAAGGGCAGAGGAGCAGACCGAAATACGGGGCGAGGTAGGTGCAGAAAGGTTATCAAGAGAATCAGCCAGCGAGAACCCCATATTCCTGTCAGCAGATTCCATAAAAGGAAATAAAGTTGTCAATAGGGATGGGAATGATATTGGAAAGATCGACGAAATAATGATCGATCTGCAGGATGGAAATGTGGCATATGCCGCAGTATCACATGGCGGGATCCTTGGTATAGGCAGCAAATTGTTTGCTATTCCCTGGAAGGCTTTTTCCCTTAGAATCCGTGATAATGCCTTCATACTTGACATTCCTGAAGAGACCTTTGATAAGGCAGAAGGTTTCGACAAGAGTCACTGGCCTCTAACCCGTCAGGAACTTTCCGGGACTTTCACGCACTATGGGTTTGAACCTTACTGGCAGGCAGCGGCAGTGGGGGCAGGCGTTTCGGCAGGAGTCATGGGTGAGACTGAAGCAGAAAAGATGTCCCGGATGGAAAGAGAGAGGAAAGGGTTGGTAAAAACAGATGAAGAGTTAAAGGCAAGACAGGAAAGGGAAAGACTTGAAGGGTTAAAAGAGACGCAGGAAGAAAAAATCTCCCGTCTGGAACAGGAACGTATGGAACGGGAGAGGCAGACAGAAACTGAACGAGAAAGACTCTCGCGCCTGGAAAAAGAACAGATGGAACTTGAAAATCAGTCACGGGTTGAGAAAGAGAAGCTTGCAGGGCTGGAAAAAGAACTTCAGGAATCTATCAGGCTCGAAGAGACTGAAAAAGTATCCAGGCTTGAGAAAGAGGTGAATCTTTTACAGGGGCAGGAACAGTCCCGCAGAGAGAAACTGGCACAGCTGGAGAGCGAGCGTGCAAGAGTGGGGAAGCTGGAAGAGACCGAAAAAGAGAGGCTCGCCAGGCTTGAAAAAGAGAGGATGGAAGCCGAGAGGCGTGAAGAAAGTGAGAAAGAACGGCTTGCCCGCCTGGAAAAGGAGAGGATGGAAGCTGAAAGAAAAGTAGAGACCGAGCAGGAGAGGCTTGCCAGGCTTGAAAAAGAGAGAACGGAAGCAGAAAAGCGCCATGAGACCGAGAAGGAAAGGCTTGCCGGGTTAGGAACAGGGGGTGTAATGGCAGCAAAAGGAGCGGAAACAGGATATGCAAAAATGGCAAGGACTGAAGGAATAGCAGGAAGGGAAGGCCCTGAATTCTTATCGGCAAGCACTATAAAAGGGAACAAGGTTGTCAATACAGCCGGCGAGGACCTTGGAAAGATAGAAGAATTAATGATCGACCTTGATGAAGGAAGAATAGGATATGCTGTACTGTCTTTTGGCGGATTCCTCGGTCTGGGCGACAAGTTATTTTCTATTCCCTGGAACTCTCTATCATTGAGAGTACACGAGCATTCCTTCGTACTTGACGTTCCTAAAGAAACACTTGAAAAAGCAGAAGGTTTTGATAAGGACAACTGGCCTGTAACTACCCGTGAGAGTCTCTCGCAGACCTACAATTACTACGGACACGAACCTTACTGGCAGAGAGAGGCGACTGAAAGGACAGGGCTTCCCGGAGAGATAGGCTCAGAAAGGGTTTCCGGAAAAGATGTTACAGCGGGCAGAGAAAGTCCGGAATTCCTTTCAGCAGGCACTATCAAAGGGGATAAAGTCATCAATACGGAAGGGGAGGACCTTGGAAAGATTGAAGAATTGATGATCGACCTCGATGATGGAAGAGTGGGATATGCTGTACTGTCCTTTGGCGGATTCCTTGGCATGGGAGACAAACTGTTTGCCATCCCCTGGAAGGCACTTTCTTTGAAGGTTCACGAACACGCCTTTGTCCTTAATATTCCTAAAGATGTCCTGAAGGATGCAGAAGGCTTTGATAAGGACAGATGGCCCTTAACCCGTGACAGCCTATCCAGGACCTATACCTACTATGGATACCAGCCGTACTGGCAGAAAAGAGAAACGGCTGAAGTAACCGGAGTGACAGGGGAGACTGCCGAAAGTCCCAGGGAAAGAGAGCCGGCAAGAATGGAGAGACGGGCTGAAAGCGAAAGCCACGGGCAGCTAAAAACCGCAGAGGAAAAAATGGCACAGCAGGATAAAGAAAGAATTAAAAGAATGGAGGAGACCGAGACAGATAAAGAGAAACTTGAACGCCTGGAAAGGGAACGCACGGTAGCAGAAAGAAGGGAGAAGAAATATCAGTAATAAAGGATCCGGGGAGGCATTATCTATCTCCCTGAATTCAATTTTTTCTATCTTTTTTTCTTTTTTACATTTTACCGGTCATGTTTTCTGGAATATACTTTCTCTTGCTGTCAAAAGAGTTGCCAGCAGCGATTTTTTAATCTCAACCGCATTATTGGGGCAGAGTTCACGGCAGCAATAACATAAAATACATTTATCCTTATTTATCCTGAAACTCCCGTCCGCAAGGCGCTCTACAGCATGAGTAGAACAGTTATTGTAGCACGCCGAGCAACGGGTGCATTTCCTCTGGTTAATTCTCGGGTAAGCGGTATAATATTTTCCGAGGCGGCGCGTCAGAAAAGGAGGAACTTTACTGACTCCACCGCTTGATGGCTTGAATTTCTTTTTGACTTCTTTTAATGGTGTTCCGACCACAACAGGGCACTGGTTTCCAAAGCCTTTCTTCAGGACACCCGCGGTCGTGGGGATTTTCAGAGGGTCAAATCCTATCATCTCTGCCGCGACAATATCCAGGGAAACACAGTCCCTGCTTGCCAGAATTACTCCTGAGTTTATGGGTTTCCCGTGGGATGGCCCGTTTCCTTCCATACCCACAATTCCATCCATTACTGCAAAATCGGGCCGGATGACAGAATATAAATCCGCAACTGCCTCTCCAAAAAGGTCTCTTTCCCCGAGGAGGTGAGTCTCTTTCCGGCACCTGAGGGGAAGAGCGCCAAAGAAGTTCTTAACCGCGCCTGTATAATAGGTGAGCTCATGCGTTTTCAGTTTTGGGAGGGATATTATGACATCGGCTTCAAGGACAGGTTTTGCAATATACAGTTTCCTGAATTGAAGAGGTTCCGGGACTTCTACAAGGCTAAAACCTGCGGTCTCAAAGTTCACAACCCTGGCTCCTGCTCTTAAGGCAGCTTCTTCTATCCCTGAGGTTTTCAGGGCTTTTGCAGTAGCCCCAGGTCTTGAGATCCCGGCTCCGTCCCCTACTACTGGCTTCCCTCCTGCGCTGAGAACGAACTCGCACATCGCTGCGACCACAGCCGGGTGGGTAGTTGCGGCGGCTTCGGGGGGGCTTGCTGCAAGGATATTTGGCTTCAGGAGTACGCTGTCTCCCTTGCCGATTACATTTTCAAGACCGCCCAGAAGGTCCAGAGCTCTGGCTATTGCTTCTTTTGCGCTGGAATAATCAGAACAGGGAACTATGGAGACTTTATTCATTGCTTTAAATAAATGAGGGTAATTATTAATTCTTTTCCGGTTTCATTCGCGGTGTCAGTTTTTATCCATATGTTATTTTTAACCGCTTTCCCTTTTTTAAAACTCATCAATCTATTTTTATCTGTTTTTAAGGCCCATCATCAGGTCGATCTCTTCAGCTACGCTTTCCAGCTCATCCAGTATCCTTTCCGAGTCCTTTCTCATCTCCTTTACTGCAGCTTTAAGGCTTCCCCCCCTAAGATAAATCAGGCGTTTTTTCCTGTACAGTAGCCCTGACTCATTGAGGTTTCGGAGATGGTGGTTGATTCTTGAAATTTTCATATCCAGATCTTCAGCCAGGTCTTCGGATGAGCTTTCCCTGTCATTTGAAAGCTTTTCAAGCAAACTGAAAATTATCCTGTTAGCTGTATTTTCCGTGTCCCTCCCAGAAGAAAAGCCAAAGCTGTCACAGAACCATATAAGGTCTTCCTCAAGGCTTTTAATCCTGGGTTTTTCAAGGTTTCTGAGGATAATTTGCTGAACCATCTGTGTATCATTTTAGAGATTCAAATATATAAATTTTATTTAGATTTGTGGATATCATATCGATTTTACTTCAATTATGGCTATTTTATTGATTCATTTTCTCAAGTGTGCGGGTAATTTTTAAATATAAGTTTTGCATTATATGCAGATAGTTGGGCTTTAAACAGCTCAATTATTCACCGATTTTATGCTGACTTACAGCAGCAAGTTAACCTTCAGCTAATATTAAGGTCGCTTACACATAGGAGGAACAAAAATGATTGTCAAACCTATTGGCGAACGTGTATTACTCAAGCACCAGAAGAAAGAAGAAGTCACTAAAGGCGGGATCTATATCCCTGAATCAGCAAGGCAGGAAAAGAAAGAAGGAATTGTTGTCGCTGTGGGGACATTTGAAGATGGGAAAGAACTTCCCCTTAAGAAGGATGACCATGTAATTTACGGGGGATATCAGGCTGATGAGATTGAAATCGATGATGAAAAATATATTTTTGTCGATTTCAAGGATATCCTGGCAACAGTTGTTGAAGAATAATGTCGAATGAGGCCTTTTCTGAAAGTATTGCATCAGTCATATGACGAATTTAAGTAAATCAGGAATCCGATGAATGTCAGACAGTGATTTCGATAAATCATGAATTAATTCAATAAAAATATTTGATCTTAATTCAGGTGAATATAGATGGCTTCAAAGCAGATAATGTTTGATGAAGGTGCGAGAAAAGCACTCTTAAGCGGTGTGGATAAGGTCGCAAATACCGTTAAGATCACCCTGGGGCCCAAAGGGCGTTATGTTGTTCTGGATAAAAGCACAAAACCCGTGGTCACAAATGACGGTGTCACCATTGCAAAAGAAATAGAGCTCCATGATAAGTTCGAAAACATGGGAGCCAAACTTGTTAAGGAAGTAGCCTCCAAAACCCAGGACAACACCGGGGACGGGACAACGACAGCAACCCTTCTTGCCCAGAGCATGATCCGGGAAGGCCTGAAGAACATCAGTGCCGGGGCAAACCCAATTGAAGTCAAGAAAGGGATTGAGATTGCCACGGAAAAGGTTGTGGGATACCTCAAAGGCAAGAGTGTTGAGGTAAAAGGAAAGGATAAAATCATACAGGTAGCCACTATTTCCGCAAACAACGATGAAGAAATAGGCAACCTGATTGCCGACGCTATGGAAAGGGTCGGCTACAACGGGGTAATCACTGTTGAAGATTCAAAGACCATGGAGACCAGCCTTGATGTGGTCGAAGGTATGCAGTTCGACCGCGGGTTTGTTTCCCCGTACATGGCTCTTGACACCGAAAAGATGGTCTGCGAGTTTGAAGACCCATATATCCTGATTACGGACAAAAAAATCAACAGCATGAAGCAGATCGTGCCTGTGCTTGAGAAAGTTGCTTCTGAAGGGAGATCTCTCCTGATTATTGCTGAAGATGTCGACGGAGACGCCCAGGCTGCTTTGATTCTGAACATCATCCGCGGAGCCCTCAGAGTTTGCGCTGTAAAAGCTCCGGGGTTCGGAAACGAGAGAAAAGAGATGCTTGAGGACATTGCTGTCCTTACCGGTGGGCAGGTAATAAGCGAAGAAAAGGGCATGAAGCTTGAAGAATTCAGCGATTACATGCTTGGAAATGCCAGGAAAGTCACGGTTGACAACCACAAAACCATTATCGTTGAAGGCAGGGGCGATAAGGCAGACATCGATGAAAGAGTCAGGGTCATTGAAGCCCAGATCAATATTGCTGAAGCCGACTACAGAAAGACCGAACTTAAAAAGCGCATGGCAAAACTGGGCGGCGGCGTTGCAGTAATTAAAGTTGGAGCCGCAACCGAAACCGAACTCAAGGAAAAGAAGATGAGAATCGATGACGCCCTGAATGCAACGAAAGCAGCAGTAGAGGAAGGTGTGGTCACAGGAGGAGGAATAAGTCTCTTCCGTGCGGCGGCGACCCTTGATTCCCTTGACCTTGACGGCGACAGGCAGATTGGAGTAAAAATTGTCCAGAGAGCTATAGAAGACCCTGTACGCCAGATCGCTGCAAATGCAGGAAGAGAAGGCGCTGAAGTGGTAGCAGCCATAAAAGCTGAATCCAGTGAGCATTTCGGGTACAACGCAAAAACGGATGTTTTTGAAGACCTCTTCGAAGCAGGAGTAATCGACCCGACAAAAGTCGTAAGAAGCGGGCTCCAGAACGCTGCCTCAATCGCAGGCATGGTGCTCACAACAGAAGCTCTTGTAACAGACTTCGATGAAGAAAAGGATGAAAGGACAGCGGCAATCATTATCTGATTGTATTTTTTTCCTTTTTTTCCTCTCAATTTCTTCCTTTTTTATTCTTTCTCCTTTTTTCTCTATTTTTTTCTTTTATCTTTACTCTTTCTCTATTTTTCTTCTTTTTTCTTTTTTAATCTGGCGTAGGTTGAAAATCTTTTTCTCTCATTAGCGTAATACTTTTGTGATAGCTTAATTCCCACGTTCATAACTGTTGATCTATACTCAATCTGTTATGTCCCTGAAATTTATCTTGCTTTATCTTCAGAAAGGTGCAATTAAAAATGCTTGAAGTCTACTGCGACTCATCTTATAATGAAAATGGAGATTCCTATATAGGCTGCGTGGTGCTGCGGGAAGGCAGGCAGATCCATCAGTCAACGACCGAAGTCCGGGGTAATCCTCGTAATAATCTTGATTGCGAACTTGATGCTCTCGATTTTGCCATTTCCCTTGTCAGGATTTTTTCCAAAGGCGATAAAGAAATAGTTGTTTATAATGATTCTACAGAAGCCGTAAAAAATTTTCAGGGAAAGGCTGAGGGTGCAGAACAGGAGTTTTCAGGGTCCGGGATTAGCTTTGAGTATATCCCACGTGAAAAGATGTATCAGGCAGCCGCAGACAGCCTGTCCAAAAAGTTTCCTGTTTTTTTCTCAAGTACAGCTATGTGTAGTGTGGAATCCTTTTCAAGACGTGAAGACATTCTCTCTGACATTGCCCGCAATAAAAGCAGTGTTTTTTATCTTGAAAAAGTGCCGGAAATGTCTTCAAATAAAAAAACCTGCTACAGGCTGGTAGTCCGAACCATGGAAAAAATCCTTTCTGATGACAGGTTTTATACTATAAAAAAAGGAGGTCCGGGAACTCAGGTAAAAGCTGCTGAAGAGATCAGGAAAGACCTCTCAAACCCTGAGGTCCTCTCTTCCCTGAAATCGAAAGGTATCAGGCTTGAAAATTCCTACTTCCTGCTCACGGATGAGACATGGGGGCTGCGGGGCACGGACAGCCAGGCCTGCTCTATCCTTCCCCCTTCCATCCCACATAAAATCATATGCGATGAGGTGGACCGGTCGCCTCAAAATCTTTTCAAAAGAGCAGAGCGTTTCAGGTGATTTTCTTCACTCTCGATCTCTACTCTCGATTCTTTCTGGAACAGGATAAACAGGCATTTATGAAAATTACAGAATTTCACTTACAATAATTTCACTTATATAATTAATTTCTCTTACATATTTAATTTCTCTTACATTATTAATCTCACTTGCATAATTAATTTCACTTACACTATCCCACTTAAATTATTAGTTTTGCTTACAGTATTATTCATTCCCCAACAACCCCAAACAACCCCAAACTCCACCCAAAAACCCTGAGAATCCATGAAACCCATAGATTATAAAATCCAGATTTTGCTGACAATTTTCATCAGTTCTCTGCTCCTCGGAAACCTCCTGGGGGGCAAGCTGATCGAGATCTTTGGAATCGTAACCTCTGTCGGCCTTTTCGGATACCCGCCTACCTTTCTTATTACGGATATCGTAGAAGAGGTAAAAGGAAGAGAAGTGACAAAAATTTTCGTGCATGCAGGTTTTCTTTCACTTTGCATAGCCCTATTTTTCATATTTGTTAGCACAGGCCTTTCCCCTTCCCCTCTATATCCTCATAATGAAGCTTATAATCACGTTTTTTCAGGTTCCCTGAGAATTATCCTGGCAAGCATGATAGCTTTTCTCATAAGCCAGTACCACGACATCTGGGCTTTTAATTTCTGGAAGAAAAAAACAAATGGGAGATGCCTGTGGCTCAGGAATAATCTTTCAACAATTGTTTCCCAGCTTCTCGACTCTACCGTTTTTATGTTTATCGCTTTCTATCATGCAGGTCCTGAGATGGGCGCAGCTGCTATATTCTCCATGATTTTGCCGCTCTGGATTCTTAAGGTGATCTTTGCCCTTCTTGATACTCCATTTGTATACCTTGGAGTAAAATGGCTCGCTTCCGGAGAGGAAAAAGAGAACCTGCATCCTGATGAGGGCAGAGAGACAGGAATAGTTAAAGGTCAGGAGACCCCCGGCTCCTTAAACCGGTCAGGATTGTAGACTTAAATTGAATTCCGAAATGCCCGATTTCAATGATTATTACTCTGATCTATCCCAACGCTTATGGGCATCCCCCTCCTATATACATTAACGGGGGTTCCAATCATGGTAGAATATCCTGAGATCGAAATACCGCCTGTCAGTAAAGAAAATCAGAATAGTGAAGATAAGCCCGGGAAAAACTATGAAAAAAAAGATGAGGAGCAGGAGAAGCAGGGAAAAGAGCCTGATATTCGGTCAGGACCTCCCTCAGAAGAGTTCTGTATCTCCTGCCTGAATATGCCTGAAGAGCAGCGTAAAAGCATGCTTCTGGAGATCCAGCAGGCAGCTGAAAAGATTCTGAAAGCCTATAAAGTCATTAAAGAGCCCGAAGATCTTTTAAAGGGGGAATGGTTTCTCAAGCTTCAGAAGCCGGAATTTGAAAAGAAACTGGTTATTGCAAAGTCCGGAGAAGAAGTGTTTATAGGTTTTTATACCTATTCCGGAGAAACTCCTGTGCCTGATCCTAATTTCGTTTTACTTTCTCAATACGGGTTCTGGTATCCGCAGAGGATAGAGGAAAAATTTGAAGAAACGGTTGCCTCTTTCTTTACGGGAGCTTACGGAGACTACGATTTCCTTAATATTGTCCCTGAAGCCGTTGAAAAATTCCAGGCTTTTCAGCGTGATTTTGTAAAGATGCTCGAAGATCAGGAATGGGACGGGCAGGATGTAGAAGTTATTGAAAAAATTATGCCGAAGGATTAAGTTCCCATAAACCAGCCCTCCCAGAGAAATTATTTCCTTCCGTTTTTTCCGGGCTTTAATTTTTCTCTTTTATAACATCCTTACTGACTTTTTATTTTCCCCACAGGATTTTTAAATCTTGAAAGCATACGCAGTTTCAGGTACATACTCTGTGGTATTATTTGCTTCCAGCTTATGGCTTTTATAGTGATCATTTTTCAGAAGGTCTTTCATGTTTTCGATAAACTCCGAATGCGTCATATCAAAAAAATCAGAGGATATCCCCCCTTTCTATGTGATGGAAGTCCTGGAAAGTGCCCAGGCTCTGGAAGCTCAGGGCAGGCACATAATCCACCTCGAGGTCGGAGAGCCCGATTTTCCTACTGCTCCACATATTTGTGAAGCCGCCTGCGCTGCTATTGGCAGGGGACTGACAAAGTACACTCATAGCCAGGGGTTGCTTGCTCTCAGAGAGGCGATAGTTGAGTCTTATTATCAGAAGTTTGGAGTAGACCTGGACCCGGGTCAGGTTATTGTTACCTCGGGGACAAGCCCGGCTCTACTTATGGTTTTCATGGCTCTTCTTGAAAAGAGGGATGAAGTAATTATGTCTAACCCTCACTACTCCTGTTATCCGAATTTTGTAAAACATCTGGGCGGGACGCCTGTTTTTGTTTACACGAACGAAACAAACGGATTTGCCCTTGAGCCTGAAACAGTAAGGCAGCGCCTGAGCCCCAATACGAAGGCTATCCTTATCAACAGCCCTTCAAATCCGGGAGGGCATGTTATGTCCCCTGAAAACCTGCAGGGACTTGCAGCGATAGCTGAAGAACGGGGAATTCCTATCGTTTCTGACGAGATCTACCAGGGCCTGATTTACAGCGGTGAAGAACACAGCATCCTTGAATACACAAAAAACGCCTTTGTCCTTAACGGGTTTTCCAAGCTGTATGCGATGACAGGCTGGAGGTTGGGCTATATTATCTGTCCCCCCGGATGCGTGCGTGCACTTCAGAAGATTCACCAGAACTTCTTTATCTGCGCCAACTCTTTTGTGCAGGAGGCAGGAATCGCGGCCCTGAAAGGTCCTCAGGAACATGTCACTGAGATGGTCCAGACCTATAATGTGCGCCGGCAGTATATGCTGAAAAGGCTTATCGGTATGGGGCTTGATGTACGCAAAGAGCCAATGGGAGCTTTTTATGTCCTTGCTGATGCCCGAAAATACTGCAGCGATTCCCTTGCGCTGAGCCGCCGGATACTCAATGAGGCAGGTGTGGCTGTAACCCCGGGAATAGACTTCGGGAACGGGGCAGAGGGCTACCTGCGTTTTTCCTATGCCAACAGCCTGGAAAATATTACAGAAGGAATGGACCGCCTGGAAGCTTTTCTGGAAAAAGAGCTTGAAGGGTAAGTTTTTCGGATCTGGCAGCGGACACTTTCTGTTTATTAATTTTTCTAATTTTTTTCTAATTTTTTCTAATTTTTTTCTAATTTTTTCTAATTTTTTTCTCTAATTTCTTTTCTCTAATTGTTTTTTTAGTGCTCTTCTCGAATTGTTTTTTCTAACTGTTTTTTAATGTTTTTCTGGTCAGTTCAACGATAATTCGAATGGCTTTATCTGTTTAATACCGGATGTTCCTGTTTCCCTTTATTCATTTCAGTGACAGTTCTTTTCTGCCTGAAATCAAAGATGCTTCTCTGATTTACGCTTTCTTTTTCAGGGCAGAATACCCCTGTAATCAACCACGTCCCGTATATGAAATGGGTTCCCATGATGAAGTAAAGCTCTTTTCCTTTCAAATGGTCAAAGAGCTGTTCTCTTATTTTTCTTTTCACAGCCAGGGGTTCTTTATCTCCCCTTACAATATTCCGCACGGCTTCATTGAGTTCCCAGTCAAGCAGAACTATTTTATGCCCTCTGCAGGCTTCCTCTCCCTCACACCTGAAAATATACTTTATTTCGACAGGCATCCCGGCTTTTTCCCCTTTTTCCAGAAAATCTCCCATCATGTCAAAATACTGCTGCCGATCAAAGGCTTCAAGGCTGTTTATCTTAACCTCGATGTCCAGAAGCTCAGGTTTTACCACTCCAAGACTTGCCCTTTCTACATTCAGCTTTTCCAGTGAAGTCACAAGCGGCAGAATGAAATCTTTTATCTCCCTGTCTTTTGCAGGCTTCTCCAGGTTAACGTAATCGAGGACTTTCCTGCTCTCCCACCTCATGTCGTTCTCAGGCCTGGTGACCGTAACCTCAAGAAGGTCATTCTTTTTGAAATCCACCAGCCCTTCGCCGTACCTGAACCTGAGGGGGTAAAGCCTGAGGAGCTCTCCGTCTTCATTGATTCCGGTGACTCCAACAGCGTGCCCTTCCCCGTTCCTTTTCCCTTTTTCCGGGATAGCTCTTACAAGGACTGCTATTTTTTCTTTTTCCCGCCTCAAAGGAGAACCTCGGTCGTTTAAATGAATATAGAAAATAAGTATCTCAGGAGAAAATTGTACTTAGAAGGTAATAACTGTTGGGGAAGCTGGCTGAAAGTAATTATCTTAATAACTGCCGTTTTTCTGTTCTTTCTGTTTTCTATATTTCTTTCTCTATACGTAACAGATTAAGTCCAGAATATGCAGAAAAAGTGTTAACAAAAGAATCTAACAAAATTAAAGAAAAGAATAAAAACGTGGGGCTGGTGAGATTCGAACTCACGATCGACGGGTATCTCCGAACAACTGCTTTTACAGTTTTCTGGTGAGCATCTATCAGTGCTCCAACGGTTCCTCATTGTCCTGCCCCGTCGGGAAAGACTCGGTAGACCCGTTGTTCATCATTTATCCGCTGGAGCCCATCGCCATGCCGGGCTAGGCCACAGCCCCTTAATGTTGATTAACAAGGATACTGACATATCCTTTCTATTTTAAATAGTTAACGGCAGGAAATAATGATTTTGAAAAATGTTTC
>WPCK01296549.1_pt1 | contig 17189 bp, 15 predicted proteins | sample 5399851 | NCBI WGS metagenome assembly WPCK01 (sample SAMN12869471, study PRJNA574797) | sludge metagenome | isolation source: wastewater treatment of pH11 | place: China:Beijing | collected 2019-05-20 | reverse complement strand
TTGATGGTTAGGAAGCCAGCACGGCGCAATGGTCGGAAGCGCCATAAGTATTCCCAAGAGTTTCGTCAGGAAGCGGTTCAGATGGTGCTGGATGGCCATTCAGTAGCTTCGGTAGCATCGCGATTGGGCCTGTCCAGCGCCAACCTCCTGTATCGCTGGAAGAAGGACGTGATCGGGCACGCCGGCCCAGCAGCACGAACACTGGGTGACCGGGTTTGCCAGCTGGAAGAGGAACTGCGGCGTGTGGAGCGCGAGCGTGACATCCTAAAAAAAGCGTTGAGCATCTTAAGCCGGAGCGGATAGCCGACCTCTACGCGTTGGTCCAACATCTTTCCCTCAAAGGAATCTTCTCCGTGTCTTCCGTATGCGATACGCTCGATGTGAGCCGTGCAGGCTATTATGCCTGGCGATCTTCCGTAGAAACTGCTCGCCAACGGCGAGACCGCGAACTGACGCCCCTCATTGCTGACATTTTTTGGAAGCATCAGCGCCGCTACGGCGCTCGACGGATCGCCGTTGAATTGCTTGCCCTGGGCCAACCCTGCGGCGTGGATCGCGTGGCAAAACTCATGAAAAACCAGGGGCTGCGAGCCATTCAGCCCAAATCGTTCGTACCCAAAACCACGGACAGCAGACATACGCTGGGCTACCAGCCCAATCTCCTTCTGAATGCGTCACCGCCCGAGCGCATGAACCAGGTCTGGGTTGCGGACATCACCTACATTCCTCTCCAAAGCGGCCGCTTTGCGTACCTCGCCCTCACGATGGACCTCTTCTCGCGACGCGTGGTCGGTTGGGAACTCGCGGAGTCCTTGTCCGAGCCTCTTGTGCTGGAATCCCTGCAGCAGGCGATCCGCTCGCGGCAGCCCCCACCTGGACTGATCCACCACAGCGATCGCGGCGGCCAATATGCCGGTCACGCCTATCGAGGACTGCTGCGACGTGCTGCCATGCGACAAAGCATGTGTCGCGCGGGCAACTGCTACGATAACGCCTTCATGGAATCTTGCTTCGGTACCATCAAGACCGAGCTCGAAATGACCGAATACCAAAACGGAATGCTGGCGCGCACTGAAATCGCCAGCTACTTGGCATACTACAACCACGAACGACGGCACTCAGCACTCGAATACCTCAGCCCGCAATCCTTCGAGACACTACACTACCAACCCAGCTAAGAGAATCACCTGTCCGAAAATTGCCAAGCATCTCAACTCATGACAGAAACCTCCTAGTTGTCACCTGTGTTATCGATCGTTGTGCAACTGAAAGCAGTCACTGCGTCTCGCTCAGCCAGTTCGGCCACGGGTCATTGCAAACAACCCTCAGAGGCGCTCGCCACCGCACACCTTGCCCGTTAGATCGCGTCTCGGCGCTGGGGAGTAAGGCAAGTCGTATGGTAATTCGTTGACCTACACATGGCGTGGATGACTACCGCGCCACTGCCGACCACGCGAGTCAGTAATTCCTTGCGCTGTTGGGCTGGCAGCGGATTCAACGCCGCGGCGTGCTTGCCGCCATCGGCATCGAGGAGCAAGGCGTTACCCTTGGAAACCATGGCCGGCCGCGCCTCAATTATCCGGCTCTCGCCACCAGCACGAATCGTCCAGGGGGACAGATCGTGATCTGACTGACCAAGTGCCGATGAGACCCGCAGGGCAATCGCCGCGGCGGCTGCCAACAAACGAATGGCGTTCTTCTTCATCGTTGGTCTCTCCTTTCGATCCCTGGATTCGGGCAACAGCTAACACGTTGCTATCAATACAGGCGAATTGTCGACCGAGACCCGTAATCGAAGCCGCGGAGGCGACAGTGGCCTGTTTTCCGTTACCGCAACGGATATGCCCGTGAAATTACATTACGGGTCGGTGCCTGTTTTTCGCCTGAAGAAGGTGGAGGGGATTGTCGTGACCACACAGCATCTAGAAGACGGCAACCACGTGGCAGATACGCAAGCCGTGGACATTACGACCATGCTGGGCGAAATAGCCAATGGAAATACCACGGTGGTGGACATGCTGGTAATCCGCATTTACCAGGAGCTCCATCAAATGGCGGCGTGCAAAATGCGGCGCGAGCGTAAGGACCACACCATGCAGGCGGTTGACCTCGTTCAGACAGCTGTCGCGCGCCTGATCCATGATCTCCGCTCACCCATTTTCAAGAACCGAGCCATGCTGTTCTCAGCTGCGGCCCGTGTTATGGAGCAGGTGCTGATCGACTATGCCCGCTACAAGAATGCCGAGACAAATGGTGGGCACATGGAGCGGCATCCTCTTTCACCTGATGTGCCAGACAATCCGCCGCAGTCGTGTCTCGACGTCGAACGGCTGCACAACGCGCTGCAAGTGTTGCGCGGCACAAGACCTCAAGAAGCTCAAGTGCTGGAGCTGAGGTACCTGGCGGCCCTGAAAAACGAGGAAATCGCCGACATGCTGAAGATCAGCCTGTCCACCGTGGAAAAGAAACTCAAGGCCGCGCGCAATTCGATGCGTCGACTCTTGCACAACGAACGAGGCGAATGAACCATGGGACTTTATGACCGTGATTACATGCGGGCACCGCGCCCCACAGTTCCTGCTACCCGATCCACAGTTCGTACCAACCGATCTTACACAGCGGGTCAACCGGCACGCCCCCAGTCAAGTTTCTCATCATCGTTTGTTATGGGCGTCGGAGTATTGTGCTTGGTGGCCATGGCCATAGCGTGGGTCAAAATCCCCACCGCCGTGAACCTGCCAGGTGCCATCCGGGTGATTCTTATCGTGTTGGGAATCGCTGCCCTATTTCGCAAGCGACTCGGTTGGGGGCTCCTGCTCCTACTCGCGAGCTTCGCAACATCTGAGTTCGGCTTTGGCGTGGTCGGCGATATCCTGCCGTCGGAACCGCTCCGGCAAGCATGGGCGGAACGGAAAGTCCTCGGCAAGCTGCGAACCTATGGATCCTCGGACAGTGATCAATGGTCTGCCATCCATATACCGTCCTTTGCCCAACTGGCGGTAGGCGACACGCTGCAGGCAGACGGTATCGCATTAAAGGGCTTGGAGGTCCACGCGACAGAATCCGCCCTCACCGACGTGGATAGAATGAACGGAACCGAATGGGCATACACTCTGGTAATCTCGGCGAGAGCCCACCAAATCACGCCTGCAAATGGCGATGGGAGTACCGAATGGCTGGCGGGAGCAGGTCCTCTGAGCTTCATCGCAATCTACGTGGATAAACAAAACGGCAAGATCTGGTGGAGCGCGGGCCCGGCAATTGCTGGCGAGCCAGTGGGTATCCCCTCTTATCGTCTGGATGATGAGACGTTGTTCTTCGATCTTCTTTTCCATGATTATTTGCCGCCGAATGCGACGGTTACCCAGGAGCACATCCAACTTGCGATTGCTGAAGTGCTCGAACAGGACGCTGCGGCGAGTTTCTGGCAACTGGCAACCGTTCCTGCCATGGACCAGCTCATTCGCTCCATGTTTCCTTGGGAAGCCACGGGACGATCTGGCGACACAATGAATTCGGGTGCCACGCTTGCGGCCAAGATGAGGAGCATTGACTTGAGCGCTTGCCCACCCGAATTTCAAAATGCGTACCGAGAGCATATCGAGGCTTGGCACCGGGAAGACGATGCCGCAATCGAGGCCACATGGCAAAATGTCCTTCTCATCGCGCGGCAACATGGCATTGGCTGACCCACGCGTTCTTTTCACGACCTTTCCGACCTATGTTGCGGCTGCAGTATTGAACGAGCAACGACATTCACACAACGGCAGATTGGAGGAATCCATGAAATTGCCGATCTGGATGAACACGACGGGCCGAACGTACGTTACCACGATGGGTGTTCTGCTTTTTCTATCCGCTGGAACCACGGCCACCGACCAATAACGTTGCCCACACGAACGCCTTCGGCTGACCGATAAACGACCGTGAAACGAAAGCTGGTCAATGATAGGTGACCCAGCCCACATCCAGCCCGGTAAATGGCAGAACAAACGACCAATGCTGCCGAGGAAAGCCCTCGCGTTCTGGGTTCTCCTCCACGTAATGAATCGCGTTATCGACGGCTTCTTCACTGTCCAGAAATACCTGCCACTGTCCCCGTCCCCACATTTGCGGAATTCGGTCATCGTCTTTCTTGAATTCGGCCAAGGGGTGTATCTCGCGGTCGATCAGCTCCTGCGTACTGGCCCCTTTGAGCAGATTGGCGATCTGCTCAACCTTGTACCGTGGGTCGTTTTTCCAAAGCGCACCAATTTCCATTGCCGGACAAAATCAGACCATGAGCCCCGTGGGTCATTCGGCAGCCAGAACCCATGGGCCACAAGAACAACGTGGTAACCGTGAACCATGATCCACAACTCTGCAGTGCGGGTCGTTGAACGGTCAGCCGTAGGCGTACGCGCCATGTTCAGCAGCAGCGTACGCGTAACGGTCACTCGAAGAGCTGCTCTTGCCACAGGTAGAATTGCGCTGGCTGACGTTGGTGCTCATCGCAGAGGCCGAAACTCCGGCGCATAGTGTACCAGTCCGGCCTCCAACGGGAGGGATGGGGAAATCAGTTCCAGGCATTGGAACGCCGGGCTGCCACCGAATTCGCAGGTTAGGCCAAAATCGGATGCGTCCCGAAAACCAAACCGCGCATAGTAGGCCGGCTCGCCCAAAACAACGGCCCAGCCGAATTGCGAGGATCGGCAGGTCTCGAGCCCCTTGCGAATCAGCTCCGCTGCGATGCCCCTCCGCCGGTAGTCCGGCAACACCGCCACGGGGCCCAGTCCCACCCCATGGGCGCCGGCAGGCGCGCTGACGGGGCTGAAGGCCGCGTGACCCACAACGCGTTCATCCAATTCTGCGACGAGGGACGCGACGAGCCGCCCCGAATGGCGCAGCTGTTCGACCAGCCGCGATTCTGCGAACGTCGGAAAACTCGCCACATGCACCGCGTGAATCGCCCGTGTGTCGGCCACACGTTCCGGCCTTACCCATCCCGGTGTGCCCATCCCTCACCGCCCTCTTGGCCGCCGTTGTCCATCCAGTACACGCCTGGCCGAATTCGAAGCCGCAGCCCATGTTACCCAGGACTGTCCCACCCTGCGCCGCGGCCGCTAAGACATCAGAACGCAACGGGTTGCAGCAGCTTTGGGAACGAAGTTGTGCAAAGGCCCCTTCGACCTGCGAAAACGCGCAAATCTTACCTCCAATCGCGCGATTTACAAGCGATTCGAAACCGAATTCTGTCGCGGCCGCGAGTGTACGACATGCCCAAATGACCAAGCGCGATGGGTCGGCTGTGGTCACAGGCCGAGGCATCAGCCGCTGGGCGCTAGCCCACGGTTTCTTCACCATCCGCGCAACCGCGGGCTAGCGCCCAATGCCACTTACCTTGGTAGCGGCATGGCGCAAGCCGTCCGGTATGTTGATGTAGGAATACCGAAAGAAACCGGGCGGCTTGCGCCGCTCCGCTACAGGCCCCCCCGGGCACTTGCGAGAAAGTAAGGGCCATTGGGCCCTAGCCCACGGTTTCTTCGCCATCCGCGCAACCGCGGGCAAGTGCCCGGCGGCTGACAATGCGCACGAGTCATGCAAGATCCTTTAGGCATCCCGCAGCAGGATATTTGAAGGGATGGAACAAGCGGGCAGGACATTGGGTCGTGTCATCCGCGTCATGGCCCGCACGCCCAATTCCATTTTCCATTGCTTGGCCGACTCCCCATTTCGTCGCCGGGTCCCCATTTCGTCGCCCGGGTCCTATTCTGTCATCCTGAAGGAGCCGCAGGCGACTGAAGGATCTCCCCTCCGCGCGTGACATACCCTGAGCGAACGACTTCTCAACGTGAAGTGACTCCTGAATTGACAGAGCTTCGAGACACTCACAATCCGTTGCAGCACCCGATTACGCATCTTGCCGAGTTCCCTGAGTCGAATTCCTCGGGCACCGACAATCCCTCGATGGCAACTTCCCTTTTAGTGAACATGCGCCACGTTGGACAGGGAGTGCTGTTGAGCCGCTTCCATGCCGTTTGGATCCTGATAAGATGTCCCACCCGGCCAGTTTCCCTTAAGGGGGGCAATTCGATGGCGCTTGCATCAGGACTCCTTCGGCAATGGACGCTCCTGCGGGCGATCGCCAGCGGCGATGGTCAGGTGACGGTCAAGTCGCTCGTGGACCGGTCCGGAGTCAGTGAAAAGACGATTCGGCGCGACCTGTCGGTTCTGAAGCGCGCCGGCTTTCCCCTTTCTGAGTCGGTGGGTCGACATGGCTGCAAGACATTTCGACTCGCGGCAACCGATCTGCCTCGGCTGGAGTTTTCGTACGACGAAGCCCTGGCGTTGTTCTTTTGCCAACGTGCGCTGCTTCCGTTGTCGGGGACCTTTTTCTGGCAGTCCGCCCAGCGCGCCCTCCAAAAAGTTCGGGCCTCCCTCGGCACGCGAATCGCCGGTTACCTCGACCGGATGCTCCCCCGCGTCCACCAAACCGTCACCGAAGGTGCCTACCGCAGCAAGGCAGAGCTGATCGATCGACTCGTCATTGCGGTGGAAGAGTGCAAGGTTGCGGTGCTCACGTATCAATCCAGCCGATCGACAGAGGCACGTAAGTACAAGGTCGAACCCTACGGGCTGATCGACCACCGCGGTTCGTTGTACCTCGTCGGGTATTCACGGCACCATCAGGCATTGCGGCGATATGTGGAAGCCCCCGGCGCGAAGGCGCGACTTCGCAAGAACACGTCGCAAGCGAGGATGCGAAGGTGATCCCGTATTCGATCGAGTTACGGAACGGGCACGCGCGTTCACTAACGACTTTTTCACAAACGTGCCCATGATAAACTTCCGTCGATTCTCGAGCAACCGGGATCACCCGATGGTGGCTACGAAGCTCCGCGTCCGCATTATCAGATGCAGGGTCGCCAATCAGTTGGCACCGTCGTGCCAAGTGCCGCCTCGCTAATGTAACCGTGAAGTTCATGCATATGTTGTCACACAGCCGCGACACCACTGGGAACCACTCGCTGCTGACCACCTCAATCACGGTGACCAGCCGTCCCAAATGGTTTCCGCGCCACGTCCCTTCGCCCGAACCGACGAAAGCTGCGTCCGACTCTTGGAGCGATGCATGAACGCCTCCCCTAACAAGTTTGGTTTTGCTCCGACGTTCCTCGCTCTCACGGGCAATCAACCGTTTCCTTGGCAACGCGCGTTGTATGACGAATGGTTATCACGCGGCAAGTTTCCTGCGATATGTGCATTGCCAACTGGGCTCGGCAAGACATCGGTCGCGGCTGTGTGGCTCATCGCACTCTCCCAATTTGCAAATTGTGTTCCGCGGCGGCTCGTTTACGTTGTCAATCGCCGGACGGTGGTTGATCAAACGACCAGCGAGGTTGAGAGGTATCGCGCCGCGCTCCAATCGGAAGCCTCTTTGCAACCGGTGCGCGATCGGCTTGCGGCCATGTGCTCAATGCCCTTGCACGTGACAGGGGACCAACAGGAGTCGCCTTTGGCCCTAAGCACATTACGTGGCCAGTTCGCCGACAACCGCGAATGGTCCGCCGATCCGGCTCGTCCGGCGGTGATTGTCGGTACGGTTGACATGATCGGCAGCCGACTGCTCTTCAGCGGTTACGGAGTTGGTTTCAAGGGCAAGCCGCTGCATGCTGGGCTCCTTGGCCAAGACGTATTCCTGGTTCACGACGAAGCCCACTTGGAACCGGCGTTTCAGCAATTACTGAAGTCGGTTGAAGCACAACAGCGATTCGGTGAGCGGTCACAGGATGGTCCGTGCCCAAGGCTTCGGGTCATTGCGCTCTCCGCAACGACCCGACAAGAAGAGAACATTGCGAGTGGCGGAAATCAGAGCTTCGGCCTTACGGATCAAGACCGCGCCCACCCACAAGTGAGAGATCGATTGGAAGCGGCGAAGCTGCTGAGGCTCGTTTCGATCGCAGACGAGAAGCACTCGGCTGAGAAGATCGCGGAGATCGCTCTCGGACATGGAAAAGATGCTGATGGACATGATTCGAATTCAGCCGTCTTGATCTTCGTTCGTCGGCTGGACGACGTGAGCAAAGTCTGCGCGCGGCTGACGGACAAGAAAACATCAGGCGTGAGCGAGAATCACGTCCGGCAACTGACGGGCACGATGCGAGGATTGGAGCGAGACGGCTTCACGGAGAGTGATCCCGTCTTCATGCGATACCTTCCGGAGAAGAGTCGCAATCCAGAAGTCACGCCGACGGCCGGCACGGTTTATCTCGTGTGTACTTCCGCCGGTGAAATTGGAGTTGATATTTCGGCAGATCATCTCGTGTGTGATCTTTCTCCATTTGACAGCATGGCTCAACGATTCGGCCGCGTGAATCGCTATGGCAACCGCCCAGACACACGCATTGACGTGGTTCATCCCACCGAGTTTGGAAAGAAGGACAAGAAGACCGGCGAGTTCAAGGCCGACTCGATGGCGATCAGCCGCCAGAAAACGCTGCTTCTCTTGAACGACCTTCCAGCAATCGCAGATGGATGTTTTGACGCGAGCCCATCAGCATTGAGCACACTGCCTGCGGCCGCTCGGCAAGACGCTTTTACGCCGCCCCCAACCATTCTTCCGGCATCCGACATTCTCTTCGATGCTTGGGCGATGACCTCGATTCGCCAAGAGATGCCTGGTCGGCCGGACGTTGCGCCGTATCTTCACGGCATTGCCGATGAGCTGTCTCAAACCAGTATCGCTTGGCGCGTGGAACTCGACCTACTTGCGAAGGAACCGAATCCGCTACGCACGCTGCAAGCCATTTTCAAAGCGCATCGGATTCGTCCGCATGAAACGGTGACGGTGAACAGCTACCGCGTCGCGGAGTTCTTTAAGGAGATCACCAAGAAGCGTGATGACTTGAAAGACACGCGCGTTGCCTTGCTCTTCGCACGACAACTGACGCTGACCACGATCGGCGAGCTGATGGAGAACAATGGACCGCTCAACGCCGATCCAACTTTGATCCTGCCAGCTTCTCTGGGCTATTTGAACCGAGCTGGAATGCTTGACGCAGAAGCTGTTCCAGTTGAGCCGCAAGAAAGTTCAACGCACCGGTCACTCGATGTTGCGGACCAGCCGGGTTACGAACCTGACCTCGACCTTCCATCACGAGCGCGAGTCGTCATCAAACGTACTGACGAAGGATGGACTGCAGAGGATCTGATTCCAGGAACAACCATCGCGACGTTGACTGGCGATGTCTTTGATACCTCCACCAAACTGGTCAATGAACTTCGCAGCGATCAGTACCGCGTGCGGCTGGTTCAGCCCATCGAATATGACTCAGACGATGACGACAAAGTCTTGAAGGCGATTGTCGTGCTTTCGCCGTTACGCCGGCAGACGCCACCGAAGAAACAGTCTCTCGATGATCACGTCGGCAAGGTCGTCAACGTCGCCGAACGGCTCGCCAACCAGTTGAATCTGGGCCAGCCATTTCGCGAGGCGCTGCTCTTCGCCGCCAAGTGGCATGATGAAGGCAAGAAGGCCAGGTTGTGGCAGCGCTACATTGGCCGAACGGACGATGAACCGTTCGTCGGCAAATCCGCCGAGTGGCGCGACCCCAAGAAACTCTCCGGCTACCGGCACGAGTTCGGCTCCCTGCTGCGTCTTGAGCACGAGCAGTCGGCACTGCATCCAGCCGATTGCGGCTTGCCGGACGATCCAAACACTCGAGACCTGGCGCTGCATCTCATCGCGGCGCATCACGGCCACGCTCGACCGCATTTCAGCCAGAGTTTCGACAAAGAGTTCTCCACGCCGGAGTGCGAAGCGACTCACCTCGAAACCATCCGCCGGTTTGCTCGACTGCAACGTCAGTACGGCCGCTGGGGATTGGCCTATCTCGAATCCCTCCTGCGCGCCGCTGACGCCGCCGCCAGCGCCGGACTCGAAACAGACGAAGAACTGGAAGACGACAACGGAGGTGCCGCATGAGCGAGTTGCCAGCCAACATCACCATCCCCGTGGACCTGACCAATCCCGGCCAATTCTTCGCTTGCTGTGGGTTGCTCGAACTGGCCGATCGCCTTTGGCCGGGGGCAACCGGTTGGTTTGAAGCTGACCGCTTCCTGATCTCAGGTCCACAGGATTGCTCGCTTTCGGCACTGTTTGGAAAGCTCGCTGAGTCCAACGTGGCCAACACGATGACGTCCGCACAAAACGCGAGGATCGAAGAACTGTCCGCGATGACGAAGAAACAGCGAGAGACAACACCGGGCTTGGAAGAGGAAAAGAAGTATCTTGAATCACTACGTCGTGAGCTTCCCATCGTGCTCGCTGGGACCATTTATTTTCGTGTCGATTGGTTCTGCGACGATTTTGCGGGTGGGTCGCGATTCAAAACGTGGGCAGGCCAGCAGTCTGTGCTTGATATCACGACGGCCATGCACAACGGTGTCAAAGCAGCTGGATTGAGCACCAGCGATTCCATTTGGAATAACGCTCGCGGTATAGGACTGCCGTTCAACTTCGATTCCGATCTTGGCGGCCAAGGGTCGGCGCTCGACATCGGCTTCAGCTTTGATCCGCTCGCGGCCAGTGGAGCAACCCGCATTGAAGGGACTTGCAGGCCCTCGCTCGAACTTCTCGCGTTCATCGGCCTACAGCGTTTCCGTCCGCTGGAACTGAAAGGCCAGAACCGTTTTGTCTTTGCCGCGTGGCATCAACCCCTTGCGCCGGTCGTTGCCGCAGCCAGCGCGTGCCGCTCCATCAAGATCGGACACGAGCCGATGTACGAATTCCGGTTGCTCTATCGAACCAAGTATCTCAAGAGTTTTTTGCCGGCCATTCCATTTCAAGGAGACGACCATGAGTGACGTGAAACGGCACGACAACTGGCTTATGAACGATGACGCAGCCGCAATCGTGATTCGAGAGCCGCTCATTTCCGTTGAAGGTGACGAAGGCGTGATTTTCCCTGCCACCTATGCCGCTGCCGAGGACAAGAAAGTATTTCCCGGTGGGTACAACATCGACCCGCCCGAAGGGGAAAAGAATGTCTGTCTGATCGATAGCGTCGGTTCGCAAGCCAACCGAATAGAGCCGCTCTTTGCCAAGCCGGACTACGCGGCACTTGTCCCGCAGATCGTCATCGAGGCGGGAGAAGTGTCAGTCAATCTCCTTGAAGCTGGACACCGAGCGGGTGACGCGATCGTTCGCTGCACGCCACTGCAAAAACTGTTTCAGGACGCTTTCAAGTCGGTTCTCAAAGGCAACGCGCTCGACATGGCGAAAATCGCGCCGACATCGCTCGTCTTCGGCGTCTGGGACTCGCGTGACACGCAGGCGAAGCTTCCGCGACTGGTGGCATCGACGATCCGTGCATTTGACGTTCAACGATTGACACGCTCGGCACAGTTCAACCCGTCCGCCGACTACATCGGACTTGGGCTCCTTGAGGACACAACCGATAAGAAGCTCAAGGATGCCTATGCCGAGCGTGGATTCATTCACGTTCCCGCCACTGGATCGCACGGCGGAGTGATCGCCAAGGGCGGAGTTCGACGAGATGTCACCTTCAGTCTCGCCGCGCTGCGATTGCTCAGTGCTGGTGATGATGCCGATAAGACGCTCAGTCTGCGCCGATACATCCTCGGCCTGTCGCTCGTCGTCGTCACCGCACCGGCTCAAACCTATCTGCGCCAAGGATGCAATCTCGTGCTTGATATCGAACATCCGCGAACGATCACCCTTGTGAACGCGGACGGCACGCGGAGCGAACTGAGGATCAAGCACGCAGATGCACTCGCCTTCGCCAAGCTCGCCGCCACGACATTCGGCGTTGGCGCGTCCAAGGCAGTCAAGTTCGATCCGGATCTCGCCAAGAAGGACATTGCGGGTGAAGGCGACACGAAAGCAACTCGCAAGAAAACTGCAAAGGCTGCCGCGGAACTCAAATCTGAGGTGTCGAAATGAAACCATCGCTTTGTATCAGCTTCCGATTCCTCCAACCGTTTCCGCTCTTTCACGGACGGTCTGATGCCGACGAACCCGAGTGGCCGCCTTCGCCGATGCGCGCATTCCAAGCTCTGGTCAATGCGGCATGTCTTCGTACGCGAGGAAAGGCGTTCGCGCCTGAGGTGCGATTTGCGCTTCAGGTTCTTGAAGTGCTTCATCCGACGATCGTCGCACCGCGTGCCACGCTGAGTACCGTTGGCTATCGCGCGTATGTTCCACACAACCAGACCGACTTGGTGACTTCGGCTTGGCATCGTGGCAACATTGATGCTTCCATCGCCTCGCATCGCATGGAAAAAGACCTTCGTCCGCATCGTCTCGATACGCTCGCCGACGACCTCCCCGCCGTTCACTACGTTTACCCGCTCGACGCCACCACCGCCGATCCGGGCGAATTGCTCAACGCCATCAAGCCAGCCGTCCGTTCGATCTACAGCCTGGGCTGGGGTATCGATCAGGTCGCCGCCGATGCGACGCTCGTCGAATCTGATTCTGTCATTCCATCTGGAGAATGCTGGACCCCCACCTTGCGCGGTGGAAGACGCTTGCGCATCCATCGCAGCGGATCGCTCGATGCGCTGACTGCCCGACACGAAAAGTTCCTCCAGCGGGTGACGAACGGCGATTGGACGCCGGTTCCGCCTTTGAGCGCGATCGACCAAGTTCGGTATCGCCGCGATACAGATACAATCCCACGTCCGAACGCCGTCTTCAAGCTGCTCGATTCCAGCGACGATACCCACTCGTATTCGCAGTCCAAGCTCATTCATGTCGCGGGCATGGTGCGACATCTGGCAATCGAACAGATGAAAAGGAACCCGCCGGCCGACCTGCGCGGTTTCACACGCGAGGACTGGGTGAGGTCGTATGTCGCCGGTCACCAATCGGCAGAGGACAAAGCGGCAAACAAGCCCCATTCGCAGTTTTCATTCGTGCCATTGCCATCCATCGGCCACGAGCATACCGACCCCTCGATTCGCCGAGTCATGATCATCGCACCGCTCGGCGACGATGCCTGGCTCAAGCACCTTTGCCAGCAGCTTGACGGAGAAGAGTTGGAGCCGCTTCCTGGCACAGATTTACCGCCGGGGATCCATCTTGAACGTGTTCGCGGCGGAACGAAGGACGGCGTCCGAGACAGATACACGCTGGAGTCCAAGTCCTGGGCCAGTTTCACACCCGTCATCCTCCCCGGTCACGACGACCATAAACCCGAGAAGACTCGCAAGCTAATCGAAAAAGCCCTGCAACAATCCGGTATCGAGCAAGCCTGCGAGTTTGAATGGAGCGCATTTTCGTGTTTTAAGAAGGCACTGACGGCTCACAAATATGACCGTCAGAAGCGACCCACTGGCTACATTCGACCGAGCCACTTACTCAATCACACCGCCGTTCACTTGAGACTGAACTTCAACGACGGAATGAAAGTGCCCGGCCCGCTGCTGATCGGCTCCGGCCGACATTGCGGACTGGGACTAATGACTGGGATCGGCTAACAACAGCCGATGCGGCAGGGGATGTACCTCCGAATGAAGTGGCCTTGCCTCGAGGAAGCCAACGACTTTGGAATGGTTCAACCGACGTGACGGTTGGTTCTTTGACAATTTGGCTAACGAAATCGCGGTACTTGGCCGGGAGGGAAGCCGGGCCCGGCCGACCGTCCATTGGCGGATCGGTCGGCCGGGCGGCGGCGCCCCCGGCCGTCAACCGCTGTAGCCCACCAACTTCCCAACTTCAGAAGGATGCGGCGACCTTCCCCCGGCGTTTGGCTCGACGTGCAGACGAAGAATCTTGTCGCCCCACCACTCAAACATCGAAATGGCGCCTGGTGCGTGTCGATGAGGGGCAAAACGGAGCAAATCGGTTCGTAGCGAGGGCTCGCGCAATTCACCCCGCCTCACCCTCGCCACTCCCCCCGTGGTGGTCGTGCACCTGTCACGCCATGCCTTCAAACGGGCATTCGACCACAACGGACTCACCCTCCCGATTTCCGGAGGGTCGGACGCGATAGCGTCCGGGGAGGGTTGATTTGGCGATGCCCCGGATTAGGCTGCAATTGGTGCCCCCTTCAGTTTGCGATGTGGTCCGAAGAAGTGCGGCATCGCGGATTCACCGCTGGGCCGCTTACCGGAACGACGTCATGCGCAATACCTACCTCATCTGTTACGACATCTGCGATGACAAGAGACTCCGCAAGGTGTTTAAGGCCATGCGGGGGTACGGCGACCATCTCCAATACTCGATCTTCGAGTGCCAGCTCAATGCCATCGATCTCGCCAAATGCCGCCACGAGTTGGCTCAGATCATCAAACATAACGAAGACCAGGTGCTGTTTGTCGACCTGGGTCCCAGTGAAGGGCGGGGCGAACGGGTCATCACGGCGCTCGGCCTGCCATACACGCCGGTCGATGCGCCGTGCGTGGTAGTGTAGGGGATAGGGCAGTGGGGACAGGGGACAGGAGAGAAGTAAGGGGAAGATTAAGAGCCTATCCGAGAACCGGGAGCGAGACCTTCGGTCGGGCCGGTGGCTCGGTCAGGAGACCGGCCACAACATGGTTTTCGGATAGGCTCTAACTCTCATCGCGACCTCGTGGTGTGGCAGATTGTGATGGATCTCGCAGTGATGGCGTATCACCTGACGCAGGCGTTTCCGACGATTGAGCGGTATCGGCTGGCTCAGCAAATGACGCGGGCCGTGGTGTCGGTTCCGGCACATATCGCCGAGCGGCATGCTCGTGCAATTCCCAAGGAATATGCCCATTTCCTATCGATTGCCAAGGGCTCGCTTATGGAGACGCAAACTTACCTGACGCTCGCCCGCCGTTGGAACTTTGTCGCCGATACGGATGCCGAAGGTGTTTCGTCCCTGAACACCGAAATAAGCAAAATGCTCACAACGCTCCGCATTCGCCTTGTCTAGCTACCCCTATCCCCTATGCCATCTCCCCAGTCCCCTATCTCCGATCCCCTCCCCGCCCGAATGATCAACGAGTTCGTCTACTGCCCGAGATTGTTCTACTACGAACATGTCGAAGGGGTGTTTGTCCACAACCTGGAAACGATCGAGGGCGCGCACCAACACAAACGGGTGGATGCCAGGACGGATGAGTTTCCGCCGGCCGAATCGCTCGCGGAGGAAGGTGAGAAGGTGACGGCTCGAAGCGTGACGCTGGCCAGCGAGACCCACGGGGTGCTCGCTAAGATGGACTTGCTGGAGTCGGACGGGCGGACCGTAACACCGGTAGACTACAAGCGTGGCAGTCCTCAAAGGCTCGCCGATGGCGGAATCACGGCGTGGCCCACGGACCTGGTGCAACTGGGCGTGCAGGCCCTGATCCTGCGGGATAACGGGTACGAATGCCGTGAAGCGATCGTGTACTATGCCACGACGCGGCAGCGGGTGCGACTGTCCATCGACGAACACGTGATCCGGGACACCCTCACGGCGATTGCGGGGGCCCGGAAACTCTCGGAATCTCGAAGTATCCCCCCTCCCCTGGAGGACTCGCCCAAGTGCCCTCGCTGTTCGCTGGTCGGCGTCTGCCTGCCGGATGAAACGCGACTCCTCTATCGAAGATGCACGCCAGAACCCCAACTCGTGCAGCGTACGCTGTTCGAAATGGACACGCCACCGGACGCGAGCGTGTCGGAAGCGGCCACGGAGCCCGAAGATATTCGTCGTCTTGTTCCCGCGAGGGACGACCTGAGGCCGCTCTACTTGAACTCGCAGGGACTGTATGTAGGCGTCTCGGGGGGTGTCTTGAAGGTGAAAGAGAAGGACAAGTTGGTCCAGGAGGTTCGGATCAACGACATCTGCCAGGTGAACTTGCTGGGGAATATCCAGATCACGACGCAGGCGATCCAAGCCCTTTGCCAGGCCGATGTACCGGTCGGTTATTTCTCGATGGGTGGGTGGTTTTATGGGCTGACCCGCGGACTGAATCTCCCCAACGTGGCATTGCGCCGCGAGCAGTTCCGCTGGGCCGACATCCCCGGTTTCTGTCTGCGGCTCGCGCGGGCGCTTGTTTCAGGAAAGGTCAAGAACCAGCGAACCCTCTTGATGCGGAACCATGTCGAGCCCCCCAGGCAGGCGCTGGCGATGCTCAAGTGCATGCAGGACGATGCCTTGCGGGCCGAGTCGATGGAGACGCTGCTCGGGATCGAGGGGAATGCGGCTCGCACGTATTTCGCGAATTTCTCAGGTATGCTCAAACAGCGATCGGACGGCGAGGGATCGCAGCCGGATGGGGAATCACCGGCGACCGGTCTCCCGGACGACAGCCCTCCGATACTCAACGATCATGAGGACGCGCGAGACACTGATCCCGTCCTTGCTGGGACATTTGACTTTCGGGTTCGCAATCGTCGCCCGCCGCGTGATCCAGTGAACGCCCTCTTGTCGCTGGCCTACAGTTTGCTGACGAAGGACCTGACGCTGACCGCGCACGCCGTGGGGTTCGATCCGTATCTTGGGTTCTATCATCAATTGCGGCACGGGCGTCCGTCCTTGGCGCTGGACCTGATGGAGCCGTTTCGTCCCTTGATCGCCGACTCGGTGGTCTTGTCGGCGATCAACAACCGGATGGTGACTGGCGACGACTTCTTGCGAGCCGGGGGTGCGGTCGTCTTGACACCGGCCGGGCGGAAGAAGTTCTTTTTGGCGTACGAGCAACGGATGGACACGCTGGTCACGCATCCTCGGTTTGGCTATCGTGTGAGTTATCGTCGCGTCTTGGAGGTCCAGACCCGGCTGTTGGCTCGGGTATTGACGGGCGAGATTTCGGAGTATCCTGTCTTCACGACCCGATGAGGGGCCCGAGGGAGACCTGACGTTTGGGCTCACGAAAGCGACCATGGAACCAGGAATTCGCCGCTTGGTGATGAGGCGAGAGGTGAAGTGGCGCCGATTTCACGGGTCCCGCTCGCAACGCGCAAGACATGAAACGAAAGGAGGTTGTGTTGGTGAACGATTGGATTGGAACGGGGTATCCCCTGAGGACGGCTGTGCCGCTCGAAAATGCCGATTTGGCCCCTTGTCGCCCAAGGACTTACACCTGGGCCGTTTCCGTGATCGATCGATCACGGCCCCATTGAAGCTCCCCACGCCTAAAAACACACCGCGCACAGACACAGCGTGTCCGTGATCCAACGCTCACGGCCCCAGAGAAGACACCATACGGCGGAGGGATCCCAGGTGCAGCGC
>WPCK01102055.1_pt1 | contig 17201 bp, 17 predicted proteins | sample 5399851 | NCBI WGS metagenome assembly WPCK01 (sample SAMN12869471, study PRJNA574797) | sludge metagenome | isolation source: wastewater treatment of pH11 | place: China:Beijing | collected 2019-05-20 | reverse complement strand
AAAGTATGTGGCGAAGCGCTCCTCAATTGGATGGAAGGCATCCTCTTTGTTGTAAAAAAGACGGTAAACTAATTATCCGAAGGCATCCCGTCTTGCCTTTGGCTCCGGTTAACTGCCGGTGTTCTCCCGTTAGATGGGCATTTCTCTCCCCAGAGTGGCAATCTAATAAGAATATTGATTGACTACATATCCCGTGCCTGTCGCAATAGCGAGGTAGGCTAAAACGTTTACTGTAGTGGTAAGTCTGGTAAAGCAGGACCTGTGGCGGATTGAATGAGTTAATTCAGCGTTTTAGTAGTGCACTTTTTGAAAAAGAAATGCATGTCTACCCTTTTTGGTAAGGGGTAGTTTTTTTAAAAAAATCCTCAATGCATATGTAAGGAACTGTTCTTTAAATAGATTTAAAAGATATTGTTCTTTAAATTACATTGTTGAATAATCAAATCCAATCATTGATTTTTTATTCATAAAATCATATTAATAAGGTTTTTATTATGGGAGATATGAAATGGTTATATCTGTGTAACAGTGGCTCATTTAATAGAAATAAATATATGTTTAACCATTCAAGTTTTTTATTGCTGATTAATTATAAACAGGAGGCTATTAAAAAAAAGTCAACGGTAATACACTTTCCACCGTTGACCCAGTATTTTAGTTAATAAAAATGTTGTTTTAATACTTCTTGTGTCTTTATAAAGCTTACACTAATATTCCTTGCATACTCACTTACATCTTCTCTAAATGTAATAACAGCTTTGAATTGCTCTTCAAAGTCTTCCTTTTCTTTTGTATTAAAGTAACAGTATATTATATGTGGGTCCTGTTGTTGAGAATGAAAAAATGCTAGCATTAAATTTCTCAAAACGTGTTGGTCATTCTCTATATTCATTCCAAAAATTACGACGCTTTTTATCGAATTCTTTTGAATTAACATATCCATCTTCTTAGAAAAGTGTTGTAATTTCTTTTCAAAACTATTCTTACTGAGATTATGAACAACCGGTAAGAAGGATTTAAATGTAAAATAATCGCCAATTAAAATATCTGAAAAACTTACATAGCCCTTGTCGTACTTATATCCATAACTTTGAGAATATACATATTCTGATTTATCCTTTACAAATTCTCCATGAAAATGTTCAACTGGTTTATTTACTACATTCTCCAAAATTTTATCGTAATTAAGAGAAAGTAATAAATTGAATTTATGTAAGAATTTCTTTAATTTTTCTAATTCAAGGTTGTTGATATTAGATAGTGTACTCAAATCAAATGCCTTACCATTTGAGAATATTGCTATTGAAAAGAGGAACCGATAATATGTTGTAAAGCCGTTGAAAATAACACTTTCTTGTAGTTGGTCCTTCTTTGGTAGCAATCTAACATTGCTTTTGTCTCCTACTTTTAAAATAGTTAGAAAGGAATTATTATTGGGAAATTCATAATATGATGGATTTAACTGTTTTATGGCAAAGTAAAAATAAATTAAAATTGTCCAATGTTCAATATTTACGAACTTTATCCCCTTGCTTCTTCCCACTTCGCAAATGCGGTCTACAATATCAATCTGGCTTAATCCAAAAACTAGCTTAGTGATTAACTTTTTATCAAACATTTCACCAATCAATTTACTGTTTCCATTTATGGTTTCTGCAAAAAATAGCGCATCATCAAAGATTTTATACAATGTATCTTCTGATATGTTACGTAAGTATTGTTTTATACTTTTGAAATTTTCATTGCATTTACGTGTAAAGGCTTTATTTGACTTTACATCAAAAATTGAATTGTGAATTACGGCTCTATGAGAATTGATTAGATTATTGTATATACTCCCAAAGTCACTATCAAAATTCATACTAAATCCATTGCCACATAGGAAAGCAGTTTTGTTCTTTTCTATGTGTTCATTGAACTCGAAAATATTAATTTCACTCATAATAGTTTCATCCCCAAAGATTATTGTTAATCTTACTTTACCAGCTTTTTATCTCGGCACATATAAAAATATCTAATTTCCCACTAAAGGGTAGTAGTTGACTATTCTTTAATAAGATTAATTTATTGTCATGTTTTCTTATTTCTAAGAGTAAAAGAGATTAATAAGCTAAGCAGTAAAAAAACTGCTTTTAAAAATATGGTGAAACTTCTCTTTGATAAAGAATTTTTGCCTCCACAAAACAAGGCTAAAAACTCACTTTAGAAGTTGGTTCAAAAGAATAAGTCTGAAACGCAACCAAAACGCCAAAATGGATTAAATTTTAAAGAATTAACTTTTTCACAACAGAACAAGTTTCTATAACCGTTGTTTCTTTTATGAATAATGGTAAGTTCTATTATAAAGTCTTAAAAAACAGATAATTAGTAAATAAGAAAATTAGATGGAGTGTAAAACAATCCTAATTAATTAAACATAAATAAAAGGAAAAGAAGAGGTCAGGCAATGACCCCTTCGTTTTGCGCTTGGAACCCTAATGTCACTCCAAGTGCGTTTTGTATTTCTTCTACTTTCATATTTGCTAATCTTCCAATTTGCTTTTTTAATTGTGATTTACAAATGACTCTCACTTGTTCGCAAAGTGCATAAGAGTCTCGTTTTATGTATCATTTAATGAAATAATCATTAGAGATATGAACATGGAACGGTAAGTTTGTACGACCATTGCTGCTTATTGGTACTACAATTGTTGTTGTAGAAAATCAGTTCCCCGTGTCATTTTGTAAGATAAAACAAGGCCTAATACCAGTTTGAACAGAACCTATTCCACCCTCAAGTTCTGCCATAAATACGTCCCCTCGACTTAACTTTCATTTGTTTCATCCTTTCATCTTTTTAATCTTATACCATGCTTCAAGCGTTCCAGTTGAAAAGACAAAAGATTGTTCAAATATTAGTTTCTATTTATCTTCGTTTGCTGGCAAGGATAGAAAATTTTTAGTGTATAAATCGAGGTGTTACATGATTTAGGCTTATCTATCCAGTAAGATAAACAAACTCAGTAAAATAATATTGAAATTTCAACTATTTTTGATGAAATTCATATATTAATTGCTAAAACCTTTCAAGAGTAAAAAGAACTTATAATTGGTGAAGTTTACATTAAAAAAAATTAATAGGTTTTTATTACAATGGGGATTAAATCAAAATCTATTAATTAATAATAAATATTGATAAACAAATTTTTTTCATTTGTCATAGGAGAAAATAAATTTAATTGAAAATAATAAGTAGACTAAATTGTAGTATGTGGCCGAAGCGCTCCTCATTTGGGTGGTAGGCATCCTCTGTGTTGTATAAAAGACGGAAAACTAATTCTCCGAAGGCATCCCGTCTTGCCTTTGGTTCCGGTTAACTGCCGGTGTTCTCCCGTTAGATGGGCATCACATTTCCCAGAGTAGCAACTAAGAGTTAGTTGACTACACATCCCGTACCTGTCGCTTTTGCGAGGTAGTCTAAAACGTTTACTGTGGTAGTAAGTTTGGTAAAGCAGGACCTGTGGCGAATTGAGCAAGTTTATTTGTTCAGCGTTTTAGTTATGCAATTTAAAATAAAGTGCATTTTCTACCCTTGAGTAAAGGGGTGATTTTTTGACGCTGCGCTTTAGTATTCAATCAACTTAGAATAAATAACCTTCAACCATTTAAAAACAAGAGCTTAGGGATTATTTAATATCTTCCATTTTATTATAAACACATTGTAGAATAATAAATTTTGTACCTAAAATTGTCATATTAATAGTGTTAGTACCTAGTCGTCTTGCTATAATACTTGTAAATAACAAAAAAAGGAAAGAGGTGGAGTGGATGGCTCAATTATTGAGCGAAAAAGAAGTAGCCCGCATCTTAACTACATTAAATGCTGAACAAAGAGAATTTATTAACCAATACATAAAACAAAGCAAAAAGAGCAAATGGTTAGAAATTCTAGCGCAAAAAAAGGGTATCGTAATTAATATTGAAGACGAGGTTACCAATGTTGAAGAAAAGATTGATGATTGGATTTTAGAAGAAGTTCTTGATAGTGGTTACGGTAGCCTATTTTATCAATGTGAATGTGGTCGTCCGCTTCGCTATCAATATATTGTAAGGCATACCTCAAAAAATAAAGTTTATAAATTAGGAGAAACTTGTTTTGAGCACTATACAGGTCTTTCACCATCCATTATTCAAGATATAAAGAAGGGACTCCATACAATAAATGAAGAACGTGATGATATCTTGTTGCGATTAAAAAATGGAGAAGCAATTGAAGTTGAAGAATATAACGATATAGAAATACCTGAATTCTATCTAAGACAGTTGGAGTTAGGTCTTCCTCTTTCCAGTAAACAGGAAGCGTATCTTGCTAGAAAAGTAAATGAACAATGGAAAAAGGTACAAGAGGCAAGGCTAGAAAAGGTGAGAAGGGAACGTGAAAGAAAGATAAAGGAGTTCCTTCAATCACTTGACGAAGAACAGAGGAAATATGTTAGCTCACTCGATAGAAACTATATAGAAGAGCTTTACCAAATGAAATCTCTTGATAGAGAAATCGTTGTTACTCCACATTTGCTTGAAGGAATTGAGGTTCCAGAAGACGTTCAATATCATATGGATATTGGCCTTCCTCTATTCCAAGACCAGATGCATACGCTTTATTACTTACAACGAGAGAGAAAGTCATTATTGGAGAGAAAAAGAAAGTCACTTAGCAATATAACCTATGAAGAATTGCTAGAAAGGCACTTGGTCACACTTAAAGCAGTAAGAGAAAAGGAAAGTTTAATTCCAAAGGGATTATTAAAGGATTGGACTGAAATCCAAAACGCAGTATCTGAGTTGAAGAAAGGTAACGACTTTAATTATGGTTCGTGGAAAATGAATTTAAATAATCTCTTAACTCCAATTAAAGTAGGAAGAGACGATTATTTATAATAGTGGCTTGAGATACATAAAGCAATAATTACAAAAAGACGCTTTTAAGCGTCTTTTTGTAATTATTGCTAATTAGACTGTGAAAAATACTGTTCTTACTTTTTCATTCACAAGAACTCCTTTTACTAATCCATATTAACATACGCATCATACCTTAGCTCAAAGGCAATTGCATAATATCAGAAGCTGGTAAGAATGCAACAAATTCCACCTCTTTTTTATAGAAAGAGTGTTTGTTGTTATCTAGCCAGCGAAGATTTGTACAGTTAATTTACTATATCTGTTAAAATAGGTATATAGAATTAGAGCATTGTCGGTAAATAAGGGGGATTGCTAAGTGGGATTATCGGAAGCGGATACAAGAAGTAAGTTGATTGACCCTAAATTAAAAGATGCAGGTTGGAACGAAGCGCAAATTCAACGTGAATATAAAGTTACTGATGGACGGATTACTTTCGATGGTAAAAAAGGTGTGCGCAGCAATCCACAATACGCAGATTATTTGCTTCGTTATAAGTCATCAGTACGGATTGCTTTAATAGAAGCTAAGAAAGAAGAACTTGGTCACTTAGAAGGTTTAAAGCAAGTTAAAGATTATGCTCTGAAAATGGGTATTCGTTTTGCATATGCAACTAATGGTCACGAAATTGAGTTCATTGATATTGAGAACAATACACAAGAAACAGTCCAATCCTTCCACTCTCCAGAAGAACTGTGGCAAATGTACCAAGAAGGCTTAGAGCTGAATAATAAAGATTGGGTTAAAGCATTGCTTCAGGATTATTATGTGGAGACCGGGATAGGAAATAATAAAAGAAGTCCACGCTATTATCAGGAAAAAGCAGTTCAAAAGGTTATAGAGGCGGTAATTGAAGGAGAAAAGCGTGTTCTAGTAAATATGGCAACTGGAACCGGTAAGACGTTTACTTCGGTGCAAACAATCTATAAACTATGGTCTTCTAAGGCAGTAAAAAGAATTTTATTTATTGTGGATAGAAATATTTTGGCTGACCAAGCTTTCAAAGATTTTGACACAGCTTTTGAAAAAGGGGCTTGTTGGAGGCTAAGACCTGATGAAAAAAGTTTTAATAAGGGCCGGAGCGTATATTTCGGGATTTATCAAAGTCTTGTAGGGAAGGAAGATGATGAAGGAAACCCAACAGGAAAACGAGAAGACAGGTTTAAAGAGTTTCCACCTGACTTTTTTGATTTAATTGTTATCGATGAGTGTCATCGCGGTGGTGCAAATGAAGAAGGTCAATGGTTTAGGTTATTAGAATACTTTAAGTCAGCGGTTCAAGTTGGATTAACCGCTACACCTAGAAGAACAGAGTCAGTCAACACCTATTCATATTTTGGAGAACCAGTTGTAACCTATAGTTTAAAAGATGGAATTAACGATGGTTATCTTGCTCCTTATGTAATTAAGCGTGTACGTTCTGAACTTGATACTTTTGGTTTTCAACCAGAAGGATATCTTTTAGATGTTCAAGGGAATGAAATTGAGGAAAAAAACTTTGAAATGAAGGACTTTGAGCGAAAGTTGTCATTTCCAGAAAGAACTCGTTTTTATGCAAAGCATTTAATAAACCATTTATATAAAACGGACTTATTAGGGAAAACTATTGTTTTTTGTGTAGACCAACGACATGCTGCTGATATGGCTAAGTATGTAAATGAAGCTTATAAAAAGTTAGTAAAAGAAAAGGGTTTACCAGAAATTACTGATTATGCGTTACGAATTACAAGTAATGATAAGAGTCAAAATGGCCGTTATTTAGACCTTGAACGTTTTCAAGACCTAGAACAACAAGTACCAGTAGTAGTAACAACATCAAAATTACTTACTACAGGTGTAGACGTTAAAAACATAAAAAACATCGTAATCTTCACTCAAATTGGCTCAATGTCTGAATTTAAACAGATTATTGGACGTGGAACCCGGATATACGATACTGGCAACGAATTAACTCAAAAACTTGGATTTACCATTCTTGAATATGGAAATACATCAACAAGTCTTTTCTATGACCCGGAGTTTGACGGAGAGCCTGAGTTTATTGACAATGAAGATGAGGACGATAATGACAACGGAGATGATGGTGACAATGGTGGAGACGATGATTTGGGAACAAATGGCAGGGATGACGAAGAAGTTGTTAAGCGTGTAAGATATCGTTTGTCGGACGATTTTATGCGAGACCAAGTTCGAGAGTCAATGGAAGTTCTTAATCTTCTTGGTGAAGATGGTCAAACATTATCTCCTTCTGAGTTCATCCAATATCATTCAGGGAAGATAAGAACAATTTATGCTGATGCAGAAGCATTCCGGAAAGCATGGGAAAATCCGAAATCGCGGAAAATGATATTTGAAAAAGTTGAAGAGATGAGTATCAAAGTTGATACATTAGCGGAATTATTCTGTATTGAACATGAACGCAAAGATGTTGATTTATTTGATATAATAATGAACTTGGCCTTTGGTTATCAATTTAAATCAAAGTCAGACCGTATAAAAGAATTTAAAAAGCAGCACAAGGAGTTCTTTAAAAAGTATAGAGAACAGGCTAATGAAGTGTTGGAGACAATTCTTGAAATCTATGAGGATGAAGAATATAAACCACTGCAAATTAGTCCAGATGTGTTTAGAACTAGCCGTTTCAGAGACCTAAATATAAGCACAATAAATGATGTTCAAGAGGTCTTTGGTTCAAAAGAAGAAATGCTATCGGCATTTAAATATGTTCAGTCGCATTTCTATGAAGGGAAGTATACAGCATGACAAGAGATAGTTTAGAGAATTTAATAAAAAATTGTACAAACATTTTAAGAACGGATGATGGAATTAGTGGTTCTGTTCACTATACGGAGGCATTAAGTTGGATATTGTTTTTAAAATTTCTTGATGACCAAGAAAAAGAGGCAGCTCTTGAAGCTGAAATGGAATTTGAAGAATATGATTATATTCTTGATGAAAAATATCGCTGGCAAAATTGGGCCAAAAACAATGACTTAACTGGTACGGAATTAATGAAATTTGTTAATGAAGAACTCATCCCTTATTTGGCAGCACTTAGAGGAGAGAAAAAAGCGGATAGACGTGAAGTTATTAGCTCGATATTCTCCGAGGTTACAAACCGAGTTCATAGTGGATATCTATTAAAAGATGTAGTTTTAAAAATTGATGAAATTCAATTTAATAGTTCTGATGATATTCATACTTTATCAGTATTGTATGAAAGTTTACTTCAAAAAATGGGTGACGATGGCGGCAACTCCGGCGAGTTTTACACTCCTCGTCCAGTAGTACGCTTTATTGTTGAGACAATTGGACCAGAAATTGGACAGACAATTTTCGACCCGGCTGCGGGTTCCTGCGGTTTCTTGGTAGAGAGTAATGATTATTTGAGTTCAAAAGCTGGTACTGCAGCAAAAGTAAAAAAACTAAAGGAAGAAACATTTTACGGAAAAGAAAAGACTCCTTTGGCGTACCTGTTGGGACTTATGAATATGCTTCTTCATGGAGTGGATTACCCTCAAATTGAAAAAACTAACACGTTGAACACAAATATTAGAGAAATTGGTGAGTCTGATAAATTTGATGTCATTATGGCAAATCCGCCATTCGGGGGGAAAGAGCAGAAGATTATTCAACAGAATTTCCCGTATCAAACACAATCAACCGAAGTGCTATTTCTTCAGTATATAATGAAATCATTGAAGTTTGATGGGAAGGCTGGGGTAGTAGTACCGGAAGGTGTATTGTTTCAAACAAATAACAGTGCGTACAAAGCTTTAAAAAAAGAACTGTTGGAGAAATTTAATCTTCATAGTATAGTGAGTCTTCCTGAAGGTGTATTTCTTCCATATTCCGGTGTGAAAACATCAATATTATTCTTTGATAAGACAGGAAAAACTGAAGATGTTTGGTTTTATAGCATTCCTTTGATAGATGGAAAAAAACTAACAAAAAATAAAGGGATTTCAAATGAACATTTTACACATGTAAGGGAAATCTATAAGGAACGAAGGGAAACAGAACATAGTTGGATAGTACCTATAGAAAAGATTTTAGAAAATGAGACAAATCTATCTGCTTCAATCTATAATCCCCATTCGGATGTTGAAGAAGAATTGTTAGAACCAGAGGTTTATTCTGCTGAAATTAATAATTTATTAGAAGATGTGTTAAAACTAATTGCTTCATTTGACAAAAGTGGTGGTCAGTAATGAATAAAAAACAGGACTTAGTTAAAAATGCAATAATTCCAACTGATGCATATCCCTATAATATTCCTGATACATGGATTTGGTGTTTTAGTGGTTCGATAGCTGATATTGTTTCTGGTGGAACACCAAAGACCTCTTTTGATGAATATTTCACTACTAAAGATGAGGGTATTCCTTGGGTTACACCTGCAGATTTATCTAATTACGAAGATATATATATAGTAAAGGGCGAAAGAAGTATAACAAAGCTTGGTTTGTCAAAATCATCAGCAAAGTTAATGCCAGCTAATACAGTTTTATTTTCTAGTAGAGCACCAATAGGTTATGTAGCTATTGCTAAGAACGAAATCACAACCAATCAAGGTTTTAAAAATTTTGTTTTACCTTCGAAGGTTTCACCCGAATACTTATATTATTTTCTGAAACATAATAAAAAGTCTGTGGAACAAATGGCAACAGGTACTACTTTCAAAGAAGTATCAGCAAAAACAATAAAAAAATTACCCATTCCAATTCCACCATTCCAAGAACAAATAAGAATAGTGAATAAACTTAAAATGTCTCTCAATATTATTGGTGAGGCAAAAAATAAAATTATTCAGGCAAAAGCATTAATAAAAAAGCGACATGAAGCACTAATTAACCAAACGTTTAATAGCAGTAATTTTAATGAATGGGATTATAAAGAACTTGATGAAGTAGCTGAAATAATTTCAGGATATGCTTTTAAAAAACAAGATTTTATTGAAACAAATGGCATAAAGTCAGTAAAAATTACAAATGTTGGCGTTAGGGAGTTTATTAATAACCAAACACAAAACCTACCTGAAGAATTCAATATTAAATATTCGAGCTATGTGGTTGAAGAAAATAATATTTTAATTGCACTAACTAGACCATATATTAAAAATGGTCTAAAGGTTTGTTTTTATCCTCTTAAAGAAAAATCATTGCTTAATCAACGTGTTGCTGCAATTAAAATTAAGGATAATTTCTTATTGAAATATATCTACTATTTTCTAACTAGCAAAGAAGTTTTAGAGTACGTTAAATCCTTTAGTAAAGCTTCTAGTCAACCGAATTTATCTATAAAAAGTTTAAAGTCATTATCTATACCAATTCCCCCATACGAAAAATTAGTGGAAAAGGTAAAAAAAATTGAGGGAGAGTCTATCGTTGAAAAGCAAATTTTAGAGAAACTTGAAGAAGCAGAAAATCACATAGAAAAAATGCACGAAAGTCTATTACGTAAAGCATTTCGTGGTGAACTTGTTGAACAGAGAGTAGAAGAAGGGACTGGTCTCGACCTTTTTGAAGAAATTATTGAAGAGAAACTGTCCGTTAAATTTTAATGCTATTCAGGGGCACTAGATATTTTGTGCCCTTTTTACTTATAAATTAATTATAAAAAACAAAATATAGGAGTCAAAAAAATGAGCGAACAGCAATTCACTATTCAAAAGCCAAGTGATAACGATGGTTTCTCCAAATTAGAGTGCCCTCATTGTGGTGATGAGTTTAAATTATATACGGATGACTTGTATGATGACTCAGTTATTGAACTCTTTTGTCCTTCTTGCGGATTGCCAAGTGAGGTTTCAGAGTTTTTGCCTCAAGATGTAGTTGAACATGCAATGACCGTTGCTGAAAACGAAATGAAGCATATGGTGAACGAATTTATAAAAGGTCTTGAAAAAAGCTTTAAAGGCAACAAATTTATGAAGGTTAAGGCTGGTAAAAAGTTAAAGATGGATGAACCAAGGCTGCTTGCAGAGAATGATGATTTAGAAGACTATTCGTTTGAGTGTTGTGCTAAAAAGGGCAAAGTTACAACTTTGGCAAAAGCGAGTGTATCTCCTTACTGTCCTTATTGTGGGGTGAACTAATATGGAGACTGTAATGAGTAGAAAAGATTTTAAAAAATTGTCCTTAGAATTTAGAAGAGTTTCAGGAAATTTACTTAATTGTGATGACGATGTAGAAGCAATGAGATTACTGAGGATATTTTTGAAACACATTGATGATGAACCAGTTATTGCTGATTTCATTGAGAAATGTATTGTTAAAGATATAAACATAGAAGATGAATATAAGAAAAGTGAAATGCGCAATTATGACATTCCTATTGAAAAAGATGAAGAAGTCTCTTTCATTTACAATTTATTGAGGTACGGTGCTAATAATCATATTGGTTATCGTCAATTAAGTTGGGGGTATGGACGTGATTATAAAATCTCAACAAGCATTAGGGCGTTTAATAACCAAGTTGTAAGAAGGCTAGTTAATCATATAACTGATTACTTGGAAGGATGGGCTATTGATATGGGTTATGATGAAAATCCAAATGCCAAAATACAAATTACCGGTAACGTCGGGCAGTTGAATTTTTCGCAAGAAGGTAATGTTAACGCCGTTCAAAACAACAATGATGGTTCACAGTCGATAAGAGAAATTGCTGAACAATTAATAGAACTCATTAATAAGGATAAAAATATTCCTAATGTTGAAAAAGAAGAAGTAATTGATTATATAGAAACCTCAGTTGACCAACTTGAAGGTGATAAACCGAAAAGGAGTATATTAAAAATTACTCAAGAAAAAGTTGAGAGTGTAAAAAACATTGCTGCCAATAGCGCTGAAATAGCGACAAAAGGAAAAGCCTTAGTAGACTTTTTTAAGGATTACTTGTAAAGGGCAAAGCACTTTTTTGGGGTGCTTTGCTTTTACTTAAATTTTCTTTTATTAATACATAGAAAGTTTTCAATATGATAAGGCTCCAAACAATGTAACTCACGTGGGAGAATTTCCTTTTTAATATAAGGGTACTCTTTGTCATTACAGAAGTATTTAGCATGCCTATACAGAACTTTCTTGCCGAGCAAAGCCCTAGCCCCATCTAACGCACCTCGATGCAAATAAATAACATCAGGATATAATTGCATTATTGCACCTAGTCTTAGAGAGGTGTCATAAACCGATAAAGAGCCAAAGTATGGTGCTTTTAAAACATAAATCATCGTAAATATTTCATCAAAGGTCTTACACTTCAATAACTCCTTGATAATTTCCGGTTGAAGTAACTCTTCTTTCATTTCCTCCAACGTCTTTTTAGGGATACGGTATTGATGAGAGTCTCTATTTAATTGCGGTTCTTTACCCCAAACAGCATCCCTTATTAAATCCTCCAATGGCTTTGAATGATTTCTAAAATCACTTAATTTCCACTCTTCATGTTTTTCGTAATTTCTTTTGTAAATCGTTACTAACTCTTGTAACTGTTCCATGGACATCCCCTTTTTACTTTCGTTTTAACCTTTATTCAATGATATGTGACAGTGAATATGATAAGAAGTCTTCATATTCAAAACAATCCTTATTAGAAACTCTTAAAAAATATTAGAAGTTCATAAGGGTTATTAAAAAATAATAGAAAATAAAATTACGACAAGGTAGTGAGTCCTTGATTATTTATATTGCTTGGAGGAAATTAATATATGTCACAAAAGAAAAAAGGAAAGGTAATTTCAGTTTTTTCGTCCAAAGGGGGTTGTGGTAAGTCGTTTTACTCAACTTATATCCCTCTTGGTATTTTAAAGATTAATCCAGAAGAGAAGATACTCATTTTAGATTTATGTAAAAATAGTTCAGTGGCCAAAGAATTTGGCATATCAGAAGTCATCAATAATTCTGTGTTTGATTGGTACTCATCCAAAGGCCAGAGATTTAAACAGTGTGTTAAGAGGTTTGGCAACACCAACATTTATTATATGGCATCCAATAATGATGTCGATAAGTTAGTGGAATGGACAAATGAAAACATAAGAGTAAATAGAGAGTATTTCTTGAGGAAGCTGATTGAGCCATTAAAAGATTATTTCGATTATATCTTCATTGATAACCATCCTTCTCAAAATGATGATAAGTCCCTTTATTCTATTGTTGCTGCAGATACGATTGTTCTAGCTACAACAGCAGAATTGAGCTCTATGAATGCAACTATTCAGGATATTAACATGGTGAAAGAAGTTCAAGAAGCAGTACCTCACTCGCTAAACTATTTTATAGCTACAAATAAAGTGGAGTATAACAAAGGAGACAAAAGGCATATAGAGACTTTTTATGACCAACTCATAAATCAAGGAGTTAAAGCAGAGCAATTGCTGCCACCAATTCGTTACGCAACTACAATTAAAAGAAATAAACTATATCAAATATTTCAAGATAGTAAGCTGAGAGAAAATCGATACGTTAAAAACGTATTGAATGATGTCTTCGTGCACGCTAGGGAGGTAATGAGCTATGTCTGATGACTTTTTAAACTCAATAAATCTACCGAATGAAATAATAAATGGCACAAGTGACAAATCTAGTTCTACCGGACAATCATCGTTAGCGGTTCAGAGATTAAAAATTAACCAAACTAAAGAAAAAAACAATCCCCGCGGCTTGAAACCGGGTCCAAGAGTTATCAATCCCAAAAAAAGTACGTCTTTCTCGTTAGAAGTAGCGATTGTCGATGCGCTTGAGAGATATGTTATGAAGAATGGGATTTCTAAATCGCAGGTTGTAAAGCAAGCCATACAACAGTTTTTAGAGAACGAATTAAAAGTCGAAATATATTGGGATGATTTTAGAGAGAAGTTTGAATAAGGATTTTTAATGTTAATCATTATTAGCAAATATTAAATATTAATAAAAATTGTTAGGGGTTTTAATTCATGAGGCTTTCTAAAGTTCAAGAAGATACAATAAAAAGCTGGGCTAAACATATGTCGTTTGAAGAAGTAGAAAAGAAAGTTATGTTTTATAATGCTTTAATAGATAAATATCAGAGAGAAGAGGGATTACCTGAATTTTATCTATATGAATTAGGTTATGAAAATAGCAACCCGAGCCAAGAAGTCGAAGGACTAAAGAGGTCTAGGTTTGTTATGGAACAAGTGTTAGAGATGAAAAATAAGATGAAGCAGGTTTAATATGAGGAAGGTCCAGAGTTGATATAACTCTGGACCTATTTCATTTAAGTTGATTGTTTAGTTTTCTTCTAGCTATCTTACGTAGTTTTTTGTTAAAGGCTATTAAAGCATCGTTTCTATTAATATTATTTTTGTTCTTTACAATTTCTTCTTTTTGGCTTTTAAAAGGCTCTCGAAGCTCCATTTTTTGAATGTTATTAAGAATATTATTCTCTTGTTCGAGCTTTTGCTCATATTCTAATTGCAATATTCGTTGCTCGCTTACTGATAAGTTAGCTTTAATAAACTCAACTGCTTTAAGCGAACCATAACTACCTACATACTTCCAATGATATTTTTGATTTTTTCTTGGAGACCTTTCTAATTTTGGCCGGTACTGCCAAGTATATAAGTATGCTCTTCCTCTTATCACTTTGATACATACGTTTTTGTGTTCAGAACGACCAAACATGGTAAATCACTCCTTGATTTTTTGATATTTTAGCAGTGATTTGTCATAAGTGTTAAAAAATCCGATTTCTAATAATTAATATTGTGACAGTTACCGGGTAACAGTTACCTAGAAATTATGTGTAAATAAAATATCTATAAAATCTTTAAATTGCTTATTCTTGCTGGTTTTTAACGGTTTTATAAATTTGAAATGTACAGTAGTTATGTCCCCTTGCTTTGCCTTGATTAAGGATACTAATTTAAGATTTTAATTAAGAAGTAGTAATAGAGGGGAGGGGCGATTTCTGTGACAAAGGTTAGCGGGATAAGGAGTAATGAGCATTATTCAGTTCAAACAGTTAATCCGTATAGGAAAATAGCTACTATTGAGAATTTCACTTGGTATCCACTGTTCAATTTTAAACATGATTTTTCTTCTACAATGATTAAATCTGGAGTTTATGTGATTGGATTAAAGTTCACACCATACATGGAGCCACAACCAATTTATATAGGTTGTTCTAAGGATTTAGATGGTCGTATGGAACAACACAAAAGGTCCAATAGTATATCGAAATATCTCAAAGGCGTTTACCGTTTTTTCCCGAATAATTGCTTGTATGTAAGGTTTATACTGGTTGAAGGAAAAAGTAACTATAAAGCTCTGGAAACGAGACTCATTGCTTCAACAATAGGCACACTTAACGTAATTGAGAGGGATAATGAAAGTATTGCTATATCTGAGGAGCGCGCTAAGGCATCATTGAATGAAATGGTGAAAGTGTATAAGCACCTAGTTCGTAAATATAGAGAAGATTTTGTTCGAAAAGCTGATTAATATAGGATTTTTTTGAGGAAAAATATAATAATATTTGCGACATGGTTAATTGGTTATAAACCAAACAAGCTCCATAAGAACTAAAGATATAGTATGTTCAAAATAATTATTGTTTATACCTAAATGATTTTGGATAAAATAATGAACTGGATAAGAAAGGAAGGTGAGATTGAGACCTAAAGATAAGTAAGATTGATGAGAAAATATGATGTAGAAGAAGAAGGAGTGAAGATATATATAGTGAATTTGCCAATATCGTTAACCGTTTCGCATAATGTATGAATTAGCTGCCGAGAAAATAATGGATTATCATCAATAATCGTGAGAGTGCTAGGCTATGATGTATTGTATGTAATCATTGGTTAAGTAAAGATTTCGAAGCGAACTAATCAATTACCTTTAGAGTGTTGGAACTGTGAATTATCCTCTAATTAAAGTAATGATTAGTGTTATGTTTATATCTTTTCCATTTCTACGAATTTTAAAACCTTATCTTCGAAGATTATTTCGTTTCGAAGATAAGCCTATGGATAGTGACAGTATTCATTTCGAAGATAAGGCAGTATCTATAAGGCATTGTCTAAGGGCTGTATAACGTAGATTACGATAAGTTAATTTAGAAAGCGTTTTAGTTAACAACAAAGTAAGTAGGTGATTATATGGGATTGGACCCAACTGAATTTCGTTTTACGGAATTCACAGAGCTTGACGCCAATTTGAAAAAGAATTATACATCGTATGGCTATCGTATTTTTAATGAATTTGGAATGGGTTACAATAATTCATTAACAATAGAACAATTAAGAGATATGACTCCTGAAGTTGCTTTAAATTACATCAAGGAAGAACATCCTGATTTTATGGATGCAGTGTATTTCGATGGAGGATTTGAGTTTAATGGCCAGTGGGTTGAAGTAGATAGAAAAGCTGACTGAATAAATTTTAATAACAGAAGTGCTGTGCTGACAGTGCTTCTGTTATTTGTCTTAGGATGTCCGGGCGTTGGTAATGTGGTCTGAACATGATTAACCATTTATCGTATCTCTTTAACAGGACTCCTAATGATATCCTTACAAAGAACTCCTTTCTTTTATTGTTGTACTCCATATGGTAATTTTACCCTCCCAAAAAATAAATCGAGAAATCCCCCAAATCTACTTTAAAAAGATATACATTATAGGAGAAGGTAATCGCAAAGGCGAGCCACATTACAAAATCAAAAGATAATCATAGGAGTGGAACGGTATGAATTGTTTATTATGTGAGGACAAAGAAAGAAGAGAGCAGTCAGAGTTATGCAATGATTGTTCACAAGAGTTATATATGATGGAAGAAATGAGAGAAGTTCTGAGAGAGGAGTATGAGGAAGAGCTGCTAAAAGAAGCAGCAAATGATAAGTCATTGAGAGTGTACGATGAATATAGTTTTTATCATAAAGACAATTTCTGCGCATAACTACATGTAATATAACAACAATTTATGTGATAGTAAATGCAAGCAACAGTAGAGTTAAATAAAGTTTAATGGCAATATAAAGAAATGAAGTGCAAGAATAGGTTCGTTAGTATTAACTTTAGAGTGTGAGCAAAAAAAGCACCTGCTAAAGTATAGCGGGTGCTTCCATTTCTCCTCTGTATAATGGCTCTCTATCATAAATTCGTTTTATTTGTATATAGTAATCTAAAACTGGGCCACAAACGCAACTGAAAATTCCCCCACTGATATAATAAACCCACAGGATTAATTTCCAAATCATGTGGGGAGATGAAAGTGGTGATTGATTTGATCAATAAGCAAGAGATTTTACT
>WPCK01180225.1_pt1 | contig 17214 bp, 13 predicted proteins | sample 5399851 | NCBI WGS metagenome assembly WPCK01 (sample SAMN12869471, study PRJNA574797) | sludge metagenome | isolation source: wastewater treatment of pH11 | place: China:Beijing | collected 2019-05-20 | reverse complement strand
CGGGCTCGTCGCCGTGCTGCAGGGCGGAACCGGGCAGGGATGGGACCCGGCCGCGTTCGGGCTGACCCCCCTCGCGATCAGCGTTGGTGTGCTGGCCGGCCCCGTTCTGGACTGGGCGTACGACTTCTGGTGGCCGGACCCCAACGCCCACGCCAAACGCGCCAAGCGCACGCTGAGCGCCGCCCGCCGGCGAGCCCGACGGGCACCCACACCCCCACCGATTCCCGGGCGGATCACCCTGGGCCGACACCTGGCCGGCGAGCACCCCGACCTGGTCGTGCGGCACCACCACCAGCGGGTGGTGGCACTGCCCACCTCCTGGCTCGACCAGCACCTCCTCGTCGCCGGCGCCACCGGCACCGGCAAGACCGTCACCATCTTGATAATCGCCATGCTCGCCCTACAGGCCGGGTTCCGCGTCATCCTCGTCGACGGCAAACCCAGCCCCGCGGTCGCCGCCGAACTCGAACAACTCGCCGCCCGCGAAGGCATCGCCTTCAACACCACCACCCGAGCCGCCATCGACGCCTGGCGCGGCAGCCCCGACGACCTCCTCGACCGACTCCTCGCCACCCAGGACTTCACCGAGCCCTACTGGCAAGCCGCCACCGCCACCGTCCTGCGCCTCGCCCTGCACGCACCCGACAGGCCCACCCCCAACAGCTGGGACCAACTCCTCCCGCTCCTCGACAAGACCGCCCTGCTCAAGGCATGGCGCGGACACCCCGCCGAGATCGACCTGCTCACCAACCTCACCGCCGCCGACATCGCCAGCATCGCCTTCCGCTACCACGGGATCGCCCACACCCTCGGCGGCGCCCTCGACGGCACCTGGACCTGGGACGACGCCGACCTCGCCTACGTCGCCGTCGGCGAACCCGGCCGCAGCGCCCAAGCACGCGCCGTGGCCGGCTGGCTCATCGAAGACCTCATGTCCTGGGCCGCCGGCCGCCGCCGAGACCACCGACCCACCCTCATCCTGTTCGACGAGTTCTCACGCGTCGCCGCCTACGCCCCCGCCGCCGTCGACTGCGTCGAACGCTCCCGCGAACACGGCGTCGGCATCGCCCTCATCGTCCAAGACTGGACCGGCCTCGGCCCCGACGACCTCACCCGCCGCCGCCTCGCCGGCGCCGTACGCACCATCATCACCCACCGCCTCGCCGACCCCGAAGCCATCGCCAACCTCGCAGGCACCCACACCACCACCGAAGACACCATCCAACTCGGAAACGACGGCCCCACCGGGCGAGGATCCCGACGCGCCACCGAGCAATACAAGGTCCACCCCCAACTCATCCGCGAGCTCCGCGTCGGCGAAATCGTCGTCATCGCCGACGGCCACGCCTGCCTCGCCGCCGTACCCCCACCATCGCGTCAAGCCGTGACGCCGGGGCGCCACACGAACGGTGCCGAGACGCCCTCATAGCGGCACCCGCATGTGCGGGCGTTCAATAGCGTCGAGTTCCCTCACGCAGGGTTCGTAGAGCTGCACCAGCTTCACGCCGGTACCACTGCGCGGGTGCTGATCCCATCGGAGGTCGACAGCTCCTATTCGACTCGTCGAATCGAAGTCGGCGGGTCGGCCAGGCCGGCGGTCGGAGCATCAGAGATCCACCAAGCCCGACCACGAGAACCGTGAGCGAACCTCACGGCCATTCTCTGGAGACCGACGGCATCTTCTCCGCCATGGCCGTCGAACGTTCGCCCGAGGGCACTGACCCCGGTGCCACTACCCCTGTGAGCCCGGTTGGCCTGCGTGCCGCTGAGAGTCCGCCACGGGAAGTCATCGCCGGGTCGTCGGATGGAGGGGCGCTGGTGGGTGACACGCGTCAAGTCGCGCGAACCGTGGCTGAGTCGCGAGCAGCCCAGGGTCTGCCGCCGAAGGTCGCTGACCCCGCGACCCTCACCCGAATCGCCCAGCTTCTCCAGGTCGCCGCCGCGCCCGCCGCCCCACCGCGGGTGCTACGGCGACCGAGCCCAGACCGTCAACGCCAACGCCACGCTGCGCCGGGAGGCCGAACAGATGACGCTCGTTGAATTCGCCGACCGCCTGCAGGGCGTGAAGTGGCAGCGTGACCGGGAGGGATTTGAAGCGCGGTGTCCCGGTCACGACGACAAGACGCCGAGCCTCTCCGTGAACCTCGGAGACGACGGCAGGCTGCTGGTCCACTGTCATGCCGGATGCGACACGGCCAGCGTCATGGGAAGCGTCGGCTTGACGATGGCGGACCTATTCCCCCAGCAGGGCAGGGGACCCGTTCCGCCTTCGACCCGCCGGGCGGGGAAAGGGGAGGAGGTCGCGACCTACCCCTATCCCGACGAGAACGGCGTTCTCAGGTTCGAGGTCGTCCGGTACGAACCCAAGGACTTCCGTCAGCGCCGACCTGACGGCCAGGGCGGCTGGGTCTGGGACATGAAGGGCGTCCAGCGGGTGCTGTACCGCCTGCCCGAGGTCCTCGAGGCGGCTGCCGCCGGCCAAACGATCTTCGTGGTGGAGGGCGAGAAGGACGCCGACGCCCTCACATCTGCCGGGTACTGCGCCACGACCTGCCCAGGGGGCGCCGGCAAGTGGAGACCCGAGTTCACCGAGACGCTGCGGGACGCCAATGTGATCGTGGTCGCCGACGCCGACGAGCCCGGACGCCGTCACGCCGAGAACGTGCGCCAGGCCCTCGACGGCACCGCCAGAGACGTCGCCGTGGTCGAGCCGGCCGAGGGGTACAAGGACACCGCTGACCACCTCGGCGCCGGCTACGGGGTTGCTGACTTCGTGCCCGTGGAGGCGGCAAGCGCTGTTGACACCGCTGAGGCCAGTAACAACGTCGTTACCGAGGCGCCCGCGCCCGACCTGTTCAAGATTTGGTCGATGCCGGAGCTACTCGCCCAGGACCTCACCTGGGAATGGGTCGTCAAAGGCATGTTGGCGAACCCGACGTTCGGCCAGATCGCCGGCGAGCTCAAGACGTTGAAGTCCTACATCCTCATGTTCATCGCCCTGGGGATCGCCTCGGGCCAGCCGATCTTCGACCGGTTCACCGTCGACCGGCCCGGGCCGGTGATCCTCTACGTGGGCGAAGGCGGGCGCATCCCGTGGACCCGGCGGTTGATCCGCTGCGCCAAGGCAATGGGGATCGACCACCCGGAGGCCCTGCCCATCTTCCCGACGTTCGACGTGGCGCCCGTTGGGTCCCCCGTGTTCGAGGAATCGCTCGCCCGGGACCTCCACCACCACAAGCCCGTCCTGTTCGCCCTGGACCCGTGGTACGCCTATCACGGCCCCGACGTGAAGGCGTCGGACCTCCACCAGGAAGGCGCCCACCTCAACCGGCTGCGCCAGCCCGTGGAGGAAGCCGGGGCGAACATGTTGATCGTCAACCACTTCAACCAGACCGGAACGGGCAACAACCTCAGGAGGATCACCCAGGCCGGGTCCGGCGAGTGGGTGGACTCATGGTTGCTCACCTCGCACCGGGAGAACCCCGACGTCAACGCCGGGAAGTTCCGCCTGCGGCTCGAGGTCGGGTCCCGCCAGTGGGGCGGCGACACCTTGGACCTGGACTTGAACATCGGGTCGTTTGACCACGACGCCGGCGTGCATGACGGCGAGATCACCTGGGGGATCGAGACCAGCGCCGCCTCGGCCAAGACCACCGGGCGAGGCCGCGAGCGGGCGAAGTTGGAGATCGGCCGGGTGATCCGTGACAACCCAGGCGAATTGACCCGGACGCAGGTCCTCGAGATGGTCGGCGGCAACAAGGCCACGGCCCAACACGCCTTCGATGAGCTCGCCGAGGCCGGCTCGATCTGGTGCGACAAGATCGCCGGGCCCGACCGGAACGGCCGGATGATCACCCGCTCGCGGTGGCTCCCGCGGCTGTCGGCCTTGCCTGACGCCGAGGCGGTCGAGTGAACCCGGACCGCCTCGCATGGTCCAGGTTGGTCCGGGTTGGTCCGCGATGCCCGATAACCCTTGTCCTGCAGGGAATCGAACCCGGACCATCAAGGGGTCCCGGTTCACGATCCGGGTCGCCGGGGTAGTTGGGTTGGGTTGGCTCGTCCAACCCAACCCGGACCAGCAGACTCCTTAGGGGTGGGTTGGGTTCAGTTCAGTTCAGTTCAGTTCAACCACCTCGAGAAGGTTCGCTACTCGACCACACCGGCCGGCCATGAACCGATTGCGGGGACCCGGTCCAGGGCACCGGTGCCGCAGCGCTGCGAAGGTCCGCCCCCGTGACCTCGGCGCCGCCACGCGCCAGAACGGCGCGTTCGAGGAAGCCAGTGCGCTCGCCCAGGCCCTGTCAAGGCTCGCGGCGCGTCGAGCTCGCCGGAATCGACCGATGGACCCGCCGCCTGGCTGTCGTCCACTGCACCTCACGCCTTCCACGCCACCTGGAATCGGTCAGGATCCCACCGCTTAGCCCGGTCGGCTGGCTGCACATCGATCCGCTCGACCAAGCAGGTGACCAGCGCCCGGCGCTGGGAAACGTTGAGGCACTCCCACCTCGAAGCCATGTCGGAATGGCTGCCTGCAAAGGCATCCACGGCAGCGGTGTTCGGCCCACCTGTAAGCCGGGCCCGGTCGCGGTGCAAGCGCGCCTCGATGATGTCCCGTGCCTTCGACCACTCCCGCGTCGTGATCGCCTTCGTCGCCCACGCGGCGGACAACTCCTCGAGCTGCATCTCGTCCTCGGCGACCGACTCCAGCAGTTCGGCACGATCACCGTCACCTGCGGCGCGGAGACGGGCGGCAAGATCAGAGTCAGCGAGGGCCTCAAGCAGCATCGCTCGTACAAGGTCGTCGGTGCGCTGGGCGTTCGTGGCGGTCCCGCCGCAGGTGTCGCCGCCGGGCAGGTTGGGGCAGACGTAGCGGGGCACGCCCGAGCGGGGCCGACCGACCATGCGGCCGCCGCAACGACCACACCGGAGGATGCCGGACAGCAGGTAGGTGCGCCCGGTGGCCGGTGAGAACCGCTGACGGTCGGGGTGGGTGAGCAGGGCCCGCAGGCGGTCGGACTGCTCGGGCGTGATGATCGCCCCCCATGCGTCCTCGGCGAGAATCTCGCCGACGAGGGGCCGGGTTCCGGTGTCGGCCGAGGCCCGGGGGCGGTGCTCACGGCGACCGGAGATGCGGGCACTGGCGAGCAGCCGGCGCAGGGTGCGGGGCTGCCAGTGGCGCCCGGTCGGCGTGGTCACGCCCCGCTCGGCCAGGTCTCGGCAGACGCTCGACATGGACTCACCGGCGAGCACCCGTGCCGCCGCCTCCCGGATGATGACGGCCTCGTCCTCCCGGACGGTCACCCGGTCGTCGTCGTATCCGTAGGGTCGGGTCCCGCCGCCGTTGGGCTTGCCGGCCTCGGCGGCCTGGCGACGCTGGCGGGCCTGACGCTCAGCCTTGTGCTCCGACTCCTGACGGGCGGCGGCGCCGAGGATGCGGGCGACCATGCGGCCGGTAGGCGTGGCGAGGTCGACCTCGCCGGTGACGGTGGCGAGTTGCAGACCCCTACGGTCAGCCAGGTCGATGACGTGCTCGAGCTCGACGGGCGACCGGGTGAGCCGGTCGACGTGCCACACGGCAATGGCGTCGACGGCGCCGGCGTCCACGTCGACGAGCAGCCGCTCCCACGCCCGCCGAGGCTTGCCCGAGTACGCGCTGGTGTCGTTGTCCTCGTACACGTCGGCCACGCGCCAGCCCAGTCGGTCGCAGAGGGCTTCGCAGTCCTCACGCTGACGCTGCACGCCCAGTCCGGCACCGCCCCGGTCCTGCGAGATCCTTACGTAGATCGCTGCGGTCCTCATGGGTTACATGATGACACCCCCGTGCCACCGAGGCCGCAGTAGCCGTTGGGCACCTTGTGGAGGTACTGCTGGTGGTAGTCCTCGGCGTAGTAGAAGGTCGGCGCCTCGGCCACCTCGGTGGTGATGTCACCGAAGCCGGCCGCGGCCAGGCGCTCGGCGAAGGCGGCACGACTGGCCTCGAGCGCGGCGCGCTGGGACTCGTCGGCCCAGTAGGCCGCCGAGCGGTACTGCGTGCCGACGTCGTTGCCCTGGCGCATCCCCTGGGTCGGGTCGTGGCCCTCCCAGAACACCGCCAGCAGCTGCTCGTAGGACACCTGGGCGGGGTCGAACACGACCAGGACGGCCTCGGTGTGGCCCGTGCGGCCGGAGCACACCTCCTGGTAGGTGGGGTTGGGCGTGTACCCGCCGGCGTAGCCCACCGCGGTGCTGTACACGCCGGGCACCCGCCAGAACAGGCGCTCGGCGCCCCAGAAGCAGCCCATGGCGAACACGGCGGTGGCCATCCCCTCGGGGAACGGGGGCTGGATGCGGTTGCCGTTCACCGCGTGGACCTCGGGCACGCCGGGCAGGGCCTCGTCGCGGCCGGGCAGGGCGTCACCCGCCTCCACCATGGCCGACTTGTGCGATCCGAACAGTCCCATCAGGGTTCCTCTCTCGTACGAGTTCTGGTTGTGCAACGCCAGGGCGACGCCGGTGGTTCCTGCCGAGGTTCAGGCCTGGGCGCGGGCCAGGAGCGACTCGGCCGGGCCGAGGTCGAAGGGGTGGCCGGTCATCACGATGAGGTGGGTGGCGCCGGCGTCGAGGTAGGCCTCGGCGTCGTCGACCTCCTGGGGGTTGATGGCCACGGTGCGCTCGATGGCCGCCGGGTCACGGTCGACCTTGGCGCACCACTCGTCGAGGATGTCGTTCTTGGCCTTGAAGCTCTCGGGCGGGCCGAAGGTGTTCCAGGCGTCGGCGTGCTCGGCCACGAGGCGCAGGGTGACCTTCTCCCCCGAGCCCCCGATGAGCAGCGGCAGGTCGCCGGCGGGCGGCGGGGTGAGCTTGGCGAGGCGCTCCTTGATGCGGGGCAGGGCCTCGCCGAGGGCGCGCAGGCGACCGGGGGCGGTGCCGAACTCGTAGCCGTACTCGGTGTAGTCACGCTCGAACCAGCCCGACCCGATGCCCAGGTAGAGGCGACCGCCGCTCAGCTGGTCGACGGTGCGGGCCATGTCGGCCAGCAGCTCGGGGTTGCGGTAGGAGTTGCAGGTCACCAGCATCCCGAAGTGGGCCCGGGTGGTGGTCACGGCCATAGCCGCCAGCAGCGACCAGCCCTCGTAGTGGACGTCGTCCTGGTCGCCGTAGAGCGGGTAGAAGTGGTCCCAGGTCCAGATGCTGTCGACCCCGAGGGCGTCGGCGGCTTGCCATGCCGACCGCAGCTCGTCGATGGTGCAGTGCTGGGGGTGCAGCTGCACCCCGACCTTGAAGCGTGCGCTGGATGCCATGGCCCGACGCTACCGAGCGCCGACCCGAACCCTCCCCACCCAGGTGGGGGGCGTTGCGCTCGGCCTACTCGGCGACGACGGCGGGGGTGACGCCTTCGCGGTAGAAGGTGAACAGCCCCTCGATGACCTCGCGCAGGCCCGACGAGTCGCGGCCGTCGACGAGGTCGACCGTGATCGAGTTGCCGATCATGTGCACGGCCTTCACCGAGCCGGTGGCGAACATGCGGCGAGCGAGCTCGTCGGGCGGACGGTCACCCGGGATCTCCTGGCCGACCACGTAGCGCTCGTGGTCCATGCCCGTGATGCTGCGGTTGATGTCGAAGCGCACCATGCCGTGGCGAGGTGCGGGCTTCTCGATGGCGGTGACCGGCTGTCCCATGACGGCGGGAATCGTAGTGCGCCAGGCGGCGACGGCCAGAACCGAAGAGACCACGGCGAGCACGGCGTGGACCAACACGAAGCCGATCTCGTGGCCGTGCAGGGCGATGCCCACCATGCGCACGACCCACACCCCGACCGTCCACGCCGCGAAGGCCCGGACGAACCACGGGAACCAGCGCCCCCAGGTGCGCCGCAGCAGGGTCGCGGCCAGGACCAGGGCCGGCACCACGAACGAGGCCACCAGCATCGATCGGCCGACCTGCCCCGACGTGGTCAGGGTGTCGTCGGTCCAGATGTTGCGGATGCGGTTGGCCCAGACGAAGAGGCTCCAGCCGACGAGCAGCCACAGGACCAGGCGGGGACGGCGCACCGCCACAGGCTAGGGCCGATCCGTCGTCCCCCCGACCGCCCCACTATCTTGACCGAGCGGTCAAGTTGATCCCGGACCCCAGGAGCGCGCCATGCCCGACCTCTCCATCGACGAGTTCCGAGCCGAGGCCACCGCCTTCCTCGACGCCAACGCCGAGCCCCGCGACACCGATCAGCGCTTCGTCTGGGGTGAGGGCGACGACGACCTGGCCCTGTTCGAGGAGGTCGACCCCGAGGCCGAGCAGCGCCAGCTCGCCGAGGCGAAGGCCTGGCGGGCCAAGCGCTTCGACGCCGGCTTCGGCTACATCAGCGGCCCGGTGCAGTACGGCGGGAGGGAACTGCCGGCGGCCTACGACCGGGCCTACGCGCAGCTCGAGGCCAAGTACGCCATCCCGGACCAGAGCTTCTTCGGGATCGGCCTCGGCATGGTGGCCCCGACCATCCTCGCCCACGCCACCGACGTGGTGAAGGAGGCGTACCTCGCCAAGATGTACCGGGGTGACCTCGTCGGCGCCCAGCTCTTCAGCGAGCCCGGCGCCGGCTCGGACCTCGCCGGCCTCCAGACCAAGGCCGTGCGCGACGGCGACGAGTGGATCCTCACCGGCCAGAAGGTCTGGACCTCGGGCGCCCAGTACAGCGACATCGGCGAGGTGATCTGCCGCACCGACGCCGACCTCCCCAAGCACAAGGGCCTCACCGGCTTCGTCGTGGACATGCACGCCCCCGGCGTCGAGGTCGTGCCCCTGCGCCAGATGACCGGTGGGGCCAGCTTCAACGAGGTCTTCTTCAACGAGGTGCGGGTCCCCGACGACCACCGCCTGGGCGACGTCAACCAGGGGTGGTCGGTGGCCCTGACCACCCTCATGAACGAGCGCGCCTCGATCGGCGCCGGCGGGGGCGGCGGCGGGCTGGGGCTGGCCAACAGCGTCCGCCTCGCCGAGATGCTGCGCCACTTCGGCCTCGACCAGGACCCGGTGCACCGCCAGGCCCTCGCCGACCTCTACATCAAGTTCCAGGTGGCCAAGTTCACCAACCAGCGCGCCCTCGACAAGATCAAGGCCGGCCAGGCGCCCGGGCCCGAGATGTCGATCGCCAAGATGGCCCTCACCCAGAACCTCACCCAGACCGCCGACTTCGTGGCCGGCGTGCTCGGCCCCCGACTCATCGCCGACACCGGCGAGTGGGGCACCTACGCGTGGTCGCAGTTCGTGCTGGGCACGCCCGGGATGCGCATCGCCGGCGGAACCGACGAGGTGCTGCGCAACATCGTCGGCGAGCGGGTGCTGGGCCTGCCCAAGGACGCCGGCATCGACTCGACGACGCCGTTCAAGGACCTCAAGGTCGGCACCCAGTCGGACTGACCCACCCGCTGACCGACCAACCGCCCGTCGGCTGCGGGCGACCGCCCGTCGGCTGCGGGCGACGACCGCCTCATCTCAGGCGAAGAGGACGCCCTGCGGGTCGGGCGGTCGCACGCGGGGGCAGCCGGTCCACGGCAGGTGGTCCATGAACACCCAACTGCGGCGGTGGATGGCCGTCGGGCCGTACCACTGGAGGGCGGCCTTGTGGCGCGGGCAGGGGTAGCCCTTGTTGTACTCGAAGTCGAAGCCCGGGTAGTTGGGAGCCTCGGCCCGCATGATGCGGTCGCGGGTCACCTTGGCGAGGATCGACGCCGCCGAGATCGACAGGCAGGTGGCGTCCCCCTTGACGATGCGGGTGGTCCTCCCTCCACCGATGAAGTCCCAGTTCCCGTCGATGAGCACCTGGTCGGGCTCGCCGACCCCCAGGCCGTCGATGGCCCGTCGGGCGGCGAGCTTCTGCGCCGCCGACATCCCGAGCTCGTCGCACTCCGCCTGGCTCGCATGCCCGACCGACCAGGCGACACACCAGTCCGCCACCCGGTCGAACAGCGCCTCGCGCTCGGCCTCGGTGAGCATCTTGGAGTCACGCACCTTGTAGACCCGGCGATCGCGCGGCAGCACGGCGGCGCCGATGCTGAGCGGCCCGGCCCATGAACCCCGTCCCACTTCGTCGACGCCGACCACCACTTCGTGGCCGGCCTCCCAGAACGAGCGCTCGACCGCGAGCCCCGGCGACTTGGCCTTGAGGGCCTTGCGCAGGGTGGGCGCGGTGGGCACGACGCCATCATGGCGCGGCGGGCGCCGCGTGCGGGAAACCCGCTGCACTTCGTCTCCGACCGGCCTGGCACCATGGTCCGGTGGCAGACGACGGCATCGTGCACCGCTACCAGGCCCGCGTCCACTGGTCCGGCTCGACCGGGGTGGGCTACGACGCCTACGACCGCACCCACACCGCCGAGGCGCCACCGGCGCCGGACGCGCTGACCCTCGCCGCCGACCCGGCCTTCCGGGGCGACCCTGCCCTGCTCAACCCCGAGCAGCTCGTGGTGCTGGCGGCGTCGTCGTGCCAGCTGCTGTCCTTCCTGGCCGTCGCCGCCCGTGCCCGCATCGACGTGCGCAGCTACGAGGACGAAGCCGAGGCCACCATGCCCGAGGACGACCCACCGGTGCGCCTCACGACCATCACGCTGCGGCCCCGGGTGCTGGTGGGACCGGGGCCGACCGTCGAACGGGTGCACCACCTGCTCGAGGTGGCCCACCGCGAGTGCTTCATCGCCAACTCCCTGCGGACCGAGATCCGCGTCGAGGCATCGGTGACCATCGCCGACGGCTGAGGGCGCACCCGCAAGACTCGCACCACACAACCTTCTCGTCCCCTTTACCTCCTCTTGACCATGAGGATGGTTTCGTCCGGTATCTCTTGCATCAGCTTCCCGACAGGTCGAAAATGCCCGAGGGGAGCGGGGCGGAATCCGACGAATCACCCACCATCCGGAGACGGGATGACCCTCACCACCCAGGACCCCACCACCGACACCATGGCCGCCGCTCCCCTCTTCCCCGTCGGCACCAAGGTCGAGGTGCGCCGGCGCTTCGACCAGCAGTGGGCCAAGGGCTTCGAGGTCGCCGACCACGCCGACGACGGCTACCGCCTGCGCCGCCTCTCCGACGGCGAGGTGCTGCCGGTGCCCTTCGACGAGCAGACGCTGCGCAAGGAGCGCAAGAAGTCCACCTGGTGGTACTGACCGCCCGGTGACGAGCACGCCGGTCGCACCGGTCTCACCCGACGCGATCCGCCCGGCGTCGGCCGACTCCTACCCGAGGCCCTCGCCCATCGCGTCGATGTAGTCGTCCACCTCGATGGCCTTCAGGGTGGTGGTCTTGAGGGTGCCACGGGCGCCGAGGGTGGTGGCCACCCGGGCCATGGTGGCGTCGTCGGGGGCGTCGAGGATGGTCACGAAGTCGTACTGGCCGAACAGGGCGTACTGGTACAGGACCTTCACCCCCATCGCCTCCACGTCGAGGTTGACCTCCTTGAGGCGCCGCGGGTTCTCGCGGAGGGTGGCGAAGCCGTCGGGACCGATGGTCGAGAGCATGACGAACTTGGGCATGGCCCGAAGCTAACGCACGCGAGCGCGGTGATCACCGGTCGCGAGCAGAGAGAAAAGCGTCCACCCGCCGCCACGCCTCGGGCGCCCAGGCGTCGTCGTCGGACGCGTCGCGGTCGAGCTCGGCCTCGAGGGATCGGGCGGCGTCGATGTCGTCGTCGGTGAGGGCGGCGAAGCGCTCCCACGTCGGTGGCGTGCCCAGGGGCCGACCCACCCACAGCGGCACGTAGACCGACCGGCACGGGCGCCCGAGCAGGAACCAGCCGCGGGGACGCGCCCCGCCGAGGACCGCGATCATCGACGCCGTGGTGGCGTCGGCCGCCGGCGAATGCATGCACACCGAGTAGCCGTCGTTGCCCACGTGGCTGCGCAGGTGCGCCTTGGTGGCGGCGACGTCGCCGGGAGCGGCGCCCAGGAGGTCCTGGCTCGCTTCGAGGCGAGGATCGACGAAGCGCTCGATGAGGCCGCCGGTGTCGGGGTGGAGGCGATCGTGGAAGTCGGGGATGGTCAGTCTGTTGGAGATGGCCCGGGTGTCGCGCACGGTCTCGACCGCCCACTCGGTGCCCGACGTCTCGAGGACGACGGCCGAGTCGGCGTCGGCCACGAGGAACGACGACCAGTAGGCCTGTCCCCCGTTCGGGTGACAGGGGCCACCCTGGCCGTGGCGCTCGAGCAGGGTGGTCATCACCTCCACCGCCGCCGCCGCGTTCGTGGCCCGTTCGAGGCCGAGGCGCACGAGGTCCATGCCGATGAGGGCCTCGGGCGCGCCCGCTGCGTCCAGCGTCGTCCACACCGCCTCGTTGCCGATGGCCACGCCGGCTTCGTTCACGCCGTGCTCGAAGCCCCAGATCCACGAGGGCCTCGAGCCGAGCACGCCCACCGTGGGCCGGCCGGCGCCCTCGATGGTCAGGTAGGTGGTGCGGGTGGTGTCCTCCTCGCGGGCCGGGTGCCATTCGAGCGGTTGGGCCTCGGTGGGCGGCCGATCGGAGTTCTTGGCCAGCACGGTGAGTCCGAGGGCGCTCGCCGGAGCGAGGGCGCAGAGCGTGTCGCACATGCCCGCGACGCTACGCCGCCGCCGGCCGGGAGCCGACCGGATCGCACCCGGGCCACCGCCGGGCACCTGGCCCTGCGCCACCGCGGCAGCGTAGGGCGCGCCCTACCATCGCCGCCGTGGATCGCACCCCCCGCCGCGTCACCATCGTCCCGCACACCCACTGGGACCGTGAGTGGTACTCGCCCTTCCAGACCTTCCGGCTGCGCCTGGTCGACCTGCTCGACGAGCTGCTCCCCCGCCTCGAGGCCGACCCGTCCTACGCCCACTTCCTGCTCGACGGGCAGATGGCGGTGGTGGACGACTACTTGGCGGTGCGCCCCGACCAGGAGGAGCGCCTGCGCCACCTCGCCCTCTCGGGTCGGCTGGCCATGGGACCCTGGTACATCCTCATGGACGAGTTCCTGGTGTCGGGCGAGACCATCATCCGGGACCTCGCCAAGGGCCTCGACCGGGCGGCCTCGTTCGGCGGCGCCATGGACGTCGGCTACCTGCCCGACATGTTCGGCCACATCGCCCAGATGCCCCAGATCCTGCGCCAGTTCGGCTTCGAGCACGCCGTGGTGTGGCGGGGTGTGCCGAGCGCCATCGGCCGGGCCGCGTTCTGGTGGGAGGCGCCCGACGGCTCGACGGTGCGGGCCGAGTACCTGCCCGAGGGGTACGGCAATGGCTCGGTGCTGCCCATGGAGGCCAAGGACCTCGTGGCGCGCATGGCGTCGTTCGTCGAGCGCTACGGCGCCCTGCTCGACGGCGCCCCCGGTGATGCCGGCGCCGACGAGGCTGCGCCCACCCCGCTGCTCTGGATGAACGGCACCGACCACCAGGTGCCCATGCCCTGGCTGGGCTACGTCGTCGACGAGGCCAACCGCACCCAGGATGATTTCGTGCTGCGGGTGGGGTCGCTGGCCGAGCACCTCGCCGGCGCCCCCACCGAGGGCCTGCCCACCTGGCAGGGCGAGTTGCGGTCCGGCGCCCACTCGAACCTCCTGATGGGCGTCGCCTCCAACCGCACCGACGTGCGCCGGGCCGCGGCCACCGCCGAGCGCGCCCTCGAAGCGCGTTGCGAGCCGCTGTGGGCGCTCTTCCAGCCCGCCGACCGGTGGCCGGCCACCCTGCTCGACGAAGCGTGGACCCACGTCGTGCACAACGCTGCCCACGACTCGATCTGCGCCTGCTCGGTGGACGAGGTCTGCAACGCCGTCCTGCACCGCTACGCCGAGGCCGTCGACATCGCCGACGGCCTGGCGACGCGGGCGGTCGACCGCTTCGCCATGACCCTCGCCCACGAAGGCTCGGTGGTGGTGAACCCGAGCGCCCGCACCCGGGGCGGCCTCGCGGCCGTCGTGGTGGCCGGCAACGACGACGTCCCCGGCACGCAGGTGCTGCGGCAGTGGGCTGCCGACGGCCATCTGGGCACCTTCACCGCGGCGGAGGCACTCCCTCTGGTGCCCGAGATCGTCGACGAGATCGGCGCCCACCGCTACTCGATCGAACCCACCGATCAAGGCGCCCTCGTGGTCCTGACCATCGACGACGCGATGCGCATACCGGCGTCCTTTCCCGTCCACGACCTCGAGGCGCTGCTGCGCGACAAGGGGGACGAGGCAATGGTGGAGATCCGTATCCGTCAGGCAGCCAAACAACAGGTGCTGGCCCGGGTCGAGGCTGTCCCCGGCTACGGCTGGGCCGCGGTCACCGAGCCGACGCCACCCGCGCACCCGGCAGAGGCCGCTGACGGCCACACCCTCACCAACGGCCTCGTCACCGTCGCGGTCGACGCCACCGACGGCACCTTCTCCCTCGACGGCCACGCCGGGTTGGGCCGCCTCGTGGGCGGCGGCGACGTCGGCGACACCTACAACTACTGCCCACCGGCCACCGACCGGGAGGTCGACGCGCCCGACGCCGTGACCGTGACCGTGGTCGAGGAGGGCCCGGTGCGGGCCGCCCTCGACGTCGTGCGGACCTACCGCTGGCCCACCGCCGCGGTCGGCCTCGGCGCCCGCACCGACGACGAGGTCACCACCGAGGTGACCACCCGCCTCGAACTCCACGCGGGCGAGGCCTTCGTGCGGGTCACCACCACCTTCGACAACGCCGCCCGCGACCACCGCCTCCGAGCCTGGTTCCCCCTCCCCGATCGGGCCACGTCGTCACGCGCCGAGTGCGCCTTCGCCGTGGTCGAGCGGGGCCTCGTCGCCGAGGGCGGCCCTACCGAGCGGGCACTGCCCACCTACCCGTCACGACGGTTCGTCCAGGCCGGCGGCCTCACCGTCGCCCACGAGGGCCTCCTCGAGTACGAGCTGGCGGACCTCGACGACACCGGCAGGACGGCCGGCGCCCTCGCCCTCACCCTGCTCCGCTGCACCGGCCTCCTCTCCCAGGGCCCCATGCCCTACCGCCCCCTCCCCGCCGGCCCGCAGACTCCCATGGAGGGCAGCCAGCAGCGCGGCCCCCAGACCATGCGCTACGCCGTGGCCGTCGGCGACGTCGACCCCTACACCCTCGCCGACGACGCCTTTCTCCCCTTCCTGGTCGGCCGAGCAAGAGGCGTCGGCGACGGCCCCGACGTGGGCCAACATCTGTCGGTCGAGGGCGCCCCGGTGAGCAGCCTCCGCCGCCACGACGGCCGCCTCGAACTGAGGGTCTTCAACCCGGGAACCGAAGCCACCGAAGTCCGAGTGACCGGCCGCAAGGGCTGGCTCATGGACCTGAAGGGCACCCCCCTCGAACCCTTCGAGGAGACCATCGAACTCCCCGCCGGACGCATCGCCACCCTCGCCCTCACCGACACCTGAGGCCCCCACGAACGAGAGCAGCGACAAGCTCGAGCCGGCCGACACCGAAACCCACCACCAACCCCCTGCCCCCCGCTGAGGACCGGTAGGACCGATCAGTCCGCCCCGCGAGGGACGTAGCGCGCGGGAGCCGGCGACCGCCAGGGAGCCCGACGGGGGCGTCGGCGCAGCGACGGTTTCGCCAAGCCCCCGCGCCGCAGGCGCCCCCGACGGCGTCAGGAGCGAGCCGACGAGCCCCGGCGGGCGACCGGGAAGTGGAGGACGACGTGAGCGCCTCAGCCCGACTGCGGAGAGGGCTCGTCGGGGCTGGAGCCGAAGTGGTCTTCGATCCACTCCCGCCCCACCTCCCGCCGAAGCCGGGCCTTCTCGAGCAGCGAGTCGTGGTCCACGTCCAACTCGCGACGGAGGCGCCACAGGCGGACTCGGCCGATGTCGCGGAGGGTGTGGCTGCGCAGGGACCGGACGTTGAGGGTGACGTCGTCGCGCAGGGCGTTGCGCAGCTCCTCGGAGATGACGACCGAGCCGGGGTAGGCGATGCCGACGATGCGGTTGGCGAGGTTGACGACGGGGCCGTACACGTCGCCGTCCTGTTCGATCACCGAGCCCAGCGCGAGGCCGACGCGCACGTCGGAGAGGGCTTCGTCCTGGCGGAAGGCGTCGGCGAGGTCGAGGGCGATGTGAGCGCCGTTGACGGGGTCGTCGACGATGAAGAGCACCTCGTCGCCGATCATCTTGACGACGCGGCCGCCGAGGCCGGCGACGGTGTCGGTGGCCATCGACTCGAAGCGGGCGACGAGGTGGGCGAGCTCTTGCTCGGGGACCTGCTGGCTGAGGGCGGTGTAGCCCACGAGGTCGGCGAAGCCGACGACGACCGCACCGCCCTCGGTGTCACGCACCCGGAGCAGCTGCCGGCGAGCCTCGTCCTGGAGGTGGCGGCGCCAGACGTAGTCCATGATGCGTGGCATCACGTCGAGGATCAGTTCGGTGCGCTCGAGCAGCGCCGGGCCGGCAATCACCTCTGGGTCGATCTCGCCGGCCTCGACCAACTCGACCAGCTCGGCCTCCTCCGCGGCCTCGGTGGTGACCCGGCTGGCCAGCGCCGCGATCTGGGCGTTGGCGACGCGCGACATGGCCGAGCCGATGACCCGGGCCATCTGCAGCGCCAGCTCGGGCTCGACCACCCCCTCGGAGATGGTGTTGGCGGCGATGTGCATCATCTCGAGGTCGACCTTGGTGAAGGCCTCCTCGCCCTCGAGGGGGTCGGGGAAGCCGAGGGCCCGCCAGAAGTGGGACACCTCGTCCTCGGGCAGGCCGACGTGGTCGGCGACGTCGCCGGCGGCGAACTGCGGCCGCTCGTCGAACACGAGGTGTTCGATGGCGAGCAGGGGCAAGGTGCCCTCGCGTTCGGCGTCGGCGATCTCGGCCTCGGGGACCTTCTTGGCCTCGAGCACCTCACGGATGGTGCGCCGACCGCCTCGCCCGAACCTCACCATGACGTTGTACCCCAGCCGGTCACGAGAACGACCCCGCCAGGTTCGGGGGTGGGGCGGGCTCGGCGAGGAGGGCGTCACCGCGGGCCTCGGTGGTGGACCACGACGGGTCGAGGGCCGGCGCCAGCAGGGTGAGGCCGTCGGGGACCGGTCGACCCTCGGGCGGCTGGAGGTCCCAGAGCAGGGCGGGACGGGCGCCGTGCCAGCGCAGCGCGCACGAGAGCCGCCCGAAGCGGGTGGGAGCTTCGTGCACCTCGACGGACTGGCCGAGCCATGCTGGAGGGAACCCCGAGAACAGCGCCAGGGTCGGTGCGGTGACAGCAGCGTCGTCCACGAGACCGGTCCGCACCCGGGCCAGGAGCGCGGCGGCGGGGCC
>WPCK01321479.1_pt1 | contig 17259 bp, 14 predicted proteins | sample 5399851 | NCBI WGS metagenome assembly WPCK01 (sample SAMN12869471, study PRJNA574797) | sludge metagenome | isolation source: wastewater treatment of pH11 | place: China:Beijing | collected 2019-05-20 | reverse complement strand
CGGTTTGGGTTTTGGACGCCGCCAGCAACACCGTGTCGCCACGGCCGGTTGAAGTTGCAGCCCACCGGTTCAGCGAAGTGCTCATCACGGGTGGGCTTGCACCAGGAGATGTCGTCGTGACCGCCGGTATTCAAACTCTCAGACCCGGCCAGAAGGTCCGACTTCTTGGGCAGCCATCATGATTGGTCCAAATCTCTCCGCGTGGGCCGTTGGCCGCCGGCCGCTCATCGTTTTTTTCATGTTAGCGGCATTGATCGCGGGCGTTGCCAGCTTCATCAAGCTCGGTCGCGCCGAGGATCCGGTCTTTACGATCCGGACGATGCTGGTGCGTGCGATCTGGCCGGGCGCGACGCTGCCCGACATGCTCGATCAAGTGACCGAGCGCATCGAGCGCAAGTTGCAGGAAGTGGGCAGGGTCGACGTCGTGCGCAGCTCAACGCGCGGTGGAGACACCACCATCTTCATCGACCTTGTAGGGAGCGTGACGTCGCGCGAGATCCCCGCGATCTGGCAAGAGGTCCGTAACAAAGTTGGCGACATCAGGCATACCTTGCCGCAGGGTGTTCTGGGTCCCTTCTTCAATGATGACTTCGGCGACACTTTTGGCTTCATCTATGGATTCACCGCGGACGGGTTTACGCATCGGGAGTTGCGCGACTATGTGGAGGACATCCGCTCCAAGCTCTTGACATTGCCCGACGTCTCGAAGATCGAAATTCTAGGCGCGCAGGATGAAGAAGTGACGATCGAATTTCGTCACGACCGGGTCGCGGCGCTTGGTATCGACTATCCAGCTCTCTTCGCCGCAATCGCAGCACAGAATGTCGTCAGGCCGTCCGGCATCATCCGCACCGGCACGGAAAATGTCCGCCTCCAGGTCTCCGGCCAGTTCGAAACAGAGGCCGACATTTCCGAAGTCAGCATCAATATCGGCGAACGGGTCATACGGCTCGGCGATATCGCCGAAGTGGTGAGAGGCTATTCCGATCCACCCCTGCCCCTTTTTCGCGTAAACGGACAGCCTGCGATCGGGCTTGCGATCTCGATGCAGGACGCCGGCGACATCCTCGCACTGGGCCAAAACATCAAGAACATGATGTCCAAGATAACCGGTGAACTGCCCGCCGGCATCGAGCCCATCCTCGTATCAGACCAAGCGGTGACGGTTGACGAAGCGATCGGAGAATTCACCACATCGCTATGGCAAGCGATCGGCATCATTCTGGCCATCAGTATTCTGATGCTAGGAGCGAGGCCCGGCGCGGTCGTCGCAGTGTCGATTCCGCTGACGCTCGCGATTGTCATGGTGATCATGGATGCGGTGAACATAGATTTACACCGCATCTCGCTGGGCGCCCTGATCATCGCTCTCTGCCTGCTCGTCGACGATGCGATGACAACGGTCGATGCCATGCTCCGCCGCTTGGATGCGGGTGATGATGCGCCGACTGCGGCCCGTTATGCCTACTCCAACCTGGCAGCGCCCATGCTGATCGGCACGCTGGTGACCATCGCCGGATTCGTTCCCATCGGTTTCGCGCAAAGTTCCGCGGGCGAGTATACGTTCTCCATCTTCGCGGTCGTCGGCATCGCGCTCCTCGTGTCCTGGCTCGTTGCGGTGCTCTTCGCTCCGGTCGTCGGTGCCGCAATCTTGAAACCCTCGGCAAAGGCGTCGTCACAAGAGGCCGATTCCGGTTTCGTCTTGGGCCTGTACCGGCGCATTTTGGATTGGGCGCTTACTTGGCGGTTGCTGACAATTGCGGGCGTCATTGCATTGTTTGGCCTTTCGATCTGGGGCTTGCGGTTTGTGCCGCAGCAGTTCTTTCCCGCATCCGACCGCACGGAATTGCTGGTAGATCTGACGTTGCAGCAAAATGCCTCTTTGCGCGCCAGCGATGACGTAGCCAAGAAGCTGGACGAGGCCCTCGCCAAGGATCCTGACGTGGCCCGCTGGAGCTCTTATATCGGGCGGGGAGCTATTCGTTTCTATCTGCCGCTCAACGTGCAGCTTCCCAACGACTTCTTTGCCCAGCAGGTGATCGTGGCGAAGGATGTGGCCGGACGCCATCGGCTCCAGGTGAAGCTCGAAAAGCTCCTGGCCGAGGAGTTCCCGTCGCTCGTGACGCGCGTTTATCCTTTGGAACTGGGGCCGCCTGTCGGCTGGCCCGTACAATATCGCTTGGTCGGCCCGGATATCGAGCGGTTGCGGGATTTGGCATCAGGGCTCGCGGATGCTGTGGCGTCTCATCCCGATACGCGCAGGGTCAGTTTCGATTGGAACGAACCCGCGCGGAGCTTGCGCATTCAAATCGACCAGGATGAAGCGCGCCGCATCGGCTATTCGAGCGATGCCCTTGCTGCCGTGCTGAATACCGCTATCAGCGGTTCGCGGATAACTCAGTTGCGGGATGGAATCTATCTGATCGATGTCGTGGCGCGCGCGCGACAGGAAGATCGCGTATCGCTCGAAAATCTACAGACGCTTCAGGTCCCGCTCCGAAACGGGCGCACCGTTCCCCTCAGTCAATTTGCGACATTCGAGGCAACGCAGGAGCCCCCGATCGTGTGGCGACGGGGGCGCATTCCTACGCTTACCGTGCAAGCCGACGTCGCAGAGGGTGCATTGGCCGAAGGGGTCGTTTCTGAACTCGCCCCCCGGATTGCCGAATTCAATGCCAAACTACCGGCGGGATACCGCGTTGAGCTCGGTGGCGTCGCTGAAGAAAGCGCCGATAGCCGGGCGTCGGTTCTAGCGGTCGTTCCTTTGATGGTCATTCTGATGCTGACCCTTCTCATGCTTCAGCTGCAGAGTTTCCAAAGCCTCGCCATGGTGACGCTCGTCATGCCGCTTGGGCTGATCGGCGTCGTGGCGGCGCTCTTTACTGTCCAGAAGCCGCTCGGGTTCGTCGCGGTTCTGGGCGTCCTCGCGCTGCTCGGGATGATCGCCAAGAACGCGGTCATTCTGCTTACACAGATCGAAGACGAGCGGCGCCGGGGCGCGTCGGTGAAGGAGGCGACCGTCAACGCTGCCCTGTCGCGATTCCGGCCTCTCATGTTGACGGCGTTGTCGACGGTCCTTGGTTTGGCGCCGATCGCTCCAACCGTCTTCTGGGGTCCCATGGCCTTCGCGGTCATGGGAGGATTGCTCGTCGCAACCGTGCTGACGCTGATTTTCCTGCCGGTTCTCTACGTTGCCTGGTTCAGCTGGCGAGGCGCCGACAAAAAACCCGTCGTAGCGGAGTCACCAAAGGTTCCACACACGGCGGCCTGAATGGGCGCGTTTTGAACTTCGCAGAAGTACAGAGGGCGCTTCATTGCTGAGAGCGGTCGGCTTTGCCCGGGCTCTTACGGCTGCGCCAAGGACGCTGCTGGAGCCGTTTCGTGTTTCCATTGAAACCGGAACGGCTTGGGGCCTTGGTTTGTCGGGCTTGCAATCGGAAAAAACGGGTTCCCGCCTTTTCCGCAAAACCACTCTCATCAACCCGGCCAGAGATAGCGAAGACCGCCCGCGGCCACGTACAGGGCCATGACATAGTAGAGAATGAACAAACTATAGGTCTGGCCATTGCCCGTATAGATGGTACGGGCGCACAGGGCGAGGTCGTCAACGGTGACGGCGACCCTGCTCCAGAACATGCTCGCCCACGGTGGGGTAAGCACACCGAATGCGGCTCTGCAGAAGGCGTAGAAGCGCTGAAGCGGCGAGAGGTTTCGCGCCATCCGCCGCGCAACATCTTTGAACATGTCGGAGTTTTGGAGATACCAGAACAATCCAAAGAGCAGTGCCGAGACCACCACGGCCAGCAGCATGATGGGAATGGGGTTCCAGGTGCCGTAGATCATCTCCAAGGACATGCCCGCCCAGACCAGCGTCGAAGCAAACTGCGGGTCGATCGCGCGGGAGACTGGCTCAATCAGCAGCTTCGGGAAGAATGACATCACCATAATTCCCACTATCAATAAAGCTTGCGCCGCAAGCAGCGCGGCGGGCGCCTCCTCGATGTCTGCATAATCGGTTCGGCGCGGTCCAAGGAAGATCGCCTGAATGAACCGTGCCATGTAGAGAAAGCCGACAAAGGTCGCCAACAGCGTCATGAGGGCCGGCCCATACCAGCCCTTCTCCATCATGGCGCTCAACAATAGCCACTTGCCCCCAAATCCGACAAACGGCGGTAGACCCGACATGGCAAGAATAGCGATAGACGCCGCGCCAAACGTAAAAGGCATTTGGCCCGCAAGACCGCCATAGTCTGTAAGAAGCCTCTTTCCCGTGCGCGCGATGAGAGCAGCCGCGACGAGGAACAATATCCCCTTCACCATGAGGTGATTGGCCACCAGATACAGCGCGGTCACCCAGCCGAGATGACTCATCAATGCGATCGCCGCCACGATATAGCCAAGCTGGCTCATGCTTGAATATGCCAGCATTCGCTTCATGTCGTCCTGGCATACCGCCATCATCGCAGCCGCGAGCGTGGTGAGCATGCCGATCCATCCCAAGACATGGGCCAATTGCAGGCTCACCTCGGAGCGTACGGCAACGTAGGTGCCGACCAGAAGTCCGAACATCGCGACCTTGCTGATGACGGCCGAAAGCAGCGCCGATACGTCGTCATCCGCTGTCGCATATGCGCCGGGCAGCCAGACGTGAACGCCGACCGCGCCCGCCTTGATCAACAGGCCAACGGACAGGAGCACAAAAACAACGGCGCTGTTCGGGCCGGCAGTCCGCAGCGCGGAAAGCGAAAAACTCCCGCTATCGGCATGCAGGATCGCGAACCCTGCAAGCAGAAAGAAAGCCGCGACAAGCGAGAACAACAGAAATGGCAGCGCATGCAGCTCGGCGTCACGGCTCCGAACGACCAGAAAATAGGATGACAGCGTGATCAGCTCCCAGATGAAGAAGAATTCCAGGGTAGTCGAAGCACGCGGCAGAGCCGGCAGCGAAAGCAAGAGAACTGCGAGAAGCGGATAAAATCCCGGTCTGGCGTCGGTCCGGTAGAGCGATGCGATCGCTATGGTCACGCCACCCGCCAGAAGCAGAACCGCAAACAAACCATTGAGTCCTGTCAGGTCATGGATGAGCCAGACGCCGCCCAGAAGCGCGATCGCCAAGACCGTCAGACATTGAACCCAAGCAGGGAATGCGGCGATCAAAAGCGTAAGGACTCCCGCGGCGAGCGGCATCAGCGGCCAAAATGAGGTCAGCCCGGCGAGACTGGAGGTAATGAGTCCGCTGACAATTAGCAGCAGCCCCAATGCAAAGATCGGCACCAGCGCACCTGAACTTGCCCGCGCGGTTTGCGACTCGACGGGACCATGGAGCGTCTGTCCGAACCAACGGAACAAATAGGCTGCCTCTAGAAGCGAGCCCACCAGGATGAGCCCGATCCACACGTAGCGTTCATCCTGCGCGAGAACCATCACCAGCTGCCACTTGGCCCAGAACCCTGGAAACGGCGGAAACCCGGAGATTGCAGCCAACAGAACCACGAACGCGAGAAATGCCGCTGGACGACTCTTCAGGACCGACCAATCTTGCAGGCGCGTCTTGCCGACGTAATCGGCCAGCCAGAAGAGCCCCACCTTGGCAAAGAGGTGGTTGACGAACAACCCGCCGACGACCAGCAAGAACGTTGTGTCATCTACATTGGCCAGACGCAAAAGACATGCTGCAATCGTCAGCAAGCTGAGCTGCCCGATCGATGAATAACCAAGAAGACGTTGCGCGATTGTCTGTTGCAGGCCGATGAGATTGGAGAATACGAACGTTATCACGCCGGCGGCCGCGATGATTTCCAACTGGCCCTCGAACAGGGGCAGTAGCTTGAGCAGGGCAAAGAACACCCCCGTCGAGACTCCGCCGGAGATGAGCGCCGCGACGTCTCCTCGCGCCGTTTCATACACATCAAGCCCCCATCCATTCGCTGGAAAGGGCTTCAGCTCAACCAGCAGGCTGGCGAGCAGAAAGATCAGTGCTGCAAACCCGATGGGCCCCGCGATGGTCTCTTTGTTGGCAATCAGATCATCAATGTTCAGCAGACCTGTCGTGACGTAAAGCAGAATGGTGCCGATCAGAAAAAAGTTCGACGCCAGCACCGTGGCCATCAAATACTTGAACGTCGCCGACAGCGCCGAAGGCGTGTCCCTCAGGCTCAACAGTCCATATGTGGCAATCGAAACGATTTCCAGAAACACGAAAAGATTAAAGAGATCACGGGTCATCACCATGCCCTGGATGCCCATGATCAGCAGTATATAGATGAGAACCGTGCCGTACTTTTCACGCAAGAAGTAGGAGGCTCCGATCAAACCAACCAGATTGACGCTGAAGGCAAAGACAGCTTCGTCGAGACCGGCCCGCAAATTGATCGCGTAGGGTGGCTTTGATCCGCCGGTGAGGATGTCGATAGGCGGCGACCCGTTAAGAATCTCGAGCAATGAAATGCCCGAGATGAGCGTCATTGCGGCGAGAACGAAAATGAATGCGCTCGCGACCCACTGCGAACCGAGCCGGTTCAAAAGCGGGATGAGAAACGCACCGCCAAGACCAATGATGAATATGTTCAGCGGGTGAAGAAGGCTGCCTACCATCTCGACTCCATGAGAGCCTCGATCGACAGGGTCTTCTTGGCATCATAGAGCCGGATGGCATAGGCCAGCATGATCGCTGTAACGGCCAGTCCGATGACGATGGCCGTTACGACAAGTGCCGAGGGTATCGGATCGACGGCGCGGTGCGGGGCCTCGGCCAAACTCAAAGCGCTGTCGATGATCGGCGCTGTTCCATTTTTCACGTACCCGATCGCCACGATCGCGATATGGGTTCCGGTTCCCATCAGTGAGAAGGAAATGATGATCCGCAAAATATTGAGATGGGTCAGCGCTCCCCAAAGTCCAATCAGGATGAGAAGCAAACCTGTTATCAAAACAACTCCGGAAATCACTGCATGTCCTCCTCATCGCCCCGGTCGGATCAAGCTCTAAATCTCGCGAGTATCACACTGAGCTCGCAGCCGACCTTGATACCGAGCAGAAGAGATAAGAGGGGAATCGCGCCGGCGCTAATAAACGCTCCGAGCTGGCCCAGCGGCAGCACTCTGGTGTCCAAGAACCCGCCCGCAAATATCAATCCGGCAATTCCGGTCAGGACGAACAAGACGCCTGCCACCGATTCCAACAGCCCCAACAATTTGACGTCGACCTGGAATCGGGCATCAGCCAGCAGCCAAAGAATAAGGCACGACGCAAGCACCGCTCCGCCTTGAAACCCTCCGCCCGCCGATATGTGGCCATTCATGATGATGTAGGCGGCGAAAATCGAAATCAGGGGGGCGAGGATTCGAGTTGCGATCTGTACGATCTCAGAAGACGGTCTTGCTGGTTCAGGCGGATCCCCTGCGATCGGGTTCGCCTGCCGGCCCAGGACCAAGCCCACTCCTGCCGCGACCATGAACAATACCGCCACCTCGCCTAGCGTATCGAAGCCGCGGTAGTTGAGCAAAATGCCTGTAATGACATTGGGAGCGCCGAGTTCGCGCGGGACGAGTTCGACATAGCTTCTTGCAAGGGGCCGCAACGATTCGCTCTGCGAATGATTGAAGGCAAGGCTTGCGAATACCAGTCCGAAAAACGCCACCGCAAAGACGATAGAGGCACGCCGCATCACGGATCGCTCCTTTTCATCTGCTGAGCGTCACGCAGCGCGTCGATACCTGAGTTTCCAGCCATTGGAATGCGTATGAAGTGAGCGGCTCTTGCCAGGGCATGCGAAGATACGGGATTGGTCATGAATACGAAGTAGATGATAAGAACGAGCTTCAAGGTCCAGCCCGGATGATAGAAGGCCAATCCGGCCAGCACCAGCGTATTGCCGAGCGTCGAAGCCTTGGTGCCCGCTTGCATGCGCGTATAGGCATCGGGCATCCGCACCATGCCGAGGCCTGCGGAAAAATGAAAGAACGCACCTATCAGGACCAGAATACTTCCAACCAACTCGGCCATGCTCACTCCTTCGCGCCCGACGTTCTGCGGATCGCGTAAAGAAAAATGAGAACAGATAGGCCTGAGCCTATGGACGCCTCGGTCATCGCGACATCCGGCGCTCCCAAAAGGACGTAACAGACGGCAGCAAACAGGCCTGCAAGCCCGCCGCTGATCATCGCCGGCAATGTATTTTGAAGACAAACCGCCAGGATCCCACTCGTGAGAATGCTGGCGCAAAGCAGATAGACGAGCAACTCGAGCATGGGGCTAAAGACCTCGTTCCAGATACCGGGCAATCGCAAGGACACCAAGAAAGCTCAACACACCGTAGACCAGCGCGACGTCGAGATAGATGAATCGATCGGCGACGTGGGCGTAGAGCGCGATCAGCGATATGGAAACAACCGTGAGCATGTCGACCGCAGCAACGCGGTCGACGGCGGTCCTACCCAAAATGAGACGCATGACCCCGAGCAGGATACCAAAGAAGATCAGAACTGCCGCCAAAATCAATATGCTCTCAGCCAAAGGTCTTCTCCAATTGTTCCTCGAAGGGACCAGCAATGAGGCGCGTTGCCTGGTCTGAGTCGATGGTTTGCAGGTCGAGGCAATGAACAAACAGGCTGTCGCCGTCGATATCAATCACCAGAGACCCGGGGGTCAGAGCAATAGAATTTGCCAAAGCCAGACGGCCTACCGGGGTTTTCAGCCGGGTATTGATTTTCACGATGCCGGGATTGATTTTGATGCGAGGCGCATAGACGTAGCGAAGCATGTTAATGTTGGCCCGCGCAAGCTCCACCAGAAACCTTCCCGTATACAAGATGAAATGATAGAGGCGGGCCGGAGACACGGCAACGTCCTGCCAGACGCCGGTCTTGCGCGTGAACGCGTACGCCAGTCCAGCCGAAATCAGAACGCCGGTAAAAACCAACTCAATCGCGATTGTCGAATTTAGAAAAGTCCACACCACCGCCAAGAGTGCCGCGAGTACGATGAACCCGCCGCTCAGTGAAGCTGGATTAGGTTGGTTACGTGCCATCGTATGCTATCCTGACTTCCAAGTTTCCCTGCACAATGCCTCCGCTTGCTGCGTCACGATAGTCGATTATTAATGTAAAGCTAGGTCCTATGCACGTGCCAGCAGCGCTGATATATGCGCTTTTATGTGGTGGTAACAACGATACGCTTTGGCCGCCAATCGCAGCCGAGTGCTCAACAATGCGACGTGAAGCCTGAAATGACGAGGACGCTCCCGTCTTTGATGCCGCTCCCGTTCCAAACCAAATCTTCTTTTTGTATTGCTTTCCACGAAAAGGCAATCGCCCGTGACAGATGAAGCGCTTCGTGCCATTGCCAGTTCATAGCCGTAAATTTATGGGTCATATTGCGGTTGTCTTGCATGGTTCTTTGGAGAGAGGTTTCTAATGCCCGTTGATCACGCCAGGTCTTCCGACGAACCATTACTTGTAGACTTGGCGCTACAGGGCGGCGGGTCACATGGCGCCTTCACGTGGGGCGTCCTCGATCGCCTTCTGGAAGAGGAAAACGTAACGTTGGAGGCAATCTCGGGAACGTCGGCCGGTGCGATGAACGCGGCGGTTCTTGCACATGGCCTGTTGGTTGGAGGCAAGCAAGGAGCCCGCGATGCCCTGTTCCAGTTCTGGCGGCGGGTCGCCGACGCAGCCATGTTCAGTCCTTTTCAACGTACTCCGCTGGATCGCATGGTCGGGCGCTGGTCTCTCGACTATTCGCCGGCATATCTGGCAACCGATATCATCGCGCGTCTGATCTCACCTTATGCCTTTGGTGCGACTGGAACCAATCCATTACGGGATATTCTCACGGACCTCGTCGATTTCGACCGGTTGGCAACCGGACGTTTCAAACTATTCATCACCTGCACCAATGTGCGAACCGGCCGCGGCCGCGTGTTTCGCAATCCCGACATAACCGCTGACGTCCTGCTCGCCTCGGCTTGCCTGCCCACGATGTTCCAAGCGGTTCACATCGATGGCGAGCCATATTGGGATGGCGGTTTTTCGGGCAATCCCACCATGGCCCCACTCGTTCGCGAATGCGAGTCGCACGATACGATATTGGTGCAGATCAATCCCATTTTGCGGGACGAGACCCCGACCACCGCCCAGGAAATCAACAACCGGGTCAATGAAGTCTCGTTTAACGCGACACTCCTCAAGGAACTCAAGATGATGGCGCTCCTGCACAAAATAGCGGACAAGGACGACGGCGAAGGCTGGCAATGGGGGCAGTTGAGACTACACCTCATCAAGAGCGATCTGCTCGCGACGCTCGGCGCATCGTCGAAACTCAATGCGGAATGGGAATTTTTGACAATGCTTCGGGATGAAGGCCGGCGCGCCGCCGACGAGTTCGTCAGGCTGCACCGAAAGGACATTGGGGTACGCTCTACACTGGATATCGACAGTCTGCTGGAAGGAGTCTGAGCCGTGGGTCTGCTCGGTATCCTCGTAGGCTTGGCGTTTCTGATGTTCTTCGCCTTTCGAGGCTGGACCATTCTTCTGCTTGCGCCCGGCGCAGCCTTGATCGCCGCAGCATTTGCGGGCGAGCCGTTGCTTGCGCACTGGACCCAGACATTCATGACGGCCGCGGCAGGATTTCTTGCCCAGTTTTTCCCGATTTTTCTGCTTGGAGCGTTGTTCGGTAAATTGATGGACGACAGCGGGTCCGTCAGGACGATCGCCGACTTCATGACAGAGAAGCTCGGTCCCAGCCGTGCGGTACTTGCCGTCGTGCTCGCCGGTGCCTTGGTGACATATGGCGGCGTCAGCCTTTTTGTTGCGTTCTTCGTGCTCGCTCCGATGGGGCTTGCGTTGTTTCGGGCTGGAAACATCCCGCGGCGTCTCCTTCCCGCGGCCATTGCACTGGGAACGTCGACGTTCACGATGTCGGCCCTTCCCGGAACGCCGGCCATACAAAACGCCATCCCGATGCCGTTTTTCGGAACGACGCCATTCGCGGCGCCGGGTCTCGGCATCATTGCCGCCGTGGTGATGTTCGCATTCGGCATGTGGTGGTTGGGGATTGCCCAGGCGCGGGCACGCAAATCCGGCGAAGGCTTCGAGGATACCGCGCTTTCCGACCTCGATGGCACGGGTTCGGTGACCGACGGCTTGACCGTTCGGGAATTGGCATCGACGGCGCGCGAGTTCGATCCTGCAGAGATCGAGAGCGGCAACAGGACGCCGCAAGGCCCGCCGATCGCCATTGCGGTTCTGCCGCTGGCCGTTGTCGTCTTCACGAACTTTATTGTGACGCAGATCGTGCTGCCGCGAATGGATGCGTCGTTTCTCGCTCAGCCGCAATGGGGCGAAACGAGCCTATCGTCCGTCGGGGGCATATGGTCCGTCTCGATCGCGCTTTTTCTGGCGATCCTCGTGTTGATAGCATTCAACATCAAGCGTCTCCCGGCCCTTCGCAGCACCATCGACGCGGGCGCCAATGCGTCCGTTCTACCTGTCATAAGTGTCGCCAGCCTCGTAGGCTTCGGCGCGGTCGTGGCAGCACTTCCGGCTTTTGAAGCGGTCAGAGACTGGGTGCTCGGGATTGGCGGAGGTCCACTGGTGTCGCTCGCGGTCGCCACGAATATCCTGGCCGCGCTGACGGGATCGGCGTCAGGTGGCATGACGATTGCTCTTGACGCCCTCGGACCCACGTTCATGCAGATCGCCCACGATACGGGATTGAGCCCGTCATTGATGCATAGGGTTGCAGTGATCGCCTCCGGCACACTCGACAGCCTCCCGCACAACGGCGCCGTCGTGACGATGCTGGCTGTCTGCGGGTGTACCCACCGTGAAAGTTATCTCGATATCGTCATGGTTGCGGTCGTGAGTGCTATGTTGGCGCTGATCGCGGTGATCGTTTTGGGAAGCGTATTCGGCTCATTCTAAAATGAGAGTTGCGCTCTCGAACTATGACTCTCGAACTATGATCTGGCCGATACATTCTTGGCACATGGTGGAATGGCTTTGCGGATTATGAAGGCTGACCCGACATCCCGGGCTGCGCTCGTCTTGATCGCGACAGTGGCGATATGCGCCGGCCTCTATTTTGCCAGTTCGGTATTCGCACCGCTGGCATTCGCGCTTCTGATCATCGCCATTTTACAACCGGTGCAGAAATGGCTGCAGGCGATCTTGCCCAAATTCATCGCACTCGCGATCACCACCGTCATACTTCTTGTCGGGTTCTTGGTCCTTGGCTGGTTGGTCGCCTGGACACTCGGCCGAGTCGGACAAGCGATTGCCAATGATGCGGCGCGCTTCCAGTCGATCTACGATCAATTGATCGCTTGGCTCGACGGTCACGGCATCGCCGTGTCGGCGATATGGTCGGAGCACATGAATGTCGGCTGGTTCATTCGCCTTTTCCAATCGGTCGTGAGCAGGGTCAACAGCACGATGAGCTTCTGGCTCGTTGTGCTGGTCTACGTAACGCTCGGCCTCTTGGAGGTTGATGACTTTGAAAGAAATGCCACGAAGATCAAAAACACGGAGGTATCCCGCGTGCTCCTCGATGGGAGCAGACAGACTGCCAAAAAGCTGCGTTCATATTACCTGGTCCGGACGCAGATGAGCGTTATCACGGGTTTGCTGGTCTACGCCGTCGCCTATGCCGTTGGCCTTCCGTTGGCGAGGGAGTGGGGTGTTCTGGCGTTTGTCTTGAACTACATTCCTTTTCTTGGCCCCCTCATCGCAACGATGTTCCCGACCATGTATGCGATTGCAGAGTTCCAGTCCTGGGAGATCCCTCTTTTTATTTTCGTATCTCTTAACGTCGTCCAGATCGCGATCGGCAGCTATCTGGAGCCGCGGATCTCCGGATCAATTCTGTCAATTTCGCCTTTGCTCGTACTTTTCTCGGTGTTTTTCTGGGCTTATCTCTGGGGCATTTTCGGCGCCTTTATTGGTGTGCCGATCAGCATTGCGATACTCACCTACTGTGATCAGTCCGAAGCGACCCGCTGGGTTGCCGACCTCTTCGGAGGCGATCGCCGCAGCGAAGGCCTGAGCCGAGCTTGAAGGTCAGTCGCCAGTACTGTGAGTACCCGCGCTGTCCGATCTTGCCTGTTTCGAACCAGTGGGCAGGGACAGACGAATTCGTTCGGAGAAGTCGGGTGCGTCAGCCGCCTCTTGCGCGGCTGGATTTATCCGTGACTTGAGGCGCAGTTCCTCAAACGGCAGCGTCGTATCCACGCGTCCTGAATGATACAGGTAGCTATCGACAAGACCATTGAGCAGATGGCGAATATCGAAACGTCCGACACGGCCAGCCGCGTTCGCATAGCGTATAATATTGATTGTGCAGTTATTGCTTAGCAGGTGATAGAATTCCGGCCGATCTGCCAACTCGTTGATCCGCTCCAGGTAGACCATCAAGAGCCGTCGCGCGTCTTCGGGAGAGGTATTGAGCCGATAAAGATAAACCTGTTCGCCCCGATGATTGGTACGAACGCCCACCAAATCATGCTCGTCGCCAACCACATAAATAAGCTCGAACTGTTTGAAGAGCGAGGCAACAGGATCAAAGGACTCGCCAACCTCCGGTCGCGTCTCGATGGAAATACTCAGCGGCGGCGCGTCATCAAATGTGAAGCTGACGAACGTATGTGCCACCCAGCCTTCCCGCCAGTACGACACAAAGAAATCGAGTCCCGTCAAATGTGAAAGCTTTATCTCGCGCTCTTCATAGCGCACGGTGAAGTCATTCCGGCTCCGGTAGTCGAAGTTGCGAACGCCTGTCAGGCGTACCTTGTCGCCATGAACGTATGCGCGGGGCATCACAGCGACTTCCGCCCGCCACGGACGATCGTGTGACGGCGGGATGAGGATCCACCATGCGGCGACCGCCAAAAAGAGCGTCAGAAAAATCGCTTTGGCCCGCCTGTGATGCGAAACCCAGAGAGCCCATATCGAGATACCAGCGAATGCCGCGGCCAACAGCAATCGCGCTTGGTGCGACGGGAGATTGGAGTAATAAATGGCGAGGGCGCCCCATAGCACCAACAAGATACCAACGAGATGCCCCAAACCTCTGCACAGCAGCCTTAAGAAACGTGTTAGCATGCCTCGATGACCACCCGCCGGAACCTTCACGCTTTGCGAAGCAGCAGTATCGATGAGGTCGCAGCCATCCGCAGCATTTTTTTTATGCTCGAGATTCTGACCCGGTCCTTACCAAGATGTAATTTCAAGTTGCGCTCGTGTGCTTGCCATTGATTTAGCTTGTATGGGTTGTTACACGCTTACACCGGCCCCCAAGCATTTGCGGCGCCGGCGGCGGCGCCCAGCGCGATCCCATCGCGGCCAACTCTCGTCAGTCATTTGACTCAATTTCGCTTGGATCGGGGCGGTGGGGATCCCGGCATGGGGGGCTAGGATAGACAATGCCAGGGATTGAACACACCGCCTGCCCGATCCGGAACGTACCACGCGCGCTGTTGGTGCAGGCGATTTTACTGATTTGCTTTGGTCTCAGTTTCATCTTGCCGCAGAATGCCGTGGCGTCGTCCGAAAACTGGCGAGCGCTTGGGCATGAACCGTCGTGGACATTGTCCCGTTCGGGTAGCGAAATGACCCTCGAAACAGATTTCGGAGCAACGCGTGTCAGTTTTCCAACCCCACCGCCAGCACGGCTTGACGACCGCACGGTGAGCTACGCGACATCGGTCAACGGATCGCCTTTGCAATTCACGATCAAGAATGACGTTTGCGTGGATACGATGACGGGCATGCCTCGGCCGCAGAGCGTGTCTCTGACTTTCGGCGAGCTTCAGCTTAAAGGTTGCGGCGGTGAACCGGCCATTCTGCTGCAGGCGCACGAATGGACCGTCAGAAAGCTCGGCGGTCAACCTGTTCTGGACGAGCCCCGCATCACCGTGACTTTCGATGAGGGCAGCCGGCTGAGCGGGCTCGCCTCATGCAATCGTTTTGGCACAGACTACAAGCTTACCGGTGAAGGGCTTCAGATCGGCAAGAGCATGTCGTCCATGATGGCCTGCGAAGACGCGGTCATGAAACAGGAACACCTGTTTCTCAGTCTTCTCGAGAAGGTTGCGCGGTTCTCCATCCCGGGCGAAGGAGCGCTGGTTCTGCACACCAGTGACGACCGCACGATCGAGATGGAAAAGCAATAGGATCGTGCACGCCGCTAGAATGACCAGAACAAGCTCGCCCATAACGCGCAACAGTAGAGCAGGAGCAGGCTTACCGGCAGCAAGGCGGCAAATCTGCGCAACGTCGACGTCGCATACAGTCCCAAGATCTGCCAAGCCAGCCAAAATGACCACACAGTGGCCCCGCCGAGCATCAGGGCCCTCGTAGCCGGCACGAAGAGCATGTCGAAGCCGTTCTGACGCAAGATCGTGACTGTGATCATCGACAAGCCGAGAAAGACGCCACACCCGGCGATAGGGATCAGGCATTGCGCGAGGTGGTGAAAGCGGTTCGATGACCAATGCCCAAGGGCCCGCACCGCCAGCGCAAGAGACGCGCTGCCGATGAGCCCAGATGCCGCCGCCATCGCCGCCATATAGCCGATCAGGACGCCGCCATCGAGGAGCGTCATGACGTCATTTTGTTCGGGATAGTTCGTAAGCACCCACCAGGGCAACGATGTCGACAGCGGCCACGAGATCCCCTGAGCCACCAGCCATTCCGCAATCCATTGCTTGATCGCGATATAGGCCGCGCTGTTGCCCCAGTGGAAGGCTCCGGCGGCTACGCCCAGCAGCCCGCACACGATAAGCAACGTCTCGGCCGGGCGAGGCTCTTTGCCAGCCACGTGAATGATCTCGTGATTGGGCGACCGGCGCGCCAGGGTGATAGCACCCCGAAAGCCCTGGCAACGCCCGCACATATGGCAGGCGCTGGCCCCTTTCATGTCGCGAAGCGGCACCAATGGCGCGCAATTCACAAATTCGGGCCGCGCACCGCGCGGCTTTTTCCAGTTGTCCCAGGCGCGCGTATCGACACGGTAGTGAAGCGGTGCGAGCTTGGAGAGGACCGTGAAGACGCCGCTGACCGGACAGAGATAACGGCACCACACACGCTTATTGCGGCCCCAAAAGATCGACGTAGCGATCGCGGCAAGCGTAGACAGACCCAAAATCACGAGTGCCGGCGCGGGGTACTGATAGACACTGATCATTTGACCATAAACGGTGGTGCCCACGAAGGCTGCAAATGGCCAGCCCTTCCAGGTTATCCAGCGTGGAATCGACCAACCCCGGCTGAACTTGCTCACCGCTTCCGCCAGCGAGCCTTCTGGGCAAAGGATGCCGCACCACGCGCGTCCGACAAGCACCATGCTGAGCAGCACGAATGGCCACCAGATGCCCCAGAATACGAATTGCGACAAAAGCGTCAGATTGTTCCAGATGCGCTCGCCGCTGGCAGGTATCGGCAAAAGAACGGGAAGCGTGAGCAGGCTCAAATATATGCCGACAACGGTCCACTGGATGCGCCGGATCGCGCGCTGATGAAGCCTCGTCCAGTCGCCGACAGCAGCGATCGAAGAATCGATCGTGTGCGGCCGCCATGTACGCGGGGCGCGTGCCGTTACGCTGACTTTGCCGCTCCGCGGTAAGAGAACAGAGCCCAAGACATCAGTCCCCAATAGATTGCCAGGACGAGGATTTGAATAAGGTCAGGCCGGGCGCGATAGCCGGTTAGAGCGCCGACAAGTCCGCCAACGGGACCGCTATCGGGCAGTATCGCCGAGGTATCCCACAAGCGCCCCGACAACGCCGGCACGTAGCCGAGGGAAACCAGATTATCAATGCCGCTCACCAACAGTGATGCGGCAAGAAACAGCAGCATGATCTCGGTGACCTTGAAGAACACGCGCCATGAGAAGATGCGGCTCCCCAGGAGCAGAAGAGAGTAGGTCCCCAGCGCAAGGATGAATCCCAAAGCAGCGACTGCCATTGTGGCCAGGACAGTGTCCATCCGTGTTGCGGCAAGAACCCCGTACAAGAACACGACGGTCTCGCTGCCTTCACGCGCGACCGCGATCAAAGCAAGAAGGAACACGCTCCACCAGTGATTGCGCTCGGCCGCGTCCGTCAGTGACGTCTCCAGGTCGCGTTTCAGCGTCCCGCCGCGCCTACGCATCCAGAACACCATCTGGATAATGAGTCCGGCCGCAATGAAAATTGCGACGGTTTGATAAAGCTGTTGGGTGTCGTCCGGTACACTTTCACCGAACCACACCAAGAGCAGTCCCAGC
>WPCK01100832.1_pt1 | contig 17262 bp, 5 predicted proteins | sample 5399851 | NCBI WGS metagenome assembly WPCK01 (sample SAMN12869471, study PRJNA574797) | sludge metagenome | isolation source: wastewater treatment of pH11 | place: China:Beijing | collected 2019-05-20 | reverse complement strand
GATCAACTGAAAGCCTGGCTGGAGAGTCAGTTCGCCGACAAGCGGGTGGAGCCCAACTCCGTGCTGGGTGAAGCGATGACCTACATGCTGAAGCATTGGGAACCGTTGACGCTCTTCCTTCGGCAAGCGGGGGCGCCCCTGGATAATAACATTTGTGAAAGGATGCTCAAGAAAGCGATCGTCCACCGCAAGAACTCGCTCTTTTATCGATCGTCGGAGGGATCGCTCGTGGGCGATATGTTCATGACGCTGATCTACACGTGCGAATTGAACGGGGTCGATGCGTTCGACTACTTGAACGCGCTGCAACTGAACGCGGAGTCGGTCGCGCGTAGTCCCGGCGATTGGATGCCTTGGACCTGCAAGAAAAGCGAAGCGGCGTTTCCCGTGTGATCGCGGGTTCTCGGCATCAAGCACCCGCGGCCCAGCAACTGGCGGCGCCATCACCACTCCCCGCGCGGCGCCCGCCAACCCATCGAAATCGATCATCCAAGGAAACTCTTTCCATCCGTACCGCAAGGACACGAACGAATCGGCAACAGCGCCGACAATCATGGGTTGGCTCAGCTCATTGTTTTTGGGGGGGTGGATTCCGTGCTCTCATAACCCCTGGTACTAAAATCGGGGGCAGGCCAACCTCACTGGAACGGGGCGCGGGCCGGCTCCTAGCTGTCGGTGAATTGGGAATGCTCCGTGCGACTCCGCAATCCAACCGTTAGGTCAAATTCATAACCGCGCCCAATTTATGGCTGTATCGCCGAATAATTCGTCAACACAAATAGACGAATCTGCGACAGTTCTTCGTGCAGCATTTGCACAATCCGTCGGATCCGACCCGTCGGCTGTCAGCAAGGTCGTGACCCTGGGTGGTGCAACAATCCAATTCGGCGAAATATCTGCGGTCGTCGCGCAAAATACCCTCGCAAAAAGTAGTTCGTAATCCAGCGCTTCGCCATCGCACCTAGTAACCTCCACTGAGCAACTGCCTCGTCGTACTTCCGAGATGCCCAGGATTGAGGTGGCGTGCGATCTAAACGCCGAATCCGAAGCGCGGAATTTGTTGGCGTTCCAGATGCCAAAGTCGGATCCGTCCACAACGCCGTCGGCATCAAAATCACCGGAGCTCCACGCGGCAACGCTCGTGAACTTGTTGGCATTCCAGCGACCAAAGTCTGACCCATCGACGAAACCATCCAAGGTGGCGTCGCCCAAAAGGTACGGATTGCCTGAGGTGAGATTGATTGCACCAGCCAAAGCTAGCCATTGGTCTCGATCGTCCAGATTAACGAGGCTGTCACCATTGAGATCCAGTGCCGGATTATTCGTGCCACCCGCGATTCCCGCGACCAGCGTGTCAATATCCGAAATATCACAAATCAGGCGACCATCGAAGTCGCAGAGCGGAGTGACAGCCTGACTTTCGAATGCCCCCATGTCAACGCGTCCGCCAAATACTCGAGAATAGCCGGTGCCGCGCTGATCGAAGCTAGGTACGTCACCAAGCCCGGCAAAGGATGTGGGGTCGCCAGCATGAATGGCCGGGCTGCCCGGAAGCAATGCGTGTGTTCGGGTCGAACCGCCGTTATTGGCCAGTGGACCCAGAACGGGATCGATAGTGCCACCTTCTGCCAAGCTGCCGATCAAGTTGCCATTCGCGTCGGGCGTTGACGCTTCGATCAAACTCGTTCCGGAGTTATCGCCAACCAGGGTGTACCGAATTGGCGACGTGCCACCCCCAAGCCTCAGGTCGGAATTCCCTCCTCCCGCGGAATTTCCGGCGATAATGGAGTTGGCGATTACGATCGACGTGCCTGCGCCACCGCTGTGCCAGACGCCTCCTCCAGGCGCTTGAGCTGCGCGGTTATTCGTTATCGTCGAATTCTGGATCACCAATTGCGCGCTTATCACGCCCCCGGCCTTGGCGTTGAGTCCCGAGGTGCGATTTCCGCTTACCGTTGAGTTCGTAATCGTAAGCGTGGCAGAGCCGAATGTCACAATTCCACCGCCGTCAGACTCACTGCCAAACGTAGAGTTATTGCTGACAGTTGAGTCGATAATCGTCACGTCGCCCGTGCTGAATATTCCACCACCGGGCGCGAAATTGCCTTGCGTGAAATTTCCATCCAACGTACTGCCAATTAGCGTCACGGGGCCTTCCACGAATATTCCACCACCAAAAGCCAAGCTGCCTTGAGTACTATTCCCGTACACATTCGTTTGAAGAAACGTCAACTTGCCGTTCGTCAGCGACCGGATGGCGCCACCGCTGTATGTGCTTTCTAATAAAGTTACACCATTGCCAGTTGTTCGCCCGCCTGTAAGCGTGAGCCCCGCGAACGAGAAATCTCCGGAGGCCACAATGATGTTGAAAAGTCTTGAGTGCTGTCCGGCATCAATCGTGAGGCCGCCGGGTAAACTCCTAGCGTCAATGGACAGAGCGTCGGATAGGGCCAGTTCCCCAAGTGCTCCGTCGAGCAGAATCGTAGTACCAGCAAGGGATTGGTCAAAGAGGATAAGCGCCGGGCCGGCCGATGTATTGGCCAACTCGACAGCCTCGCGAAGTGACAGATCTCCCACCGAATAATTGCCGTCGCTTTCGTCGACGACTGTGTCCACGAAGAGCTCCAGGGGATAGGTAAAATCGATCAAGAAGTTCTCAGAAGGGATCCCATCGCTATTTCCGTCCAACTCGCGGCCGGACGCGTCCTGTAAGCTGCTTCGTGCGATCAGCCGATAGGCCCCAGACATCGTGAAGTTCAGGGGGATCGTTGCCTCCCACCTCCCATTTTCGACGTTGAATGCAAATGAGATGCTGCCGAACTGCTCCGGAGTAGTTAGCGGTTCAGGCCCTGGAATTGCCGGATCGTCCTGGACCAGATACCGACCGTCGGGAAGTTTCAATGCCCAATTTGCAGCGGCCAACACGTTTCCAGCGCCGGAGACTGCCATGGGCTGCGAGAAAGCCACCACGATCTTGTCGCCGTCGATGGCGGGAGTCACGTCGAATACGGTCGGAGACAGGACCGTGTAACGCTGAGCGGTAATGCTGGTGGTGCCACTTGCGCCTTCCTCTGGCCGGGCAATTACGAAATCCCCGTCCGGCGACACAGCGACAGCTGCCTGGCGAACGGCAGTTCCCGGAACATCGGCCACGCGAAACTCATCGGCCAACAAGTTACCACACCTGTCAAACCAGCGAGCCTCATAACCATTTGCTCCAGTTTGCATGTGTTTGTCGCTCCAAAGAACGACAAGGTTCCCATCTGCATCCATAGCGACATCCGGCAGCGATTGTAGACCCAAAGTCGAAGCATTCACTCGAAACTCACCGCCGACGCGCCGGCGTTCGCTGTCGAAGCGCTGAGCGTAGATATCGCGCTCATTGGAATCATCCCACACTATGGCAAACTCCCCATCGCGATTCATTGCCGCGCGCGGAAGGGCGTTGTCGGCATCGAACGTCGTGTTCACCAGGAACTCCGTTGCACCAACGCCGGAAACTGAAAACCAGCGCGCCTTGACCAGCAGGTCTCCCTCGGAGCTCCAAGTGACCACGAAGTTTCCCTCGGCATCCATGACTACGTCGGCGTTCATCCCCGACAGCGATTGACTATTGACTCGTATGGGCGCGCCATTCGCCGAGCCGTCCCTGGAGTAGCGTTGGGCGTAAACCTCACCGTTTGCCGCTATGTAGTCGGCAACGACAAAGTCGCCGTCGGCATCCATGGCAACGCTAGGCCGTGTGGCGTCAGCGGCAGGCTGAGTATTGATGGGGAATTGCTGGGGATCAATAGGCGTTCCATCCGCCAGGAACCGCCGGCCGTATGTGACGTGCCCAGCCGCGAAGGGACCAATCGTGTCCCATACGATTACATAATTGCCACTGTCGTCCATGGCGATTGCTGGATTCGTTTGATTATTCTGGGTGTAACTATTGACGCGGATGTCGCTTCCCCGTGGCGATCCATGTTTGTCAAAAGTGCGGGCGTAGATATCCGACTCGTTGGCGGTCAGGCCTGGCCCCTGCCAGACGACTACGTAGGTCTGGTCGATTGGATTCAGCGCGACGGCAACGCCTTCATGATCACCCTCGACCGGTGTGCTGGCGTGGATCTCGGGTCCAATAGGCAGAGGGGGCGGAAGGACTGCGAACCGCTCGATGAGGTCGTCACCGCCGATCCCGTCGGCGTTGCCATCGAGCTCAAGGCCCGCTACATCACGAATTGCTCGGTTCGCAACTAACGCGTATTCGCCTGGATCGAGTGGTGTGGAAAAGGTAAGTACCACATCGGCACGACGTGTCACAGGATCAACGCTCTGCGTAATGCTCGCGATCGGCACATCAATTCCATCGTGTGTCAGACGCCAATTGTCGATATTAGTCACACCACCAACGCCGTTGGCCGTCAAAGGTTCCGAGAAGCTAACTGTGTGATCGTACCGCGTATTGATGCGAGTCGATGCAACGACAGTCGGCGGTGCGCTATATCTCTGAGCATAAATCCAGGTCCCATTGCCAATCTGGTCCCTACTCACCCAAGTGACGACACAACTCCCGTCGGCAGCCATCGCAACCGACGGTAGACCTTGATTGTTGTTCGTATAGGTATTGACGCGAAATTCGTTTCCAACTTTTTGACCAGTTGAGCTAAACCACTGGGCAAAAATCCCATAACCACTTCCATCCTGGGCAATACTACTCCACGAGACGAAAAACCTTCCATCTGCTGCCGTCGCAATTGATGGAAGACCTTGATAGTTGTTCGTATAGGTATTGCCCCGGAATTCGTTACCAAGTCTATGTCCCGCGGCGTTGAACCTCTGGGCATAGACTCCATAATCACTTCCATCCTGCGCAAAACTCTGCCACGCGACGACAAAACTTCCATCCGCAGCCATGGCAATAGATGGAACAATTTGATCGCCAGTCGTGTACGTATTGACCTGGATGTCGTTGCCAAGTATTTGTCCTGCGGCGTTGATTCTCTGGGCGTAAACTCCCCATCCACTGCCATCCTGACCGTTGTTCTGCCACGCGATGACGAAACTCCCATCCAGCGCCATCGCAATCGATGGACTATCTAGCTGTCGTAGCGGGCTACTGGTATTGACACTGATTCTGTTGCCAACTGTTTGACCGGCTGCGTTATATCTCTGAGCATCCACCAACCATGCACCATCTAGGCCTTCACTTATCCACGCGACGACAAAACTTCCATCCGCGGCCATTGCAATGGTAGGAGCGAATTGATCGAAAGCCGTGAAGGAATGGACACGGAATTCACTGCCAATCTTTTGCCCCGCGGCGTTGAACCGCTGGGCAAATACGCCATGCCCATCTCCATCTTGCCCGAAACTCTGCCATGCGACGACAAAACTCCCATCCGGGGCCATCGCAATCGATGGATTGGATTGGTCACCGGTCGTGTACGTATTCACACGGAGGTCGAAGCCGATTTTTTGTCCCGCGGCATTAAACCGCTGGGCCAATACCCCATACCCACTTCCATCTTGCCCGAAACTCTGCCATGCGACGACGAAACTCCCATTCGGGGCCATCGCAATTGATGGATAGTATTGATCGGTAATCCCAAAATTAAATGTACTATCTACGCGGAACTCGCTGCCGGCCGCGGCCATTAAGTTGTTCAAAGCAACAGTGCCTACCGTGCTTGGTGGGTCACCCTGATTAACTTGATCTTCTGAGCTATCGACTACGGTGTCGTTTCCCAAACCGCTGTGGAGGTGGTCGCCAGCTGGACCGCCGTCGATATGGTCGTTACCAGGACCTGCGAAGAGCTGATCGGGCTCGGCGCCACCATAGAGCTGATCGTTTCCTTCGCCTCCATTGATGATGTCATGTCCGAGTCCTCCGTAGAGCCGATCATCTCCTTCCAGGCCCGCGATGACGTCGTTACCATCACCGCCATCAATGATGTCATGGCCGTTTTCAATAGTGTCGTCATAGGGGCCCCCGATTATCGTGTCGTCACCGCCATCGCCGCGGAGGTGATCGTTACTGCGGCCGCCAATCAACGTATCATCCCCGGCGCCACCCATGAACGAAGCCCGAGACTGCAGCCAGCGAATCACCACAGTGTTATCGCCCGACTGAAGGGACTCCGAAGCCGTCGGACAGTCGACGCCCGCAGCCAATTCTCCGGCAATCATGCAATCATCACCCAACCCACCGTCGACAAGCACGTCCGCCAGCGCGAGATTACCAAAGTCGACCGTGATCTGATCGTCCCCTGCCAGCCCACGTACGCCGATATTCTCCGTAGTGAGCGGATCAAATCCGCTGGCAAGTGTGCTGATACTGTCGGGCTGGCCATCACTATTAATATCGACGAGTACTTGTTGATTGCCGAAGCCGTCGTTCAATGCATAGACTCTTGTGATATCGCGTGCTTCCGTCGAGGAAATCCAAAAAGTGTCGTCGCCCTCCTCGCCCAATGTAATGTCAGTCGTCGCCAACCCAGGCACGTACCCAGCTGAAGAATGGATGTTGTCGTCACCTTGGTTCCCGTACAGCTCGTCAAAATTCGGGCTCCCATACAGCGTATCGTTGCCGAATCCACCGTCCGCCGCGTCTATGTATAGAGTCTGATAGTCACGCAGATCTGCTAGGACGAAGCCCACGAGCGTAAGCGAGTTTTGGACTTGTTGCAGTTCGAGGAGCTGCGCAGGCGTACAATTGACCGCACAAATCGATAGAAGGTATGCTTCGCGTTGAATCAGCGACGCTTGCTGGTCAAGCAGTTGCTGGTAATACGCGAGCTGCTCATCCTGGCTTAGTTCCGCCAGAGGAGCAAGGTTCAAGTCGTCGCGAAGATCGTTCTGCAAATGGGTGAAGATCGTGTCATCATCGTCACCTCCATTAATTGTATCTCTACCGAGCTCGCCAACGAGACGATCGTTGCCGGTACCACCTTCAATCGCGTCTCCCAAATCACCTCCGAAGATCACATCGTCGCCGCCTTCGCCGTAGAGCTTGTCAATCCCTGAGCTGCCGATGATGGTATCATTGCCGGCCCCACCGGTAATTAAGCTTCCATTAAAGCCAGTACCGGCTATGAGAATGTCATCGCCGTCGCCTCCTCGGATTAATTCCCGGTCATAGCCGCCCAAAACGGTATCGTCGCCCGCTCCCGCATCGACCAAGTCTACTCCCTCTCCGCCATCGAGCTCGTCCTGCCCCTCGTTGCCGTAAAGGGCGTCCCGGTTTTCGCCACCAAACAATCGATCGTTACCGGGACCGCCATAAAGTGTGTCACGACCTGCATCACCTCTCAGGGTATCATTCCCCGCTCCGCCTTCCAGCACGGTGTTCTTGCCCGTAAATGCTTCAAGGTGATCATTGCCACCAAGGCCCTGTATCGCGAGCGTTTCGATGTCGCCGTTGGGGCTTGAGTCGAGTGTAAAAGGAAACGTCTGAAGAACAATCCCGCTAGTCGGGTCACGATTAATTGCTTCAAAGTTATCCGGGTCGGTATCGCTTTGGTTGATCTGAATGTAGTCATCGATGTTCGAGTCCAATTCCGGGTTGCCATCGACGATTACCTGGCGAATCGTACCGACGATTGCGAGTTGATCGCGATCAGGCCCGCCATACAACGGATCCACGTTGCCGTCCGCTGACGCGAAGTCGATCTGCAATGTGTCTTCATCGGCTTCACCGAACAGGTGGTCCAATCCCTCGTTTCCGTTAAGGACGTCGTCGCCGTCGCCACCATGAAGGACGTCGTTGTCCGCTCCCCCCAACACGTGGTCATCTCCGTCACGACCGTAAAGCATGTCTGCTCCACTGTCGCCGACGAGGATGTCCGCGCCAGATTGACCGACATCGTCTCCCTCGAGGACGTCGACGCCACCTTCGCCAAACAGGCGGTCGTCGCCAGCTTGGCCATACAAATCATCGTTGCCATCTGGTTGGGATGCCACTGGATCCGCGTATCCACGGTCGCCAAACAAACTGTCGTTTCCGGCGCCACCCCAAAGCTCGTCGGAATCGGCGCCGCCGACCAGTGTATCGTCGTCGTTCCCACCCCGGAGCGTGTCGCCCCCTTGCTCGCCATAAAGGGTGTCCCGCCCGTCTCCGCCATCGAGGATATCAATGTCCGAGCCGCCGTAGATAACGTCGTTGTCGACGCCCCCGTCCAGCACGTCCATGTGAGCGCCACCCATAAGCACATCGGCCCCACCTTCGCCGAACAGCTGATTAGCTCCGTCCCCGCCGTCGATCAGATCGTTTCCGGCCTCGCCGTGCAGCACATCGTCGGCATCGTCGCCAAATAACTTGTCATCCCCCGCGCCCCCCCAGATATTGGCCCCCGCCATACCGCCGCGCAAGTTGTCATTTCCGCCGCCGCCGTAGATTGTGGCCGGACCCTGTTCGACAGTTATCATGTCATCGCCACCATTGCCACGCGCTTCTACCGGCACGGAGACATGCCTGTCGACGTACAGCGTGTCCAGCTTGTCGTTGCCGACATAGACGATGCGCTGAATCTCGCCCGGCTGATAGGTTCGGCGTCCGACGCCCCGCCAGATCGCTTCAATCGATCCATTTCCGGCAGCCGAAATGGAAACAGTATTTGACCGATCGCTGTGGGGTGCAGACTGGGTATCAATCGTCAAAACACCGTTTTGCAACAGGCTCTCATCGAGAACTCCACCACCCAGTGGGGCGCGTCCGGTGGTTTCTCGCTGGCTGCTGGGATTCTCCGTCGGTACCTGATTATTCGACGCCAAATCGCCGCCAAAACTGGCGATCGTGAAACGTTTGTTGAAAACTTCCCAATCCCAGATCAGGAACTCAACCACACCACGGGCATATCCAAAGGCCTCGCCGCTTATATCGATGGACATGGTGTCAAGCAGCCATGAGCCAACGGACGACGCATCGACATTCAGCAGCTCGTCCAGGTAAATGCGTCCATCGCGCGGATCGGGATCGGAAAAGCCGATTGAAGCCGCGACGGAAGCACCGACTCCCGCGGTTACTTTCATCCCCGCAATAGCGGCGACGCTCACGCTACCCGAGAGTCCGGCAAGAATGCTGCCTGACGCGGAAACGGATGTGCGCGGGTCAATGTAGAAACCAACCGTGTCGACACCCAACCCCACAAAGTATTTCCACCCGGCCTCGATTTCGGTGTTGAACGAAAGCGTCAATGTAAGTGGTATCGGGCCGAGGGGCACTGCAGCAGCCGCGATAGGCACGGAGAAGCCAGTCGAATAATTGTCTCCTCCCGACTTCTCAAACCGAATGAGGTCAACAGCTTCCCCGTTTATAAGATCCAAGATCGCTTCTGGAGAAACGTTGATTTCGAATCCGCTGTTCCCAAGTCCGGATCCGGTTAAGAAACTGGGCAACCCCAGGATCTCTCCTAGTCCTGTGTCAACGACGGGCAGCTCCTGGAATAGATCGGCACGTCCGAACAAGTCGAATACACCCACAATTGCCCGATAGCCGTTCTCCAGCAGCTGTCGCACACTGGCAATCGATGGTGGGGCAAGCTGTGGAGTTCCAATATGCACCCCGCCATTGTCTACTGTTGCCCCCCAAATGCCGCTCCATTCAATCTGTCCGATGATCGGCAAGCGTGCGCCAAGTGTGCCACATAATTCGATATCGCCGTTCAAGCTACTCCGCACTATCGCACCCGGATTCGCAAGCTGATTGACTCGCAATTTGGTGTCCGGATCCGGGTCTGCGAAGGTCAAAGCACCCCCGAGGTTACCCGTTACGGATCCAGAGACATCCACATCCAGCAGGTTTCGAATGCCCAGGTTTGCGTTTACGGTGCCTGACAGGGTGATTCCGCCGACCGTGAGTGCGCTGTTCTCGGAAACAAAGAATGTCGGTATCCCGTCGTTGAGATCAACTCCCATAGTGACAGAGAGGGTGACAGGTTGCAGGCTTGCAGACAGATTGCCCTCCAGGCTGCCTTGCACAGCTGAGTCAAAGTAGTCGAACCCTGTTGATAGTCCGAAGGTGACAGGTGCACTCGCGATATTCCAAGTCCGTTCGTAGGTTGCTCGCAGCAGATCACCGGAAGGGTCTGGGATAACGCCCAGGTACTCAACCTCAAATCCCAAGTCTTCCAACGCATTTCTCATGTCCGTCGGGTTGGAGGTTGGAACATTGTTTTCAAACGGCGTCCCGAGTTTTTCCTCAGCTCCGCTCAAGTCGGCGGGCGATTCCGCAATCACGGGCATATCGGCCCCTAAACCGGCGTCAACGAGATCGCTGACCACGCCGAGGACGCCAGCGATGCCGCCATTAAATGCGTCGCCAATTGAGTTTATGTCCACATTAGCTGCCTGCAATGCGCCGAACAAATCAATTCGGGGCGTCATCACTTGGGCACCACCGGACTCGTAGCTGATCGGCACGCCCGAGCTGACGAGATCTGCCATGAGACTCAAGATCGGTCGGCTCGGTTTCGCCTGTCGCAGAACGGCGAGTGCCCCCGCTACGTGCGGTGCAGCCATTGATGTTCCGTCTGAGTTACCGTAGCTATCATTCGGAACCGAAGAATCCACATCTTCCCCAGGCGCAAATACATCTAGGAGAGTTCCGCGGTTACTGAAGGAAGAGATAGTGTCGGAGTCCATGGTGGACCCGACCGTGAATGCCGTCGAGATGCATCCCGGGGCGCCAACGGCCGCAGTATAGCCTTTGTTGCCCGCAGAAATCACCGTGGCGATGCCCCTCGCGAGAAGCTGGTCGATATAGTCTTTCCTTTCGTCAGCGTCACATGCGGCCGTGTGCTGTCCACCGCCAAGGCTCATGTTGACGGCGACGATGTTCCAACTCGGATTGGCGTCCGCCAATGTAATAACTTCATTGAGGGCGCTGATCTGATCACTCGTAGCACTGAGAATGCATGGCGCCTCCAGATTCGGATTCGCCGCTTGGCACGTGGCATTGTCGTTGTGACGCTTAAATACCTGCATTGCAATGATGTTTGCACCAGGCGCGACGCCGTTGCCCGGCGCGTTCGATGCGTCAGTTGCCGCGCTGCCAGCCGCGATCCCGGCAACGTGTGAACCGTGCTTGCACATGTTAACCCATGGGCTAACTTCGTCATTGATGCAGGCCGTAGTCTCCACGACGTCAGCGTTGGTGTCTGTCGTCTCACCGTTGGGACATAATGATTCTTGGTTTCCTCCCAGGGGACTTGAAAAACACCTCTCGGCGACGATCCTACTGCCATTCGTTCCAAAGAAATCATGATTATCGTCGATTCCAGAATCGATAATCACCACAGTAGTTCCAGTGCCATCAAACCCGAGTCGCTGAACAACGTTGGCATTGATTACGGGAAGTGTTGAGGCAAGCGCGGGCGGAACGGCCGTGTCCCGCGTCACCGATATAACGTGCGGTAAGTGTGCGAGATCCTCAACCTTTGATTCGGGAAGGTCGAGTACCACGATAGGCAAATGACTCATCCGCCGCACATTGGTGACCTGCGAATTGAGGCTCGCGAGGACGTTGTCGGCCGCCTCCTGTTCCGTAACGCGAACAATGACGCGCACTTGACTCGTACCCAACGCGGACTCGAGCCCCGCATCCGCCCTCAGCGGCAGATTCGCCGGTGGCGACGGATCGATCGTTGTCGACGACAGAACTCGCCGATCCTCGAGGCATTCCATCTTGAGAGTACGTGCCTTCCAGCGCACTACTGCGTTGGTGGCTTGGCACCGGTGACTCCCAGGAGATCTGTCCAAACGCGTGCGATCCATGCTACGATTCATAGATCTCTCCCTCCCATATGCATGGTGTGCCAGAGCACAATCGTGCACACCTATAGAGATACGGTCCGTCCACTCGTTACAGGTTTTGCGAAAAAAGCAACGAGAATTCCAGGCCTATTCTCGTTGCAATTGGCTCTTTGACAGTAGGCGCCCGGCAACGCGAATCTCCTTGCCATACGTAACCACGTAAAATCGGTCCTTAGGCCTTTATCAAAAAGTCGAACTTTGCCGAGACCGGACTCGAATTCTCCTTGATGCTACCGTCGGGGACTTGTTGGCATTTCAGATGCCGAAATCCGAGCCATCGACGACTCCGAAGAAGCCGACACCGTTACATCCAGAATAGATGAGCGGGTGACGACCTGTGCGGTCTGGAAACGCGTTGCTATCCTTCAGAAGCTCCAGGTCGACGGCCAACAGTTGCCGCGATTCCAAAGAATTGATGACGCGGCGACGTTGGAAAACTGCTTGGCGGCGACGCATGTTCATGGTTGAATCCACGTGGCACCGTGAAAAGAGTCAGCTTTTCGTTGTTGAAGCGTCACGCAACTTGCGATTTCGGCGGTCCGCATTGTACACAGTGCCGGGAGCGTGTCAAAGACTTTGAGACAGTCCCACCGGTAGATTTGCCTATACGTAACGTGTTACCAAGATGTCACCACTTCCAAAATCCCGGACCCTGTCCATTTCAAGGATGACTTGAAAGGTACCGTACCGACGGACCGTCTTTGCGACGAACGAATCCCTTCCTGAGCCACCCCAGAGATCGTCGATTGCGCCGTCATAGCCGCCGTCCAGGGTGTCATCACCACCTTGACCATAAAGGACGTCTCGGTCACCTCCGCCATAAAGCCTGTCGTTATGGTCGCCACCTGAGAGTGTGTCGATTCCCATGCCGCCCCACAGGTAGTCGTCACCGCCGTCGCCATTGACCGTGTCGTTGCCATCACCGCCATACAGGCGATCGTTGCCTCCACGACCAACGATGGTGTCGTCATTTGATTCGCCAAACAGAACGTCCACGGCAGAACCGCCGATCAGTGTGTCATTACCCGCGCCCCCATAGGCGGTACTCTTTGCGCTCGAATTATTGTCCATGTGGTCGACTCCGTCTCCGGCATGGTACGTAATCATGACGTTCAGCAGACTGATACCGGGCCTCAAGATCCCCTGAGAGACGTTTAATACGTCGTTGCCGCCTAGGCCATCGAAAACGATTTGACGCACGTCGGAGATCCTCTCGTCGCGGTCCAAGGTGCGCGTACTGCCATTAGGCCGTTGGCTCTCGAGAGTGACGTCAACCTCGTTGTCCTCAAATCGCACGAATGCCCGATCGACGTATTGATCGCCGGTAATCGTTAAGATTCCCGTGCTGGAGTTGAAGCTGATGTCCGCTGCCATCAGAGTCTTCCTCTCGAGACCCTCAAAACCACTTCCCATCTTTCGTTGCTTTTTGGACATTGGCGAAACTCCTTGCTGCGTGGCGCCACTGGCGGACATACGGCACGTCGGCGGGACTGCCCTTCGCGTCTATGCCATTATCCAGTTACAGCGCAGCTCGCGTTCCAGAGCCGCCAAGCTAAACGCGAATTCCCGTAAATCCCGGCGGCAATTCGAGGCGCGGTGGCTAGTTTTCGAAACGGCTCGAGGAGTCCCCACCACCGCAGATGGCACAATCCTCAACGGTGTTTGGATTCGGGTGATTGACCCACTAACTACTGATGACCTAAATTAGATCGAGCTCGTTTGGGACCCGGCGCATGCACCCATCTTCAGTCACAACTTGGTTGCGCGATGCTGCTGAAGGGGACTCGCTCTCGGCTCAAAGGATCTGGGAGCGGTACCTGGATCGCTTAATTGGCCTGTCCGCCGATCGATTGCGGAATGGGCCCAAGCGGCTTGCAGATGAAGAGGACCTGGCCCTTGCCGTGTTCGAGGAATTCTTGCGTAAGGCGCGACAAGGAATCTATCCTCGACTCGAAAGCCGGTATGACTTTTGGCAGATCGTGGTTCAGATCACCGAACGTCGAGCCATCGATCAGCTCCGCCGTGCATGGGCGTACGAGCGCCGCGTAACTGGCGAGTCCGCGATGGGTATGATGGATGACTCGAAGCAGAGCGTTTTGCCGCATTTGGACGGGGCAACGTCCATTGAGGTTTCTCCGGACGAAGCAGCCGCGTTTGCCGAGGAATTCGCAATGCTCCTGTCGAGGCTGGAGACGGACGAGCTAAGGACCGTGGTCCAGTGTCGACTGGCTGGCATGACGGACAATGAAATCGCGCAGCGGCTCCGCTGTAGCCTTCGGACGGTGGAGCGGAGGCTTAATCAAATCCGGAGAGCCTGGGCGGAACTGATCCCGCCGGATGAGTCTTCGAGCCCGGGTCGGCTCGACTCTGTCGGCTGAACTCCGCCCGGATTGCAGCAATGACACCCGACGATCAGCATGAGCAGCGCAGCTCAAAATTGTCGCGTTGCGCGGATTTGAACGGTGGGCGTTTCGACGATGTGATTCGAAGGTTTGAGCAGGCGTGGTTCAACGGCGATCGTCCTCAGATTGAGCAGTATCTGGTTGAAAATAGTGATGACAGCGTGCGGCTCCTCGTCGAGCTAGCGCACGCGGATCTAGAATTCCGGCTCCGAGCAACGGAGACGGCCCGCGTCGAGGATTACCTCGCGCAGTTCCCGGCGCTCGCCGCGGTTCCCGAGCACGTTCTTGGCCTGGCGAGGACCGAGCTGCGTATTCGACGATTGCTTGGCGAGGACGTATCCGCTGGCGAATACGAGCAGCGATTTCCTCAGTTATTGTACATTGGGGATGTCCTGAATTCCGTTTTCGCCGAGGACGATGTTAAGGCAACTCGAACGCTGAACCCGTCAGCCAGGCCGCCGGGCAGCGGGCTGCGCATCCGCTGTCCGCACTGCCACAATCCGATCGAACTGGTTCCCGACGCGCCGCTGGATGAAGTTGAGTGCCCCTCGTGCGGAAGCCATTTCAGTCTCACAGGTCGCGATATCGCGACACGTGCTGCGAGCACCATCACCCGGATCAGTCAGTTCGAATTGATTGATCGCTTGGGCATGGGTGCCTTTGGGACCGTGTGGAAAGCACGTGACACAGAGCTCGGGCGCACGGTGGCCGTCAAGGTGCCACGAAGAGGATCTCTCGATTCCATCGAAACCGAAAAGTTTCTTCGCGAAGCCCGCTCGATGGCCCAACTTCGGCATCCGAACATTGTTCCCGTGCATGAGGTCGGACGGGAGAATGGCACACTCTATATCGTGAGCGATTTCATTCGTGGAGTGCCGCTATCTGAGATGATGGCGGATTCTCGGATGTCTTTTCGCGAAGCCGTGAAGCTTCTGATCAAGGTCGCCGGCGCGCTGCACCATGCCCATGAAAAGGGGATTATCCATCGCGACTTGAAGCCCCAGAACATCATGATAGACGACGCTGGCGAGCCGCACCTCATGGACTTCGGACTGGCAAAGCGCGAGGCGGGCGAGGTCACGATGACGTGCGATGGCGAAGTCCTGGGTACTCCGGCCTACATGTCTCCGGAACAAGCCCGGGGAGAATCCCACAAAGTCGACCGTACGTCCGACCTTTACTCGCTGGGGGTCATCCTGTTTCAATTGCTTACCGGCGAACTCCCATTTCGCGGGACCGCGCAGATGTTGATCCACAAGGTGATCAACGACGAACCGCCCAGCCCTAGGCGGCTCGACAATCGCGTCCCGAAGGACTTGGAGACGGTCTGCCTGAAGGCCATGGCGAAAGAACCTCGACGTCGTTACCAAACGGCGTGTGCGTTGTCGGAGGACTTGCAGTGCTTTTTGGATGGTAAAGCCATTCTCGCTCGCCCGCTTGGAAACGTGGAACGCTTGATGCGCTGGTGCACTCGGAATCCGACGACAGCGGCACTAACGGCGGCAGTCGTACTCCTCATACTGGCCGGTACGGGCACTTCCACACTGCTGGCCATCAGCTATGCACGCGCCCGCAATCGAGCCGAAACAGCCCGGAAAGATTCCGTTCGACACGAGCAGGAAGCCATTACTCAAGCAAAGGTGGCGAACGAGACACTTTCATTCTTGATCGACGGCATCCTTTCCCGTGCGGATCCGGAGATCGAACCGAGCCGTGACATCACACTGCGTGAGGCAGTCGATCGCGCCGCTCAAAATCTTATTAACCGTCCCTTTGAGTCACTCGAAGTCGACATCCAAGTTCGTACTGCACTAGGGAAAGTATTTTTCGGTCTCGGCGAATACACGCGGAGCCGTGACCTATTCTCTGAGGTTTATCAGATCGCGCGCGAAAACCTGGGTGAAAGCCATCCGGCTGCTATGACTGCGCTTGACCAACTCGGGAAGGCATATATTTACTTGGAAGAATTTGCGGATGCGGAACGAGTTCTCCGCAATGCCTATGAACTGCAAATGCGAAGCCTTGGACCGGAACACGAAGACACCGTTCACTCTTACGCCAAACTTGGAGATCTCTACTGGAAGGAAGGGAAGCTCCATCAAGCTCTGGAGATAACTAAGAAAGTGCTGGCGATACGACGAAGGCTTTGGGGGGACGAATATGAGTCTACGTTGGTTTCTATGAATGGTCTCGGTTTACTATACTTGGAATTGGACCGCCCGGAAGAGTCGCTTGTATTGTTTGAGCAGGCCGAACAAATCGCACGTCGAACTCTCGGAGAAAACCATACTTCCACACTCGTCTATAAGCATAATCGAGCATTAGCCTGTACAGCGCTCAAGCGTTGGAGCGAGGCCAGAACCCTTTTTTCCGAGTGTTTGTCGAAGAACCAAGAGGTGTTGGGAATTAACCATCTCGGGACCCTACAATCCGAATTCTGCCTTGCTCGAGTTTTATATAACGTTGGCGAATTCGACGAAGCACGTGAACGGTTTGATTCAATTCTTGCGCGATTAGGACCGGGCATACCGCGAGATCACTCTTTTCGTGGAGCGGTCCTACTGGGCCTTGGGAAGTGCTTGACTGCATTGGACGAGTATCAGCTAGCGGAGGAGACTCTGCAAGACGCAGGCGCACTTCTGAGGAAACTAGGGCCAAGCCACCAATTGTCTCGTGCAGCTAGCGAAGCCATCGAAGAACTCAACAAACGAAAGGCCCGCGCAGGGTCGAAGAAGACGTCCCGAACCAGGATATCGCTGCCACATTCCGTCGGGAATTAGCCACCTAGGCTACGAAGGGATAGAGCGGTTGCACCTCACCCTGAGGTGGCGCCGATTTGCCGGACACTCCCAGTGCTTAGTTTAGGCGATAGACTGAAGCACGAAGGAGTGTGCCATGGCGAAGAAGCTGAGTGGCCGAAGACGGCGTACGCGCCGCGTATACGGAGATGACCTGAAGGCCGAGGCAGTTCAGATGCTGTTGGATGGCCATAGCGCAGCGTCCGTGGCCAAGAATCTGGGGCTGAGCAGCGTGACCCTGCTGTACCGCTGGAAGGCCAGACTTCTCA
>WPCK01335311.1_pt1 | contig 17283 bp, 12 predicted proteins | sample 5399851 | NCBI WGS metagenome assembly WPCK01 (sample SAMN12869471, study PRJNA574797) | sludge metagenome | isolation source: wastewater treatment of pH11 | place: China:Beijing | collected 2019-05-20 | reverse complement strand
TGACCGGCCAGTTCGACCCGCTGCCCTGGCTCGATTCACTGGATACCGCCAACCGACAGACGTTTTTAGCAGCCCTCGAAAAACTCTTTCAGCGATCCGGAGTCGATGCCATTCGATGCCCGCTGCCTTTGTCGGCCGCACCCCATCGCAACTGGGACGAAGCCGTGGCCTTTTGGGACAGCCAGGACCGAAAAGGCATTAGGCCCCAAACTCGAGAAGAAAACGTGGCCGGCCCTCATTTAGGACTTAGCGTGAAACGGATGCGACAATAGGCGATTGCCGCAGCTTAAAAAAAGATCACCCAGAGTTTACCGACTTTGCTCTAAATCGAGCAACATCCACGCATCGAACCGCAATTAGGGCACGGCACTCAACGCACCAACCAAAGTAAGGCTCTCAGCAAGCCAACTGCATATTGACTCAAGCTCTGGGTAGCCGAATTGCACCGTGCGTTAGCGGGCGGGCGATGGATGGCTGATCGGTTTTTCTGGGACGACGATCGGTTGGCCGGTTTCCAATTCCCGAGCGGCAGACTTGTTGCCAGCAATCGAATAATCCACTATGGGCAGCTTCGCGAAAAACTCGATGGCTTCGTCTACGATGTCCGCCTGAATCAGAATCAATTCATCTGGCAACGCCGTATTCAAAACATACATCACGCTTTCCTGCCAAGACGAAAACCACTGTTTCTCGCGGACTCGGGCACCCAAGGCAAGGCCTTCGCGAAAGAGCAGGACGATATCGCCCGGCTTTCGACCCCGGCAGTAACCACCTTCATAAAGGATGACGCGGTCAAAATGATGCCCCAGCATCTGCCCTTGGCGAATCATGTCGTTGTCGAGTCGGTCACCGGCAGCCGAATAGACGGCTGAACGCCTAGAATTCGGGAAATTTGCCAGCGCATCCAACATGCTCTTGAGCGAAGACGTATTGTGGCCGTAGTCGATAATCAGTGTGCATTGGTTGTACTGGACGATATTGAAACGAGTTGGCGAACCGGTTGTCGAGGGGCTGAATGATTCAAGGCCAGCTCGAATGACTTCCAGGGGAACTCCTTGTGCCCAGGCGGCAGCCACCGCCGCCATCACATTTTCAATTTGGAATTTGATCTTTCCATCGTGAGTCAGTGGAATCCGAGAGCAGGGAAGTACGACAAAATCGCTTTTACCGTGAGCTGCAACAATGGCACCGTCACGCGTGAAAACCGCTCGTTGATTCTGTTCAAGATTTTTGGTGATCAGCGGGTGATCCCCCTTGTGCGCAAAAAATATCACGCCGCCCTTGCAATGCTGTGCCATATCGGCCACCAAAGGATCTTCGGCATTGAGTACCGCGACACCAGTCGGAGCGACAACGTCCACGATGCAACGTTTGACCTTCGCAAGCTGCTCGATGGTATTGACGTTGTTTAGTCCAAGATGGTCACCTTCGCCGATGTTCGTAACCACCGCAACGTCGCAAAGATCAAAGGCCAACCCTTCGCGAACGATCCCACCGCGAGCGGTCTCGAGAATGGCTGCATCGATGTTTGGATTCATTAGAACCCGCTTACCGCTTTTGGGTCCACTGCAATCGCCGTCGTCGACTCGCCTGCCGTTCAGATAGACGCCATCGGTGCAGGTCATCCCGATCCGTTTGCCGGAAAGGTGGAAGATATGCGCGATTAGCCGCGTGGTAGTCGTCTTGCCGTTGACCCCAGAAATCGCAACGATGGGAATGCGACCGGTATTTCCTTGAGCGAAGAGCATATCGATGACGGCCTCGCAAACCGGTTGGGCTTTGCCTTCGCTTGGCTGAATGTGCATGCGAAGCCCCGGTCCGGCGTTGACTTCGACGATTCCCGCATTTTGTTCTTCCAGAGGTATCGAAATATCATTGGCAACAACATCGATACCGGAGATATCTAGGCCAAGCATTTGAGCGGCTTCCACGACGCGGGCTGCAACTTGTGGATGTACCAACTCCGTCACGTCTTTGGCCGTCCCACCACTGCTCAAATTTGCATTCCGCCTTACTAAGACAATCTGGCGAGCTTCGGGGATTGAGTCTGGCGAAAAGCCCTGCTGAGCCAAGACTGCAAATGAAACATCATCCAGGGGGATGTGACTCATCACCGTCGAATGTCCCGCGCTGCGGCGTGGATCCTGGTTAATGGTCTCAACCAATTGTCGCACTGTGGACACGCCATCGCCTACGACTTGGGCCGGTTCTCGGCAGGCAGCCGCGACCAACTTGTTGCCGATGACCAGCATCCGATAATCGGAGCCCTCCAGAAACTTTTCGACCATCACGGTAGATTCTTCGAGATAGGCGTTTTCAAAAGCCGTCTCGACTTCCTGCTGAGTATACAGGTTGGTCGTCACGCCGCGACCATGATTGCCATACTGAGGTTTAACAACGACAGGTAGGCCGATTTCGAGGGCGGCTTCCCAAGCTTCTTCCTTGGTCTTCACGACCCAACCGATCGGCACGGGAACGCCAATGGCTTGAAGCAGTCGGCGCGTAAGATTTTTGTCCTGAGCGATGGTTTCCGAAATCGCGCTGGTTCGGTCTGTCTCGGCGGTCCATATCCTGCGTTGTCGCGAACCAAAACCGAGTTGGACTAAGCTGCCTTCGTTGAGACGCAAATGAGGAATGCCTCGCGCTTTGGCCGCGTTGACTAATCCTTGGGTCGACGGACCCAGACAATGTTCATGAACCAATTGACGCAACTCGCGGATTTCAGCCGCAACGTCAACTGGCGTATCGTTGACCGCAGCAAGGATAATCCGGCGGGCGGAATGGACAGCTTGCGCGCCGACGATTTCGTGGACGTATTCGATGGCAACCTGATAAACGTGATTCTCGTCAAGAGCGCACGAGCGACCAAACCCGACTTCATTGCCGGCCAGCGTTTGAAGCTCAAGAGCGACCGACGAAAGAATTTGAGCCAAGTTACTTTGCGCCAAGTTGTCGCGTGGCTCAAATTGCCGGGACGCGCCGCTATGCGCACCGACACAACAACGCCCGTCCGTCAGCGTTGGCAACCAGCTTGCCAAGCGGTCGCGGAAACCGGGAGTCAGCTCAAGAGACCCGTCTTGAATAGCGGCCAAGTCGAGGATGACTTCCAGCACAGGGAAGTTGGCCCATACGTTTGGACCGCGCAATATTCCGATTTTTCGAATGGTGATTGGTTCGGCGCAGGGTTCTTCAGGCATAATTTACTAACGACAGTTGAATCGGAAGCTGACAGCGGGAGAAGTACTCGCCCGCCCATCCATCGATTCAGGATACCCGTTAAGGAATCTCTCGAATCAACGAACCTGGGCAAGGTGGATACGAATATTTATTGTATTTGCAATTTTTCAAATGATTTAGACAAAATTTGACCGGACCGTCTGCGTCGATGATATCCGGCAATTTTTCCCTCACATTGCCAATGGCGTGGTGGCGATAGCCCGTGCACGTCCCAGGCATTATATGCCCGTGTCCGGCACTTAGACAATTATTTATCGTACCTTTTTTCCCGAAAGCTATAGCTCAAGCAAAATTGGCAAGATTTCCGGTGTTCTTCCGCCGTTCGGGAGTTGGCGTCCCTCTAGATTGGCGATAGCATCTTGCGCATCCAATTCTCAGAACGTTCCTTGTCCGTTGAAAACACTTAATGTCAATCGCTCCCCCGTTAACTGTGGTGAGACGACGTTTTGAAAGACAAAGCGGTACCTAGTTTGCTCCATTTATGACCCAATCGGACGCCGAAGACATACCTCCCAGCATACGCCAGCAGATCCAAAATGTCCTGTTGCCGGACGAACACATGGTGGCCTACGTCACTTTGGACATCAATGAAAATCGCTTTTTTGAAGAAACCCTGCTGGTTCTGACTGATAGTCAGCTCATCGAGCGAAAGGCTAGTGGCGGTAACGTCCGATCGTGGAAGCTGAACGAAAATTTCGCCTTAAGGTCTACCGTTTTTTCCGGACTGGGGAATCTCAGTCTCTCGGAAGGAAAGCAAGTTCATGCGACTTGGAGCTTTACCGCAGCCAAAGCCGATGAAGTCAATCGATTTGCGGTGGTCGCAAATGCTACCGCCCATCGGCAAACTGCTTCGCATACACTGGAGTCGATTGAACTACGCCAAACTGCGATGGCAGCCCCGGCCCCTACAAAGAGCCTATTTCGCTTGACGCGTTTCACTAGGAACCGAGCGGGAGTCGTCGCATTGGGAATTGGCTTAACCCTGGGCGCTACCGCCGCCGGTCTGATCTGGCCTTATTTGACGATGCCGCTCATCGACGATGTGCTGATCCCTTGGCAGAACGGTGAGCAGCAAGTCCCGAGTTCCGTTTTTTGGGCCACTCTGCTTCCTTATCTGATCGGATTGTCTGGAGCAGCCTTTCTTGCGTGGGCCTTGGGATGGGCCAAGACGTATGTCATGAGTTACATCAGCGAGCAGATAAGTTGCGACTTGAGGAATCATACCTATCAACACCTTCAGCAGATGTCGTTAGATTTTTATGGGAGCAAGCGAACGGGTGATCTAATTGCACGAATCAGTAGCGATACGGATCGGATCTGCAATTTCCTATCCATCCATTTGCTGGATTTCATTACCGACGTGCTGATGATCACCCTGACCTCGGTTATTTTGTTCCGGCTCGATATCTGGTTGGCTTTGGTTGCGCTCTTACCATTTCCTATTATTGCCTGGCTGACTCAACGCGTCCGCATTCGATTGCGGCATGGCTTTGCCAGAGCCGGGCATTCTTGGAGCGAGATGGTCAGCGTTCTGGCCGATGCCATTCCCGGCGTCCGAGTGGTTAAGGCATTTGCGCAGGAGACTCGTGAGATCAACCGCTTTGAAGATGCGAACCGACACGTTCTTGAGTCGAACTTGAGAATCAACAAGCTTTGGTCGTTTTTTGGACCAACCGTTACATTGCTGACCGAAATTGGGTTGCTGATGATTTGGTGCTACGGGGCTTGGCAAGTGTCCGTGCATTCGCTGACCGTCGGCAAGCTGACGCTGTTCATTACTTACATCAGCCGATTTTACGTGCGTTTGGATTCGATGAGCCTGATGTTGGCCAATACCCAACGAGCAGCCGCCGCAGCCTTTCGGGTTTTTGAATTGTTGGATCAAAGACCGAGTGTCATGGAACCCAAAAATCCAGTTGAACCCGGACGGCTCAAAGGCAACGTCGAATTGCAAGGCGTCCGATTCCGTTACAGCAATCGCGAAATCATCGCCGGGGTAAATTTTCAAATTAGTCCCGGTGAATTGATTGGTCTAGTCGGCCCCAGCGGTTCAGGAAAGAGCACGTTGGTCAATCTCGTTTGTCGATTCTACGACGTGACCGAAGGCGCGATCCTGATCGATGGCCACGACATACGGGATTTTCCCATCGAACGCTTCCGCAGCAATATTGGCATCGTGCTCCAGGACCCTTACTTGTTTTTTGGAACGATCGCTGAAAACATCGCTTACGGCAGGCCCAATGCGGGGCTGTCTGAAATCATCGCCGCAGCTCGCGCCGCCAACGCGCACACGTTTATTAGTCGCCTGCCTGACGGCTACGATTCCCTGGTTGGCGAACGAGGCCATGGACTGTCCGGTGGCGAACGCCAACGCATCTCAATCGCACGCGCGATTTTGACGGACCCGCGATTGTTGATCTTGGATGAAGCAACTTCGGCCGTAGACAACGAAACCGAGCGAGAAATCCAATCGGCGCTCGACAACTTAGTAAAGGGCCGGACTACGATTGCCATCGCACACCGTCTGAGCACTTTGAGAAATGCCGATCGAATCGTCGTCATGGAAAATGGGGTCATCGCCGAAGTCGGAAAGCACGATGAGCTTTTGGCGCTGGGCGGCGTGTACTCAAGGCTGCATCAAGCCCAACTCAATGCCATCCATTGACGCCCCGGCAACCTTTTTAGCCGACAACCTCTAATCACCAATTCAAACAAGAATCTGCCAGACAAACAACCATGAGTACACCGCACCCAACTTTGGTTGATATTCAATCGATGTCGTTTGACGTCGATAGCCTCGGCCATCTGATCGTCCGCGACAAGAACTCGACCTTTGGAAATGTGACCCCCGTACGCCTTTTCCCGTTGTCCCATCCCAATGAGTGGATTTCATTGATCGACAACCAGACGGGCAAGGAAATCGCCTGCATCGAGCGCATCGACACGCTACCTCCGAACTCGGCAAAAATGCTGGAAACCGAATTTTCGAAGCGCGAGTTTGTTCCGATACTCAAACGGGTCATTTGGGTATCGGGCAATTCGGAGCCGAGCCAGTGGCGAGTCGAGACCGATCGCGGAACGACCAGCTTCGTGGTCAAACATGAAGATGACGTTCGACGACTCGGCGAAATTGGCGTTCTGATCATTGATTCTTACGGCATCCGCTACTTTATTCCCGACCGCAGCCAGCTTGACCCATACAGCCGCCGCGTGATCGAATGGTACGTTTGATAGAAACCGCCTGCACGTAATACGGCGAAATCGATTCGCGACTTGAAGGACCAAGCATTGAACAATATCGAACAACTGGAAGCCGACCTCTGGGCAGCAGCGGATAACCTCCGCGCCAACTCAAAGCTGACCTCCTCGGAATATTGCATGCCGGTGCTCGGCGTCATCTTTCTGCGTCATGCCACCAACCGCTACGACGCGGCAGCGGCGCAGATCGCGGCCGAGCAGGCGGCCGGCCAGATGCCTAAGCGAGCGTTGGTCAAAGGCGACTTTCTCAAACGCCGCGCTCTGCTGTTGCCGAAGGAAGCACGCTACGACGAGCTGCTCAAGCTGCCCAAGGGAGCCAACCTCGGCACGGCGATCGTCAAGGCGATGGACGCCATCGAACGCGACTTCGAGCCGCTGCAAGGACAGCTTCCCAAGGACTACGACAAGTTCGAGAACGACCTGCTCGAAGATCTGCTCCGTGTGTTCGATAGCGAAACGCTCCGCACCGCCAGCGGCGACATCTTCGGACGCATCTACGAATACTTCCTGATGAAGTTTGCCATGCAGGGAGCGCAAGACAACGGCGAGTTCTTCACACCCCCGTCGCTGGTGCAAACCATCGTCAACGTGATCGAACCGGATCACGGCACCGTGTTCGATCCGGCCTGTGGTTCGGGCGGCATGTTCGTGCAGTCGAGTCACTTTATCGAGCGCCTGGGCAAAGACACCGCCCATCGGGTCACGTTCTACGGCCAGGAGAAAACAGCCACGACCATCCGGCTGGCCAAGATGAACCTGGCCGTGCATGGCCTGGAGGGAGATATTCGCGAGGCCAACACCTTTTACGAAGACGTTCACAACCTGTACGGCCAGTGCGACTTCGTGATGGCCAATCCGCCTTTCAATGTCGATATGGTCGACGCCGAGAAGATCAAGGACGACCGCCGCTTGCCGTTCGGCCTGCCCGGTGTCAACAAATCCAAAAAAGTATCCAACGGCAACTACCTGTGGATTTCGTACTTTCACAGCTACCTCGGTCCCAAAGGCCGGGCGGGCTTCGTCATGTCGTCGCAGGCGTCGAGCGCCGGTCACGGCGAAGCCGAGGTGCGCCGCAAGCTCGTCGAGACGGGCGATGTGGATGTGATGATCTCCATTCGCTCCAATTTTTTCTACACGCGCACCGTACCTTGCGAACTGTGGCATTTCGACCGCAGCAAGCCGAAAGAGCGCAAGGGCCAGGTGCTGATGCTCGACGCCCGCAACGTCTATCGCAAAGTCACCCGCAAGATTTACGACTTCAGCCCCGAGCAGCTCGCCAACTTGACCGCCATCGTGTGGCTTTACCGCAGCCAGTCGGATCGATTTATCGATCTGGTGCAGAGCTATCTGGACCGCACGCTCAATGAAGCGGCCTTGATCGCCGGCCACGCAGCTAAGATGAAGACCGCCTACCAGGCACTCGCGGATGCGTCTGCGCCGTTTCTCAAGACGCTAGCCAGAGACGCACCCCTGCGTGAGTTGGTCAAGGAGCGCGATGCTGCCGCCAAGGCGTGCCTGGCGTCGCTCGATCTGTGGATCGGCCGCATTGCCAAGGACGGCAAGAAGCCCGTCCAGCCCAAGGCGTCCGCCCAGCGCAAGCGATTGGAACAGCTCGATCCGCTGGCCCAGGCCTGCCGCGATCTGGTGAAGGAGGTCGATCTCGTGTGCAAGCTGGCCGGTCGCGTCGTCGATACAGCCGAAAAGGATGCCGCGGCCCGCGAACATGACCAGTGGGACAGCCGGGCGATCGGCAAGTTGGAAAAAGAGCTCGACTCGCGCCGGAAGGAACTGGTCGAGCAGCTTAAGCGAACCGCCTACTTCGAGCGACAGGCGCATTGGCTCTTGTCGCGGTTTCCCGATGCCAAGTTTGTCCCCGTTGCCGGCCTCTGCCGCGCCGTCACGCAGAAGGAAATAGAAGCCGCCGATTGGAGCCTCACGCCCGGCCGTTACGTGGGCGTCGCACCGGCCGAAGTCGATGAGGATTTCGACTTCGAGCAGGCGCTCAAGGACATCCACACCGAACTGGCCGACCTGAACGTAGAGGCGGTGGCGCTGGCGGAGAAGATTCAGGAGAATTTTGAGCGGCTGGGGATATGAGCAAGAAAGACCGCATCGTTCAGGCGTCGCTACGCGACGCGAACCCGTTGGCCAACCAAACATCGTGGGTTGACCACAAACCGTGGGTTAAAACCCACGGCTACCATCACGGGGTCGCTCCGCGACCACAATTCGTCGTCGCGGAGCCATCGTCGCCGGTAACCGGTCATTCCGTCGCGGAGCGACGTTTGATGGTAGCCGGGTGTTTCAACGCCCGGTTACGGTGTTTCAACGCCCGGGTTGCGGTGACGCCCGTGTGATCGTTTCGTCGCGTAGCGACGGTTGAATCCCTACGTCATAATGGTGACCATTAGAGCGAAAATTCATGGCCAATACCTACACCTCGTTGCATTACCACATTGTCTTCAGCACCAAGCATCGCCAACGCTGGATCGCACCCGACATCGAAGACCGCATTTGGGCTTATCTCGGCGGAATCATCCGCGAAAACAAAATGAAGCCGCTCCAAATCGGCGGCGTAGACGATCATATTCATGTTTTACTCGGTGCGCCGCCAACATTGGCTCCCAGCAAAATCGCCCAGTTGATCAAAGGCGGATCGTCGGCATGGATTCACGACACGTTTCCCAACCTCCAGCGTTTTGCATGGCAAGACGGCTACGGCGCTTTTACGGTCAGCAAGTCGAACCTGGGCGAAGTGGTAACCTACATTCAGAACCAGCGCGAACACCATTCAACACGATCATTTCAGGAAGAATACCTAGCGTTCTTGAAGAAACACGCGGTGGAGTATGATGAACGATATGTTTTCGATTGATCGACGCGAACGCGAACAGCGGTATCCGTTCCGCCGCGACGCGGCAATCGACGGTAGCCAGTCATTTCGTCGCGTAGCGACGTTTGACGGTAGCCGTGGGTTTCGTCGCGGAGCGACGTTTGACGGTAGCCGTGGGTTTCAACCCACGGTTGATGAGACGCCCGCACGGTCATTTCGTCGCGTAGCGACGTTTGAACGTCCACCGGTCAAACGATACCCCGTCGACGTGGCGTGGGCCGAACAATTCAATTGTCGCTACGCGACAAACCACGGGGGCAACCACGTCAACCGGGGCATGAATACCCCGGCTACCATCATGCGGTCGCTACGCGACCAGGACAACGAACGGACCGACCTGAACGGGGAAACCGTGGCGCTGGCCGCAAAGATTCAGGAGAATCTTGAGGGGGTGGGGATATGAAGCTCTTCGGGAACTGGCCTCACGTACGACTAGGTGACGTCTGCAAGAAAATCGGGAGCGGGTCCACTCCACGAGGTGGCGACAGCGTCTACCAATCCGAAGGGCCAGCGATAATCCGCAGCCAAAACGTCTACAACGGGCTGTTCAACTTCGAAGGGCTGGCTCACCTGAGCAATGAGCACGCGGAACAGCTCAATGGCGTTGCAGTCGAGGCTGGTGATGTCCTGCTCAATATCACCGGAGACTCGGTCGCACGATGCTGTCAAGCACCCGTGTCAGTAATACCTGCTCGCGTCAATCAACACGTCGCAATCATTCGACCAGACCACGGACGACTCACTCCCCGTTTCTTGTGCTACTACGTGACATCACCTTTGATGCAGTCGTACTTGCTGTCAATTGCGGGTAGCGGCGGTACGAGAAAAGCTCTCACGAAGGGGATGATCGAGGAATTTGAGGTTCCTTGTCCATCAATTGCAATCCAGGATTGCATCGCCGACATCCTTTCCGCCTACGACGACCTGATCGAGAACAACCGGCGGCGGATGACGCTACTGGAGGAGTCGGCGCGGCTCTTGTACCAGGAGTGGTTCGTCCGCCTCCGCTTCCCCGGCCACGAACACGTTCGTGTCGTCGACAGGGTACCGCAGGGGTGGACGAATGGAACCGTGGCAGATTTCTATAAAACAGCATCAGGAGCGACTCCCAGCCGGAAGGTTCCCGATCATTTTATAGGAGACATCCCGTGGGTGAAAACACAAGAACTTCCAAATGGCTTCATCATTGATACTACGGAAAGAATTACGGATGGCGCTCTTAAGGGATCGTCAGCAAAACTATTTCCTGAACGCACGGTGCTTGTTGCACTCTATGGTGCAACTGTTGGACAGGTTGGAATTCTGAGCATGCAAGGAGCGACTAACCAAGCTTGCTGTGCTGTGATGCCGTTGAATGACTGTGCAAACTACATCCATGCGTTCCTGTTCTTTCGTGAAAATAAGTCCAATCTGATGGCGTTGTCGGCGGGAGCAGCTCAAAACAATATCAGTCAGCAAATCATCCGTGAGTTCAAGATGGTGCTCCCCTCGCGGCAATTAATGGATACTTTCGTTGAAGTGTTGACACCTGTGTTCAATCAATGGCTCAACCTTGAGCATCAAAATCACAAACTCCGCGCCGCTCGCGACCTGTTGTTGCCTCGCCTGATGAGCGGGGAGGTGGAAGTATGAGCACCGCGCCGCGGATTCTGATTATCGCCGGGCCCAACGGAGCGGGCAAAAGCACGTTTGCACGCGAGTATTTGCCACAGGAGGGTCACTGTCCCGCGTTCGTCAACGCCGATCTGATCGCGGCCGGCCTTTCGCCCTTCGATCCAGCTCAAGCCGCGCAGCGAGCCGGCCGGCTGATGCTCGAAGAAATCCACCGCTACGTCTCCGCCAAAACCAGCTTCGCCTTCGAGACGACTCTTAGTGGCCTGACGTATGCTCGCCGTATTCCCCAGTGGCGAAGTGCCGGGTTCGGCGTCGATCTGGTATTCCTTTACTTGCCGAATCCGGAGCTGGCCATCGCCCGCGTTGCGGCACGGGTGCGGCAAGGCGGGCACGATATTGCCGAACCGATTATTCGGCGACGATTCGCGAAGGGATGGTATAATTTCAATCGTCGGTATAAGCAGCTTGTTGACAGTTGGGCGCTTTACGACAACGCAGGAAAATCACCAGAATTGATCGACCGAGAAGGAATAGTATGACACAGCCAACGGAATCCAAAGGCCCACCCCGCTTGGCAGGCATCGAATCCGCTCTTCGCCGCGCGGCCATCAAGGCCCTTGAGCTAGGGCAACACACCAACACGCCGGTCTGGGTCGTGGAGCAAGGTCGGTTGATTGACTTGAACCAACCCTCGCCAAAAACTTCCTAACCGTTCGATCATCGAAATCCTGCTGGAATGGCCTACACCGACATCAACTCCGAAGACCGACTTGTTCAGAAGACGTTTGCCGAATACCTAGAAAACGAACTGGATTGGGAAAACGTCTTTGCCTTGAACGATGAGACGTTCGGGCCTGATGGCACGCTGGGCCGCAACGACACCCGCGAGGTGGTGCTGACGCGCGACTTGCGCCGAGCAATCCAGCGTCTCAACCCGGCGTTGCCACCGGCGGCCGTGGAAGAAGCAATTGGCAAACTGACTCAGCACGATTTCTCGCGTTCGCTGCTTTCGCAAAATCAGACGTTTCACAAATTCATCCGCGATGGCGTGCCGGTCAGCTTCCGCGACGCCAATGGCCAACTGCGGCACGCTCAAGCCCGAGTGATCGACTTCGCCAACGGTCGCGGCGTGGACGGACTGCCGAACAACCGTTTTCTGGCGGTGCGGGAACTCAAGATCACGGGCCTGCGGGCACCAAGCTATAACCGACGGGCCGACCTAGTCTGCTTCGTCAACGGCCTGCCGCTGGTGTTCATTGAGCTCAAGGCGGTTTACAAGAACATTCGCGCCGGATTCGACGGCAACCTGCGGGACTACCTGGATGAGAACGTGATCGCCCACGCGTTTCACCACAATGCCTTCTTGATCGTCAGCAACGGTCACCGCGCCCGCTATGGCTCGATCACCAGCAGTTGGGAGCATTTTTACGAATGGAAGCGACTGGGAGAAAATGATAAGGGGAACTTGGAGGCCAAAGTGTTGCTGGCCGGTATGCTGGCCCACGATTCTCTGCTCGATCTTGTGGAGAACTTCATTCTGTTCGACGCCAGCAAGCCGGGCAGCGTGCGCAAGGTGGTTGCCCGCAACCATCAGGTACTGGGCGTCAATGCGGCCGTGGAATCGGTACGGCGTCAGGAGGAACTGAAGAAGCAGTATCCGCTCGACAAGCGACTCGTATGGCGACAGGCCGAAGTGGAATCGTATTCCAGGGTTGCGGAAGCTCCAAACGAAACCTATCCCACGTCGCTTGCTGACGCATCGGAAGCGAAAGAGCAGGAAAAGTCCTTGCAAATACTGGAGGTCGTCGAACAAGCGCATCCAGACCTCGGAAAACTCGGTGTCTTCTGGCATACGCAGGGCAGCGGCAAGTCGTACTCGATGGCGTTCTTCGCCGAGAAGGTGCGACGGCAGGTATCGGCCAAGTTTACGTTCCTGCTGATGACCGACCGCAACGACCTGGACAGCCAGATCTACCGCACATTCGTTGGCTGCGGCGTGGCCGACGAGCAGACACCTCGGGCCGCGAGCGGCGACGATCTGCGGCGCGCCCTCAAAGAAAATCATCGCTTCATTTTCAGCTTGATTCACAAGTTCAACCAGGACGTAAACCCGCGCGAGCCGTACAGCACGCGAGACGACATCATCGTGGTCTCCGATGAAGCCCACCGCACCCAGGCCGGCAAACTGGCCCGCAACATGCGGCTGGCGTTGCCGAACGCCGCCTTCATCGGCTTCACCGGCACGCCGCTGTTCAAGCACGACAACCTGACCAAGCGGATCTTCGGCAGGTATGTGTCGCGATACGATTTCAAACGGTCCGAAGAAGACGGTGCGACGGTGAAGCTCGTATACGAAAACCGTGGCGAAAAGCTCGGCATCGCCCGGCTCGATTTGAACGACCGCATCGCCGACGCAATAGACAGGGCGACGCTCGATCCTGACCAGGGGGCGCAGCTCGAGAAGTTGTTGGGCAAAGATTACGAGGTCATCACAGCGGATGACCGGCTCGATAAGATCGCGACCGACTTTGTCGAGCACTGCTCGACTCGTTGGGAATCGGGCAAGTCGATGTTGGTGTGCATCGACAAGATTACCTGCGCCCGCATGTATCAAAGGATCATCCCTCGTTGGCAAGCCAAGCTTGCGTCGGTGCACGCGTTGATTCCAAGGCTGGAAGCTGAATTGGCGGTGGTGACCGACGAGGATATTCGCATCGCCACAGAGAAAGAACTCGCCTGGCTGCGCGGGCAAGCGGCTTGGATGGCCGAAACGATCGTCGAGATCATCATCAGCGAGGCACAGAACGAAGTCGCCGACTTCAAAAAGTGGGGTTTCGACATCATTCCGCACCGCACCTTGATGAAGCAAGGATTTGAGGTAGGTGACCGGCGGATGGATGTCGAGTCGGCCTTCAAGAACCCCGAACATCCGTTTCGCGTGGCCATCGTGTGCGCCATGTGGCTGACCGGATTCGATGTGGAGTGTCTTTCGACGCTCTACATTGACAAGCCGATGAAGGCGCACACGCTGATGCAAGCGATTGCACGGGCCAACCGCGTTTATCCCGGCAAGGATTTTGGGTTGATCGTGGACTACAACGGCATGCTCAAGAGCCTACGGGAAGCTCTGGCCCAATACGCCCTGGGCGACGCGGGAGACGGCGAGCAGGAGATCGTCGCGCCGATTGAGGAACGCGTTCAGGCGCTGATCGACGCATTGGTCGAAACAGAAAAGCATCTCCGCGACTTGGAGTTCGAACCGAATCAAATGATCGGCGCTCGCGGCTTCGCGAAAATTCAGGCGATTGCGGATGGTGTTGAGGTGGTTTACACCTCGGACGAAAGCAAGCGGCGCTTTGAAATCCTGGCACGAGTGGTCTTCACACGCTTCAAGGCGCTCATTATGGAGCCTGCCGCATTGGCCTACGCCGAGCGTCATGACAACATCGAAGCCATCTATAAAAAATTGGAGGAGCGCCGCGATACGGCTGATGTTACCGATCTGATCAAAGAGTTGCATCGCATCGTGGGCGAAGCCATCCGCGCCGCCGCGCCTGGCGAAGATCAGACCGAATTAAAGTTTTATGACTTAAGCCATATCGACCTGGAAAAGCTCCGCGACGAGTTTGCCAAGAAGTGCCGACGTAAGGCGACCGCGCTTCAGGATATTCGACAGATCGTCGAGGACAAGCTGGCCAAGATGCTGGCCCGAAATCCGCAGCGGATGGACTACTACAAAAAGTACTCGGAGATAATCGCCGATTACAACCGCGAGAAAGATCGGGTCACTATCGAAGAGACATTTGCTAAGCTGGTCGACCTGAACAACAAGCTCGACACCGAACAGCGCCGCGCGGCTGAAGAAGGCTTAAGCGAGGAGGAGTTGGCGCTCGTCGATTTGCTGTCCAAGGAGAAGCTCAGCAAGGCCGACCGCGAGCGAGTCAAGCAAGCCAGTCGCAGCTTGTTAGCATCGATTCAGCAACTTATCGCACCGCTGGAACGCTGGACCGACAAGGAGCAGACGCAGGCCGAAGTCGAGACGTTCATTCTCGATCATGTGTTCCTGAATTTGCCGTCACCACCGTTCACGGAAGGTGAAAAGCAGCAAGTAGCACGGCGAGTTTATGAACACATTTGGCAGCAATGCGTTGCTCCGCAACCAATCGCCGCTTGAACCAGATCTCAAGCCTAGGCATTCAAGGATGCTCGGCGCGTCAAGAAACGACTCCCACAAAGTAACTTCCGGTATTCTACTTACACGGCCGGCAGGCATTGATTCCTGTCCATTCAAGTTGTGGTGGACGGCAAAGGTCACAGCATTGCGATGGGCGTCGTGCATTCGGACGCTACGAGAAATCAATAATCCCAACTTCGCTCGTTCCAGTGTACATCGAGCAACTGCAAGGTCGCCCGTCCTGTTCAATTGATAGCGGCAATTCTTTTGAGTTCTAATTCATCGCCTGCCACCAACAATGTTTCTGAATCCTTCAAATAGTAGTCTGGCCCGGGGGTTGGTATGAATTTGTCGGTCAAAATGTCGTGTATGGCAACTATGTTGATTCCGAACTGTTTGCGGACATCCAATTCGGCAATCGTCTTGCCGTCCCAACTGGCCGGAACGCCGATTTCTTGGATACTGAAATTAGTACCCAGCTTGAAGTAATTGAGAACTGCGTTGCCGCAAATCTTCGTGGCTAAGGCTAGTGCGGTGTCGCGTTCTGGGAAGACCGTTTCTGTGACTCCCAATCGCTCCATGACCCGCGCGTGATCCGATGAAATCACCTTCACATAGATTTCCCTAATCTTCAGGTCTTGCAGAGCCATGGACGATAGGATGCTGGCTGTGATATCGTCACCCGTAGATACGACGCCCGCATCTGCGTTTTCAGCTCCCAATTTTCGTAGGACATCGACATCGGTTGCGTCGGCCACGGCAGCCCGGGTGATTAAGGCACCAATCCGATCGACCACCTGTCCATCCAGATCGATGGCAATGACTTCGTGACCCATCGTGGCCAAACGTTGGCACAACGCAAAACCGAAGTTTCCAAGTCCGACAACTACGAATCGTTTCATAACTTTTCAAGAACTTTCTTGGCTCATTAGCCAATGATCACATCTTCGTTCGCCAAACGGTAATCCACTCGCTTGGCGAAGCGGGATTCAAAAGCTGCAGAAATTGCCAGCGGGCCAACGCGGCCGATGAACATCATCATAACCAGCGTCAGCTTCGCACCCACGGCGAGCTGGTTGGTAATTCCCATGGATAATCCCACGGTGTTGAATCCGCTGACCACTTCAAAAACGCGTTGGAAAATCAGGTGATCATTGCCCAGGGGATCATCAAACATTTGCGTAAAAAACACGCCACCGATCGTCAACGACGCGATAATCACAAACAATCCCATGGCCTGTTGGATCGTCGAGTCGGGAATCGAACGGTCAAAAAATATCGTCACGCGTCTGCCGCGCACGCGAGAAAACGCCAGAAGCAGCAGCAACATAAACGTAGTTGTTTTCAGTCCGCCAGCCGTGGACCCGGGAGACCCGCCAATGGCCATCAGGAGAATTGTCAACAAGTTTGTTGAATCCGTGGCTTTTCCGTAATCAATCGAATTGAAACCGGCCGTTCGTGGCGTAACGCTCATGAAGAATGCATTGGCCATCTTATCGACAATCGAGAAGCCCTGCAGGGTATGATTCCACTCGAACAGCACAAACCAAAAGCTAGGCAGAAATACCAAGAGTAAGGTGGTAGTCAACACAACCTTGGTGTGCGTCGATATTCGCCTTGAATTCGGGCGGTTGCGATTCTGAAAGTATAGCGTGAGTTCTTCCATCACGATGAATCCGATGCCACCCGCAATAATTAAACAGCCAATCACGATCAAAGTCGCACTGGAGTCCGCATGAGTCATCAAATTATCGGTGTTGGTCGAAAAGCCCGCATTACAAAAGGCGCTGACGGAATGGAAAATAGCCGGCCATGCGGATTCTCGCCAGCCATACGTCGGAGCCCACAACAGGTACAGGGCAAGTGCTCCGGCCATTTCACAAATCAACGTAAACTTCAGAATGTCAACGATGACCTTTCGTGCCGGAACGTGCGGTATCAATTCTCGATTGGCGGCAACAGCCATTTCGGCCCGCAGCGATGGTCGACCGCCCAGCGCCGTGATGATCAGGCTGGCAAAGGTTAACATCCCCAAACCGCCAAGTTGGATCAAGAAAAGGATGTAAAGCTGCCCCGCAAAAGTAAAGTAGGTAGCTGTATCTTCGAC
>WPCK01385427.1_pt1 | contig 17329 bp, 14 predicted proteins | sample 5399851 | NCBI WGS metagenome assembly WPCK01 (sample SAMN12869471, study PRJNA574797) | sludge metagenome | isolation source: wastewater treatment of pH11 | place: China:Beijing | collected 2019-05-20 | reverse complement strand
GGTCGCTTGGTTAAACAACCAACACGTGTCGCACTTCGCTCGAGTACGAACAGCCAAACGAGTATAACTTCAAAAGCGACCGCGCAACACACCATCCGCATGGGCCCGTCCGCGACCCGTTTCCCCAATGCATGGTGTGTTGCGGTCGGATTATGGGGGTGGCTACTAAGGTTGCGGTTCGAACGTCTGCGTAACGCGATCTGTGTTGATTGCGACGACCGCTCCACACACCATCCGCATGGGCCCGTCCTTGTCCCGTTGCCCCAATGCATGGTGTGTTGCGCGGTCGGATTGTGGGGGTGGCTACTAAGGTTGCGGTTCGAACGTCTGTGTAAAGCGATCTTTGTGGATTGCGACGACCGCTCCACACACCCTACGAATTGCTAAGGCGAACCTCAATAATTTTCGGACGAATGCCCGCTGATCAAACTCGCCGTCCCCGACGATAAACGGCTACGCACGGATTGTGCCCAATCCCGTAAATAATTTCTGCCGGAGAATTTACATCCCAAATTGCGAAATCCGCGAATAGCCCAGCTTTCAAACTTCCAACTTCGTCCGACATTCCCAGGGCCTTGGCTGCGTGAACGGTAATCGCGGCCAGTGCTTCGCTGGGCGTCAAACCGAAGCAGTTGCAGGCCATGTTTGCTGCCAACAAGAGCGAGGTGAGAGGTGAGCTGCCCGGGTTGCAATCCGTGGCAACCGCGATTGGTACCCCATGTTTGCGAAGAGCTTCAACAGGCGGTCGCTGCTTTTCTCGCAAACAATAGAACGCACCCGGCAGAAGCGTCGCAACGATGTTGGAACTCGAAATGGACTCACAGTCGCCTTCTGAAAGATACTCCAGGTGATCCGCCGACAGCGCACCCATTCGAGCGGCGATCGGCACGATCCCGGTATGCGATAGTTGATCGGCGTGGACTTTGATCTTCAGCCCGCAATCGAGGGCTGCCTCGAACACTCTCTCAGTCTGCTCAACGCTAAATGCAATCTTCTCACAAAACGCGTCGACGGCTGAACAACGGCCTTTAGCGGCCGGAATCATCTCGCGGCATACGTAGTCGATATAGCGGTCCGAGTCACCTTTGAATTCGGGCGGCGTCGCATGGGCTGCTAATAAAGTGGATACGACGGTGACGTCAAACTGTTCGCCCAATCGGCCGGCTGCCTCAAGCATTTTCAATTCAGTGGCCATGTCCAGACCGTAACCCGATTTGATTTCGATCGTCGTTACGCCTTCCGATTGCAATCGTGCCAATCGTTTTGCAGCCGACCAAACTAATTCGTCCACGGACACTTTGCGCGTGGCTGCAACTGTCGAGAGGATCCCGCCGCCCTGGCGTGCAATGTCTTCGTAGCTAACTCCCGTGAGTCGTTGCTCCCATTCGCTGGCTCGATTACCGCCATACACGAGATGTGTGTGGCAGTCGATTAGACCCGGTGTCAAAAGCTTGCCGTCACCTTCAACTATCTCGGTCTCTCGCGAGAATGTCGGCAGCCGATCATCGCTCGCGATCCATGCGATCCTGCCATCGCGGACGCCAATTGAATGACCAATTAGCCCGCGTTCATGGGGCCGGTACGTTAACAAAGCGTCAGAAGATGCGTCCCCGCCGACGCCATCCATCGTCATCAATCGGAATCCTCGAAAGACAATTTCGGGATGTGTGAATCTCATTTCATCTCATCCGTCGGAAGTTGAATCAAATCTCTTTTGGGGGTTTGTACCAAATGCTTGCCGAAAGCTTACCGCATCTCTTCAGCGGAATTCAGTCAAGTGTTTTCCAAGAGTTTTCATTGCAACGCTAGATCAGCCACCTATTTCAGAAACGTAAACTACTTGAAAAACTATGGGCCATTATCGCATGGTCGAAATTCCGCAGCTCCCTTTGGCGAAGATCGATTCTACCAGCATCCATTCAAAAGAAGGCGCAGAGGCCGTTCGAGATTGTGATTTTTTCCATCCACCAAAACATTGCCGGTTGATTAGCCGGGGGGCGTGGAGCGAAACGAATGATCCCGGAACGGATCACGGCCATTTTGCCGGGGGCCCGAGCGAAGCGATACCCCAGGAAACAAACGGGGGCAAATAGGTCACCATCCTGATAGGATCGCAGCACCGCCCAAAACCGCCGCGTGCATCTTGACGCGACTCGCGCAGGCATCCCTACCGGAATGCGAAAAACAATTTTTGTATTACCGAATCCGGTGGTGCGCGCCGCGACCACCGGCTAATATCTGTGAACCCTTCAGGTTCGTGAGCGACCGTTTGCTGCGAACGCACCAGGTTCATGTGTTTCGCGAACCGTGTGCATTCCTCCGCACGATTGTCTCGTCAAAAGAAAAAGGACAATGTCGCCATACTGGTTAGGCCAGCGATGATACGTCGCTTCACACATTTTTAGGCTTTGGATTACAGTCGCCAAATCTTTACCCAAATTCAGCATCACATCGGCATCGCGAAGCTTCGCTACAATCTACTCCGGGCAATGTCGTTTTCGCTTCTCGTTCATTTGAACGTCCTTTCGCCTAGTCTTGAGGCTCTAGACTCTCATACCACATGGACCAACTTTTGGTGAGCAGGCCAACTCTGGGGAGCGGACAATACATCCGCGCGGGTGTGTTGTGAATCAACGGCTGATGGTTTATTTTGGATGGGTTGAATTTACCTGACATGGTGAACGCAAGAAAGAATGAGATGCCTCGAAACAAAAATACCATCGTCTGACGAATCTGAAAAGTTACGGCTTCGTCCGAATGGAATGTTTGAAAGAAACTGCAATTGCGACCGAGGCATTTTCTTTCGCCCAACGGATATGTAGGCAGGTGTTCCTGGAGTGCCGCCCAAGTATTGCCCAAGCCGATGCAGCACACCGCAAGATCGTTACCGATGGTGCTTTCAGTCAATTGAGCACCCTGAGTTTCCACATGTTTCGATAAGGGACGTTCTCGTGTCGAATTGTTTGGTCATCCCTTCGGGGAATTACTTTATTGGAGATTTCGAGATGAACTCTGAGAAAATTGGTTTGAATTGGTTTGGCAGGTTGCAAAAAGTGTTGGAGCTACCTAAACATCTTGTGGTTGTCGCCTGTTTGGGACTAGTCGTCGACCACGTATATGCAGAAACTATCCATTGGGTCGATTTTTTAAGCTATCCCGCAGGGCAACTTCAGGCAAATGGTCTTACTTCAGCAGACGGCCTTGAAGTTGATGTGTCGTTTTCGAATACGCAGAACATGCGTTCGGGCGCGCCAAGCGGAGCTTCTGCTATCATCGACGATCCACAGTGGCCGTTTAAGAATGATGTTATTTCTGCACTTTTCATAATTAGCTCGGGAAGTAGTACATTGACGACGACATTAGGATTTGACTGCGTGAGTCTAGGCGGGTTACCGGCGGGAGGAAGTATTGGCGTAGTTGATCTGGAGCTAATTGGAACGAGCGCGACGTTCTTGGGTTTTCGCAATGGATCGATGGTTCCGGTTAACTGGGATGTTTCCTATTTCCAAACAGCAGATGTTGATATGCCTCAACCCGCTTGGAATCCCGAGTTGAATAGATTGACGGGAACAATCCCACAGGGTCAAAACCATCCTAGTGAAAACAATTTTGTATTTCTAACAACCGACGTACAACTTGATGCGGTACAAATTGAAATCGTCGGAGCTCCTGGTGATGGTATTGAATTTGCAGTAGCGAAAACTAGTGTTGATGCGCCAAGTTCAACGACCATTGAAAACAGCTTCGTCTTCCACAATTCTTGGAGCGCCTCATCCTTGAGCGAATCTGTCGATGCAAGCAAAATCGTCACCAAAGAAGAATCCAAACCTCAAACGCTTTCCTACGACAACTTGATCAACACGGCTCAGGGCATCAACGGGCTGGGGTTCGATTTCATTGGTTGGTCAACTCCACCATTCCAAGAGGCCGATCTTCGATTCCAGTGGAGTCCTCAAGGTACGTTCGATCCAGACGACAACCCACCTGCCAATTGGGAAACAGCCCCTGCGCCCACTGAATTTGAATACGTTTTGGATACTGTGCCATTACGTGTTTTCTTCAAGTGGCCAGATAACTCGATTGTCAATCGCTGGCTCAGAGTCACGATTCGTGCAACGGAGAATACCGGCCTCGCGCAGGATGAAGTTTTCTACATCGGCCACCTGCTCGGCGAGACGACAGGTGAAAGCGACGGTGTTTACTCAGTCGCCTTCCAGGACATTTCATTGATTCGCAGCGAAGTCGGGAATACGGTTGACGCTAGCAGTATCGCCGATATCGACAAGAACGGCTCAGTCACCTTCGCCGACATCAGCGCGATGCGAGTAGGCATTGGGGCACAGTTAACCAACATTACCATCCCTGCGTCGGGCGAGTGAGTTGTTTAACCGCGACCCAGAGTAGTTCGCCTCGTTAGACGCTGACTTGACGAGTGAGGTTGACGGGCGAACTACGGCGGCGAGCGGGTGACGTTGAGATACGGTTGGAAGCTCCAAGTAGGTTCTGCAGATTGGACCTACTGACGAACTGCGGTTGTTAATCTACATCCCGTACCAAGACTTAGTGATTCTACGTGATTTCTGACCACTACAGCAAACAGGGTTGAACCGCACGCAAAGCCGCAAAGAAAAATCGGAAAGCAAAGTCCACGCAGGACAGCCCTATTCAGGGTATAATGTGTGTTGGAGGAAAAAATATGAAAGCTGTGACGTTGAGTGCCAAGGTTAGTTCCGATGGTGTGCTGCGAGTGCAAGTACCGGTAGGGATCGAAGAAGCGGACAAAGAAGTCCAAGTAACGGTCGAACTATTACCTAGACATCCCGCTAACGCTCCAAAACGTCCGCTCACAGCAGTGGACCTACTGCAATCAGACTTGGTGGGGATGTGGGCGGATCGCGACGACTTTGGCGACGACCATGCCTTTGCGCGTAATTTACGTGAACAAGCTCAAACTCGGAATCGTTAACGATGATTTTATTGGACACGGATGTAGCGATAGACATACTGCGTGGCCGCCCTCCAGCCATCGCATGGCTACAAAGTATAGGCTCAACCAGTGTTGGATTACCTGGCCTCGTCATAATGGAACTAATTCAAGGCTGCAGGAATAGAGGCGAACAACAGAAAGTCGAATCGTTTTGTAAGTCGCACTCCCTGTATTGGCAAAGTGAGAACGACTGCCAACGAGCACTGCACGATTTTGCGACTTTTCGTTTGTCACATGGAATCGGTTTGTTGGATACGATGATCGCACATGTTGCTGTAGGACTGAATGAACCTCTAGCGACGTTCAATATCAAACACTACAGCGTCGTCCATGGACTGATAACCATTCAGCCATACTAACTCAGCAGATTGTTCGGTCTGTCGAGCACAGTTGGTCGTGCTATGTCGCTAGGATTCCACGTCCCGCCGGTCCGAAAGATGCATAGTGTGTTACGCGGTAGGACTGTTGGAATGGCGGTCGTTGTTTTGATTCAAACGCTAGCCGGTAACGATTCTGAGTTGGTATTTCTGACCACTCCACACACCCTACTTTGAATGCCTCATAACTACGGATGATTTCAACGAACTGCTGGCTCGATTCAAACGATGGCCGCTGAATCACGAGGGCCTTTCCGTCGAAGATTTTGCTTGCAAAAGGCAAAAGGTGCCATCGGCTGTCTTAGATCAAGGGTTTAGAGGGAGTGAAGGCTCTCGCCATTTTTGTTTTGATCTGGCAATGACGTTGAGAGCGACAAGGAGCATGCGCATGGCGGCAACCAAGGCTACCTTCCTGGGTTTTCCTTTGACTAATAAACGCTGATAGAACTGCTTGAGTGGTTCGTTGTATTTGGTGGCCACTAGCGCGGCCATGTACGTTCGCCTATAAAACTAGCCTCATCCCATTTTCGTTCCGTGTTCAAATACCAAAACCGGGTTCGTCGCGGGCAGATTCAGTCAGTCAATTTCGTGATGGGTGTGAGTAGCAGCTTTCGGAATTCGACTTCGGCACCTTCTGCCTGCAACGCGATTTGGCCTTTGGAAGCAGTACAGCCCGTGCCGTGATTGACCAAGTCGCCATTGACCCAGACCTTGACGTTGTCCTCCACACACTCGATCTGCATGCGGTTCCATTCTCCGAGCGGTTTTTCGGAATCGTCGGTCAGGTTCAGTATGCGTCGCAGTTTTCCTTCGGTAATTCCCCAGTCCTTTTCTGCACCCCGCCGCTGGACCATGTTCGGTACCGTGATGTCCTCGACGATGCACCAGAAATCGCCGGCATGCGTGTGGTTCATTTGAACTTCAATCGATTGGGGAAACATTTTGTAGAGTGCCCGGGGTTTCGACGCATGAACCAAAACTCCGCAGTTCCCTGGTTCTCCGGCAAAACGGTATTCGACCTCCAGCCGGTAGTTTTCGAAAACGGCGTCGGTGATTAGGTGTCCTTCCGGTTTGCCCATGCTGACTAGGTTGCCATCGCGAACGACAAACGTTGTATTCAAACCACTCGCGTCGTCGAGGCTTGGGATATCGTAGTGCCATCCCGTGAGATCCTTGCCATTGAACAGGCTAACCGACTGGCCAGCGGGCTTTTCGTTTGACAATGCCTTGGCAATTGCCAGGGCTGCCTGGTTGGCCACGAACTTGTTGCCTTCGGCATTCAAGTGGACTCCATCCGTCGTCAGGATTCCGCTTTCCTGGTTCTTCGGATTGTTCTTTTTCAGATATTCGACAAACGCTTTCCGCAAATCGCACAGAGTAACATTCGTTTCCTGGGCGACTGCACGGGTGATCTCCGAGTAATCTTCGAGCATCTTGTCCAGCGGATTGGAACCATCCGTTTTTTCGCCGATCGTGCTAGGCGTGCAAAGAACGACTTTGGCATTCGCTGCCGACAACTGTTTGACAATGTCTCGCAAGCCTGCTTCGAAAACATCCCGCGGGGTTCCACGCCCCTGGCTACTGTGCCAAACGTCGTTGATGCCGATGTAGACAAAAACGACCGTTGGCTTCTTGGCAAGTACATCCCGTTCGATCCGCGCCAAAAGGTCGGGAACCCTGTTGCCGCTGATTCCCGCAAAAATGGTTTGGACGTTCAAGTCGGCATGATTGCGGCTGATCGCATCGGCAATCAACCGGCAATAACCTCCCTGGTCGGCACCCGACTGAGTGATTGAATCGCCAAAGAAGGCGATGATTTCACCACTCTTCAGCGGCGACTCCTTGCTCGACAATACGTCGATTCCTGCGGATTGTCCCATCGATGGATTCTCCAGAAAAACGGACGTTGCGATTAGGGTAAATGCAAAAACGACAATACGGAACACTTCAACACTCCTGTTTCGGGGCCTGTCTAGCTGGATCGGATTCTCCCCAGACCATCATCGCAGATTATGAGGGATCGTGAAATCTCTCATATCAGTTTATTTTGGTTCTGAGAACGATCAAAGGTTCCAGGAATCGTTGATTTCAATTTTCAGGGACAATACAAAGGTTCCAAAGCAAAACTATGGCTCATCCGAAAAAATCTGATACACAACATCTAAAGTATAGACCTCGTAAGAGGTCGGGGCGATTGGCCATTGAACGAAGCTTTTGCCGAGTCAATTTCTTCAGTTGTTCTCTGTCTTTGGCTTGATGACTCTTCAATTCGTGATGTTTTAAGTGATTCCACACTTTTTCGTCTGGATTCCAATCCGGCGAATAAGGTGGATGATAAAACACGAACGATCAAAGGTTCCAGGAATCGTTGATTTCAATTTTCATATTGGGTGCGACGCGATGGGTCGTCGAATCGCGATGTCGGACTTCCCGGTGGGTGGTTCTTTCACGAAGAGCTACTGGGTTGGCTGGACAGATCGCTCAGTGCTTCGCCTCAACAATCAACAAAAGATAGTTCAAGGTTTTTTCAATGATCCGCATTGGGCAGAACTGTTTTTAGTAGATGTCGCACCGTCGAACGGATCGCCAATCGCCTATTGGAGCTTTGGAACCGGCGGCGGTACGGCAGTGTCGTGGGCCGAGATCGGTCAGGGTCCGACGCAGGTAACACACACAAAGTTCGATTCCTATGGCAACGTAGTCGGCACGCCCATGAACAACTTGGACATTAGCCAATTGCCGAAGGTCTAAGGTCTGGAACGGCTTGCGGCAGGACACGCCGATCGACTTTTACAATCAAGGCAATCAGTGGTTCGCATCCGATTTGGGATTGTACGTGAACCAAGCCCATCCACAAGACTTGTCGAATCCCTACCGATCTTACAACCGAGTGCGAAACCCGGGTAAATCCTGTCAGATCAAACTTAGCTATTACAGATAGCGCAGAGTTGTGATTGGCGGTCGATTTGGATTTGTTAAGTATCTGTATACGCCGGACACTTCACGGAGATGATGTCAATTCGAGAATCGTCCCAACGTCGCAAATGTATTGAACGGTTGGCCGCAGGACGGTCTTTATCCAATGGCCAGCAACAATCGGCTTGGGGTTTCCAGCAGGTCGATGACTTCGTTGAGGAACCGGGCGGCCGTTCCGCCGTCGATCAGGCGGTGGTCGTAGGATAGGCTCAAGGGCATCATTTCGCGGACCTTGATCGAATCGTCTTTCATGACTACGGGCAGCTTGCGAGTTCGGCCCACCAGCAAGATGGCGACTTCGGGTACGTTGATAATTGGAGTGCTGTAGGTCCCGCCGATCGCACCTAAATTGCTGATCGTAAACGTACCTCCTCGGATGTCTGCAATCGTAAAATCGCCGTTGCGAACTCGCGTGGATGTATCCGCCAGCAATTTGGAGATTTCTGCGATGCTCAAATGGTGTGTGTTGCGAATGTTTGGAACGACCAGTCCACGCGGCGTGTCGACGGCAATGCCAACGTTGACATAGTCGTGATAAATCACCGCATCATTTTCCAGGTCGAGCCGCGCGTTGAGCAACGGATGATTGCGAAGGGCTGTAGCTGCTGCCTTGATGAGAAACGGCATCGACGTGAGCTTAATGCCGCGCGCCGCATAGTCGTCCTTGTTGGATACGCGAATGGCTTCGAGTTCCGTGACGTCGGCGTCATCGAAGTTCGTGACGTGGGGCGCGGTGGTCCACGACTTGTGCATTTGCGTGGCGATTGTCTTGCGAATCTTGCTAAGCCGATCGTTGCGGACTGGGCCGTATTCGTCGTTGCCCGGAGTTCCTGGCAGCGGATGCGCTTCATCGCGACCGCTCAGAGTGGAGTGGGGGTCGCCACTGGACATAGTGGATCGCCAGCTCGCCGCACGGGTCGAAGTTTCGCGAACTGCACGCAGCACGTCTTCGCGCGTGATGCGACCGGCTTCACCGGTTCCTTCAACACTCGACAAATCAACTCCCACCTCGCGTGCAAATCGACGTATTGATGGCGAAGCGGCCACAACCGTTTCACCGCTGGAATCGATTGGATGATCAGATTCCGCCGAAGGCTCGTGAGCAGTTGATTCGACATGCCGAGCCGGGCTTGGAGATGTTGGAGGACTAGGGTTTTTGGGCGGCGGTACCGGATTGGCCATCGAAGGCGAGGGTTTTGCAGGAGCGCTTGCTGCACCCGAAGTCGCCGAGGCTTTCGTTACCGCTGTTGGCTTAGATGCCGGAGGCGGGACTGACTTCGAGCTCGTTGGTTCCAACTGAAGGATCACCGCTCCGGGCTTTACCGACTGGCCAGGTTTAACAAGGATCTTGGTAACGCGGCCTGCCTGCGGGCTTGGGACGGTAACCGTCGCCTTGTCGGTTTCTAGTTCAATCAGTCCTTGCTCCTTGTTGATCGAATCGCCTTCGGAAACATAGATCTCCAGGATATCGCCGGAGTCGATTCCTTCGCCTAGATCGGGTAGTTTTACTTCAATGGACATTGGGAATTTCAAAAGGACAAAAGTGTTAGGGCGGATCGAAATCTAGGGTGGGACATTGATTGAGAGACGAAAACTCCAATGAATCTTACGCGAACATCGGGTTAACCTTCTCCGGATCGAAGTCGAGTTCTTTGATGGCTTTGGCCACATCGTCAGGTTTCAACTTGCCTTGTTTGCTCAAGCGATACAGAGCGGCGATGACGATTGACTGAGCGTCGACCTCGAAATGGCGGCGCAAGGCTTCTCGCGTTTCGCTTCGGCCCATACCATCGGTACCAAGGACAAAATAATCACCTGGAATGTATGGCGTCAGTTGCTCCGGCAGAGCGCGGACATGATCGCTGGCTGCGATAAACGGTCCTTCGGCTCCCGTCAGCGTTTGTTTGATGTGACTCTGCTTAGGTGGAAGAGTCGGATTGAGCATGTTCCAGCGCTCGACCGACTGGGCGTCGCGGCGAAGTTGCGAGTAACTGGTTACGCTCCAAACATCGCTGGCGATCTTGAACTGTTCCGCGAGAATCTGTGCAGCGGACAGTGAACTGCGAAGGATTGGTCCCGAACCGAACAATTGCACACGCGCCTTCGCGCCCTTGACCTCTTGGCTAAAAATCTTGTAGATGCCGTCGATAATGCCTTGCTGTGCACCTTCAGGCATCGTTGGCATTTCATAATTCTCGTTGCCAACCGAAATGTAGTAGATGGCCGTTTCGCCATCTTCATAGAGGCGCTTCAGACCATCCATGACGATGACGGCGATTTCATACGAATAGGCTGGATCGTAGGCGCGAATGAATGGGAAGGCGATTGCGTTCAAGTGGCTGTGGCCATCCTGGTGCTGGAGGCCTTCGCCGTTGAGCGTCGTTCGCCCGGACGTGCCGCCTACGAGAAAGCCTTTGGCTCGCATGTCGCTGGCGGCCCAGATCAAATCGCCCACTCGCTGGAAGCCGAAAATCGAGTAGTAGATATAGAATGGAATCATATTGACGCCATGCGTGGCATATGACGTGCCGGCTGCGTTGAAACTCGACATCGAACCGGCTTCGGTAATGCCTTCTTCGAGGATCTGCCCATCTCGAGCCTCTTTGTAATAGAGCAGTTGTTCCGAGTCGACCGGTTCGTACAACTGGCCTGAATGTGCGTAAATGCCAACTTCGCGAAACATGCCTTCCATGCCGAACGTTCGCGATTCATCGGGCACGATCGGAACGATTTGTTTGCCGATCTTTTTGTCCTTGCACAAACGTGCCAGTAAGCGCACGATGCCCATCGTCGTACTTTGCGGCTTGCCTTCGCTGCCCTTCAAAAATGCCGAGTAATCGGTAAGCGTCGGGACGAGAGTTTTCGGATGAGCTAGCGGGCGGCTTGGAACATAGCCATCCAGGCCCTTGCGTCGATCCTGAAGGTATTTGAGCTCCAAGCTCGATTCGGGTGGCCTATAGAAAGGCGCGCTGGCGACTTCGCTATCGGAAATTGGGATGCCGAAGCGACTGCGAAATTCGAGCAGTTCTTGTTCGTTGAGCTTCTTCTGATTGTGAGCGACGTTCTTGCCTTCGCCGGCTTCACCCAACCCATAGCCTTTGATGGTCTTTGCGAGAATCACCGTCGGTTGTCCCTTGTGCTCGACGGCCGCTTTATAGGCAGCATATACCTTCTCGGGGTCGTGACCGCCGCGATTGAGCCGTTGGAGTTTCTCATCCGAATAATTGGCAACCAACTCGGCAACGTCCGGATACTTGCCGAAGAAGTGCTCGCGAATATACGAGCCAGGCATATTCGTGTACTTTTGAAATTGTCCGTCGACGACCTCACCGGCTCGGCGAACGAGGTTGCCAGTGGTGTCGTTTTCGAAGAGTGGATCGAAGTCGCCACCCCAAATCACTTTGATGACATTCCAGCCTGAACCGCGAAAGACGGCTTCAAGCTCTTGAATTATCTTACCGTTGCCACGAACTGGTCCATCAAGCCGTTGCAAGTTGCAATTGATGACGAAAATGAGATTGTCGAGCTTTTCACGAGCAGCCAAGTGAAGCGCACCGAGTGCTTCCGGCTCATCGCATTCACCATCGCCCAGAAATGCCCAAACACGCTGCCGGGATGTGTCTTTAATTCCGCGATCTCGCAAGTATTCGTTGAATCGCGCTTGATAAATCGCCATGATCGGGCCTAACCCCATGGATACCGTTGGGAATTCCCAGAAGTCGGGCATGAGCCAAGGGTGAGGGTAGCTGCTCAAGCCGCGCGTGGATTGCAATTCCCTTCGAAAGCATTCCAGGTTTTCGACGGACAATCGACCTTCGAGGTAGGCCCGCGCGTACATGCCGGGTGAAGCATGGCCTTGGAAGTAGACGAGATCGCCGTCGTAGCCACTTTGCCCTCGCCCACGAAAAAAGTGATTGAATCCGACTTCGTAAAGCGTTGCACTCGAAGCGAACGTGCTGATGTGACCGCCAATGCCTTCGAATTTCTTGTTGGCGCGGTGAACCATCGCCATCGCATTCCAACGAATAATGCTCTTGATACGGCGTTCCAACTCGCGGTTGCCGGGATATGCAGGTTGTTTGTGCAAAGGGATTGTGTTGACGTAAGGCGTATTCACCTCAAGCGGTACATCGACACCCTCGCTGCGAGCTTTGGTATCCAGGGCCTTGAGCAGGTACTTGACTCGCTCCGAACCTTTGCTCTTGAGCACATATTCCAGCGACCCCATCCACTCAGCGGTCTCTACCGGATCGATGTCCACGGGCTGTGCAATTTCACCGGGCAGCTCTTCAGACTGTTCGCCGGACTGGTAGTCCTGATTCGCAATCGACATAAAAGGTCACTCCAAAAAACATTCAATTGATTCTTTCGCTATTGTCGCCGATCGGTACATTTTTTCCAATCCCGACTTTCCGCAAGGTTTCACAGGCTCGTAACCAAGGTGTCCAAACGAAAGCGACGGACTGGCTGAATGGAACCGAAGCGGCCAACAAAGCGCCCTTGTGGGCAATCGCTCGCCGCAAGCGAGTACTTTCGAAATGGCTCTTCGGTCGATCCTATTTTCCATGCTGCCGAATTTCTTCGAGCATCGCTGTGGAGGGCCTCGGGATCGTCACAACCCGATCGGACCCGTCCCGATTCCTCAATACACAAATCAACTCGACGTCGCTTTGGCTTGAGCGAGAATCCGAGTTGGAGGCCAGTGTAGCTTGAGGGAGGGTCGCGCTGGCCAATTGGATGGGTTGGTCAGGGCTGGGCTGCTCAGCAAGTCCTCGCTGATCTGCCGGTTGCTGCTGGCCGCCGGTGGAGGCTGACGTAAACAAATGGGCGTGGTCAACTCGTGCCAATTGCTCATAAATCACATCGGTCGACGCATAGATGCCTTCGTTGTCTTCGTTGCTTGCCGCATTGCAAACGCCGATCAGACGGCCTTGGGCGTCGAACATTCCGCCGCCACTTCGACCGACCGCCGGGGCGCCTTCGATTTCGACATTTCCTGGGCCGAGATAGCGATTGACGTGAACAATGCGGGTGTCAAATTTCGTTGGTGCTTGCCCATGGTCGCAGCCAAACGTAAAAACCGATTGCCCGACGCGGATCGAAGCATCACGCGGCAATACGGCGACTGGATCGATCGGTTCGGGCAATTGAATCGAAACCAATCCAATGTCTACCTTCTCGGCTTTGAAATCGATCACTTGACCCAACACGGTCGTTTCGCGAGGAGTGCCCGCGAATAGGTCGACCTTCAATTGAGAACCGGGCATCATGTCTCGAAACATATGGCCGCACGTCAGAATCAGAGCTTCCGAACCGTGCGTAGCGACGATCGTTCCGGTTCCAAAGGCGGTGGTGTTGGCTTCTTCGACTCGAATTCGTACGGTTGCCTTGGCCGCGCGATCGGCGGCTTGATTCGAACCAGGATCTATTTGATGTTCGCCGGGGCTGGCTTGTGCGCTTTTGGCAAAATCCGACATCATCGGTCGCGATGGATTCTGTGATGGGCTAGGTGCGACGCTCATTCCGAGGGTCGTATTGGCCTGCAGCATTGGGAACCCACCGCTAGCAACTGGCGACTGACCTCGCACAACCGGAGTTGGTTGCGGCGATGGACTGGGTGAGCTGATGAATTTGTCTGAGCTTGGTCCAGTACGGGCCGCCAAACGTCCCAATCGCTCGTGCAATTGTTCTTTACTGACGACGCCGACGATGCGATCGACTTCACGGCCATCGCTCAGCAAGATCAAGGTTGGCAGATTTTGAATTTGAAATTGCTTGGCTACATCCAGCCGCGCTGGTGCATCGATTTTGCGAATGTCCCAGCCGCGGTTGTGAAGCTCCATCACGAGTGGAGCCAATTGTTTGCAGGGTTCGCACTGGTCCGATTGAAAATAGAGAATCGTTGAGCTAGCTTGAGCGGCCTCAACCTGTGATGGTGAATTGAGAAAGAAAAACGCCACAAAGGTAATGCCGATCAAAGGCCAGCGGAACATGAGAATCCTTTCTCAAGCAACTTCGTTTTTGGGGTCGAACTGACGCGGAGTGTCGCAGGCGATAGAAGCTCACCGCAAGGGCAATCGCGGGATGTTCGCGGGTATCCAGTGGCGGCTATTTCAGTGGCCGAACCGGTCTGGACGCATGGGATTGCGGCTTGCTAAAGTTCCCCAGCTAGGGAGCGTGTGTTTTTCCGGATTCCACCCTAAGTGCACCCATGAATCGAATTTCGGCGCTAGGCATATTTTTATTGGCAACCGGTTGGGTCTTGCAGCCATCTTTAGTGGCCAGCTCGCCAACCGACTTCCGTGTCGAAACCGATGTCACAACGGCGGAGCAAGCTGCACCGATTTACCAATCGGTGACCATTTTTTCTTCTGGAGTCGCGTATGACTACTCGCTGGGCGAACCGCACCGAATTGTCGTTATTGCTCCCGGCGAAAATCGAGTTGTTTTTCTCGATTCCAAGCGGGGAGTGAAAACGGAGATTCACCTCGACAATCTCACCTCCTTTCTGGAAGAAGCTCGCAAGGAACTAGCCAATTCGAAAATGGCCGCTGCTCTGGAGGATGCCAACTTGGTTCACGTCGATCCAGGTACCGGCGTGATCATGGTCGGCCAGAATTTTTTCCGATACCAAGCGATCCCCCAAAAGCTTTCTGATCCATCGATTGCAAAATTGTTTGCCCAATTCGCCGACGTCAGCGCTTGCATCAACGCTTGGCGTTCACCGGATCGAAGCCCCCCGTCGTTCGCGCGAATGAAACTCAATCAAGCGCTGGCCGATCAAAGCTCGATCCCCCAAGAAATCGTCCGCACCACGGTATCGAGCAGTGGCCATCAAAGTGTGCTCAAGAGTCGCGTGCACGCAAGCTGGCAATTGTCTGACGACGACAAGAGGCTCGTCGAAAACTTCAGAACGATGGTCGAGTCGTACTGGAAAGTGGAGGTCAAGGACTACTTCGCCACGAACCTTCCGCCCGCCATGTCGGCATCCAGCGGAGCCGCATCGAGCCGAGCCATTACGAGATAGCGATACGAGGCAACCCATTGTCCATTTTGGTTTTTGAAGATTCGTTGGTTGCACAACTGTCGCCAGTGACCACAGGACGAGCCGCGTTCAACATTTCTGTCGGTTCCTATACGCTCGTCGACTTCCTACGGCTGCTGGACAAACCTCTCGTGGTTCATGTTCGCCGACATTTGCGCGGTCCGGTTCAATTGGACCATCCCGATATTGTTCAACTGGACTGCCAACAATTGCCTTCGGCACCGCCGTCCTTAATCGTCAACGCGCGGCTGATTCCAACGTTTGCAAATTTCGAGTCACTTAAACAACTGATTGCGCAGTCGGAACGGCGGCAACCTCAAGTCGTTCTGGATGGCGATCAAGTCGCGGCCATCGTCAATCCCGGATGGACTTGGCAGTGGCTAGCCGAACAGACCGAATCGGGTTTCGATCCTGTGCTTGGGGTAGCTCAAAACTTTTCAGCCCTCGACCTGCGGCTCGAAACGGCGAGTTTTCCGCACGAGATCATCGCAGCCAACATGCGGCATATTGGGGCGAACCTCGAATTTCGCATCCAGCACGGCGGGTATCAGCAACACGCCGATGGGGTTTTCCTGCAGGCCGGAGCGCAATTGGGTCAATACGTTCTGACCGACACGAAGAACGGGCCGATTGTTGTCGATCAAAACGCGACGGTCGGGCCATACACGCTTCTTCGCGGGCCAATCTACATTGGTCCCAATTCGCGGATCTTGGAACATGCCGCAATTAAAGACCAAGTCAGTTTGGGCCATACGACCAAGATCGGCGGCGAAGTGGAAGCTTCAGTCATTGAGCCTTTCACGAACAAGCAGCATCACGGCTTTCTCGGCCACAGCTACCTTGGGAGCTGGATTAACCTGGGGGCCGGCACGTGCAATAGCGACTTGAAAAACACCTATGGTACGGTCAACATGGAATACCCGAACGGTAAAGCCGCGACCGACATGCAGTTTCTGGGTTGCGTCATGGGCGACTACAGCAAGACTGCCATCAACACCGGAATTTTCACGGGCAAAGTCATCGGTGCTTGCAGCATGATGTACGGCTTTGTAACCAGCAACGTCCCGAGCTTTGTCAACTACGCTCGCTTGTTCGGGCAAACCTCCACGCTCCCACCGGACGTAATGATTGCGACTCAAAAGAGAATGTTCGCGCGTCGCAAAGTCGAGCAGCGCGAGTGCGACAAACAATTGTTGCACGACATGTACCGAATCACGCAATTCGAACGCGATCGATTCGGAATCGAGTAAGGTCTCGCTGGAACGAATCGTGACGTTAGACCGACGAATGAAAGTTCGTCGCTTGGGTGGCTTGCTTGACAAGGCTTGCTTCGTCCGATAAATCTCTAGTCAGGTCCTACGAAATTTCCAGCCAGAATTTCGTGCGGCACCGGCATTCTTGTTTGGCGTGATTGAGAAATTGCGAGGGTTCAGAAACTCAAATTCGGGAGATGTTGAAATGCAAACCAAAACTGCAGTAGTCCTTCTGACGACCAGTTTGCTACTTTGTCTAATCACCTCGTACCGCGCGATTGTGGCGAACGACCAGGTCGATTCAGTGCCGAAAGCCCTTCAAGGTACGTATTTGATCTATGCAGGGGACGTCGATTTTGAATCGCCTTTAGCCTATACTCCAATAGTGGATCCCCAAGCCGTATCGATCGGCGGAAAGTCCTTTCTGAAAGGAAAGCTTAGCGGCAAGATTGAGACCTTGATACGAGACGATCAACTGTCTGGCAAAGACGTGTACGTGGCGATTGATTCGATCGTCAAGGTTCAACGAATGGATGGAGAATAAATCGGCTAGAGGCTGGAAGGCTGGGAAGGATGGCTGGGGATGGCTGGGGACAGAGCCAATACTGTTCGGCATGGGAAGTGCGTGCGGGGCGAAGTGGTGGGGAAAAAGGTTGTAGAGAGAGACTGCGGTGAGAGCAATCGGGGTGGT
>WPCK01287656.1_pt1 | contig 17354 bp, 16 predicted proteins | sample 5399851 | NCBI WGS metagenome assembly WPCK01 (sample SAMN12869471, study PRJNA574797) | sludge metagenome | isolation source: wastewater treatment of pH11 | place: China:Beijing | collected 2019-05-20 | reverse complement strand
GGGCCAAGGCCTGCAGAACCTGGTTCTGGGTAGGAGTCAACCCCTCCACTAGAGAGATCGTTTCCGAAACGGTACGGGGTTGTCTACGCATATCCATGGCTCTCAACTACCTGTTCAGGTTCTATCTTTGACCCTGGTACCGTATTCTACCGTCTTTTTTTGGCCCTTCTTCCGCACTTGGTCCGGGGTGGTGGGGGTAGGTTCCCAGCCTCTGGCCACGTTGGGGTGCCCAACCGTGGTGTCTTTAGAGCGGTAAATAATGTAGGGCCGCATGGGGTAGAGAAGCGGCGGTGCTACGGCGTGCACCAGTCGCGTGTACGGCAGCAATGCAAACAGCAGCAGGCCGGCAATGATGTGCATTTTGAAAACCAGGGGGACATCTACCATCAGGTTCACTTCCGGGCGGAAGTAAAACAGGGAGCGGAACCAGGGGCTAATGGTTTCCCGATAGTCGTACCCGCCGGGTTTACCAAAGATCTGGGTAAGTACCGTTGCGGTCATTCCCAGAAGAATAGGGATGGTGAGCATGACGTACATGATGATGTCGCCGCGGCTGGTTGCCAGGCGAATGGACCGGTACTTGAAGCGGCGCACCAGCAGCCCTACCAGGCCCACGATTGTCATCAGCCCCGCTAGCGAACCCAGGGTTACGGCAACCATGTGGTACATGGATTCGGTGATCCCAAGAGCTGAGGTCCAGCTGGCCGGAATTACCAGACCGCCGAAGTGTCCCAGCACCACCAGGATGATGCCGACGTGGAACAGCGGTGAGCTGATTCGCAGCCAGGTTCGTTCGTAAAGCTCTGATGAGCGACTGGTCCAACCGAACTTGTCGGTTCTCCATCGCCATATCAGTCCCAGGATCAACGATGCTAAACACAGGTAGGGGATGATGATCCACAGGAAAATATCCAAGGCACTCATTGGCTGCTCCTAGAGGGGAAGAGGGTGGGTAGATGCACCCCAACCATTTCGGTGGGTGGGCCCTGCGTGATGAGACGTTGGAAGCGATCATATGTTTCATCATCCACGTCTGGAAGCGTCCGGGCCAACGCGTCTAGCAGGTACTTGTAGGGGGAATCTGCCTGGTGCAGGGCTGACCGCATGACCTCGATCCCTTCGCGGTGAGAGGCCAGCAGCTCTACCACCAGGTGATCACCGGTTACTGCGGAGAGTTCCAGGAGGACTGGGAGGAAGTCATCCAACTCATCCCGTTCTAACCGGTATCCCAGTGCTTCCGCGAACTGACGGAACCCCAGGATGGCACTGCCGCGCAGCCTGGTATCACCGGCTACGTAGTAGCTCAGGTACAGTGCGCACCGGCGCTGCTGATCGAAGATATCTACGTAGTGCGCGTGCGTTCCCCGTTCACCCATCCGAGTCGCCCAGTCGGTAAACTGTTCCAAGTCATTTTGGATGGATTCGGGTAGCTCTATTCCTGGATTACCTACCGCGTCTAGGGCTTCCAGGAACTTGGGACCCGGGTATTCCAGGAGCACGGAGAGCAGCATGTGAATTGTGCGGATCTGCTCTGAGGTGCAGGATGCCGGTTCCACTGGGACCATTTGTGGAGCGGTAACAAAACGTGCTTTACGCATGTCTGCCTCCGTGCGGATCCCAGGTGCGCAAATCAATGTAGACGGGTTCGCGCACATCCTCTTGACCTTCGGCGGCACCGCAGCCGGGGCTTCCGTAGCAGTCTGCGGGTGCTCCCGAACCGGGTCCGACCCCTCCGCGGGGCATCGATCCGGGTTGGGTGCCCAGGAACTCTTCGTCCTCAAGCGAGGAGGTGTCGATTCCAAGTTCGGCCATTCGCGGTGCAGGCTGCGTGGAGGACATGGGGATCACGTACCGGTCGTCGTATTTTGCGATCGCCAGCAGCCGGTACATGGCCTCTATTTCGGTTCCCGTCATTCCCACGGCCTCAGCGGCTTCCTCATTCCGCTCATTGCCTAGGTTTACATCTCTCATGTATGAGCGCATGGCCGCCAGGCGTCGCAGTGATAACTCCACGGGCGCTGTGTCACCGGCAGTGAAAAGCTCCGCCAGATAGTCCAGTGGAATGCGCATCTTAGACAGAGTGGTTAGCAGAATCTTATGGTCTTCCGCATCTCCTCCCGCTGCTGTAATTGCATCCACCACCGGGGATAGAGGTGGCACGTACCAGACCATGGGCATGGTCCGGTATTCGGGGTGTAGCGGAAGGGCTAGCCGGTAGTCCTTAATCAGCGCGTAGGTGGGGGACTCTTGTGCTGCTAGGATCCATTCAGCGCTGATGCCACTTTGCTCGGCTGCAGCTATCACTTCTGGGTCGCGCGGATCCAGAAGAATATCCAGCTGGGCCTCGTACAGGTCTTGAACGTCCTCCACCGAGGCGGCCTCAGTCACCCTGTCTGCGTCGTACAGCATGACACCCAGGTAGCGTAGGCGCCCCACGCAGGTTTCCGAACAGATGGTGGGTTCCCCGACTTCCAGCCTCGGATAGCAGAGCGTACATTTCTCAGCTTTCCCGGTCTGGTGGTTGAAGTAGACCTTTTTGTAGGGGCAGGCGGACACGCACATGCGCCATCCCTTACACCTGTCTTGGTCCACCAGGACTATGCCATCTTCGCTGCGCTTGTAAATGGCGCCGGAAGGGCAGGCGGCCATGCAGGTTGGGTTGATGCAGTGTTCGCAGATCCGGGGCAGGTAGAACATGAAGGAATGTTCGATCTCTGCCTTCACCTTCGTGGAGATGTTAGCGATGATTGGGTCTGCCTTCAGAACTTCTTCACCACCGCCCAGGTCATCATCCCAGTTGGGTCCCCAATCCACCGTGTCAATGGGCTGACCGGTGATCTGGGAGATGGGCCTAGCGACCGGGAAGTGCTTCGAGTCTTTCGGAGCTGCCAGGAGCATGTCGTATTCGTACGTCCAGGGTTCGTAGTATTCGTCTAGCTCAGGAAGTGAGGGGTTAGCGAAAATGTGCGACAGGGTTTGCAGGCGCCCACCGGAGCGGGGAACCAGCTTGCCATTCTTCTTCCGCTTCCATCCACCCTTCCATTTTTCCTGGTCCTCCCAGCCTTTGGGGTAGCCTCCACCGGGACGCGTTTCCACGTTGTTGAACCACATGTATTCGGTGCCGGACCGGTTGGTCCACGTCTGCTTACACGTTACAGAGCAGGTGTGACACCCGATGCATTTATCTAGGTTCATCACCATCGCAATCTGGGCCATTACTTTCACTGGTATTCAACCTCCTGGCTGCGCTTGCGGATAAGGGTCACTTCGTCACGCTGGTTACCGGTTGGCCCGACGTAATTGAAGGCGTACGAGTGCTGCGCGTACCCGCCAATCAGGTGAGAAGGCTTGATAAGGATTCTGGTAAGTGAGTTGTGGATACCTCCGCGTTTACCGGAAGTCTCTGAGATGGGGGTGCCCACCGTGCGTTCTTGCGCGTGGTACATGAACACGGTTCCCTCAGGCATGCGGTGGGACACGATTGCGCGGGCGACGACTACGCCGTTGCGGTTCCACGCCTCAATCCAGTCGTTGTCCGCGACACCGATGGTTTCGGCGTCCTGCGGACTCATCCACACGGTCTGTCCGCCTCGGTTCAACGTCATCATGTGCAGATTGTCGAAATACTGGGAGTGGATGGCCCACTTGTGGTGGGGGGTGAGGTAGCGAACCGCTACGTGCACGCCCTCGTCCGTGTGGTGTTCGGATCCAACCGCTGCTTCACCGTAAAGGTGATGCAGGTCCAGCGGGGGCCTGAACGTTGGCATGGATTCTCCGATGTCCCGCATCCAGTCGTGATCCAGGTAGTAGTGCTGACGTCCGGTGAGCGTGTGGAACGGTCGGCCGCGTTCAATATTTTGAACGAAGGCACTGTAGCGGCGCCCACCGTGTTCGGAGCCCGTCCATTCCGGGGTGGTGATAACGGTTTGCGGCCCCTTTGACTGAAGCTGAGCCATTGTCACCTGCTTGCCAGCTTCATCCGCTGAAAGGTCGGTGAACTCAGTTCCGGTGCGCTCACCCAGGTTCCTAAAGCCCTCGGTGGCCAATCTTCCGTTGGTTGCGCCAGAGAAGTGCATGATGAGGTCCCCGGCCTTTTTTGCGGTGTCCAGTAAGGGACGACCGTTGGGGGCGGTTCCGTTGAGTTTTGCTAGCTTCTCAATTTCCACGCTGGGATTGAAGTGGACACCCTTGGTGATGAGTCCCACCTTTTGAGGAAGGGGACCAAGCGTGTTGAACTGGAACGCAATCTGCGTATAGTCACGCTCTGCCACCACCAGTTTTGGCATGGTCACCCCGGGTATCAGCCCCACCTGATTCACGTCTGGCACTACCCCGGCGGGGTTGGCAAACTCGTCAACCGTGTCGTGGGCCATGGGGACGGGAATGATATCGGTTTGGGCTCCCAGGTGCGTGATGGCCATTTCCTGTACCTTTTGAGCCATCTGCTGGAACACCTGGAAGTCGGTGAGTGACTCCCACGGAGGGTCGATAGCCGCGTCAAAGGCATGGATGAACGGGTGCATGTCCGTGGTGGAAAGGTCGTCCTTTTCGTACCAGGTGGCTGCTGGCAGCACCAGGTCAGAGTAGAGGGTGCTGGAAGTGTTCCTGAAGTCCAGGGTGAGGAGCAGGTCCACTTTTCCTGTGGCGGCTGCGTCTCTCCACACTATGCTTTCTGGTCTTCTATCCTCCGGCAGTTCCTTTGCTGTTGCGGCCGAGTCAGAGCCGATCATGTGTCGGTAGAAGAACTCGGCGCCCTTCGCGGAGGAGCCAAGCAGGTTGGTTCTCCAGGAAGTGATGATGCGGGGGAAGTTCTCGGGATTATCCGGATCTTCGCAGGCAAACTTGAGTTCGCCATTTTCCAGCTGGTCCACGACCCACTCTGCGGGCGCCACGCCCGCCTTTTTCGCTTCCTGAGCCAGCAGAAGCGTGGACTTGGAGAATGTGGGGAACGAGGGCATCCAGCCGCGCTTCATCGATTCCACCAGGGTGTCCGAGGTGGTCTGGCCACTCCAGTCACCCTCAGCTAGGGGGGACATGAGCTTCTCAGCTGGCGTACCGTCATAGCGGTACTGGTCCGTGAGCAGGTACCAGAATCCGGCGGCAATCATTTGCCGAGGTGGCCGCACCCAGTCAAGAGCAAACGCGTACTGGGACCAGCCGGTCAGAGGACGTACCTTCTCCTGACCCACGTAGTGAGCCCAGCCGCCACCGTTAACACCCTGGGTAGCACACATGGAAGTGAGGGCCAGGAACGTTCGGTAAATGGTATCCGAATGGTAGTAGTGGTTTGTGCCAGCACCCATAACGATCATGGACCGGCCCTTGGAATCGATGGCATTTTGAGCGAACTCGCGTCCCACACGCTCAGCCCCTGCCGGGGGAACCCCGGTGAACTGTGCCTGCCAGGCAGGTGTGCCCGGCTCATCAGCATCGTCGTAACCCGTTGGCCAGCTTCCCGGCAGTCCTTCCCGGCCAACCCCGTACTGGGCCAGCATCAGGTCGTACACGGTGGTGACGTACGTGTCGCCCATCTTCACGGCGGGAACTCCGCGGCTCATCACTCCCGCACCAATGGAATCCTGATCAGCAGCGCCGGGCAGATCAAAGCGGGGCAGAAGCACTTCCACACCGCTGGCTCCCGGCATGTCCTCAGCGGACATTAGGGGGGCGATGCCGTCCATCTCCAGATTCCACTTGCCCTTGCCGTCTTCACCAAAGTGGTCAGCTAAAGTGCCCCCCGGGTCGGCCAACCCGGTAGTGCTATCCCACACTAGCGTGCGGAAAGCAGCGTTCTCAGAATCAGCTACGGCACCGTCAGCTACGGGAATGTCCGCTGTGTCGACTGCGGGAGAATTCAGATCTGCCGCAGTGAGGAACTTAGCGGGAACGTAGGCTCCGTCCTTTTCCTTCAGCTGCACCAGGAACGGAGAATCGGTGAACTTCTTCATGTAGTCCAGGAAGAACGGTTCTTTTCGTCCGACGTGGAACTCTTTGAGGATCACGTGCCCCATGGCTATGCCCAGAGCGCCGTCCGTTCCGGGGGCGATTCGCAGCCATTCATCCGCAAACTTTGTGTTGTCTGCGTAGTCGGGTGAAACGGCCACCACCTTTTGACCGTGGTAGCGAGCTTCGGTCATGAAGTGTGCGTCCGGGGTTCGGGTCTGCGGGATGTTGGAACCCCACATGATGAGGTAGCCGGCGTTATACCAGTCACCAGATTCGGGAACGTCCGTTTGGTCCCCGAAAACCTGCGGTGAAGCCATGGGAAGGTCCGCGTACCAGTCGTAAAAAGATAGCATCGCGGAACCGAACAGTTCGTAGAAGCGCGAACCGGCGCCGTAGGAAATCATGGACATGGCGGGAATTACCGAGAATCCGGCAATCCGGTCCGGCCCGTACCGTTTAGCCGTGTATACGTGGGCTGCCGAGGCGATCTCTAGTGCCTCAGCCCAGGTGGTGCGAACCAGGCCGCCCTTACCCCTAGCCTTCTTGTACTCCCGGGCCTTTTCCGGGTCTTCGACGACCTCTTTCCAAGCCAGTACCGGGTCCCCAACTTTAGCTTTCGCTTCGCGGTAGTAGTCCAAAAGGATTCCGCGAGCGTACGGGTACCGCACCCGCGTTGGGGAATACGTGTACCAGGAGAAGGCGGCACCGCGCGGGCATCCGCGGGGTTCGTACTCTGGGAAATCCGGGCCGGTGGTTGGGTAGTCGACGCTCTGGGTTTCCCAGGTGATCACCCCGTCCTTCACGTAGATTTCCCAGGCGCAGGACCCGGTGCAGTTCACTCCGTGGGTGGAACGAACCTTCCGGTCGTGGCTCCACCGCTGCCGGTAGAACACGTCGGCCTCACGGCCGCCTTCCAGGAAAAGTTGGCGCGCATTCACATCCGTTGTGGTGGGGCGCAGGTAGGAACCGAGCTTTGCCACTACCTCTGGCAGTGTTTCGGGTGAGCTGTTACTCATGGTTACCTCTTCTGTTGCAGATCAGCCGGGGAATGGTGCTTTGGGGCGCGCGTAGAAAATCCACGTCAGCGCGGTGCAAATAGCGAAATAGATGGCAGCCCCAATCATGAAGGCCTGCGGGGAGGTCACGGTGAGGGCAACCCCCACAAAAAACGGTCCGAAAGACGCGATAGCCGCAGTCCAACCGATTACGCCACCGGATTGGCGGGGTGGCAGTATCATGGGCATCTGCTTGAAGGTTCCCGCATTGCCCAGCCCGGTGAAAAAGAACATGACCAGCATTGCGTAGAGGAACGGCCAGAAGTCTGAGGGAGATTTCGGATTCAAGTAGATGGCTGCCACAACCGCGCTGGCGGTCATCCCCAGGCCTCCGATAAAGGTCCAGATGGCGCCGCCAAACCTGTCGCAAAGCGGACCCCAGGCGGCTCTCACCGCAGAGCCAATGAGTGGGGCTAGGAACGCAAACGATGCTCCCAGTGGAAGCAGGGCCACGTCGTATTCGCCGGAAGTGGCGAAAGTCGATTCCTTGCCGAACGTGGAGTTAATGATCAGGGCCAGCTGAGCCGAAAAGCCGGCGAACGCTCCGAACGTCATGATGTAGATGAGCGTGAGAATCCACGTGTTCTTGTTTCCAAAAATGTCCACCTGCTGGCGGAAGTTGGCCTTTACCGGTACGTTGCGCAGGTAGATGAAGGCTAGAATTGAGGCCAAAATCGCCCAGGGGACCAGGACAATTGCCGCGTTGAAAACGCGCAGCTGGCCGCCTTCGGTACTCACCGGAGTGATCCAGCGGATACCCAGCAGGCCAAAACCCATCACCCACGGCCCCATGAACTGAATGAGGGAGACCCCAAAGTTGCCGATGCCTGCCTGCAGGCCCAGGGCGGTGCCCAGCTTCCTCTTCGGGAAGAAGTATCCGGTTGACGGCATGTAGCCGGAGAAGCAGCCACCTCCAATTCCCGTGAGTGCCGCCAGAACCAGCAGCCAGGAGTAGGGGGTTTCCGGTGTTTGAATAGCGTAGAACCAGCCCAGCATCGGGATGACGAACAGTAGGGAGGTGAAGCCAACCAGGTTTCTGGTTCCCACCAGTGGGGGCAGGAACATGTACACCAAGCGGATTAGTCCACCTGAGAGGCCGGTGATTGCAACCAGCCAGTAGAGCTGGGCGGTGGAAAGTGAAAATCCGATCTCATTGAGCTTGGGTGCAACCGCGCTAACCAGGTACCAAACGCAGAACCCAATCATCATTGAGAACGTTGTTATCGCCAGAGTGCGCCAGGCCAGCTTGGAATCCCATGTTTCTGGGTTTTCTGGATCCCAGTTCTGCAGGTCGTATCGACTCTGTGCAATTGGTGGCCCCGCCGTTGTGGATGCGGTCATACGTGTTTCTCCCGTCACGAAACTCGGAACTGATGTACCAGGTTTAGCACGTGTATCTTGTTAATAAATGACTTTATGTGCTTTCGCGTCAATACGGGGAAAAGTCAACTTCGATCCGGGTATATGGTCCCGGGATCTTGTGGTTTATTGTGACGGGCGCGTTATTTAATTATTCATTCACTTGGAGGTTGTAGAGGCAAACGTCATTGGGGGACACTTGGGCGCGAACGGTGTCTCCCACTCGGAATGGGCTGGCCCAAAAAGCCGCGGGCGTCAGCTTGGTGAAGATGCTTTCCGGTCGGTCGAGTCGAATGAGGAAGCCGTCGGGCACAGACTCGATGGCGGTTATCGTCGCCAGCCACCCACCTTTGTGCGGGCCTGGGTGATCCCCGTGCGTTAGGAAGATTCTGGTGGGGTGGATGGTGATGCCGGTAGAGGTGGCCGAAGAAGCATCAGCGGGTGCGCGCAGCTTTACGCCCCCCGCAAGCTCTACCAGCGTTCCTGACGCATCCGCTTCTATGATCGAGGCGTGCAAAGAGTTGGTACCTACAAAATGCGCGGCAAACCCGGGGTGGGGAGACTCCCATAGTTCTTGCACGCTCTGATTTGAAACCAGACGCCCCCGTTCCACCACGATGACGCGGGAGGCTAGTGCCAGAACATCGGCGGGAGAGTGGGAGACTAGCGCGGTGGTTACCGGACGCACGGTCAGTTGGCTATGGAGGACGCTTCGGAAGTGGGCTGCCCCGGAAACATCCAGGGCTGAGGTTGGTTCATCCAAAAGGAGCAGTCGAGGATTGGCAGCAAAGGCGCGGGCAACCGCCACTCTTTGCTGCTGGCCACCGGAGAGCTGCGAGGGTCGGCGTTCGGCAAGCTCTGTGAGTTCAAGCTGTTCCAACCAGAAGAGGACGGTATCATCCCGGGTGGCACTCTTTTGCGAAGAGGGGCCAAAGGCCACGTTCTTCGCAACGCTCAGGTGCGGGAACAAACTGGCTGATTGCGGCAAAAGTGCGGCACTGCGCAGGTAGGGGGGAAGGTTGACCGGTGGGGTAGAGCTCGTATCAACCCAGGTTTGTTCACCCGAGCGAATGATTCCGGAGTCGACCCTCAAAAAGCCGGCCAAAGCCTGCAGAAAGGTTGACTTCCCGGACCCGTTGGGACCAATTATGGCGGTGACCTTTCCTGCGGTTAGCGTGGCAGCTGCCTGAAGGACAAACTGGTCGCGGCTTACGGTCAGGTCCGCCAGTACCTCGTTCACAGGCCCTTCTTTCTGCTGTCCCACGCACCCGTGATGACCATGACCGCAACGGAGGTGCCCATGAGGAGCAGAGCCAGTGCCGTAGCGGCCGAAGCGCTCACCCCGCCACCGTTGAACGCCGTATAGATGGCCAGGGGCATCGTTTGGGTTATTCCCTCACGATTGCCGGCGAAAATTGCGGTCGCCCCGAATTCTCCCAGAGCCCTGGAAAAGCTCAGTACCCCGCCGGCAACCAGCCCGGGGCGTAACAGCGGAATCGTTACCTTCCAGAACACCGTGGTGGGTGATGCGCCCAAAGAAGCGGCCACCATCTCCTGCTCTGCGGGGACCGTTCGGGCCACGCTCTCAACCGCGATGGTCATGAAGGGTAGGGCCACGAACAGCTGAGCCAGGATTACCGATGGCGTTGTAAAAGCGATCTGCCAACCAAAAACCTGAAACAGGTAGCTGCCAACCAGCCCCTGGCGTCCAAAGAGCAGTAGGAGTGCCAACCCTCCAACCAGTGGGGGCATGACCAGGGGAAGGTTCACCAGCAGACGCACCGTGAAGGCCAGCGGGGAAGATGCCCGCGCCAGGTACAGTGCCAGCGGCACCCCCAGAAGCAGGCACAGTGCCGTAGTGATGCTGGCCGTGACAAAAGACAGCTTGAGGGCGCTCAGTGCAGCGTTACTGGTGATGTCAGTCCACCAGCTAATCCAGTTGGCCCCCCACACCAAAGCCACGATGGGCAGCGCAATGCTTACGGCCGCCAGGGAGGCCAACAAGCCCAAAACCAGCCTGCTGGCCCCACCCCGATTACGGAGTGCCAAATCCGTAATCCCGCAAAATGGTTTGACCTTCCTCTGAGAGGAGGTAGTCCACGAACAGTTTCGCGGCCTTTTCGCTGTCCGATCCCTTCACCACTGCTGCGGGGTAAAGGTTGAGCGCCACGGCGGGGGTCTCTACCGCGGTGATCAGTCCGTCACTTCCCTGCACATCGGTCTGGTAAATGAACCCGGCATCAACTTCCCCCGCCGAGATTTTGGCTGCCACCGCTGAGACGTTTTGCTCGAAAGTGACGGGCACAATCTCTGTCCCCTCTTGTTCCAGCAGCTTCTCTGTGGAAGCTCCGCAGGGAACTTCGGGTGCGCAAACTGCTATGGACAGGTCGGGGTTCGTAATGTCGCTGAAGCTGCTGATCTGGCCGGGATTAGATTCCGGTACTGCCAGCGTAATCGCGTTTGAGGCAAAGATGACCGGATCTCCCTCCACCATCTCCGCTTCAGCTAGGCGATCCATGTTCTTCTCATCCGCAGAGGCAAAAACGTCTACCGCATCCCCGCCAATGATCTGCTCAACCAGGGTGGAAGAGCCATCGAAATTCACGGGTTCAACCGTAACATCGGGGTTCTGCGCCAAGAAACCCTCAATGAGTGGGGTGAAGGCCCCCTTTAAGGAAGCGGCGGCACTGATTCGAAGCGTCGCTGACTCAGCGGAAGCGGACTGGTCCCCTCCGGCGGCAGGCGAGCCCCCGCACGCGGTGAGCAGCGCCAGGGCGGCGGCTGACACCAGAGCGGTCTGAATAAATTTGCTGGTTTTCATCTGGGAATCTCTACAATCACGTTGGTTGCTTTTACTACGGCTTCTGCTGTGTCGCCAACCTGCAGGTTCAACTCATCAACGGCCTCGGTCGACATGAGTGATACGAAGCGGAACGGTCCGCACTGCAGGCTCACCTGAGCCATCACCGTGTCCTTGACTATGGCGGTCACCAGGCCGCGCGCCCTGTTTCGGGCGGACGAGGTCCCCGGGGACCCGGTCTCCGCAGGTGCTAAGTCGCGTGCAAAGCTTGCCAGATCGGCGCCGGGGATCACCTGCCGGCCCTGAGTGTTGGCCGTCGAGTGCAGACGTCCCGCTGCTATCCACCGTCTTACGGTGTCGGTACTCACCCCAAGAAAAGTGGCGGCCTCCGATATCAAATATTCAGACATGGCCCAGAGTCTACACGCAAATGCGTTCAATCTGATATTTTAGCGTCGCAGGTGCGGCATCTGTGGAGTTCTGGGGACGTCTCGGTGGGCGGGTATGGTTAGAGTCTCTAGTGCTAGCTGGAAAGGAATGCTTATGGAGGTCGCCACATGCAGTCCCGAAGTGGTGGGTTCATCGGTACCGGGAGTGCGATACCTGCGCCAAATTAGACTGCCCCAGGTGGGGCTTGCCGGACAAAATCGGCTGCGACAGGCACGCGTCTTGGTACTCGGTGCCGGCGGTTTGGGTGCACCCGTACTGCAGTACCTGGCAGCTGCGGGAGTGGGAACACTGGGCATCATCGACGATGATGTCGTGGAAGAAACAAACCTGCACCGGCAGGTCATCCACGACGCAACCGCGCTGGGCGAAGCAAAGGTGGACTCTGCGGCCCGACGAATCAAAGCGCAAGTTGGGGATGAGGTCAATATTGAAGTGCACCCCTATCGGCTGATCGAAGAAAATGCGCCCGCACTCTTTCGAAAGTATGACCTGGTAGTAGACGGTGCCGATAATTTTCCCACCCGCTACCTGGTTGCTGATGTGGCGGCGACAGAGAACATTCCCGTCGTCTGGGGATCAATTTTGGGATTCAACGCGCAAGTATCCGTTTTCTGGGCTTCCCCGCCACCGGAACTGGGGAGCCCCGTCGGTGTCACGCTTCGGGACCTGTTCCCCAACCCTCCTGCCCCGGGAACCGTACCCAGCTGCGCGGAAGCAGGTGTAATCGGCGCTCTTTGTGGGCAGACCGGCTCCATCATGGCCATGGAAGCTCTGAAGCTACTGGGAAGATTCGGAGAGTCACTGTTCGGTCACGTCATGGTGATAGACACCCTGCGGGCAGGCTCCCAAACGCTACAGCTGCGCCCGGGCGGCAAAATCCCCAAACTGACCTTCCCGCAAAATACGGCGCACACACCAACCTTGATCAGCGGGAAAGTAGCCAGGGCAGAGGGACACATCCTGGTGGACGTGCGGGAACCGAACGAATACACGCAGGGACACGCAGCCGGTGCTCTGTCCGTACCGCTCAGCTCCATCACCGCACAAACCGCCCACCTGCTGGTAGAAGCACTGCAGCACATGAGGGAGGACCGGCCCCTGTCGCTGTACTGCCAGGCCGGGGTGCGGGCCAGGCAGGCCGCCTCCCTGCTGGGGGAGGCCGGACTGCAAAACCTCTTTCTGCTAGAAGGAGACTTTCCCAGATGGCAGGCAAGCGGCGCGGCCATCGAGTACGGCCAGGGAACAACAGTAGAACTGAAAGGAGCGTCCGCAAGTGAGTAGACGTGACCAGCAGGAAGCCATCAACATCGCCGAATACCTGCAGCAGGTAGTCGAACTGGGCAGGACCCACAGAGCTCAAGGCACGGAAACTATCCCCGCAAACAGAGCCCGCGGACGGGTGCTTGCCACCCCACTTCTGGCACGGGAAGACATTCCTCGCTTCCCCAACTCAGCAATGGATGGCTACGCGATCCAAGCCGCAGACTTAGCCGCCGTACCCGCCACCCTCAAAATAGTGGGGGAGCAGCCCGCTGGGAAGACCCGCGCGCTGGAAGTCGTTCCGGGAACGGCGGTGAGAATCATGACGGGAGCGCCCCTGCCGGCAGGGGCCGATACCGTGGTGCAAAGTGAACTCACGGAAGAAGACGGCAAAGACGTCCGCGTCCTGCAGCAGGTAGCCCCCGGAAGTAACGTGAGGGGAGCGGGCGAAGACGCGCGGGAAGGACAGGAAATCCTTCCCACCGGAACACTCATGGGGGCCAGACAGCTGGGTGCGGCCGCAGCGGTCGGAGCCGAAAACCTGGAAGTTTTCCGCCCCCTCAAAGTAGGGATCATCTCCACGGGTGATGAATTGGTGCCCCCCGGCGGAACACTGGATCCAGGGCAAATCTACGAATCCAACTCCGCGCTACTTGCCGCACTTGTGGAAGAAAACGGAATGGAAGCCTACCGTCACCAGTCCGTGGATGACACCCCGGAATCGCTGGCAGCAGCCCTGGATGAACTAGCGGAAACCTGCGACGCCATCTTCCTCACAGGTGGTGTAAGCGTCGGCCGTTTCGACGTGGTCCGAAACCTGCTTGAAGGAAAGGCAGACGCCCACTTCCACCGCGTTGCCCTGCAACCTGGAAAACCACAGGGGCGTGCCATTTGGAACGGTAAACCACTCTTGGCTTTTCCGGGAAACCCCGTGGGAGCATTCGTCTCTTTCCACGTCTTTGGCAGACCCTTCCTGCGAGAACTATCCGGCCAGATCTCCACCAGCAGCCCCCGCAGGCAGGTGGAAGCCAACGCAGGGTGGACCACACCCGCAAACCGCACCCAATACGTTCCGGGCATCCTGAAACTGGCCAGCAACGGCAAAGTAGTATTTGAACCCGTGTCGAAACGCGGATCCGGATCACACCTGGTTTCCACTCTGGGCCGCGCCCGGGCGCTTGCGGTGATTCCCGCGGCCGTAGAGGCAGTGCAAATTGGGGACATTATTGACGTGGAGGACATTTAAATGGCTGAAGCCAAACGGCTAACGCACCTGAACCAGGCCGGTGAGGTGCATATGGTGGACATCAGTGAGAAGAAAACCAGTAGGCGCCAGGCACGTGCCAGTGGAATAGTGCGATGCGCACCAGAAACAATTAGCGTTATCAAACAGCAGGGGGCACGCAAGGGAGACGTCCTGGCCGTTATTCGTCTGGCCGGGATTCAGGGAGCTAAGCGAACCCCCGAAATCATTCCTCTTGCCCACCCCATTGCCGTACACGCGGTGTCCGTGGATCTGGAACTTACAGAGACGGATATTTTGATCACCGCGGACGTAAAAACTGCGGATGCAACCGGCATTGAAATGGAAGCCCTTACCGCGGTGTCCTGCGCGGCCCTCACCGCAATTGACATGGTGAAGGGAATTGACCGGGGAGCCTACATTGAGCGCATCTGGTTGGAAACGAAGCAGGGCGGCAGATCCGGCACCTGGGTTCGCGAATGACCGTTAGCTTCGCGTCCATCATCTTGGCGGGAGGTAGATCCAGTCGCATGGGTGCCGGCCAAAACAAGGTCACTCTTGAGGTGGAAGGTCGTCCTCTGGTTGCCAGCGCGGTGGCGGCGGTTCAGGCCGCTACGCAAACCGTTCTGGTTGGGCCCGAAGCGCCACTGCGGGAAGCCCTACCGGGGAAGTGGGCTTCACACCTGACCCACACGCGGGAGGATCCCCCATTCGGGGGACCTGTGGCCGGAATTTTAGCGGGTCTTAGCGTACTTTCGGAGGACTCTCCCGGCCTGGTCGCACTGCTGGCGTGCGACGTGCCCGGCTCACCCGCAGCCATGCAGGCGGTTCTTTCCAGTGGCCCGGCACAGCAACTGGCGGGCAGTCCAGACGTGGACGGGGTGTGCGCCCTGGCTCCAGACGGACACATACAGTGGTTGCTGGGACTATATCGGAAGCAGTTCCTGATGCGCCGATCAGCGCAGATTTCAGGTCAAGACAACCTGTCGGTTCGGAGGTTTTTGGGACCGGCTACGCTGGCGGGGATCGAGGTGCCCGCCAGAAGCGTGCAGGACGTGGATACACCGCAGGATTTGCGCCACTACCTGACGCTAAGTGCGCAGCAAGAATAGCAACACTAGGAGACGAGGCTGAAGTGAGTGAAGTGAACGTCCGCTACTACGCGGGCATGGTCGACAGGGCGGGACTGCCGGAAGAGTCCTACGAGCGGGTGGAAACTCTGAGCGAACTCAGGGCTGCCATCGGTGCGCGCCACGGGCAGCAGATCGAAGCTCCCCTGCAGGCGTGCACGTTCCTGGTGGACGGACAAGCTGTCCTGGATGAGGGCGCTCAGATCGGTTCCACCGTGGAGGTTCTCCCCCCGTTTGCTGGTGGATAGCGGGGCACAGCTGGCGGATAACCAAGGTGGCGTCCAATTTACTGGGCGCCACCTTGGTTCTCTAGCCGCCGATAGCGCTCATACCGCGCCTGGGCAGCTTAAATCCGGCCTTCCCAATTAGGTGACCAGCTTCCTTCGCCCAGGTCGCCATTCCCATGATGTCTAGTAGTTCCTCATTACTGGCACCGTTTCGTAGGGGCGTGCGCAAGTCCGTTTCCCTGTCACTAAAGAGGCAGGTGCGCAGCTGACCGTCAGCGGTGAGTCGCAGGCGGTCGCAGTCGCCGCAGAATGGCTTTGTGACCGAGGCAATCACCCCCACGCTTGCCGGGCCCCCGTTTAGATACCAGCGCTGCGCGGGCGCACTTCCCCTGCCGGGGACCTCTTCCAGGGTGTACTTGGTTGCCAGCTGCTCTAAGATTTCCTGCTGCGTAATGATGGTGCTGCCGTCCCAGGGGCTTTCCCCCAGTGGCATCTGCTCAATGAAACGCAATTGGTAACCGTGAGTGACAGCGAAATCCGTTAGATCCAGGACCTCATCCTCATTCACCCCGGGAATGAGCAGTGTATTCAGTTTGATGGGCCCCAATCCAGCTTCCCTGGCCGCACGCAACCCTTCCAGCACATCGGGAAGTTGATCGCGCAGAGTTAGACGCTTGAACCGATCTTGTCGCAGGGTGTCCAAGGAGACGTTGACGCGGTCCAGACCCGCAGCCTGCAGGTCGTGGGCGTACCTGTCCAGCAGGACCGCATTCGTGGTGAGGGACAGATCCAGCGGGTTGTCGGGTGTTTCAAGGGCACGCAGCTGCCGCACAATTTCCGGTACGTCGCGGCGGATTAGCGGCTCACCACCGGTGATTCTGAACTCGGTGAACCCGGCCGAGTACGCTACCTCCGCAATCCTCACAATTTCTTCAATCGTGAGCAGTTCACTTTTCGTTAGCCACGGCAACCCCTCAGCGGGCATGCAGTAGGTGCAGCGCAGCTGACACTTATCAATAATGGAGAGGCGCATGGAGCGGTGGATGCGGCCGAAGCTGTCCACTAGCCGGGTCTGGTCCCCACCCCTGAGAATCGCGGGATTACTTGGCGCAAGTTTTAGGGAAGATTCGACCACTGGCTACTCCCATCCTCGAAAATCTGTTCTTTCCAGATTGGGGTCGTCTGTTTGATCCGTTCCACAACTAGAGGAACCAGGTCGATTCCGGGGTGGCGGTGAGCGGTCGCAACAATAACTAGAAGTGCTGGTTCCCCCACGTGAACCTTGCCGATCCGGTGAATGACTGTGACCCGTGCACTCACCCCGGACGTGTCCGCACTCAACACTTCCTGGCACACCTGCTGGACCTCTTGCCTCATGGTGTCGACAGCATGAGGGTGAGCACTGTAATCAATCGCTACGACTCGTCGCTGGCCTGCTTGAGGATCGTGGTTGCGCACTACGCCCAAAAAAATACTGGTTGCACCGTGCGTCAGGTCAGCTCCCCAGGTTAGCTGTTCCTGAAGGTCGATGTCCTGGGAACTAAGTTCCGCACGTAACTCCAGCGCGGGTGTCTCAGTGCTCAACGTAGCTTCCTTTCGGGGCGTTTGCTCTATCCACCTGCGAAAACAGGTGTGCCAGCAGGGGGGAAAGAGTCTCAATGGTAGTGCGGGCAGCGTTCACACTACCAGCAAGGGTGACTATTAGAGAACGAGGCTCCCCACCGGTTAATCCGGCCGACCCCCTGGAAAGTGCCGCGTAGGAAGTTTCTTTGAGGGAGGCCCCGATCAGCAGCTGAGTTAGTCCCGGCAGGGGAGTCTCAATGAAGTGAGCAGCTGCCTCCGGGGTGATGTCCTGTGGAGACAGCCCCGTTCCGCCGGTGAGCA
>WPCK01289839.1_pt1 | contig 17394 bp, 19 predicted proteins | sample 5399851 | NCBI WGS metagenome assembly WPCK01 (sample SAMN12869471, study PRJNA574797) | sludge metagenome | isolation source: wastewater treatment of pH11 | place: China:Beijing | collected 2019-05-20 | reverse complement strand
GGACGGGTAAGGCGTTCCGGCGACAGGCCCGCCGGCAATTCCCCGGGATTCCAGACTTCGAGCCGGTCGGAAAATAGCATCACCTGCACGGAGGCGTTGGAGGCATAGTCGCGATGGGCAATGGCGTTGACGATCGCCTCGGCCACGGCTTCGCGGGGGATTTCGTAGGAGATCGGAACGGCGTTGCTTTCGGCTCGCGTGCCGACACGGCGATTGAGCTTGGAGAGCACGAAATCAACCGCCTGATCCACGAGCTGGAAAACCGTGCCACGGTATTCCTGGTGCGAGGGGATGGGTTTGCACACCTCGGTGCCGTGGAAGTGCAGGCATTTCACGATCGAAGTCGGCAGCCAGCGCTGCGGGTCGCGGCCAAAGAGCAGCACGGCGGCGTGATTGGGCGCGCCGCTGTCGAGCAGGTTCAGGTGCGTCAGCGCATCGGTCAGTGGCGTTCCCGGCGCGAGCGGATAGCCCCTGGTGGCCTGCGCGCGGGACAGAAACGTGTTCACGCCTTTCTCATCCAGATCCGCCGAAGTGACTCCCGGGCTGGCCGTTGCGTCAAAAGGACCTGTGCGCAGCCGTCCGGTGCGCTCCAGGTGCTCGACGAGGCTGGCGTAAACGGCGGCGTTCAGTTCGGCGATGCCGGTGAAGCGCCGGCGAATCAACTGCTCGCCGGCGCGGGTGATCAGGTCGCGCATCCGGGGATGGAGAGCGGTGGCGTCACTATTGCGGACGAAAATGAGGCGCGGTTTCCCGATCTGGGTCGCGTGATTGAATTCGCGCTCGGTCGGCGACACGCCCTCCGCATCCTCAAAGCCATAGCTCGTGCCAAAGAGGCCGAGGTAGAGATCGCAGCGGTCGACTTCTTCGAGATAGACTGCATCCGCCCGTCGGTCGGAAGCGGGCAGATCCTCGAAGAGAAACACGTCGAAGAACCGCCGCAGCAGCGCATCGCCCCGTAAGAAATCACGCAGCGCGACCCGCTCGGTCGCGAATTCCTTTTGTACGCTGCTGATGAAGAGGCGGAGGGTCATGAAATGTTTCTTTGGGTGGTAGTGCGGACGTCGATCTGGCCGGTGACGGCGGCGGAGATGAGCGCGCTGCGGCGCTCCTGGAGCAGCGCGATCGCCCGCTCCGCCTCCGCCGTCAACGCGTCGAATTTTGCCGTTTCCGAGTCGAGATACCGCACGATCGCAGCTTGCTCGGCAAGGGGCGGGTGGGGGAAGCGGTATTGGCGAAATTTTTCTGCCGGGAGATGTTCAATCGTAGTCTCGTTGCCTCCAGCAACAAACACACCGCCGTTTGCTGCCCACACCATTGTGTAATACATAAACTCTGGAATGTCTTCCGTAGGGTTGAGAACACGCAACCGATGAAGTGCTTTTTGGTAATAGCATTCATCAATCGCGGCACGCCAAATTGCAGTTCGTCCTGGATAGCTACCGCCTTCATTTACCAACAAGTCTCCTTTGCGTAATCTGAAGCGCTTCTGTGCGGAGGCGTCGAAATCCATCACTGGCAGATTTTCCGTATTGATTTTTCCCCACTGAACATCGTAAACCCGTAGGTATTCGCGAAGGTAGTTGCCTGTGATCTTTGCGCTATCAAGCATCTTTCCAAGCTGAAGCTCATATCGCAGAGACAACGGAGGGGTACTCCAATGTTCTGGCACGTCGCCGAGCCAGGGGATGCCGGAGGGGGTGAATGGTGAATTGTGAGTGGTGAATACGCAATGGGAAGGCGTCGAGAGCTGTTCATTCTTCATTCCAAATTCTTCATTCACAATTCCTCGGGTCACCGCGGCCGAGATGACGGCCTGGCGTTTTTCCTTGAGCAGGGCCATCAGCCGCCGCTGCTCCGCCACCAGAGCATCAATCTTCGCCGTCTCCCCATCGAGAAACTCCGCTATCCGCTTCTGCTCGAAAAGTGGAGGCGTCGTCACTTTCATATTACCAACGAACTCCCAGCTCGCGCGTGGCATCTTCGACCCGAACGTCGAACCGTCCACGATGCCTATGAACTCGCGACTCAGAATTTGGTATTGAGCAAAGCGGCTGTCGATCCCGGCAAGTGGACGCATGACGTGGAAATCGCCGACCGCCTCACCGGACATTTCAGCTCGGTATGCTTTCGCAAGGTAGGGACGCAGCTTCCCGAATAAAATGTCACAAGCATCGAATGCCACCCCATCGCCTTCAAACTTTGTTTCTGTAGGGATGAACCGACCCGTCCAGCCCTCGATGTTCTCCAAGGCAACTGGATTTTCGCGGCGGTCGGTTTTCTCGGTAAGCAGGCGGAGGTTGTGTTTCAGCTTCTTCACTTCCCACCCCTCGGGCACGTCGCCTAGCCAGTCGACGCCGGAGGGTTTGTATTTCGGATAGCGTGGAAAACTCATGGCTGGTTCTCTTTTTCCAGTTCGGCGGAAAGTTCGGCCTCGAGTGTTTCAATGCTGGGGAGGCTGGAGGCGAGCGCGGCGGGTTTCATACGAATTGTGAATGATGAATTGTGAATGGTGAATTGTGACTGCTGAGCGATGGAAGTACTGAATTCTTCTTTCTCAATTCCACAATCCAAATTCCGTGAGCGCGGCTCCAGCCCTGCTCCAGAGCTTGGCGTGCGTACCACAGTCGGGTGGGGAGGTCCTTTAGCTTCTGGATGAGAAGGACGTTGTGTGTCCAGCTCAACGGCAAAATCGCTTGGCGGATGATTTCCAATTGTGCAGCAGATTGGTGCACAATTGACGATGGCGTCAGCAATTGGTCCACGGGCTGCGGCCCAATTGCGTAAAGCTCGGGATACTCTGAACTGAATTGCACCATTCGTTTGATATTCCGCTCGGAGAATCCCTTTTCCTCCGGTAGCTCGTTTTTCAAATCCACAGCCAGACGGGGAATCACACCCGCGCCCCAGCCTTCCTGCTCCTGCCGGGCAGCGATCAAGCGGCCAATTTCCCAATAGAGCCGGATCATCTCGGCATTGGCGGAGAGGGCAGCCCGGTGTTGCGCCGTCCGGACGCGGGTCTTGATGTCGGAAAGCAGGCTGCGGTAGTGAGTGAGTTCAGTGCGTTTCATTGACTCAGCCCTCCAATGAGCTTGAGGATATTATCCGTAACCGTCTTCAGCTCGGCATCGATCTGGTTCAAGGGGCGCGGTGGGGTGAAGACGTAGAAGTGGCGGTTGAAAGGGATTTCATAACCGACTTTGGTCTTCTCAGGATCGATCCAGGTATCGGGGGCATGAGGCAAGACCTCACGTTTGAAATAGGCGTTCACGTCTTCGCTGAGCGGGACGTTCTCGGTGTCGCGCAGGGCGGCATCGGGCACGGGCTGGCCCTTGGTCTTGCCCTTGGTGGCGAGGACAATGTTCCCCTTTTCGTCGCGCTGCGGACGCTCGACGGTGATCGTGCGGTAGCCAAACTCCTGGTTCTTGAAGATGCGGCTGATGGGCACTCCGTCGCGGGTGACGTTTTTGCCTTTGCCGAAGATTTTGGTGATCTCGTCGATGTGGGCGGGGCTGAGTTCCTTGCGCTTGCTGCCGAGGCTCTTGCGCATCTTTTGCCAGAAGGCGGAGGCGTCGATGAGCTGGAGTTTTCCTTTGCGCGGCCGGTTTGCGGTTGCTGACGATCCACACGTAAGTGGCGATGCCCGTGTTGTAAAACATGTCGGTGGGGAGGCCGACGATGGCTTCGACCAGATCGTTTTCAATCAGGTGGCGGCGGATCTCGCTCTCGCCACTCCCCGCACCGCCGGTGAACAGGGGGGAGCCGTTGAGCACAATGCCAAAGCGGCTGCCGCCATCTTTGGCCGGGCGCATTTTGGAAAGGAGATGGAGCAAAAAAAGCAGCGAGCCATCGGAGACGCGCGGCAGTCCGGGGCCAAAACGGCCGTTGTGCCCCTGCTCGGTGGCTTCCTTGCGGACTTCTTTTTCGATCTTCTTCCACTCCACGCCGAAGGGAGGATTGGAGAGCATGTAATCAAAGTGTTTGCCGGTCAGGCCGTCGGCGGAGAGCGTGTTGCCGAAGACGATGTTGGCGATGTCCTGACCCTTGATCAGCATGTCGGCTTTGCAGATGGCGTAGGACTCCGGGTTCAGCTCCTGGCCGTGCATGACCAGTCGGGCATCTGGATTGATCTCTGTGAGGTGTTCGTCTGCGACGCTCAGCATTCCGCCAGTGCCAGCGGTCGGATCGTAGAGGCTCCGTACTACGCCGGGTCGAGTGAGAGCGTCGTCATCCTCGATGAACAGGAGATTGACCATCAGCCGGATCACTTCGCGCGGGGTAAAATGTTCTCCGGCGGTCTCATTGGACAGCTCGGCGAACTTGCGGATCAGCTCCTCGAAGACCGCTCCCATTTGCGCATTGCTGACGGCTTCGGGGTGGAGGTCAATCTGGGCGAATTTTTCGGTGACCAGGTAGAGCAGCCCTGCCTTGTGCAGGCGGTCGATCTGCGTGTGGAATTCAAAACGCTCGAAGATATCGCGCACAGCGGGTGAGAAGGCTTGCATGTAGGCGCGCAGGTTTTCGCCGATGTGGTCCTGGTCCCCCATGAGCTTTTTCAGATCGAGCGGCGAGGTATTGTAGAATTGCTGGCCGGATTTCTTGAGCAGGAAAGGCTCGGCCTTCAGCCCCGCCTCCTCGCGCCGGGTCTTCTCCTTGAGCACGGCGGCCTTGGTTGGCTCGAGCACGCAGTCGAGTCGTCGCAGCACGGTGAAGGGGAGGATGACTTTGCCGTATTCGGATTGCTTGTAGTCGCCTCGCAGCAGGTCGGCGACGGACCAGATAAAAGAGGAGAGATTGGGATCAGGCATGGGATGGTCGAGAGCTGCGATGTCAGTGTTCAGAGTTTGGCCTGGAAGCAGGACGTGATCTTCGCGAGCACGGCCTATCGGGCAACACCATCATACCGGTCCATGTGCGACTTGCCTTCTCTTGGGACTGGGATTTCATTGTCCTTTGGTTGCATACGATTGTGCGCATGTTGGAATTTGGAAAGTGGTTGGAACATCAAGGGATATTCCGACCCGATCGCGGAATCGCGAACTACTAATATCAATGGTGAGAGACGGACCATGATTCAGACCGAATTCTCAATTGTCGCGCGACAATTGAGGGAACTCTCGGCGATATTTCTGAGCCCCTACGTCACACTCTTCTTACTGGACCTGGGCAATTCTCGTTGGACCCTCTGTTTGTGAAAAGCAAATCCACGGTCAATGAGCAGGAATTGGCACCAACATGACTTCGATTTATTTCGCAATTGTCGAGGCGGTTCCCCACTGGCCGCCGAAGACAAATTCGCTCACAGTCTTGCGTTTCCTTGGCGTGAGATCACGCTCACGATAGTTCTCCGGCAACGCATTCGGATCCGCAGCGAAACCGATCGCCAAGCCCGTGACCGCTTGGACGCCTTCGGGGATGTGATAGAGCTCCCGTGCTTTGTCGGGCAGGATGCCAATCATCTGGTGGACGACCAGCCCCCGAGCAGTGGCTTCCAATGTCAGGGTGGCGCTCGCAAGGCCAAGGTCATGTATGGCGGCGGGGTTTGGATTACCGTTGCGGGTGAATCGGAGGCTCGTGCAGCCGAGGGCTAGCACCGGGGCCGCAGTCGCCCAGCCTTGATTTCCTTCGACCAAACAGGAGAGTAACTGCTCGAAGGCATCGCGATCCGCCTTGGTCGCCACAATGTAGCTCCAAGGCTGCTCGTTGTAGGACGAGGCCGCCCAGCGCGCTGCCTCGAACACCGAGCGAAGGTCGTCGACGGAAACATCACGGTCCGCGAAGGCGTAAGGACTCCATCGCCGTGCAATCAAGTCGTGGATCGGATAGTCGGGCTTCGCATGCTTGTTTGTATTCATTGTCTGTTCGAGTCACTCTCGTCGATGTTAACACGCTATTCAACGTTGCAAACAAGATTCTAACAAACTTCCGCAGTGCGAGATGGACTTAGCGACGAATTATTTCAGTCGCTACAACCGAGTATCGCGCAGCTTGTATCTCAGGCATAGCGCAACAGTCGTCGATCTCATCAACAACAGCCGGTAACTTCACCACGTCGACTCCGACGTTTACTTTCATTCAAAAGGCCGCAGTTGCCTTCACCCTTTTTTCATCTCAGGGCAATGGCGGTTGCTGTGGAAGACTCGTCACGTTTGGCGGTTGTGAAGACGCCGATTGGGGCGACGAAACCCAGACGCCACGCCAAGCAAAACTAAGATGCACAGGCCAGAACTTGGTTCGGGAACAGAAGTCATTACAAAGCCCGTAATCTGCCCGTTGAACATTCCGCGACCTACAATGGTTCCATCGTCTGCGATTCCCAGAGCTGCATTGGAGGTACCACCGATCAGATCCCAACCGGTGGCGTCGACCAGCAAGTCTTGCAGTCGATAACTGGCGTTGCCGTCGTACAGAAACAATACCGATGTTGCGGACGACATGTCTCCAACGACCCAACCTTGGGAATTGACACCCTCGGCCGATCCTTGCGACGTTCCAGCGAGCAATGGAATCTCGGTCATCCCGCTGAATTCTTCCCAAACAAAAGGTCGAGCATCGACTCCTGAATTGAATGAGCTTGATCCGGCGATCATGCCATTTTCGCTGATCGCAAACGCAATGGCGCTGTTGTGTCCCAGTTCGGTCAATGCCCCAATATCCGTGGCTGTGGAATCACCTGGATCCAAGAAAAAGCCGCGAGTCACGGCTGCGTTCGAAGGGTCGAGACCTTGGCCGATGACCCGACCCGAATTGTTGATCCCGTAAGCCGTCGTCAGCACACCTCCGTTGGCAAATGTCTGAGAAATCATCGTCCCGCCAGCCGATGTATAAGTTGCGGCGCGTTCCAGGGAGCCGCCATCGGTCGATCCAGCCATCAGGCCCGAATCGTTAATGCCATAAATTCGTCCTAAAGTATCGCCCGACACAAAGGGTACAACCGCAGAGGTGCCTTGACTAACATTCCACGTTCCCGGCAATGGGCTGGAACCAAAAAATGTCGTGGCACCAAAGCCAGCACCGATTCCCGAATTGTTGATTGCCTGCGGGAAATTGAATGGGCGTCCGGGAAGCGATGGAAGCGAGATCGTTCCTTGGTTTCGACTCCAGGCGATCGTCGTATCGTCAGAAGTTCCTATGGCATACTGGCCGTTGGAAGATATGGCATGGATATCGCTGAACGACTGCCCCGGTAGGGTGATGGCCTGAATATTATATTGAGGCTGACCGAACGCGGGCTGCGCCCATGTTGCGACTAGGACTGCAATCAAACCGATTGTTCTCTTAAAAAACACCATGACTGGCCTCCGCTATGATCCTGAGCTTGTTTAAATGAAACGTGAAATTCTGTGCTTCATCGATTCGTTCTTGACGACCCCTTCGGATCGCGAAGTACGTTTGGGTTACGTGAGCCACCTAATCAGCGAGTTGTAGCTCAAATATTCGTTCGCGAATGTACGCTGGTCGATTGGTGGTGATGCCGACGGCCCCGAGTTGCTGAAAGTATTTGGCGTCGGCGGGCTTGTCAATCGTCCAAACGTGAAATTCTTTAAGCCCGTCACGCTTAAGAGTTTCGATGAATTCTTTGGTGACAACTTCTCGAACGCCCATTGTACCCAAGCCATCGGCCCCAGTTTGCTTGAGGGTCGCAGCCACTTCGTCGACGCTTGGATGCCATGTACCGTCTGCACGGTCTTGTTTGTATCCGATCAACCAATGGGCGCGGATGTCGGGCAATTCCTTTTTTGCCGCAATGATCGTCTTAGGATTGAACGCAATGATCAATAGATTTTCACGCTGCGGATCCAATCGTTCGAGTTCGGCTTTGAGCAGCGGAATAATCTCAGGCCCAGTCTTGAGCTCGATCACGAACAACTTTCCAGGTGGAACCGTCTTGAGCACGTCTTCAAAGGTTGGAATCGGTTCGCCTTGGAACTTTGAATCCTTCCAACTGCCAAAATCGAGTTCTTGCAACTCAGCCAGAGTCGACGTGGCGACATGCAATTTTTTTTCGCTGGTCCGCTCTGTCGTGGGGTCATGAATGCAGACGATCTGGCTATCTTTGGTTACATAGAAATCGCCTTCAATCCCATCGGCCTCTTGTCGCCATGCTTCTTCAAACGCGGCGATCGTGTTCTCCGGAGCATCAAACGAGGCTCCCCGATGTGCGACCACCACTTGAGCTTGAATCGCCCAGGGTGGAAGGGCTAGCGCCAAGCCTATGACCAGAATCGCCTTGGTTCTCAACATTTGTAATAGCATTGCAGCCGAATTCCTATGCGTTACAGAGTTTTCAAAGTTATAATTGATGCACCATTGTACTGAAATTAGGCTCCTTGCGAGCACAACCCGACTCAAGAATTCACGTGAGGTTCATCGATGAAACTTTGGCTACCCTGCTTTGTCGCCTGCCGCGTTGCGAGTACCACGGCACTCGCGTGCATGATTTGTCTTAGCTCGACTGGTTTTGCCGATCAAACCGAGTTATTCACTCCGGCGCACGTCGCCAAAATCCGCAGCGTCACCGATGCTGTCATTTCTCCTGACGGAGAATCCATTGCGTACTCTTTGGCGGTTCAGCGCAAACCTTTTGTTGAACCCGATGGCCCGGCTTGGACCGAGCTGCACGTTGCCGATCGCCAAGGAAACTCTCGGCCTTTTGTAACTGGCAAAATCGGTATCAGTGCCATTCAGTGGACTCCAGACGGGAAACGCATTGCGTATGTCGCCAAGCGAAACGACGACAAAACCAGTTCAATCTACACGATTCCCATCGATGGCGGAGAATCGATCCGTTTGTTCACGCACACCGAATCGTTGGCAAGCGTTTCATTCAGTCCCGTGGATTCTCGCATTGCGTTCATCGCCACCGAATCGGTCGCGGAGGGTACCAAGAAGCTGCGCGAGCAAGGATTCAACCAAGAGATTTACGAAGAGGATTATCTGCCAACTTATGTGTGGATCGTCGATCCAAGCTCAAGTGAACCCGCCAGAAAGCTCACGATCGAAGGTTCTGCCCTCCAGGTCGAGTGGAGTTCGGACGCCAAGAAGTTGCTGGTCGAAGTTGCCCCCACGCCGCTGGTCGATGATACTTATATGTTCAAAAGAGTTATTGTCGTCGATGCCGATACAAGCAAGATAATCACTCGCATCTCCAACCCAGGCAAACTTGGGCAGACTGGGTTGAGTCCGGACGCAAGGCATGTTGCGATCATCAGTGGTGTCGCGCTGGACGATCCCATGGAAGGCCATCTGCAGGTTGCATCGACGGTCGGCGACGGAGTGCTGCGAGATCTAACGCCAGATTTGGATGGACATGTTACTTCGTTCGCCTGGCGCGACGCCAATTCAATCGTGGCAGTGGTCGACCAGCACATGCACACGGCGGTTCGCCTTTACACTCTCGATGGCACGTCGACGACGCTCGTCGAGCCAAGCGGCCCGGTGCTTTCAAACATTAAACTTGCGGGCGATGGCAAGACCGCTTCATTGATAGGCAATTCGCCGACCCATCCACCGGAATTATTCGTGCTGGCTGAAGGGGAGCAACCCGTCAAGTTGACCAACTCCAATCCGTGGCTCGAACGGATGCGATTTGCTCAGCAGAGCGTCGTCCAATGGAATGCCCGCGATGGGTTGGAACTGGAAGGTGTGCTTGTCAAACCGCTGAACTACGAAGAAGGCCAGCGTTATCCACTCATCTTAACCGTTCACGGCGGCCCTGAAGCTCACGTTCCCAACGGTTGGGTCACCAACTACTCGAACGCAGGCCAGGTCGGTGCAGCTCGGGGCTTTGCAGTATTCTATCCGAATTATCGCGGAAGCACGGGGCGCGGCTACGAGTTCTCCAAACTCGGGCAGGCGGATGCTGCAGGAAAGGAATTCGACGATTTAGTTGATGCGATCGATCATTTGTCGGTGCAAGGTTTGGTCGATTCGAAGAAGGTGGGTATCACCGGAGGTTCTTACGGCGGATACGCGTCGGCGTGGGGGGCGACTTATTATTCGGATCGTTATGCCGCCAGCGTGATGTTCGTGGGAATCAGCGACAATTTCTCCAAGGTTGGAACGACCGATATCCCCGAAGAAATGTTTCTAGTCCATCACCTCAAGCGATTGTGGAACGACTGGGATTACTTCATTCAGCGAAGCCCAATTCGCCACATCGAAAAGAACAAGACTCCCACGCTGATCATGCATGGCAAGAACGACCCGAGGGTGCATCCGAGCCAGTCGTTGGAATTTTTCCGCCATTTGAAGACGCTCAAACAGGCTCCGGTCCGATTGGTCCTTTTTGAAGGTGAAGGCCACGGAAATCGCAAGGCAGGCGCACGCCTTGACTACAATCTCCGGCTGCTCCAATGGATGGAACACTATCTCCAAGGACCTGGCGGACCGCCGCCGGAATACCAATTGGATTACGAAAAAATGCTAGGCGCGGAGTGATGTGTTGGAAGCCGGGTGTCGATGAGACAGACCACAAGGTTGAAGCCTATACCACGTTAATTGGCTGGAAGCCTAGGCCACGACCTAGGTGTTGACGAAAGGGCCTGCCGTCGGGTATTCTGGATGGTCTTGGCTGAGTGGCGGTGCTGCTCAGGTGTACATCATCTCAAAACGGTCCCTTCAAAAAAGTCGGAAGGTCGTGCTGCAATGCCGACCTGGGCTTCATTGCATTGCGAAAATGCATTGATGGTTTTATGACGCGCGGGGGCAAGCTACGAAAGGGTTAGACTTTATGGACAATGATTTCGTCAAGAAACTTGTCGAAGCGGGCGTTCACTTCGGCCACCGAGTTAGCCGATGGAATCCAAAAATGAAGCCGTATATTTACGGCCGAAAGAACTCGATTCACATTCTCGATATCCGCGAAACACTTCGTGGACTGCTTCGGGCTAAGAAGTATCTCAATCAGGTAGCCGCCGGTGGAAGTCTCGTGCTGTTCGTCGGCACCAAGCGACAAGCGACCGATGCCGTCCAAGAGCAAGCCGAACGATGCGGAATGCCGTTCGTTTCGGAGCGTTGGCTCGGGGGAGCATTGACTAACTTCCGCACCATTCGATCGCGGATGGGACGGCTCGAAGAACTCGAGCATATTATTAATTCAGACGAGATTAAGACATATTCGAAGAAGATGCAATCGGCACTCAGCCGTGAGTATCGCAAGGTGTACCGTAACCTGAACGGTTTGAGAACGATGAACCGCCTGCCGGAAGCCCTCGTGATCGTCGATCCTACGAAAGAGAAGAATGCTGTCCGCGAGGCTCGCAAGCTGGGCATTACTACTTTGGCGCTGATCGATACGGATTCCGACCCTGAGTCCGTCGACTTGATTATTCCAGGCAACGACGACGGCATTCGTTCGATCGAACTATTGCTAGGCCAACTGGCCGACGCGATTCTAGCCGGTAAAGCTCAGAATCCCGAGTTGCTGCAAAAGGCGACGGCGGCCGTTTCCGTGGCCGATGCATCGGATCAGTTCGCGGGCACGGCGCAGGCGTAGCACAACGGAATTGGTTTCTCCTTAGTCCGGCTCGATGCGCACCCATTGCTTGGATGCATAGCGAAGCCAGAGATGAATTGCGACCTGTGGTAGAATACTGAAGCGCGGAACTAGCCGGCACGGGATGCCCAAAACTTGGAGAGCATTGCCGCTGATCGGCAGTCACCGCCAAAGTCGCACAGATCGCTCCGGGGAACGAACTCAAGCACTCAGATTGTTCGTAAACGAATCCACTAAACATACCTTTCAATGAACTCCGAATAGGAAACAAACCCCATGTCAACGATTTCAGCAAACGAAGTTGCCGAGCTGCGAAAGCAAACCGGAGCCGGATTGATGGACTGCAAAAAAGCCCTTCAAGAATCGGGAGGCGATTATGAAGGTGCCTTGGATTACCTTCGCAAAAAGGGCCAAAAAGTCGCCGAAAAACGTGCTGACAAGGAGGCCAGCGAAGGTGTCGTCATTACCTTGATCGATGGAACCGGCAAGTCGGGTGTGGCGCTCGCTTTGAGCTGCGAAACCGATTTCGTCGCCAAGAACGACGGGTTCATCGAACTCGCGACGCGGCTGGCGAAGCTAGCCCTCGAAAACAAAGTGGAAACGCCTGAACAATTGGGCGGGCTGAAGATCGATGGCATGACCGTGGATGAACGCTTGGTCGATCAGACCGGCAAAACCGGCGAAAAAATCGTGGTCTCAGCTTTGCATCGGCTGACGGGCGACAATTTGGCTACTTACGTTCACGCAGGAAGCAAGATTGGCGTGTTGGTATCTTATGACCACGCGGGCAAAGACGGCGGAGCCGAGTTCTTTCGCAACCTGGCCATGCACATCGCCGCCATGAAACCCCGGATCATGACCTATCGGGAACTCGATCCAGAGTACGTGGCGAAGGAAACGGAAAGCAAGCGTAGCCAAGTCACGATTGAAAACGAAGATCGAGCGCGACTAGGAAAGCCACTTCTCAATGTGCCGACCTACGTCAGCCGTTTGCAAATTACTCCCGAGATATTAAACGCAATTGAAGAAAGCATCAAAGCAGAGCTTCGCGCCGAAGGCAAGCCTGAAAAGATTTGGGATCGCATCCTCCCAGGCAAGGTCCAGCGTTTTCTCGACGACAACACGCTGCTGGACCAGGAAGTCGCTTTGCTCGACCAAAAGTTTGCATTTGACGACACGAAAACAGTCGCTCAGGCCATTTCGGATTTTAACGACAAAGCCCAGGTCCTGGCATTCCGCCGAGTGTCGGTCGGGTCGTGATTGGATCCCACCGCAATCCGTAGAGGTGTTTTTTGTCGCTATTGAAAGAGTGAAAAGACGAATCTCGTTTTTTCACTCTGGCAGTGCCCGAGTAGCAATCGGCAATCCTACTTAAATGCTCATCGCAATTTTCTGACGCTCATGACCGATCAAGCTGAAAGCCCGATTTACCGCCGTGTTATCCTCAAACTTTCCGGTGAAAGTTTGAGCCGTGCCGGCGAACGTGGCATCAACATGGACGAAGTGATGGCCATCGCCCGACAGGTCAAACAAGCTCATGATCTCGGCTGTCAAATTGGATTGGTCGTTGGAGGCGGAAATATTTTGCGAGGCGCTCAGTTCAAGACAGCAGCCGGTTCAACAGTCGAAGAAGCCACGGCCCACTACATGGGTATGTTGGCGACGGTCATCAATGCCCTAGCCCTGCAAGAGGCATTGGAATCGATCGGCTGTGTGACGCGAGTCATGTCGGCCATCCGAATGGACGGAGTGTGCGAACCGTTTATTCGCCGTCGAGCTATTCGACACATGGAAAAGGGCCGAATTGTTGTCCTGGCTGCTGGAACAGGGCGGCCATTCGTGACTACCGACACGGCAGCGACTCAAGGAGCACTCGAACTGGGCGCGGACATCGTCCTGAAGGCGACCCGAGTCGACGGGGTCTACAGCGAGGACCCAGAAAAAAATCCCCACGCCATCCTTTATCGCGAATTGGACTACGATACAGTCATCCAGCAGAATTTGAAGGTCATGGATGGCACGGCGATTACCCAGTGTCGAGATCACAACATGCCGATCCTGGTATTCAATTTCAAAAAGGAAGGTAATATCGTCAAAGCCATCCGAGGCGAGCGAGTCGGAACCCGGGTTGGAGCAAAGACGACTTAAACGTTAACCCTAAAAATTTTTTTTTGCAGAACACGCAATTGCGATATTGCATTGGAAGGAGAGAACCATGAGTATTGACGAAGCCCTTGTCGACGCCGAAGAACGAATGGAAAAAGCTATTGGCGTTTTGAAACATGCCCTGAGCGGAATTCGCACTGGGCGTGCAAATCCGGGTCTGGTGGACAGCGTCCGCGTTGAAGTCTACGGTTCGCATAGTCCACTCAAGCAGCTCGCGTCGATCGGAGCTCCCGAACCGAACCAATTGGTCATTCGACCTTATGACGCCAGTACGATCAAAGAGATCGAAAAGGCGATTGTTGCCAGCGACCTGGGGCTCAATCCACAAAACGACGGCAAGATCATCCGCATCAACATCCCTGCATTGAGCACCGACGTTCGCAAGAAACTTGTCGCACGGATCAAGGAATTAACCGAAGAAGCCAAGATTGCCATCCGCGCTATTCGCCGTGATGCCAACAAGGTAATAGAAACCGCCGAAAAGGACAAGGAAATCGGAGAGGATGACCGCGATAAGGCCAAGGAAGAAATTCAAGAGTTAACCAAGAAATTCGAAACTCAAGCCACCGACCTCGCCAAAACCCGCGAAACCGACGTCATGGAAGAATAGGTCTGCTTTTCACGGTTCAGACGCAACGAACATAGGCAAGCAATCTTGGCGTTCAAACTTCGAATCCAGCCCCGAGTGAGTGCTGCCAACGAATCTTCGCACCGGCTTCGTCACGCGTCGGACTCGCTAGTTGCGAAGTGCTTTGAGAACGTTGTTCAATTGCTCGGTGGCTTCGGCCAATTTGGCTTTTGCGTCAGCAAGTTCATCGCGCAGGCGAGTCACCTCCGCTTCAAGCTCCCTTTCCCGCCGCGTGGGATTTACCGATTCCTTAGGTCCGGATTGCCCCGGTGGAACAACGCTCAGCAATTCCGGTGTGACTGCTGGGTCACCTTCAGGGGCCGTCGCGGGTCCGGGTGATGGCAGCGAACTGGAAGGCCGCAATGCGCGGGTTTTCGGATTGGCCCGAGGTACGCTGCGTGGCGACGGAGAATTTGGATTGGCGCGAAGCGTCGGCGACGAAGGTTTCGGCTGCGGTTCGGAACCAATGACCAACGTTAACGGCAAGCGAGTAATACCTCGATAGACAAGCATCGTCACTTGATCTCCTGGCCGGGTGGATTCCAGCCAGTTGACGAACTGGCTGGCAGAATCGATCGGTCGCGATTGAACTTCAGTAATGGCATCGCCCGCGCGAATCCCGGCTCGGTGAGCTGGAGACCCTGGGACAACTTGGCTGACTGCGGCACCTTGGAACGCCGTGATGCCGAACTGATCACGGAAAGCCTGGCTAAGGTCATGCACTGACAATCCAACCCAAGCGGCAGTATCTTGAGCGTTGTCACGCTGCTTTTGAAGTTGCTCGGCCATTGCGGCGTTGGTCAATACCGCCGTCAGTTCCCACATCCGATCGGCGCGCTGAATCAAAAAGGTTACGGATTGCCCAGGTCGAGCCTTTGCGAGTTGTTCGACCATGTCGTTTAGTTTCGCGATGTCCATTCGATTGATTCCAATGATGCGGTCATTTTCTTGGAAACCAGCCTTCCAGGCTGGAGAGCCTTCAGTCACTCGAGTGACACGCACGCCTTTGTCTTTGCCACTCGATTCTTCCGCTTCTAGTCCCAAATAGATCTGATCGCGCGGATCGCTGGACGGTGCTACCTCAACGGGAACCGGCAATTCGCCATTAGCTGCCGGTTCAGTGGGCAGCGTGTTCGTAGGGATCGGTTCCGAGTTTGGATTTGCGGGAGGCTCAAGCGGTTCGGACAATTGGTCCTGAGCCTGGCACAAACTCGCAAGGCTGAACATCATGAACACGCCCAAAACGCCTCCGACGAACATCTCGACACTCGATGCGTGGCATTCCAGCAACCGAGAGCCATGACAGTCAAAATTTCTTTTTTTCATGAACCGCATTCCCGTTTTCACAATCTGAAAGCCATCCTTAGAATAGGCACAATCTCGACGACATCGGTTGCCAACAATCCAACTTGGAATTATACCAACTAGCGTAGTCTAGCGAACTTTCTTTCTGAGATGACTAACCGCAAAAGATCCTATTCTTGATCGAGAACCCAATCAATTGAGCCAACTGGACATTCGATCGATCGCGCCGCAAGCAGTTCCGGAATTCCTTGGATGGGTTCACTGGGAGCTTTCGCCAGATGAATTGTCGATCATCACGTCGGAGTATTGGCGACGCTGGACAGTTTTGCCAGTGGCCTCGCCGCTTGAAGTCGTCCAAGATGGTCGGCGATTGGCCGGTGCCTATTTTACGTGCCTGCCCGGCAAGCTCGCGATGTTGGGAGCCGTACGCGTTTGTGATGGTTTCGATCAGTTCGGAGTTTTGTTGCTGACGACTCTAGTTAACCGGCTGTGCGAAAACCGATCGTTCGTTCAAATTCAGGCGGCGGTCGTCGAGCGAGATACGGTTTCACCACCCTTGCTGCGATCCGCCGGGTTTCGGTCGCTGGCCACCGTCGATCAATTGTGGCTGGATCTGACGCAAGCGGTTGGTTTGCCCAAGGGTGAATCGCAGCTCGACGAGAAAGACCAAGGCGAACTCGAATGGACGCCGGCCACGGCACTGACTCAAGTTCAATTCTCGGACTTGCTTCAGCGGACTTTCACCGGTTCACTCGATTGTCCGGAGTTGAACGGTTTTCGGACTTCCAGTGACGTGCTGGATTCATTCCTACTCGGACGAAGCTTCGATCGAGTGCCGCACTGGGAAGTCGCATGGAACGCGGGTGAAGTCGCCGGCTGCTTGATGCTCAACGAACATCCCAATGAGGTCGTCGAGTTAGCCTATATGGGGCTTTTGCCTAACGCTCGGCATCGGCGTTTGGGAAGCCGTATCGTCCAACACGCTATCGAACGCGCCATCCAGATGCGCAATTCGATGCTCGTCCTGGGAGTCGATTCACGCAATCACCCTGCTATCAAAGCCTATGTTCGCATGGGATTTCAGTTCCATCAGCGAATGCAGGTCTTGTTGTTTGGATAGCGCACCTTTTGGGTTTGGTGCATACGCACGATGCCCGCGCGTTATCTTCCGGCACACAGCAGTCTATTAGAGCATTGACGACTCATCGTGCGATGACAGGTCCGACTCTCGCACGCGAAAGGTTAGGCTATTCCGACGACTTGCGTTTGGACTTGCCGCTAGAGCTGTTGGACTTGTCGCTGGCTGCCGGCTTCGCGGGGCTCGTTGCATCGGATTTTGAAGGACTGGTCGATTGATTCGAATCCGAGGATGCCTTGGTTGAATCGGATGTCGACTCCGTGGCGGGCTTGTCGGCGGCTTGAGCCTTCTTGTAGCCTTCACTTCGGTAGTCCGTTTGATAGAAGCCAGAACCTTTGAAGACGATGGCCGCACCTGTTCCGATCAGCCGCCGCAATTTGAGTTTCTTGCATTCAGGACACTTTTTCAGCTTGGGATCATTGATGCCCTGATATTGTTCAAATTGGTGGCCACAGGCATCGCACTCGTAGTCGTAAGTTGGCATGAAATTGATTTCGGTTCGAAGTTAGCTGATGGTTGAAAGTCTAGCTGGTGAAATTTTTTTTGGCCCGCGGTCAGCTTACTGCGGCCCCGAGCTTACGATGACGCTCGACGGGCGTACGACGCGATCGTGCAGAAGGTAACCCACGGCAATCTCTTGAGCAACGGTGCCGGCGTCGTATT
>WPCK01140204.1_pt1 | contig 17406 bp, 10 predicted proteins | sample 5399851 | NCBI WGS metagenome assembly WPCK01 (sample SAMN12869471, study PRJNA574797) | sludge metagenome | isolation source: wastewater treatment of pH11 | place: China:Beijing | collected 2019-05-20 | reverse complement strand
GATGCGGTTTCTCATGTGGTTTTTTAATCTTTCAAGCTTTGAGTGTCGATATTGTGACGTGCGACAGTAGGTCTTGTTAACGCGGAGCACCGCCATGGGTCGAATACAATCGAATATCGGTCTGATCACGGGCGTCCCCATCGAGGACACCGTCAATCAATTGATGCAACTGAACTCGCTGGCGCGCACTCGATTGGCAGCCCGCAATAAAGCTCTCTCCAACGAGCAAGGGGCGATCACGGCCTTGACGACGTTAGTCGTCGGAATGCAACTGACGACCGACCGACTCGGTCAGGCGTCGCTGTTCAGTTCAACCTCCGTTTCCAGTAGCAAATCCGATCTGATCTCGGCACGAAGTACCGGCACGCCTGGATTGGGGAGCTATAACTTTGTCCCGATCCGACAAGCTCAAAGTCAACAACTCACCAGCTCGCTGGTCCCTTCGGCCAGCCACAAGCTCAGCCCTGGAGAGTTGACCATTCATAGCGGTGGATTCCTGGATGAATCGGTGTCGCTCGATCTACTCAACGGCGGAGCCGGTGTCGCCCGCGGTTTTATCCGAGTCACCGACCGCAGCGGTGCAACTAAAGACGTCGATCTGCGATTTGCACAGAATGCAAACGATGTTGTCAATGCGATCAATTCAACAGATGGACTGTCGGTAGTCGCCAAAGTCCAAGATGGTCGATTCGTACTGACAGATGTTTCGGCATCCACAACCTCAAATTTGTCGGTCCAGGAAGTCGGCAGTGGCACGACGGCACGAGATCTTGGATTGTCGGAAATATCAACCAACACGAACACGGCTGAGGGCGGCTACGTTTATTACTTGTCCAACAACAGTTTGTTGAGAAACCTGCTCGATTCACGCGGTTTGAACCTGCCAGCCGAAGGGAACGCCCTTCAACTTCTGCTGCACGACGGTAGTCAGATCAACTTTTCGACCGACTTGGATACACGCAGCGCATCGCTCGGACAATTGCTCAGCGAACTGAATTCAGCGGGCCAAGGAAAAATTGAGGCTCGCATCGCAAGCGATGGTCGATCCATCGAGATCAATGACTTGACCTCGGGCAGCGGCGAGTTCTCGATCAGCAGTCCCAGTGGAAATCTTGCCGAGCAACTTGGTTTTCCCAGTGAAATAAACGGAAACATGGCGACTAGCGCGCGTTTGCTGTCCGGCCTCAGCGATACCTTGCTCAGTTCGTTTCGCGGCGGCAGCGGCCTAGGTGAACTCAGCAATATCACCATCACCGACCGCCAAGGCAATTCCGATACAATCGACCTGAGTTCCGCCGATACGCTGCGTGATGTCATCGACACTTTAAATTCGGGTGCAAACAACGCTTCGTTTCGGGTTCAACTCAATCGAACCAAGACTGGACTTGAAGTCATCGACACGAGCGGTGGAAGCGGCAGCTTGCAAATTGCAAATGCCGATTCGTCAAACTCGGCGACCAAGCTAGGTATCGAAACTTCAGTAAGCTCAGGCTCGATCGACAGTGGATCATTAGAGCGACAATACATCAATCACGGGACGTCGCTGGAGAGCTTTCTAGGTGGAGCTTCGCTTTCAAAATCTTCGTTTCAAATCACCGATTCCAATGGACTTTCGGCTACATTCAATGTCCAAGCTCGCGACCCGAAAACGATTGGCGATGTAATAGATGGCATCAATTCTTTGGGCCTAGGGGTAACCGCGAAGATTAACGATGCCGGCGACGGGTTCGTGCTCGTGGATACCGCAGGTGGCAGCCAAGACCTCACTGTTCAAGATGTTGGCAGCGGCAACGCAGCCAAGCAATTGAGAATTCTCGGTACAGCCTCAGACATCCAGGACGATGGCCAAACAGTTTCCGGCATCAACGGTTCAAAAACGATTCGTATTGCAACGACAGCCGAGACGGATTTGTCGGCACTGGTAACCGAGATCAACCAGCGCGAAGGCGGATCGATCAGCGCGAGCATCATCAACCTGGGCTCCAGCGGCGTGCGATTGCAACTCTCGGGTCGCCAGACCGGCGCACAAAACCGAATCGCAATTGGTTCGACAACTGGCATCGACTTCACTCAAACGGCAGAAGCTCGAGATGCCCTGATTTCGTTTGGGGCAAGCGAAGCCGGCGGCGGGATCGTCGTCAGCTCTTCGACCGACACCTTTTCTGGTTTGGTCGATGGCCTTGAAATTACCGTCAAAGGCACTTCCACTAGCCCTGTAACGGTGCAAGTGTCGGAGAACTCCGATGACCTTACAAAGCAAATCGAGCAATTTGTTAATCAATACAACACGCTCCGCGATAAGTTCACCGAACTTACGTCGTTCAACGCGGATACCAACGAAGTCGGAATGCTCTTCGGATCGAACGTTGCGCTTCGAACAGAAATGAGCCTCTCCCGGCTCGTATCCAACACGATTCGCTCGGGTACTGGCAATACGATTCGATCGCTTCCTGAAATCGGTGTCAGCTTGAACGAAAGTGGAAAACTGTCGTTCGACAAAGAGGCATTCTCAAAGGCTTTGGCCGAGAATCCAGATGCAATTCGCGACTTCTTTTTGAACGAAACCGACGGATTCTCGAAAAAAGCTAAAGAAGTCTCAGACTCTCTGGCAGGGGTTAAGAACGGAGCACTCCTAGCTCGCAACAATACTCTCCAGCAAACGATCGATCAAAACACGACTCGTATTTCTGCGATGGACCTGCGACTGGAACGCCAACGACAAAGGCTACTATTGCAGTTCTACGGTATGGAGCAGGCGATTGCTAAGCTACAGACCAATCTAACGGCCGTGAATCAGATTCAGGCTGTACCGAGCGTGTAGCCGCGAATCTCGCCGAAAACCAAAGCCAGCTTGCGGCGGCGGTGAGCGCTAGGGCAAGTAGCGCTCACAAATAAACCGCTACTTTGCAGGAACCCTGGCTTCTCCACGGGGTTAAATATCGAAGAGATCGCCCGTCGGTGACTTCAGAATATCACCGCTGACGCAGTGGGCCAATTTCAATTACAATGGACTGGCTACACAAAAAACGTCGCCACTAAGCGATTCCCACCTAAAACGTATTTACGACGCCAGAAGTTCGCCTTGCGACTGGTGGCGGAAGGATCATCTCGATGTTTGGACACCACGCACGATTCCGGACTGGAAAAAGCTTGGTTACGCTCATTGTAATCATTGCATTTTTGACTCTGGGCGGCTTTGTTTGGTACTGGGCCGGTACCATAATCAGAAGCGACAACATCGCAGAGGTTCCTTTAACCACCGCCGCCATTCGCGGGCCATTTGACCATATCGTACTCGAACAGGGCGAAATCGAGAGCAGTTCGAATATCGACGTCCTAAACGAAGTCAAATCGCGGGGCACAACCGGCACGGCCATTCTATGGGTAATCGACGAAGGCACCCGCGTCACAAAAGGTGAGAAGCTCGTCGAACTCGATTCTTCGGCCCTGGAAGATGAATTGAAATTGCAACGCATCACGGTCGCCAGCGCGGAAGCCAAGTTGATTAGCAGCGAAGCCACCCTGAAAACCAACGAGATCGCCCTCCAAGAATACATCGAAGGCACTTACCAAAGCGAACGCAAAACCATCCTCTCCGAAATTGCCGTGGCCGAACAGGAGCTGCGCAAAGCCGAACTCAATCTGGACAGCGCTCGCCGATTGGCTGCCAAAGGAATGCTGAAAAGTTTGCAGATTGAAGCCGAAGAGTTCGCTGTGTCCAATGCTCGCAACGTGCTCGAATCCGCAGAGGGCCGCTTGAATGTCCTGGACAATCTGACCAAAGAAAAGAACCGCGTTCAATTTGAAAGCGCGATCGAGGCTTCTCGAGCACAGGTCAGCTCCGACAAAAGCGTGCTCGCAGAAGAGCAGGGGAAGATGGCGGAGATTCAGGACCAGATTCGCAAGTGTGTCATCCTGTCTCCAGCCGACGGAATTGTCGTTTACAACAACAATCGCAACGGTCGCGGTGGAAATGAATTCATCGTCGAAGAGGGTGCGATCATTCGCGAACGACAATGCATCATCCGATTGCCCGACCCATCCAAGATGCAAGTCAAGGCGCTGATCAATGAATCTCGCATCGTGCGGATCACTCCTGGCATGATCGCCAAAGTTCGAATCAGTGCATCGCCCCAGGACATGCTTGGCCGAGTTATCCGTGTCAACAAATACGCGGAACCTGGCAGTTGGTTCAGTTCATCGGTCAAACAATACGCAGCCTTTCTCGAAATCATTGATCCGCCTGAAACCATCCGAACGGGCATGACAGCCGAAGTTCGAATTTTTGTCGAGCAATTGTCGGACGCATTGCAAATTCCCGTGCATGGATTGTACGAATTCCGGAACCATCACTTCTGTTTGGTCAAGAATGGCAACGATTGGGAAACCAAAGAAATCAAAATCGGCGCGACCAATGAGAAAACCGTGACCGTCACCGAAGGATTGAACGAAGGTGACGAAGTTGCTTTGAATCCTCGCCGATTCCAAGACAAATTGAAACTGCCGACAACTCTCGAAGATCCATCCCAGAGGGAGCAAATGATTCAGATGGCAACCGATAAACGGGCAGATTCCGGATCACATCAAAGGAATCAACTTCCATTGGGAAGCACTGGCCCCGCAGATGGCTCCACCGGTAGCGCGAACCGCCAACTCGCACAGCCCCGGATGGAAATGGCTGAGCAACGAACGCCCGAAAACTCAAACGGCCAACCGAGTAGAAACGCGAGCGGTGCAGGGCCAAACGCGGGTGGCCATCAGCCCAACGGATCGATCGATAGCCGCGACACAAATTCCGGTGAAGGAACGACACCTGCACGACCGACCCAAAGCCGCGATAAGTCCAATGGACTTTAGTTGGACAGCTCAAGCAACAGTGGACCACCTCAATCTTGGCACTGTTCAATTTGACTCCATCGCTGGTTAAACTGAGTTTCGATGAGTGATTTGAACCATCTCGATTGCAATCCTTACCTTTTTTCGTTGGCTGCCTGTGTTTGCTTGTTCTATCCGTGATTTGAAAAAGGAATACGTCCTCAAAGGGGAAACGGTTCGGGCGCTTCGAGGAGTTTCCTTCGATGTACCCCAGGGCGATTACGTCGCAATTATGGGACCTTCGGGATCGGGCAAGAGCACACTTTTGAATTTGCTCGGCTGCCTGGACCAACCCACATCCGGACAACTCTTGTTGGGCAACGACGACGTCGCACTCATGACCGACAATCAACTTGCGGAGATTCGCTCACATCGTATCGGATTCGTATTCCAATCGTACAACTTGATCCAGCAATTGTCCGTCGTGGAGAATATCGAAGTCCCTTTGTATTACCAAGGCCGACTGGGAGCCAAGGATCGCCGGCGGTGTATTGAATTGGCCGGGCGAGTTGGACTCGCAGAGCGGCTCGGGCATCGGCCGGCACAACTTTCTGGGGGTCAACAACAACGCGTCGCCATAGCTCGAAGTCTGGTCAACGATCCATACTTCATTTTGGCCGATGAAGCTACGGGAAATCTCGACTCGACCACGACCGCCGAAATTCTCACATTGTTTGACGAATTGAACAACGAAGGCCGCACGATCATCATGGTGACTCACGAAGATGAAGTTGCAGCCCGAGCAAAACGAGTTATACGTCTGCGCGACGGGCTACTCCAGTCGGATGAACCCAACTCGGATGAGTCTCGTCGCCAAGCCGCAGATCGCTCTCTACAAGCCACGCAGGTTTCTGCGACATGATTCCTTTGAATATCGAAATCCATATCTGAAATCTCGCTGATGCTTTTCCTCCGGACTCTCAAACTCGGTATCAAGAGCCTTCTGCTGCATCCGTTGCGATCGTTGTTGACGGTGTTGGGTATTTTCATTGGCGTTGCCAGCGTAATTTGGTTGCTGGCAATCAGCGAAGGCATCAGCCGAGAAGCTCAAAAACAAATCGAAGGCTTGGGAGCCGACACGATCATGATTCGATCGATCAAGCCTCCTGCCGAAAAGGTCGCCGCCCAGGGAGTCACCCCTTATGGATTGAAGCGTGAAGAATACGACATGCTCGTATCGACGATTCCAACGATCAAGAGCGCCATTCCGATCCGTGAAATTCGCCGACAGTTTCAATACAACGATCATACGGTTGATGGCCGGCTAGTTGGTTGCACGCCTGAGTACGCTGATTTGAACCGCTTGGTGATCGAACGCGGACATTTCATCAGTGAAGCCGAGAACTTCAATACGGAATCAGTCTGTGTCCTGGCAGCCCACCTGACCGAGAAACTTTTTCCTTACGAAGATGCAATCGGGAAGAGAATTTTCCTGCCTGAAAATAAAGACTTCTATCGCATCGTGGGTGTCTTGAAGCATCGCAACCCGTCGGCGGCAATCGGCGGGTCCATGGCAGCTCAAGATTATTCGAACGATGTCTATATCCCAATTCGCACACTCCAGCAACGCATCGGAGACATTGTTGTTCGCCGCAGCGCCGGAACTTTTGAAGGCGAGATGCTGCAACTCAATCAAATCACGGTCCGCGTGGATGATGTGAGCAACGTTCGCCCGACTGCGGCCGTCATCGAAAGCGCGCTGGCAAGCCACTCGAACATGGAGGATGTCTCGGTAGTTGTTCCACTCGAGCTGCTCGAACAAGCGGAAACGACCAAGCTGATGTTTATGGTGTTCATGGGTTTGATGGCCGCAATCAGCTTGCTCGTCGGGGGCATTGGAATCATGAATATCATGTTAGCTACGGTAACCGAACGAACACGCGAAATCGGTATCCGTCGCGCGCTGGGTGCAAAACGCTGGGACATCATCTTACAGTTTCTGGTCGAAGCCGCAGTGCTGAGCGTGGTGGGTGGTGCAACCGGAATACTCGCCGGCGTTCTGTGCGGTCCTGCGGTTGAAGGCATTCGAATGTTTGTCGATTGGCTCAAGCCCGATGTGATTGCTTCCTTGCCGGATGTCGTCCGCAACATGCAGCCCAGGATTGTTCTTCTTTCGCTACCGGCTGCCTTCTTTATATCCATCTTGATTGGCGTCGTCTTTGGCCTATTCCCGGCCATTCGCGCCGCTCGGATGAATCCAATCGATGCGCTCAGGCATGAATAGTCTCATCCCTTGATTGGATTCACGCTCCCGTTAGCCCGAGATCACTTTTTAGAACGACTTCTCCACAGCCCGCTTCATCTTTTCAAGCCCGGTCCGCGCGACGAGTTCTGGCGGCTCTTGCCAGTAATTGGGATTGAATAATTCTAAACTGAGCGTTCCAGCGAAGCCCGAACGTCGCAATGAACGCAAAATGTCAGCGATCGGTGCGATACCGTCGCCTGGATAGACTCGATCCTTGTCCGCGATCACCGGGCGGTCCGGCGTTGCAGGATAGTCGTTCATGTGCAGACAGTGCATATTGGCGCCAGGAACCAAGCCTATGTTCCTGAAATCGCTACCGCCCTTGTAGAGATGGTACACATCCAGCAGCAAACAAGCATCCGGATGATCAGCCGCCGCCGCCACAAAGAGCACTTCGGCCAACGTCGAGAGATTTAACGAGAAGCCCCAAAGCTCAAGCTGGGGAATGACTTCGCAGCCTTTGCCGATCTCCAGCAGAGCTCGGTATCGCTGGGCAACCTCGTTCAAATCGAGCTTATGCTCCTGCGATGCACCAGCAGGCGGAGCTGCCATTCTCTTACCACCCAACGTTCGTACCAGATCCATGTCGCGACGACACTGCTCCAATCCCGCCGCACGCTCGACCGGATCATTCACGATCCATTTTCCGAATGCAATGGCACTATCGAGCGTCATTCCAAGGTCTGAAAGTTCTTTGGCCAGATCGGTCAGCTTCCCACCTTCCGCGACGAACTTTTCGATATCACGAACCCAAAGTTCAATGGAGTCGTATCCGGCTTCAGCAGCAATCTTGAGTTGCTGCCTGATCGGAAGCTTTTCGCCATGGATCGTACTGGTATTTAAACAATAGCGATAAGTGGAAAGTCCCTCAGCAGCAATACCCTGCGGTGCCTCTTCTGCGTTCGCCATTGCCGATAACAGACATCCAACGCCTATCGACGATGAAGCCACAACTGGACCAGCAATCATCGATCGACGAGAAACTTTTTTATCGTTCGAACACGTGGCGTAGGCTTCCAGCCTGTGGGATAGGTTTCCAACCCGTGGCATAGGCTTCCAACCTGTGGGGCAGTTATCTTTCGTGTCATTTTGTCGATCGCATCGCAAGTCAAGTTTGGAAGTCATTCCCATGCAGTGCCTCAATCCAGAATCATGGTTTGGACAAACCACAATTTTACTCGGGTTTTTCGATTGCATCGACACCCTTGGAGTCCACATCAGTCTCTGTCGATTCCGACTGGATGTCATGTTTCGACTCGGACGACTTATATTCGATTGTTCCGAACAGATGTCCACCCTCCGCATCGTGCTGCCAAGTACCCGCATACCGGGTACCGTGAAACACAATGCGAGCGGAGAATTTGCCATATCCCGGAACCATCATGTCGTCCAAGACGATAACCGGCGTCGAGCCAGCCCATAGGACGTGGACTGGGACAGGAATCACCATGTTGCGGCCATCGTACTGGATGCTCGCATGGATTGCCCATAAATCGCCGTCGGGTTTCAGCTTGTGAACCTTTTTGATTTCGTAACCATCGGGTTTTAGCTCGGTAAGCGGTTTGCCGTCGGTCGTGAAGCTGCCTTTGAGTATTGCGCCGCTAAATAGGTTCTCAAACTTCTGATCCAATTCGGCAACCGACAACGGCTCAGGCTGAGCATTCCCACCGACTTCTGCAGGGCGCAGCTTGGAAAGCCCATCGTTGATCAAAGGTTTGTCCGTTACAGCATCGGCGGGCCGAGAATTGTTCAATTGAGCTGTCCCCCAACGAGGGGCCAGCACAACTAATAGTAGGATGGCTGAAGTTTTAATCAATGCGTGAGTCATGTCCGATCTCCTGAGTCGATTTCAATTGCGGTGATAGACTACGATACGCCATTAGGCCTTTCGCTACTTTCCCCGATTGGGTTTGCATTGTATGTCCGCATTCTATTCCATTTTTTATCTCTTGTCAGTCATTCAAATCGAAAGGTTCAATCAAGGCGAGTGGCACGCCCAGAGCGCCCCGCGATGGGCGTGAATGCAGTTCGACTTATGACGGGTGGCACGCCCAGAGCGTCTCGCGATGGGCGTGTGCTAAGTTGCGCACTTCGTTTGAATCATTTTCGATTTAGAATGTTTTGCATTCTCTTCCCCAATCAGCCGATTTCGTCTGCTTTTCAGCACGCCCTTCGAAGACTCAGGAGCGTGCCACCCAAAAAATAGACGTGCCACCCAAGTTTAGACGTGCCACCCATGTTTATACGCGCAACCAAGTTTGTGTTGTCATGCTGTCCTGCAGTTGTTGACTTATGCGCTCAGCGGACGACGTGGCATTGACGCCAAGTGGGCGGAAGTCATCAACTTGTGAAATTCTCCGATGCATCATGCGAGAAAACTGCAAAGAATTTTGCAAAACTCGCGGGCCGGTTGTTGTCAGAAGCACGATTTTCGCAAAGAATGGGGTTTCGTTTTCTTAGCACATACCGTACTTGCCCGGAGGCCAGCGACGATGAGAACTGAAACCGTCCAAGGAACTTACAATCGCCTAGAGTTGCTCAAGTTGATGTGCCTGAGCCGCGAGGGTGATCGTCGCGAAGGAATACTACTGCGGCAAAGCAAAGGCTGGTTTCAGGTTTCTGGAATGGGACATGAGGCCCTGGCTGTCGTTTCGCTGCTGCTCGAACCCGAAGACTACCTGTTCCCCTATTACCGCGATCGAGCGATCGTTCTTGCGCGCGGCGTAACCAATGCGGAGTTGGCCAGCGCGTATTTTGCGAAAATCAGCTCGTCCAGCGCTGGCCGTCAGATGCCAGGGCATTATTCTGATCGCAGCCGCAATGTCTGGAGCGTACCCACTCCGACGGGGGCCAATTGCTTGCCGGCCTGCGGTGTCGCCTGGGGCATGCAGCTCGACGGGCTATCCAACATTGTTGTCGCAACGTTAGGCGATGCAGCTTCTCGACAGGGTGAGGTTTCGGAAGCGTTCGCGTTCGCCCTCGAACGGCAATTGCCAATCGTATTCATCGTCGAAGACAACAACTATGGCATCAGCACCAACACCGAGAAATTCAATCCTTTCAAGCTAGGCCTGTTTGACGAAAACTATTTGTTGCACGTCGATGCTCGCCACCCCGACCGATTGCACGAAGCGATTCGTCCGGCCTTCGAGAAAGCGCGACGAGGTGACGGCCCGACGGTTGTCGTTGCATCCCTTGATCGATTGTGCTCCCACACCAGCAGCGATGACCATCGCGTTTATCGCACTCAAGACGAAATTGATTCGATGTTCAAGCGCGATCCCATCGAGATCTATGCGAATGAGTTAATCGAAGCCGGTGAATTGACCGCCGAGTCCTGGCAACAATTGCAACGTGAGATCACTCGCCAAGTTGATGAAGAGTACATTGCTGCAGAATCGGAAGTCGACCCGACTCCCAAAGATTTAATGATCGAGATTTGGGGCGATCGACCCGATCCAGTGTCTCCACCGGTCAGCGGCGGCAAGAAAATGCGAATCGTCGATGCACTCAACGAAACATTTCGCCAGCGTCTCAAATCGGAACCTCGTGCCATCATGTTTGGCGAAGATATTGAAGCCCCCAAAGGCGGTGTGTTCGGGCTTACGGCTAAGCTCTCGGATGAATTTCCCGACCGAGTGTTCAATTCTCCGCTGGCCGAAGCCACGATCGCAGGCGTCGGAATTGGACTTGCCTGCTACGGCATGAAACCCGTATTCGAATTCCAATTCATCGACTTCATCGCGCCGGCCATGAATCAGGTGAGCCAAAACCTGTCGTCGCTCCGATGGCGAACGAACGGTGATTGGCATTGCCCTCTCGTATTCTATGCACCCTGCGGAGCCTATTTGCCCGGCGGATCCCTGTGGCATTCGCAGTGCAGCGAATCGATCTTTTCTCATTATCCGGGAATCCGTGTTGTTTGTCCCAGCACTCCCGAAGACGCCACGGCGCTGATGTGGACCGCGATGCACAGCGAAGATCCAACGTTGTTCTTGATACCGAAGCACATGTTCCGCCAGCATTTGGAAACTCCGGAGAGATTTGCCCCGGTTGGATTTGGTCATGCAAGAATTCGCCGCCAGGGCGATGATGTGACGCTCGTAACTTGGGGCAACTGCGTCGAATTGTCGTTCGCAGCGGCAGCTCAAATTTCGGACGAGGCCGAAATCGAGATCATCGACCTCCGAAGCATTCAGCCGTGGGACCGCGCAACCATCGTGAAATCGCTTGAAAAAACCGGACGTTTGGTCGTGGTTCAAGAGGACGGAAGATCTTGCAGCGTCGGTCAAATGGTCATAACGGACATCGTGTCGGACCCAAATAGCTTCAATCTGTTGGTCAGCCCTCCACAGTTAGTGTCCAAACCGGACGTTCATATTGGTTACAATCCAGTCTACGAGTACGCCGCCTTGCCCGATGTGGATCGAGTGATCCAAGCGATTCACTTGGTGCTTGAAGAATGACCCTAGCGCGCAACAGCGAGTCGCGGCAGACCGGGAGCGACAAAGCTTGCACGCGCAATACTCCGCCAATTGCAATCTACGCCGCCAAGATTTCGGTTTCGAAAAGCACCAAACCATCATCCGTTTCAAATTGATTCTGAGGACCTTTCATTCATGCCAGTCATCTCTGTTCGCATCCCTCAGCTCGGCGAAGGATTGCAAGAAGCCCTTTTGGTCGAGTTTCTCAAGAAACCCGGTGATCCCATCCGCCGCGACGAGCCAATTTATGTGATGGAGACGGACAAGGCCACGACGGATGTCGAGTCGCCGTATGCAGGAACCCTCATCGAGTGGATCGCCGCACCGGGAACCGTTTTGGCAATCGGCTCGGAAATCGCCCGGATGGAGGTCGCCGAAGGCGTCACCGAGATGCCGAGCGGCCATGGGCCTCAGCACCCAATTGAATCAACTGCCAGTGAACCAGCCGCAGACTCGACCGCAAGCTTCCCACGCAGCGATGTCACGATTCCCCCTAAGACCCGCAAGTACATCAAAGAAGTTGGCTTGCAGGATCAAATCGACAAGATACCCGTCAGAGGCTCAAAAATGATGCCTGAAGATGTCTACGCTTATCTCACCTCGCTGCAGCAGCGCAGCGATCAGGCCAGCGATGAACATCCGAGTCGCGAAAAAATCGTGGCATCGTCAAAAAACATTCCGACCGACGCCTATTCGTTCGTAGACCTGCAGAAATCCCAAATTACACTCAACTATCGAATGGCCCGAGGTGTAAGTTCGTGCATTGCTGTAACGGTCATGACCGAAATCGACTGGTCGGCAATCGACACCTATCGGCAAAACGATCGATCCGAAAATAGGCCGACCGGTTTTGCTTGGGCATGTTGGGCTGTTGCCAAGGCGATGCGCAATCACAATCGCTTTCGCAGCGTCCTGAGTGCCGACGGTACGACGCTCAAAGAATTCCGCAACGTGCATTTGGGGATTGCGGTAGCCCTGCCGGGTGATGAATTGCTGACCGCAGTGATTCACGATGCCGATCAATTGACGGCTGAAGAATTTCACGCAGCCTTTGAACAGCAAGTCAAAGCGGCGCGAGACGGTCAAGATCAAGCGGATGAATCGACAACGGTCACCGTATCGAACATCGGCAAGGCTGGCATGAGAATTGGCATTCCGGTTATCGTTGCCCCTGCGGTCGCGACGCTGGCGCTTGGAGAGGTTTATCAGAGACCTGTACCCGCAGGCAGTTCGTTCCAATTCAAACCAGCGGTTTGGGCTACGCTGACGTTCGATCATCGAATTGTCAATGGAGTTGGAGCCGCCAATTTCCTCAACGACGTACGACAAAACATGGAGACCATCCAATGACTGGGCGATTGACTACTTTGCTTCTCAACTTTGCTATTCTCTTGGCCTGTCCGCTAATCCATGCGGACGAAGCCAAGTTTTTGGTGGGTGCGGCTACGGCCGACGTGACTCCCAAGGAACCTTTGCCGATGTGGGGCTATGGTTCGCGGCACGATCAACTCTCAACCGGAGTGATCGATGCCCTGAAAGCCAAAACCATCGTAATTCAAGCAGGCGAAGACAAGCTGGCTATCGTCGGCTTAGACTTGGGGCGTGCACCGGGCGAAGAAACTTTGCAGCACATTCGCCAACGAATTCTCGATTCGGCCGGTATCAAACACTCATTCATCGCCGGATCGCACACGCACCACGGACCAGTCTTGGAGTTGACCAATCGCCCTGAACGTGGCCAAGGCAAATTCGATGCAGCTCTGAGATATTACCAACAATTGGAAGATGTGATCGTTTCCGCAATTCTCGAAGCCGACAAGAATCTCGCTCCTGCGAAAATCGCAACCGGAGCCGTTGAACTGGACGGCTTCAATCGCAACCGTCATTCAAAGATTCAACCGATTCCCCTCGACCGCACCTTAGGCGTCATTCGTTTGGACAATGCAGATACCGGTAAGACGATTGCAATTCTTGCAAATTTCACTGCGCATCCGACCAGCATCCCCGAGGAGAAGCACGAATTTTCAGCAGACTATCCCGGAACATTGCGCGAAGAGTTGGAAACAAACTTGGGTGGAGTGGCTGTTTTCATGCAAGGTGCGAGCGGCGACTTGTCAACGAATCGCGGACCGCATGGCGATTACGCTCAGTACGGTCGCGCGCTAGGCAAGGAAGCCGTTAAGCTAGCTCAGAGCCTCCAGCCAAAAAGCGTTGAAAAGCCATCGATCAAGGTGCTCGAAGATCGCTTCACGTTCAAACCGCGAGTCGATCTAGGCAACCCACTCATACGATCCATGTATGGGACTGCGTTTTTTCCCGAATTGGTAAACAACTTCATGGACGAATACGCCGAGGGGGTCCGGCCGCGTTTGACTGTCGCAGTCCTCAACGGCCAGATTGCACTAGTCGGCGGTTCGGGTGAATTTTTCTGCCAACACGCCATTCGTCTGCGCGAGCGAGCGAGAACGAAGCAAACCTTCTTCTTCGGCTACTGCAATGGCTACCACCAGTATTTCCCGACCGTCGAAGGTGCTGCCGAAGGTGGCTACGGAGCAGACAGCCAAGTTGCCATCGCCGAGGTTGGATCTGGCGAATATCTGGCGAACAAAGCCCTTGAATGGATTTTCAAACTTCAGGGAGCGCGCCTTTAGCTACGCAATATGTCGCTTCTACGTCATGGTCGCTGGTATGTAAACGACTTGCTCGAGTCGACGTTTTTGAGCAACTCATCGTGCTTCCACCACGTCGGTTTCATGTGGCGTTTCGAATAAAGTCGCTCCCCTTGGTCCATGTAGTGCTTGGAGTCCGTGTGAGCGCTTTGCCCCCATGGTGTGCAGGTGAACGAGCGAACTCCGTCTTTGGAAAATTGCATTAAGATCATGGCCATCGAACCGCTGTTGGCGATGAAGCGACCCGGCTTGTCGGGGTCCGCTTTGCTGCGAACGTCCAACAAGGACTCCGAAAAATTGCCGTTCTTGTCACCCGAGCTGAAGTCGGCCCCAGCCGTTGGAAAATATTTACCGTCGCGGCCAACCACATGGACTTCACCCCAAGGTACGTCCCACCGTCCGTAAGTCGTCTTAAGTTCTTCGATCGTTTGCTTGAGCAGCGTCAGCATCTTGGTTCTCTCTTCGGTTCCCATCGGCTTGCCATTGCCCAGTGGCGACAAATCGATTTGCTCGCCGCATTTAAGCCTCCAGAATTTATAGACTACCGTAGCTTGGGCTTCGGGCAAGAAATAACCATCCCAAGCGAGAATTCTCGAAACCGCCGATTGAAATTCGGAGTCGTCTTTGTAACTTTGGCCCACTTCAGCGACGGCGGCCTTCAATTCGGCTTGCCAGGTGGATGCCAAGCGGTCGAAAACATCCATCACATAGCTTTTTGCTTCTTCAATCGTGACCGATTTGTCAGCATCCAAAAGGTCAACCGCTCGTCGGCCACGTGGGTTGTTCAAATCCCAACTCACGTTGTAGATGTAATCTCGATACTTATCCGGCGTCAGCGTGGACCCAACCATCATATTGGCTGGGCTAATGTTGCAGTTCTGCATATAACCTTGAGGTGGATTGATGATGTGGACCAAATCGGATTGAGGATGGATGCCTTGCCAGGCCGTTGCGCTGGTCGTGCCATCCACGGGTCGTGACCAATCGTAACCCTCCGGGCGAATCGGCGTTGCGCCGTTTCGAACGTAGGAGATGTTGCCCTGGGTATCCGCCGACATCACATTTTGCTCGTTGTATTGGTGCGACGAAAGCACCTTATTGAATTCATGGACGTCTTTCGCCTTGGCCATTTTGTAAAACTGCTCGTACAAACCCGTCTGCTCGAAGTACGGCGACGCACCGACAAAGGCGGTTCCGGCGGCAAGATCCGGTTGGCTGATAACCGGACCGAGGTGCGTGTAAAACGCTGGCCGAATAACCGGGCTAGAGTCCTTGACCGAAATCGTAAACGATTTCATTTCGACGGGTTTCCACTGGTCGTCGTAAAGGTATTCCGGTTTTGGAGCTAGATGAAACTTGATCTGAAAGACGTCGGATGTGTCCGGCCCACCGGTAGTCAGCGCCCAGCCCACGTGACGATTGTGCCCAATCCCCAGCATAGGGGAGCCGATCAAAAAATAGCCATTCATGTGCAGATCGCCAGCATGAAAACGGGCTTCGTAGAGCACGGCCAATCCTTCCCATGTCAAATGCGGGTCGGAGAGCAAGAGGGCGGAGCCATCCGCCGAGCGGCTGGGCGCGACAGCCCATTCATTGGAACCGATGCCAGGCGGAGGCGGTTCTTGTTTGGCTCGTTGCAGGTCATCCATGACTGTACCGATCGGCCAACGAAGAATCATCGCGCGGCCAATCGCCAGTGGATGCCACGGCTCGATGTCGATCTTCACGTCCGCCGCTTCATCCGGGTGCTCATTGATGTAAGCCTGGATGCCTGCGACAAACGCTTCCAAGTTGGCTCGAAGCTCCGGTGAAGCCGTCTCAAGATATTTTTTATGCAGCGTGTCGTTGTGGGCTAACCTCATCATGTAATCTTGATCGACGAGCGCCTTGCCTTGCACTTCAGCCATGCGTCCCACAGCCGTACGAATCGCCAAGTAAATGTCGGCCAGGCGATCTTCGGCCTGAGCGTAGCCCAGCGCGTACATGCCCGCAGGTTCCGTTCCCGCAACGATGTGCGGAACGCCCCACGTGTCTCGGTAAAGCGTCGAATCTTGCGCCGACGCGTCTGAAAGGCCGCAGGCCGCAGACAACATACAAAGGATTAACCACAGACGTTTTATCAAATTTGACATAGCACTCACACTTGAAGGCACCTTGAATTTCGATCAATCGTAATTGACGAACTGGATTCTGAGAATTGCAATTTGGAATCCCGGCACCGGAAAACCTGCTCAAATCATCGCCGTTCCAATCCGATTGCCTAGGTTTACTGTGGCCACGACTCAACCACGAACGGCACGAAAACCACGAAAACCATGAGGAAGAAAGACGCAGAGAATAAAGATTTCTTCGAACGAACAGACCTGAGTACGACGTACCTAGAAAACCAACGATAGTACGTTGAAAACGTCGGATGCCCTCATTCGGCTTGGCGACGTTGAATTTCATCTGCCGAGCGATCTTCAAGCCTGGCAATTTCAAATTCTTCAAGCATCGCGAGCCTGGCGTCCCTTTGAAATCCTCGATGCTGATCGGATTTCATGTTTGTGCCTTTCGTGTCTCTCGTGGTTGCAATCATTCCCTCTTCGGATCGATGCGGTAGACATAGGGCCAAATAACGGCCAAAAAGCAAATAGGTCCAAATAGTGCCACCCAGAATTCAAATTTGGTTCAAATAAGCAAGAGCGCCTGTAATCGTCTAAAGATAGTTGGATAGTGTCACTGAGAGTCCGCCCAACAAATCGGTGCAACGCCTTCGATTGTCGAAACTATGACACGCAATCGGGTAATCAGCCTTCGGATTGCGATCGCATGCCCCCTCCAAGCGAACACTCTTCCCAACATCCACAATGCGGATTTTGGAGACTGGACAAGGTGGCTCAACTTCAACCTGATTGCTCAAGCGAAGCACCGGCGGACTTGAGCTTGCCCGCGATGCCAGCGCTTGCCATGACGCTCGGCATCGGCTGACATCGATTCCGGTGAGCCCGCGCAACTGCTCTTGCCAAAATACTTCTTGTAGTTCCACACCAGATCGCGGAACATGGCAACGTCAATCCTTAACCGACCCAGTATCTCGCTCAAGTTCTTGGGTACGCTTTCAACTGCTTCACTGATTCTCTGTTTGGCTATC
>WPCK01179895.1_pt1 | contig 17409 bp, 15 predicted proteins | sample 5399851 | NCBI WGS metagenome assembly WPCK01 (sample SAMN12869471, study PRJNA574797) | sludge metagenome | isolation source: wastewater treatment of pH11 | place: China:Beijing | collected 2019-05-20 | reverse complement strand
TTACATAACCGGCACCATCTAAGGCCTTTCTTATGGCGCCGATCCGACCATCCATCATATCCGACGGCGCAACCATATCAGCGCCTGCTCTTACATGGCTAAGGGCCACTTCAGCTATGAGGGGGCGTGTGGCGTCGTTGTCCACTTGTCCGTCTGCTAAAAGCACGCCACAATGGCCATGGTCGGTGTATTGGCACAAACAAACGTCTGTGATGACAAAGACGTGGGGTGCATGGGCTTTGATGGCTCGAATGGCCTTTTGAACGATGCCTTGGTCTGCATAAGCACTGGTGCCCTTGGCATTTTTTTCATTTGGGAGCCCAAAGAGAATGATTTGGTGGATGCCAAGTGCCTCTAAGGCATCGATTTCTGCCATCAAGGTGTCTATTGAAAAATGGTACTGGCCTGGAAGGGCATCGATTGGCGCCTTGATGCCCTCTCCTTCTACCACAAAAATCGGTTGAATCAGATCGCTTTTTTGTAGGCAGGTCTCCCTTACCATGCGTCTGAGTGTTTCCTGAGTTCTAAGCCTTCTAAAACGCTTCATCTTTAGCTATCCTTTCTAATGTCTCTATGGTGTAAGTCATGACTTCTTCGTCTTTGATGCCCTTGGTCTTTAAGCTTTGACTGGCTCCCAAAAGGGCCTTTAACCTTTTTAAGAAACTCGTGTCATTAAGGGCGCCTAGGGCTGTTTTTAAAACGTGGGATGCCACATAGGGCGAGCGTGCATTACCAGATGCCGCAAGGGTATAGGAAGCATTGGACTCAAACCGCATATCAGAGTAATGACCCTTTAAGCCTGCATCTGTGCGGTTGACCAGTTTGCCATAGGGCTTGATGTCGGCCATGATCTGGTCACCCAGTGGCCCATCACCAAAGGCCATTACCACGAGGTGTTGGGCCATTAAGTGGTGCCGCTCCTTTTTAAGGTAGCTAGCAAAATCCATGCACATCCCCTCACAAGCAACCTTTTCTTTGGCGGCTGATAGCCGATTCATGTCCCGATCGATTAGGGTGACACTTGCACCTGCCCTTTTATAAGCCTTGGCTTTTCTTATGCCAATAGGCCCTGCGCCAAAAATAACCACACAAAGCCCCTCACCTTTCAACAAAATGGGTTTAAACGCCATAAGTTCGCTTCCTTTCTTGGGAATCATCCGTTTCATTATAGCAAAAAAGGCAAAAAAAAACTGCCTCTTTACAAAAACAAGCAGTCAATTTTTATTAATAAGTTATGTCAACCAATGCACTGGTATCTTTATACCCAATTATACATAAATACAATCACAAAAATAAGTTATCCACAGAAATGTCGTGTTTCCACATGTGTTAGTGGATTTATTCACATTTATAAGGCGCATTTAAGCTTAAATTCAAAAAGTTATGCACATAGTCCACAATTTAACCCACAATCTCTACATGCGAAACCCATGTTTCACTATGCATACAAGTGGGTGACATAATGTTTTTAATCCCCTATTTTTAAATTGGGTACCGCATTGACATACAAATCACCACGGGTACCTGCAAGCCATCTGTAATAGCCTGCTGCGCCAATCATGGCGGCATTGTCCGTACATAGGGAGAGGGGTGGATGGTATAAGGTTACCCCCTCAATGGTTGCCAGCGCTTCCCTTAGGGCCGAATTGGCCGCAACGCCACCTGCCAATACCAAGGTTTTGTGTCCAGTGCGTTTGATGGCCAGTTCTGTTTTGCCCTTTAAAGCGCCAATCAAAGCCGCTTGAAAACTCGCGCAAACGTCAGCCACCACAATGGCTTCCCCTTTCATTTTGACACTGTTTAAATGATTGAGCACCGCTGACTTAAGGCCACTGAAACTAAAATCCAAATGGTCCTCTGTCATCATGGCCATGGGAAAAGCCACCGCTTTGGGGTTGCCTTCTTTTGAAAGCCGATCCACAACCGGCCCACCTGGGTAACCCAGGCCCAAGGTTCTTGCCACTTTGTCAAAGGCTTCTCCTGCGGCATCGTCTCGGGTTCTACCAATCACGTTAAAAGTGGTGTAGTCGACAACGTCCACAAGGTGTGAATGGCCACCTGAGACGATCAAACACACAAAAGGCGGTTTTAGATCTGGGTGTGCGATGTAATTGGCAGCGATATGACCTTCAATGTGGTTGACGGGTATCAAGGGAATGTCTAATGCATAAGCGAGGGCTTTGGCTGTGGACAGCCCCACCAAAAGTGCCCCCACAAGGCCAGGCCCATAGGTCACCGCAAGGTGGTCTATGTCGCCCAGGGAAACCCCTGATGTGCGAATCGCTTCGTCTATTACCTCTGAAATTTTATCCAAATGGTTTCGGGAAGCCACTTCAGGCACAACCCCACCAAAAGATTTATGGATGTCAATTTGTGAAAAAATAACATTAGATAGCACCTTTCTCCCATTTTCTAGAACGGCCACTGCTGTTTCATCACATGAAGATTCTATTGCTAATGTGTAAATGGTTTTTCCCATCCTCTAAAGCTCCTTCCACATCACCAGCGCATCTTCGCCAGTGTCTACATAGTACTTGGGTCTAATGCCCGCAGACACAAAGCCCATGACTTCGTACAGCTTAATGGCCGATTGGTTGCCAACGCGTACTTCGAGGGTCATGTGCTTGTATCCATTTTTTATGCCATAGTCAATCATGCCCTGAACCAAGGTTTTGCCATGGCCTTTTCCCCTCGCGCTTGGTTTCACCGCAATGTTGGTGATGTGCAGCTCGTCTAAGATTTGCCACATGCCTCCATAAGCCAGTATGCCCGATAGGTCCTCTAAAACAAAATAAATGGCCATTAAATTTTCTACAATTTCTTGTTCAAAGGACGCTTTGGTCCAAGGGGTTTGAAAAGAAGCCTTTTCAATTTCGTACACGGCATCCAAATCGGCAATGTTCATCACCCTAAAAAGTGTGCTTGTCATTTCATGTCCCTCTCTGCCTGCGATTTTTTAAAATAAGCTGCTGGGACATTGGTGTAATCGGTTAGACCAACACCGTCTTTGTGACAGTAAACATAGTTGGCACTGCTTAGCTGACATTTGGCCCTTGGCGCTATGGTTTGGTTGGCATGCTGCATCACCTGTGCTTCAAAAAAGGATTGATGCTTTAAAACGGCGTCTCCTGCCCATTTGACTGGCATTTTGCCAAAGGCTACTGCCACACGCTCTGATAAGGATTCAAGGGATGAAACCCCTTCTTCAAGGGTCTGCATCTTGCCTCTTTGCCACTTGTAAAGGCCAAAATAAACCTCATCCTTATTGGCGTCTATGGCGACAGCCACTATGCCTTCATGCTCTGGAAAGGCACTTGCCAAAAGCTGCATGCTCGTAAAGGTGTACACGGGCTTACCCGTCGCCTGAGCAAAGGCCTTTATGGTACTGATGCCAATTCTTACACCCGTAAAAGAACCTGGGCCTGTGCATACGGCAAAGGCGTCAAAATCCCTTATTTTCATGTTCATTTGTGACAAAAAAGCATCCACCATAGGCATGACTCTTTGTGAGTGCGTTCGATCTGCCCAAATGGTGAATTCACCTAAAATTTTGCCTTCCGATATGGCGGCTACGCTTGCCACTTGAGAAGACGTGTCCATTATAAAAAGTTTCATCACGGCCTCCTAATCTGGCTCTCGTACAGGGTTAAGGTTCTTTCAAAGGCTTCGTCTAGCGTGAGCGATATCCAAAGGGTATCTTCTGGCATCATTTCTTCTACCAAGGTCGCCCACTCGACGATGCAAAGCCCTTGGCCGTATAAAAACTCTTCAAAGCCGATTTCTTCCATCTCTTCAGGTGAGCCAATGCGGTAAACATCAAAATGATAGATGTCAAGGGCACCTGAGTAAGTGTTCATCAAATTAAAGCTGGGGCTGGTGACGTATTCGGTCACGCCCAGGGCTTGACATAGGCACTGGGTCAATGTGGTTTTGCCCGCACCAAGGTCACCAACCAAGGCGATGACAGTGCCCGGCTCAATGGTTTTCGCCAAACGATTGGCAAAGGCGATGGTATCTTCTAGTCCCTTTAGCGGAACAACTTCTTTTGGCACTCTATTTTGAATTGAGGTCATGATTCATTAACTCCTTAAATACATGCTTTCTCTATTTTACCCCTTCCATCCTCTGGGGTCAACCAGAAGCCACGCTGCGGTTACGCCCTGTTTTTTTGGCTTCATAAAGGCGGTCATCTGCCAGTTTAATCAGGTCATTTTTCTCCATGCCTTGGACATAGGTTGCGATGCCAAAGCTCATGGTACAGGCAATTTGAACGCCACCTGCATTAAAAAGCGTGCTTTCAATGGCCTTTCGCACCCGCTCTGCCACTTCCAGTGCGTGAAAATCATCCACATGCTCGACGATCCATAAAAATTCTTCGCCGCCCCACCTGTAAGCTTCATCGGTCTGCCTCAAGTACATTTTCATGATTTTTGAGATGCCCACAAGGACTTCATCCCCAACGCCATGCCCATAGGTATCGTTGATGCGCTTAAAGTGATCGATGTCTCCCATGACCACAGAAAACACTTTGCCCTCTGTGCGTCTAAGCATTTCAAATCGGTCGTCAAAGGAGTGACGGTTTTTAAGCCCTGTCAATCGGTCTACTGTGGCGATTTTCTCCCATTCCAGTTTGGATTGGTTCATGGCGCGTTTGTTGTAGCTGTAGGCCAAAACCAAGACCATCAATAGGACATTAACCGTGATGAGTAAAAAACGGCTGATGTTGACCTCATTTAAAAACCTAGAATGGTCCATAAGGGTTCCTATGGTCAAGGGGTTGTAAAGCTGGTTCATGGAGGTTTTTAAAAAAAGCGTTCTCCCGCCATGAAGGTCTGAGAGTGACTCTATTTGGTCGGTTTCCAAATGCTGAAAAACAGACTCTTTCACCCATGCAAATGTCAACATGTCATCAGGCGTGATGATGGCCCCTTTATCGGTTGCAATAAAAACTTTTCCATGCCCGAACAAATCAATGGCACTTAAATCTGACTTTAGAGCCGTTAAAGACACGTCGATGCCATAGCTGCCCCAAAAGGCGTCCCCCTTTTTCATTTGTCTTGCAAAACTAATGCCCTCTTCTTGGCTGGTGAAAAAAACATAAGGCTCAGAAACAACCATTTTTTCTGTGGCCTGGGCATCTATGAACCAAGGCCTTGTTCTTGGATCAAAATTCGGCGCATCTACCACCACATCTTCTACCATCACAGGCCCTTCAAAATAACGCCAGCGCGTGGTCTGTGAGCCATTGTCATTGGTCACGACTTTGGTATGCACCTCTCCATCTGTGTCTTGGATGAACATAATGAACTCCCCATCCACATCGCCAAAATAAAGGGCGTCTATTTGCGGATAAAGTCCCACCAAACTTCTGGCAAAGGCCTCAACCCGAAGCCCTTCTGAAACGAAATCGTTGTTGACATTCCAGTAGCGATTGAGCAATGCGTCCACGACAAAAACAGGTGAAAAATAATTGTCCACCTCTCCAACAACCCGTGAAGTCATGTTTTCAACCGCATAATTCATGGTGGTTTCATACTGCGTTTGAATGCGTCTATTGACATACAAATAAATCACCATCAAAACGATGATGATGGCGATGATCAATCGGCTCACCCAAAGCGTTTTATTTTTATGATCTGATAATTTCAGCATCTTAACACATCCTTCTTATTATATGGTATATTTATACCACGTAACCGCATCTTTAAAACCCAGCTTTATAGAAGCCTAGGAGGAAATAATGAAAGCGAAAAACCTTTCCGCAATTGTCCTATGCGCGGGTTATTCTTCACGAATGCATGCCTTTAAACCCCTCTTGCCTTTTACCCACGGCACGGTGGTTGACCATGTGATCCAAACCTTAAAAGAAACAGGCATAAACCATATTTTCGTCGTTTTAGGCCACCGTGCGCCTGAAATGGAAGAGCACCTAGCAGGCAAAGGCGTCCATAGGGTTTTTAACACTGCGCCCCAGCTGGGGATGTTTCATTCCATCAAACTTGGCGTATCTGCAGCATGTGGTTCAGATGGTTTTTTTGTGGTGCCTGTGGACATTCCCTTGATTCAGCCTGATACCTACAGGGTGCTTGCTCACGCCTTTTATGAAAAAAAAGATCACATCTTTATTCCTAGCTACCAGGGCAAAAGAGGGCATCCACCCCTCTTACGAAGCACATGCGAAGAGGCCATTTCAAAAGCGCCTTTAGAAGGTGGTTTGCGTCAATTTTATAAAACAAGCGGTTTTCAAATCAGGGAGGTGCCAACCAATGACCCTTGGGTCTTAGTAGACATGGATACGCCTGAGGCTTATCAAAAATTAAAACTGCAGGCTTCTATTGGTTAGCAAGCCTGCAGAGAAGATTAATCCAAATGCTTTTCGTATTCAAATAAGATCAAGACGTCGTCTATGACTTTTTCGCCCACTTTTCGATAGCCCAGGGCCATATAGAAATGGTGGTTTCTGTAGTTGTGGTAGGGGGTATCCAGCGTCCATTTTTTTACGCCTTCATACTCCGCCTCAAGTTCTGCAATGATGCGCTTGCCAAGACCCAAATCTTGAAATTTCGGGTCAATGTAAATGCGGGCCAAACGACACGATTGGTTCACCACATCATGGCGCACATCGGCACCACCGACGATGCGATCGTTTTCAAGAAAAACAAAATAGTCGTAGGCTTCTATTTTTTCTCTTAAGCGCTCTGCGGTTTCATTGGCTGGACAATCCGACCGATCGCCATAGCGATCCAAATCTTCTGCAAAGGCCAACCGTTGAATCAAGCTTAGGGCATAGGCATCTTCAGCTTTTGCCCGTCTGGTCATAGGGTCACAGCACCACTGACCTTTGGCTTTAAGCCACTCCAAACGGGTCAAACCATAATACCCCACATCATGGTAATACTGTTCTTTTACAATGGCTTCTTTTAAAACCCCTTCAAAGCGCATGCCGCATTTGGACATGACACGCCCTGATGCCGGGTTAATTGCCAAATACCTTCCCAATATGCGATTAAGACCCATCATCTCGAAACCAAAACCGATGACCTGATTGGTCGCTTCCTCAGCGTAACCATTGCCCCAATAGGCCTTGCCAATCCAATAACCAATTTCACCACTGCGGTGTTTTTCTAATTTACCCAGTGAAATGGCGCCAACCAAGGTGTCGGTTTCCTTAACCACCACTGCAAGTGTGAGCATCCCGTCGTTTATAAAACGGTCTTCATGCGTGACAATCCAAGCCGTGGCCATATGTGGTTCATACGGGTACGGTAGGTTCAGTGTCGTCTTATAGAGCTCATAGCCGTTGGCCATTTTTGCAACATTTGAAGCATCTTCTAAGGTAAATGGCCTTAAGATCAAACGGTCTGTTTCTATAACTGGCAACATATAATCCCCCCTAACTGGAATGGTTTATTATACCACAAAAAAAATCTATCTGGAAAGCTCTTTAAGGTACTTAAGAAATACGACCACCAGCTCGGGATCAAATTGTGACCCTGAACAACGCTTGATTTCTTCTATGGCGGTTTCAAAGGAAAGGGCTTTTCGATAAGGCCTGTCGTTGGTCATGGCATCGTAAGCGTCCACAAGGGCCAATATACGACACTCTATCGGAATGGCTTCCCCCTTTAATCCCACAGGATACCCTGTACCGTCCCACTTCTCATGGTGATGAAGAATCAGTCCTGCAATGGTTTGAAGTTCTCCAGATGCAGAAGCAATGCGTTCGCCTATTCTACAGTGTGTTTTCATGACCTGCCACTCTTCACTTGTAAGCGGGCCTTCCTTTTTGAGGATTCGATCGGGAATGCCTACTTTACCAAGGTCGTGAAATTTAGTAAGCAGTTCCAGTTGATTGATTTTGTGATGCTCCAGTTTCATGGCTCTGCCTAATTCTTCTGCCATAATGGCCATTCGATCCGTATGGCCTTCTGTGACATAATCTTTGGCTTCTAGGGCTTTTAAAAGGGTTTTGACAAGACCACTCTTACCGCTTGACTCGCTCAGGAGCTTGTTCTGGTACATGTTGGTGTCTGCCATTTGTTGCAAGACCGATACGCGAACCTCAGCGTCATTCAAATGCCCAATGCCATAAGAGACTGAAATGGGGTAAGAAAAGTCAGAGGCAGCTTCTTTTAAAGCGGTTTTAAATGCCACACACTTTTCTTCAAGGGCGCTTAATGGTTCGCTTAGGTAAAGCACAGAAAATTCATTGCCGCCCACACGGCCAACCATCAGTGCCCCTTCAAAGTGTGTTTTTATTTTTTCTGCTACAAAAGCTAGCACTCGGTCGCCTTCTAAATGTCCCAAGGTATCGTTAATCCCTTTTAAACCATCCACATCAAAGGCAATCAGCCCCATGTTGCTTATCTTGCTGCCATCGAAAGACATCAGGACGCTTTCAAATTTTCTTCGGTTAAAAAGCCCTGTCAAATGATCGATTTCTGCAAGCTCTCTCAGTTGCTTCTCTAGGGCATAGCGTTCTGTCATGTCCCTGATCAAAATCAGAACTTCTTCCATATCGGTTAGGTGAAGGCGGGCTTCAAAATACCTCACGGTTTCATCGACGGGAAGTTCAAACTCATAACTGACGGGTTCTCGTCTTTCATACACACTGGCAACGGCCCTTTCTATTGCATTGATCACCGAACGGTTTCTTAAAAGCTTCAGCGTCAATTTGGCTTCCTGCTTGCTTGCTGTGGAAAAGGGCGTGATGTGCTTTCTCATGTCGCTCACCAAAAGCATGTCTGGAATTGCCTGCATCAAGGCTTGGTTTCGGGCCCTCATTTTTTCTAGGGCATTGACCTTGTCCTGTAGCTCTGGATAATAATTCTTTCTGATTGAATGCTCGCCCAAGCCAATGATGGTTTCCTTCGTTATTTTTTTATTTGAATTCAAAAATCTGTTCATAAATGCCTTTCACCTCTTCGTAGGTCAAGCTTTTGGGATTGGTTACCATACAAGGGTCATCCAAAGCCCCTCTAACCATCTCATCCCATTGCTCCGATGACACGTGTGGGCTGACAATGGCTGCATGAATCCCTACAGAGGCCCTGAGGTCCCCCAGCTTTATTTTTATGGCCTCGGCCACGTCTGTGTCTGAAAATCCCCTTGTTTCAAGGCCTAGGGCAGCGGCGATGTCTTTAAATTTTTCTTTGGCATAGGGATGGTTCATGACAACCAAATGCTCCAGCAAAATGCTGTTGCATTCGCCATGAGGCAAATCCAAAGTCCCTCCAAGGCTGTGCGCCATGGCGTGTACGGCACCTAAACTGGCATTGGAAAAAGCAAATCCCGCATGAAGCGATGCCAGTAGCATGTTTTGCATGGTCTCCAAGGTGCGATTTTTTTGCACCGCCTGATAAAGGTTTCGATTGACGAGGTCAATGGCTTTTAGTGCGTGAATGTCTGTTAAAGGACCAGACGCGGTAGATACGTATGCCTCTATGGCGTGTGTGAGCGCATCCATTCCCGTGCAGGCCGTTAAATATGGGTCCATGGTCATTAAAGGGACCACGTCGATGAGGGCCAAATCAGGGACCACTTTCTTACTAATGATGGCTTTTTTTATGTGCTTTTGTGAATCGGTCACAATGGCAAATTGAGAAACATCTGCAGAAGTGCCTGCGGTAGTTGGGATGCATAAAAGTGGTGGACCAGGAAGCCTGATTTCATCTACACCTACGTAATCTAATATATGTCCACCATTTGTGGAAACAATGCCAATGCCTTTGGCGCAATCCATGGGACTGCCTCCCCCTATAGCAACGATGCTGTCACAGTTCTCTGCTAAAAACAGCTCTGCTCCCAACATGGTTTCATAATCTTTTGGGTTGCTGGTCACTTCATCAAAAACAACATACGCGATGTTGTAAGCTTTTATTTGTAAAAGGATCTCATTGAACCACTTTTGGGCGCTAATGCCTGGGTCAGTGACAACCATTGTTTTTTTTGAACCAAAATGCGTCAAATACCTGCCAATCAAAAGGCTTGATTCGTATCCAACAACGATTTCCGGAACAACGAATTTGCGTTGTTCATAATGTGTCATAAAGGCCACCTCCTAAAATAGTGCCACGTTATATTATACCCCAAAAGTCCTTCTTTTTAACGATAAAAGCAATGATATTTTGTTAAAACCTGTCTATATTTTAAGGCATATTTAGCCGATAAATCAATATAGTATGGATACGCAATCTGGCGAAATTTCCACAAGGAGGTGGCCATATGAAAATCGCCAATTATGAGATGCAACAAAGTGCCCAATCGGCCTTTAAGCGCTCTGAAAAAAGGACCCTCGAAATCACCCTTCAGCGTGCACCAGAACCCCAGCCTCAAAGACAATTACCTTCTGTGATCACAGAGCCCATAAGTACGGACACAGCTAGGACAGAAGCCACAGAGGACGTGGAAGCATTTTTTCATCTTTCTGAAGAAGACTTAGCAAAAATAAGGCTTTTAGAAAAGCTGCTCTCTGCACTGACAGGAAAAGAATTCAAGTTCTCACAGGCCTTTAAAGCCTATGCTAAAAAAAACGATGCCCCTCAAGGCATGCCCTTTCAAAGTCAAGCTGGGCCAGTAGCAATGCCCTTTGGCTTAAGGATCCAACACACGCACGAAATATCAGAAAGCGAGGCCATGCACTTTTCATCAAGGGGCGTGGTGCAAACAGAAGATGGCAGGACCATTGACTTTCAAATGCATTTTCACGTGGCGCGCAGCTACTATGAAAAAAGCGAATTCATCCTTCAAATCGGGCAAGCCTTACAGGACCCCTTGGTCATCAACCTTGATGGCAAAGGCATTGCTTTTGAGGGAGGACATATTGAACTGGACATCACCCTCGATGGCAACAAGGATGTCTTTAGAACCCTCGCCAAAGGCAGCGGTTTCCTTGCACTTGACAGAAATGGCAATGGCACCATTGACGATGGCACTGAGCTCTTTGGGCCAACCACAGGCAGTGGTTTTTACGAGCTCGCTCAGCACGATTCAGACGGCAATGGTTGGATCGATGAAAACGATGCGGTCTTTGACGATCTAAAAATTTGGCTTGTCCATTCTGGCGGCGAAAAACAGCTCATTGGCCTTAAAGAAGCAGGCGTAGGCGCCATCTACCTCGGACACGTGATGTCCCCTTACCACATCAAAGAAGGCGATGACCTCATCGCCAAAATCAGATCCAGCGGCACTTATTTGAAAGAAAATGGGCTGGCGGGGCTGGTTCATGAAATCGATTTGAAAATTTAAGCGCTTTTGATTTTTCAGCACCCAAAAGGTGCTTTTTTTTGCGTGAAACGCCTTTGATAGGGTATTTAAAAATTGAATTTATTTACACTTAAGGAGGCTCTCATGACCTATATTGAACGTGTGTTACGTGAAACCAAGGAAAAAAACGCACATGAACCTGAGTTCTTGCAAGCAGTTGAGGAAGTTTTTCACAGCATTCACCCCGTTTTGGCACAAAACCCCCTTTATGAAGAAGAGAGCATCTTAGAGCGTCTCGTTGAGCCAGAAAGACAAATCGTGTTTCGGGTACCCTGGGTTAACGACCAAGGCAAAACCATTGTCAATAGAGGCTACCGCATCCAGTACAATGGGGCGATTGGCCCATACAAGGGTGGTCTCAGATTTCACCCTACTGTATACTTAGGCATCATCAAATTTTTAGGGTTTGAGCAAATTTTTAAAAACGCCCTTACTGGCATGCCCATAGGCGGCGGAAAGGGCGGTTCGGATTTCGACCCCAAAGGCAAATCAAACAAAGAAATCATGCGTTTTTGCCAGAGTTTTATGACCGAACTTTATCGACACATTGGACCAGAACTCGATGTGCCCGCTGGTGACATTGGCGTGGGAAGCCATGAGATTGGATACCTTTACGGCCAATACAGACGCATCCGTGGCGTTTATGAAAATGGCGTTTTAACGGGTAAGGGTCTGGATTATGGCGGTTCTTTTGTTAGAAAAGAAGCCACTGGTTATGGGTTGATTTATTTTATTGACGAAATGTTAAAACACCACGAACACGCGCTTGATGGCAAAACCGTCATCATCTCTGGCTCTGGTAACGTGGCCATTTACGCTTGTGAAAAGGCCCAAAGTTTGGGCGCAAAAGTCATTGCCATGTCAGATTCTTCAGGTACCTTATTGGACCACAATGGGATTGACATTGAGGCCATCAAAACCATTAAGGAGGTCAATCGGGGCCGTTTGAACGATTACTTATCGGTTCATGACCAGGCCATTTTCACCCCTGATAACAAGTCCATCTGGAACATCAAGGCCGATATCGCACTGCCATGTGCCACTCAAAATGACATCACTTTATCAGAGGCCAAAAAGCTGGTTGCCAACCAGGTTTTAGCGGTTGGTGAAGGGGCCAATATGCCTTGTACCAACGAAGCCATTGCTTACTTTTTAGAACACGGCATCCTCCTTGCGCCAGCGAAAGCAGCCAATGCCGGAGGCGTTGCCACATCGGCACTAGAAATGAGCCAAAACAGTTCAAAATACAATTGGACTTTTGAAGAGGTAGACGAAAAACTCAAACGCATCATGAAAAACATCCACTTGGCTTGTGCGGCCGCTTCGGAAAAATATGGCTTTGGCTACAACTTGGTGGCCGGTGCCAACATCGCTGGTTTTATAAAAGTGGCCAATACCATGCTCGCTCAAGGGGACTATTGATCTCATGCTTTCATCATCACAAGGTTTAACCAGCCTTGTGATTTTTTATTGGGTGTAATATAATGCTACTAGAATTCTCAATCTAAGGAGAAGGGTATGGCCTATTATTTTGCGCCCATGGAGGGCATCACAAACCACATTTACAGAAATGCCTATCACAAGCATTTTGAGGGCTTTAATAAATATTTTACCCCTTTTATTGCCCCCAATAAAAAACGTTACCTATCGAGCAAATCTTTAAACGACATTTTGCCCGAGCACAACGAAGGGGTCCTTGTTGTGCCTCAAATTTTAACCAACAAGGTTGACGACTTTGTTGGGACGGCAAAGGCGCTAAAGCCCTTTGGCTATGACACGGTGAACCTCAATCTAGGGTGCCCCTCACCCACTGTGGTGACCAAGGGAAAAGGGTCTGCCATGTTAGATGATTTAAAGGTTCTTGAACGATTTTTAGAAGGTATTTTCGATGAGACCCCCATGAAAATCTCCATCAAAACCCGAACGGGTTTTAAGGAAAGTGAAGATTTTGAAGCGCTCATGCACCTTTTCAATAAATTCCCCCTAGAAGAGCTCATCGTACATCCCCGTACTCAAAAAGATTTTTATCAGGGCCCAATCGATCTTGACGCCTTTTCAAAAGCAGTGGCCATCAGCCGTTTTGATGTGTGCTACAATGGGGATTTGTTCACAGCATCAGACTATATAAAATTTAAAGCCGCCTTTCCTTCGGTGAAAAACGTCATGCTTGGTAGGGGCATTTTAAGGGACCCCAACTTGCTTGGTGAAGTTGTAAACGGGTCAAAACTGGCAAAAGAAAAACTGCTTGCCTTTCACGATACCCTTTTCGAAAGCTATAAGAAGGTCCTCTTTGGAGACGATCACGTTTTGTCTAAAATGAAGGAAGTGTGGTTCTATTTGGCCCCTCTCTTTGAAGGTCACGAAAAGCCCCTAAAACACATCAAAAAAGCCAAGTGCCTCTCGGCGTACGGCGCTGCAGTAAATGGCATGTTTCAATGTCCCTTAAGGGTGGGGCTATGAAACTTGAACGCTGGCAAATCAACCTCTATACCCTTTGGATTTCTCAAGTCATTTCACTGACCAGCTTTGGTTTCGGTCTGCCCTTTATTCCTTTTTTCATTCAAGAACTGGGGGTAACTGACCCCAATGCACTGAGAATCTATACAGGTATTCTGAGCGCTGCTCCCGCTTTGACCATGGCCTTTATGTCACCCATTTGGGGCATCTTGTCAGACCGATTTGGCCAAAAGCTCATGATTCAAAGGGCCATGCTTGCTGCTGTTTTTATCATTGGGGGCATGGGCTTTTCAACACACGTCATGCACCTTGTGATATTAAGATTTCTCCAAGGCCTTTTTACGGGTACCATTACCGCTTCAAGCGCTTTTGTGGCCGTTAATACGCCCAATCACAAGCTTTCTTACGCCCTTGGTTTCTTGTCTTCCTCCACTTTCGTAGGCTACTCGGTTGGCCCACTCTTGGGAGGCCGTGTTGCAGAACACTTTGGCTACCGCGTGAGTTTTTATGTGGGCGGCGTTTTGATGTTCATCGGTTTTTTACTGGTCACTTTTTTCCTTAAAGGCGATAAAAAACCTGCGCACAAAAAAACCGCTCTGTTCAGCGGCGAGCGCAAATGGCATTCTTTGTTTTCATCTGGTATTTTGATGCTCTTATTTTTAATATTTCTTCAGCGCATCATTCGTACGCTCTTTAACCCCTTTATCCCACTTTATGTTCAAGAACTGACTGGAACCGTCCTTGGGGCTGCCTCTAAAACAGGCACCATCAATGGACTCGTGGGCTTCGTCTCTGCCCTCTCTGCCGTGATCATCAGCCGCTTAGGAGACACCTACAACAAACTGCACATGATGACCCTCATGCTTGCGCTGGGATTTGTCAACGTGATGGTCCTATCCTTTACGCAAGGGCTCATGCCTTTTGTGATTTTTTATACCCTCTTGTTCTTCATCATTGGCGGCATCGAACCCCTGCTCACCTCTGCCACTGCTGAGCTAACGCCGCCTGAGAAACGAGGCACTTTGTTTGGCGTACAAGGCCTAGTAGGCAGTTTGGGATGGATGGCCTCACCTGCCATTGGTACCTATGTGTCTATCCAATTCGGCTTACAAGAAATTTTTTATGTCCTTGCGGCGATCATTGCCATCAACCTAGGAATGACCTATATGCTCGGTAAAAAAAAGGTGCCTTCGTAATCAACGAGGGCACTCTTTTTATGCTTGAATGGTTGAATGGTTTGTCATCATGTGACAAACACATTACAGGGGTGTTACAAAACGATTAAAGGAACCGACCCCCAAAAACGATGTTGCCATCGATGATGGTGTATTCGACTTTTGCTTGTAGGTCAAATGGGTGTCTGTCCCAAATGACCAGGTCTGCGTCTTTGCCTGGCTCAATGCTGCCAAGGCGATCACCTAGCTCTAGAATTTCAGCGGCGTTAATGGTGATTGCCTTAAGGGCTTCCATTTCCTCTAACCCAGCTTTGTGTGCCAATGCCGCACACATGGGCAGATGCTGAAGCGGTATCACAGGGCTGTCTGTCATAATGGCAAACTTAACCCCTGCCTCATGAAGCACACGCGGGGTATCGAAGGACTTATTGGTGAGCTCAAACTTGGACTTGTTACCAAAGGTTGGACCAATGATTGCTGCGTAACCTTCTTTGGCCAAGTGGTCTGCAATCAAATGCCCCTCAGTACAGTGTTCAAGCGTCAACTTGACATCGAATTCTTTGGCGATTCGAATCGCTGTAAAAATATCGTCTGCGCGGTGGGCATGTGCTTTCAGGGGAATTTCTTTATTCACCACAGGCAGGAGCGCGTGGAGTTTCATATCGTAGGCTGGTTTTTTGCTGGCGTCATCGCCTGCTTGAACCAACTTGTCTCTGTATTCAAATGCTTTTGCAAGGGTTTCTCTCATGCGAGCCGCTGTGCCCATACGGGTCATAGGCATGGTTTTCTTCTCAGCATAAACGCGCTTTGGATTTTCACCAAAGGCACACTTCATGGCCATGTCTGCCGCTACAATCATGTCGTCCACACGGTTGCCATGTAGTTTAATGACTGAAAAAGTGCCGCCAATGACATTGGCGCTACCTGGTCCTGTTGACGCAGACGTTACGCCGCCTTTTATAGCCAGCTCAAAGGCTTCATCCATTGGGTTAATGCCGTCGATCCCTCTCACATGTGGTGTGATGGGGTCTGTCATTTCGTTGCCATCTGAGCCCTCAAAGCCAATGCCTTCTTCAAAGAGGCCAATGTGGCAATGGGCATCGATGAAACCAGGAAAAAGCATCTTACCTGCCGCATCGATCACTTGGGCATCCAGCGGTGCAACCAAATCTGTACCCACTTCCTTAATTTTGCCATCTTCTACTAACACACAGCCATTTTCAATAGGTTCGCCTGCCATTGTGTAAACTTTTGCATTTTTAATCAACAACATAAAGCACACTCCTCACATTCTTCCTAAACTATTTGTTTCGTAACCCTAAACAAATTGTACCACAGTTGCGTGTCTCGTGCATTAAGTTTTTTGAATGTTTTTCATGGTCAGTGAGACTTTTCCCCTTTGGTGGTCCACTTTTAAAATCATAACCTCTACCACGTCACCCACTGATAAAACTTCCATGGGGTGTTTGATGAAGCGGTTGCAAATTTCAGAAATATGCACCAGGCCATCTTGCTTTAAGCCAATGTCCACAAAAGCCCCAAAATCCACCACATTGCGAACGGTTCCCGTAAGGACCATACCAATTTCAAGGTCCTCCAGCTGGAGCACATCGCTTCTAAAAATAGGCTTTGGCATCTCTTCCCTTGGGTCTCGGCCTGGTTTTTTCAGCTCTGAGACGATGTCTGTAAGGGTCATCACGCCCAGATTGAGCGTTTCGGCAAGGGTTTCAAGCCCCCCAGCGCCTTTTACCCGCTCATCCAAATCGTCTAAACCGCCCTTTTTAAGGGCCGATTTTTCATAACCAAGGGCCTTTAAAAGGGCTTCCGTCGCCTTGTAAGCTTCGGGGTGAACCGCAGTATTGTCCAGTGGGTCTTTGCCATCTGAAATCCTAAGGAAACCGGCACATTGTTCAAAGACTTTAGGGCCAAGTCGCGCCACTTTTAATAGTTCTTTTCTTGAAACAAACTTGCCCTTTTCGTCCCGATAGGCCACCACATTTTTAGAAATAACCGGTGAGATGCCTGCCACATAACTGAGCAGCGAAGGCGTCGCTGTGTTGAGGTCCACGCCCACTGTGTTAACACAGTCCTCCACAACACCAGTGAGTTGCTCGGTGAGGCGCTTTTGATTCACATCGTGTTGGTATTGGCCAACGCCAATGCTCTTAGGATCAATTTTAACGAGCTCAGCCATGGGGTCTTGAAGCCTACGGCCGATAGAAATAGCCCCTCTGATGGAGACGTCAATGTCAGGATACTCTTCTGTTGCCAATTTTGACGCAGAATAAACAGAAGCACCCGCTTCGCTGACGATGGTGTAATAGACCTCTTGATCAAGGGTTTTAATGAGGTCAGCAACGAGGCGCTCTGTTTCTCTTGATGCCGTGCCGTTGCCTATTGGAATCACATTGATTTTGTATTTTTTGATCCAGTCCGTCAAGACCTTTTGAGACTCTGCCACTTTGTTTTGTGGGGCATTGGGGTAAATGGTGGTGTAATCGATGAGTTTGCC
>WPCK01347440.1_pt1 | contig 17421 bp, 17 predicted proteins | sample 5399851 | NCBI WGS metagenome assembly WPCK01 (sample SAMN12869471, study PRJNA574797) | sludge metagenome | isolation source: wastewater treatment of pH11 | place: China:Beijing | collected 2019-05-20 | reverse complement strand
TCATTCCGTTCCAGTCAAGCGGAATCTACTGCGTGCGTCCATAAGCGGTCAAATTCCGCTCCACCTTTCGGACTCAAGAATTTACCGTAGCCCAGGGGGATTCTTCAAGCCCCAATTGGCCGGAATCGAAAAGTAATTGCTGCGATTTCGCATGGAAGCAGCCCCGGAAACCCGAAATTGGTCTTAAAATTGCTTTGAATTACGGCTACCTTGCCAAGCTGGCAGGTGCCTGCGTCGAAAGACGTTGTAAACTGCAAAATTTGATACGAGGCAATTGATCGAAATTCCACAGGAGAATTCATGTTCTATTTCGACCCGATGTATTTCCTTTTCATCGCTCCCGCCCTGTTACTGGCGATGTTCGCACAGTTCCGGGTCAAGTCCGCCTATTCTCAAATGAGCCAGGTCCGCGCGAGAACTACCGGCTTTGACGCCGCCAGACGAATCTTGGATTCCAATGGACTGCAAAGCGTAGCCATTGAACAAGTTCCGGGCGAAATGTCCGACCATTATGATCCATCGGCAAAAGTCTTGCGACTCAGCCCTTCGGTCTTTCAAGGCAATTCCATGGCATCGGTTGGCATCGCTGCCCACGAAGCCGGCCACGCTATTCAAGACGCACATCACTATGCACCGCTAAAACTGCGCAACTTAGCCGTTCCCGCCGCGAACTTCGGAGGCAGTATCGGAGCCATCCTGTGCATGGTCGGGATGGGCATGATAGGCATGGCCGGGGCTCAAGCCGGAGGGTCTCCCATCGGCAGATACATTATGCTGGCCGGCATCATCGGCTTTGGTGCCACGGTGGCATTCCAACTCGTGAATCTGCCCGTCGAATTCGACGCCAGCTCGCGAGCGAAAACGGAATTGGTCAACTTGGGAATCGTTTCGGGGCCTGAATTGCCCTACGTCAGCAAGATGCTCAACGCGGCCGCGCTGACCTACGTAGCAGCCACCTTGCAGGCCGTGATGATTCTGGCCTACTACATCTTCCGCTACGTGCTCGCCTCGCAGTCGCGGGACGAATAGACCTTTTTAGGGGGCGACCGGCAACCGGGAAGTTGCATTGGGTTTTGGAATTGAGTGGTCGCCATCATAGCGATGGCGGCCGCTGGCTTGGGGCAGCGAACCCTCCAAATGTTTCGATGCGACTTCGTCCAGCTCACCGGCAACAATCGGATTTCGCCAGGCCGTCATGGCCATGATCGAGTTAATGCCGGAACCAATGCCCAACAAGGCCACATGGCTGCCGGCCTTTAGGAACCCACTTCGCAGTCCCATCGCCAGCGCTGTTGGGAGAGCAACCGAACCCGTGTTGCCCAGCCAGCCGAAGGTGCTGTAATCTCGATCGGATTTCAAGCCGAGTCGTTCGAGCATCATCCGACGATGGGCTCCACCCACTTGATGGCAAACGCTGTAGTCGATTTGATCTCGCGAGACCCCGCTGGCGAGCAATTGCTCAAAGGTGCGAACACCGACGCCAATTCCCGCGTGCAACAACTGTTCGGAATCCGTTTGCATGAGCGGCTGCATGGCGTGCCCAGCCTGATCGGTCTCGCTCTGGCAAAGCTGATGATGCTGACTTTCAGCCCGCGCCACACAACTTGAAAGCAAATTCCCTGTTTGACTCAGGTCGCGGTCCACCAACAGGATCGCGCAGCTTCCAGAACCGATCGTCAGCGAAGCAAAGGACGCTTTGATGGACTGTCGAGTCAACGAAGAATCCTGATTGAGCGACTGAATGGTTGACTCGACAAGGTTTCGAGCGCTCTCGGTTCCAACGACGATGCCGGCCTGAATTACGCCCTGTTCGATGAGCGTCGCGATTTGGACCATGCCGCTCAGCAGACCTAGGCAAGCGTTGGATAGATCGTAGACCCAACAATTCGAACTTAGTCCCAGTTCGAAATGCACGCGACAAGCTGTCGCGGGTTCAAGATAGTCGCGGCAAACGCTGGCGTGAATCAAACAACCGACACGCTCCGGCGGCAGCCCGGCTGCATCCAGCGCCAAGCGAGAACTATTGATACTTGGCAGACTGATCGGCATATCCGGGGCCCAAAATCGTCGCTGGGCAATGCCACTCATAAGCTCTAAACGGCCTTCGGGCAACCGCAGCCGCTCGTAGGTCGGAGCAAGTTGTTGCTCGATCATCGATGACGTGACGATTTGGTCGGGCAGGGTGAATCCGATCGATTCAATTGCGACGCGATTGAAGTGCATAGTAGTTCGTTAAACCGTTCAGACGCCCTTTTGCTTGCACACTTTGTTGTGCTGGGTACTCAAGAAAACACTAAATATAGTGGCTTGCTTTTCAAATCTTCATGCGGTGTTTATCTTGTGGTTCCGTTCAGCAAGGGTTGCTGAACCTTGGTAGGACTGTGGTCTTGAATTCAAGACTTGATTCCGCAGGGAATTTGCGAGAACAACATTGATGTTGCGTTCTTTTCCGCACGCCTGGGATGTCTGGAAAAAAGGATTCGTTCTTTTCTGGCATCTTAGTTTCGCACATAGCGAGATCGAGGCAAGTTCAAAAATGCCTCGATGTGTTCGGGCGACTCGTCCAACTCGCACCTTATCTCCTCATCCAGCGACCGAACTCTGCTCTGCTCATGCCAAAGACTCTGCACCAATCAAGGGTGTTGAATCGGGTTCCACACTAGTCCCATCCAACAGTTCCCGACCTCTCCGTTTTCCGTAGTAACAATCTGACAAGGAGTTTCAGATGAAAAAACCAGTGATTGCTATCAATGCCGATTATCGCGGAGCGACCCACAACCAGGCCCCGTTTTCGTACCTGGCTTCGGGTTATTACGATCAAATCAGTAAGGCTGGCGGTGTGCCGATCATTCTGCCTCCGATGAAATCGGAATCAATCTTGCAAATCCTCGATCACGTGGACGGATGCATGTTGATCGGTGGCTGCGACTTGGATCCTCGCAATGATGGCTTCATGCTGCATTCGACGACGCGACCCATGGATGTTCGTCGCGAAGAATTCGACAGGCGACTGGCACTCGAAATCGTCGAGCGCCGCTTGCCGGTATTGGCCATTGGCGTAGGCATGCAATTGCTCAACTGCGTCTGCGGTGGCAATCTGCTTCTACACATTCCCGAGGATCGCCCCAATGCGCTTCCGCACAATGATCCTCTCGATCGTTTTCATCGGCATTCACTGGTCATCGAATCGGATTCGTTGATCGGCCGCGTCTATGGGGAAGGTGAAATCCGAGTCACCAGCAGACATCACATGGCGATTGACGAATTGGCTCCGGGCTTCCGCGTGACCGCTCGATGTCAGGACGGAATTATCGAAGCCATCGAAAGCGAGATGGTCGATTGGTTCGCCGTCGGAACGCAATTCCATCCAGAATGCAATGAGGCCAGCGCGTTGGACATCCGGATTTTTGAAGAGTTCATCGAGGCCATCCAAGCTTTGAACAACGTGGCACCCGGAATCAATCTTGAAACTAGCGCCGCTTAGCTTGGGTCCGGAAGTGCGTTCTTGATTCTCGCATCAACCGGAGTGCGTTAGCACCCGGTTGACGAAGTACGGGACACCAATGCGTTGTGACCAGTCGTGGAATTCATCTCGAGATAATTCCTTAGGGAACGTTCGGAATTCAATTCCCGATCTCCGATAAGAAACGAAGAGTCGGCGGTATACACACTGACTTCAGAGAAGTCAGCGACATTTGTGGCGGATTTCTCCGAAATCCGTGCCGCCCGGACATTGGCCGGAGACAACAGAAAACCGGAAACCGGAAACTATTTCAGGACACTCCCTTATCTTTCAACTCAGCACGATTGGAAAAGCTCCCGTCCATGGCTTGGCTGTGTCGGTTGGTTTATCCAACTGGACCGTCACCAAGTCGCGTTCTTTGGTCTCGAGTTCTTGGTAAACTCCGTCGCGAGCATTGTCGTCTCCATACTCGGAGAAATAGCACTGGGTCGTCAATCGTTTGTGGCTGGGCGCATCGATGCGGAAGTGAATGTGCCTAGCCGATCGTCCAGGGTACTGGCCGGGTATGATCGTCGTGAACGAATATTTGCCATCCTCTCCCGTGATCGCGCGGCCCCAAAATTGGAAGTTGTTGTCGAGCAGTCGCGATCGGCTGCGGCTATCGAAAGAGTGATTGTACCTGCCCGATGCGCACGCCTGCCAGATTTCAACAATGGCTGCGTTGATCGGCTTCCCCTTTCGATCAGTCACCGTTCCATCTACGATCACCGGTTGTCCCTTTGCTAGTTCGTGACCAGGCAACTTTTGCAGCAGGTCGTTATCGTTGAACATTTGTTCTTCGATGGCCTTCTCGGGATAATAGGGCCCCTGGGTTTGCGGCGGGGTGGCCGACAAATCTTCAACATCAGGTGCCCAAAGCCCATGAGCGGATAGCGACCAGCCCGGCATGGCAATAGCTGCACCAGCCGTCAAAAACTTGAGAAACCGACGGCGATCCGCTAGGCCGGTTGATGAACTGAGTCGCATTTTGATCCTCCCATTGCTTTGTTGGACACGAGTTGAAAGTACGTGATTATACAACCCGCGTTGCTGGATTTGTTTCGGTCCAAATCTATTTTTTCTACAGATCTAGAACGAATCGGTGCAATGAGGCACGTTCGGTTTGGGCAACGCAATGCGTGTTGGTATTCATTGGGTGAACACAAAAACCTACACCGCGATCACTCGCTAGGCACCAAAATTCCGAAACCCGCTGGCGTACGCTTACGAACGATCTGCAAACGGCCGCTGAGCCATCAATAATCCACGATCATTTGGAACGACTCATGGCACTGGCGGCCTGACCGCCAGGCACTTAATATCCAATCCCCTAAAGTGCAACTCCTTTTCTGAATTCATTCCGAATAGTCCACAACCTCACCATCCGCAATACCGCTCAGGGCATAGAGCGTCATGACGTCGATATCCCGTCCCAACAGCCGCACTGATCCGTCCAAGAAAACGACGTTTACTCCGGGCGCGTGTTTGCTTGCAATTCCAGTTTCATATGCAAATTTACCGTTCCCAAGCAATTCGAGGTCGGGGATTTGAATGCAAACAGTAGTCATCCATTCCATATCACTTCTAGCCCTGCACATCATGGCAAACATCCAGGGAGCCATCCTTATTCGCTCTTGATTGTATATGCGTCCGAGAGTTTCGCCCAATGCAATCGAATGGCTTGCTCCGTCTCGGACTTCGGTCATTTTTTTCCTAATTCGACAAGCAAAGGCTCCGTCAAAGATACGGCGATCTTGGTCTCTATAGTACCCGCCACTGCTTGCACCGGAGCAAGCCGAGTAATTCGTCCCTTTTATCGGATGTGGAATATCGAAAGCGATAAAATAGTCGTTGTCCAAGTCCGTATAAAAGGCGGGTTGAGATCCGCCACGATTTGGACCACGATTTGGACTTAGTACCTCGCTTTCCAAATCGTCGGCCGGACAGTATAGCAAACTGAAACTTTCCCTCATTGCCTCTTGAACATCTTCATCGTCCAAAATGGTAGACGGCGCGTTGGCGTTCAACTCTTTGTATTTTTTGTAGGACATTTGGTAGTTCGTACAAATTGCAGGCAACCGCATGGCCAAGGAATTTTGTTCCACATACGGCAAGAGAAAGACAAGCCACGACGTATTCTGGTTATTATGCAAGTAGAATGGCGACTGAACGTCGTTTTCCCAGCCCGGAAAGTCATCCGACGACAATATGAATTGACGGCTACTGCCAAGAGTTCCGGGAGGAAGCTCCTTATGAGCAGATTCATACTGTTGCAAGCCAAGACCGAGTTGCCGCAGGTTGTTCTGGCATGTCATGCGTCGAGCGGATTCACGCCCGTACTGAACCGCCGGAATCAAAATCGCTGTGAGAATACCGATAATGATAACGACAACTAACAATTCGATTAAGGTGAATGCACTTTTCTGGGGTCGCATACACTTGCAACAATTGCACGATTTCCGCAAGAGATTTGTCACGGCGTAGATCATTCCGTCGCTTGGTTCAACGAATTGCCAAAGAAATATACATTGACGGTTACCGTCTCAATCGATTCGTCATTGTGAAGAATTTCGGAAGTCACAGTAGCTTCGTTTGGACCATCCAAAACTTCTTTTGTTTCAAATTTCATCGCGATTGTGTCACTGCCCAAATTCGACTCTACGAAGCTAATGTTCTCCGTGAGTGAAACTATCCGCACATCCTTAACGCCCGGCCTTTGGCCGATGGATTCCAATTGCCTAAGCTCGATCTGAAAGGGATGAGAACTCTCCGATCGGTTAAGATGGCCTAGATAAATATCGCGATCATAGAGCCATCGAATGCCACAATTTCCTTGGAACGTAATTGTCATCTCCTCGCTCACTTCTCCGCCTGTGCCAGAAAGCTGAACATTGAAACTGAATAGTCCTGGCTCGCCGGGGACGTTTCCGAAGATGCGAATACTCGAAGAGTCGAACAAGAATTCGACACTGAGACCATCGCAACCAGACTTCTTCACCTCGAATTGCTGTGAGGTTTGAATTGCAAGCGGAACCTCAATGTCAATTCTTTCTCCTGGCCAAAATGATCCTATCAAGTAGTTGGTTTCGGATTTGAGGTGCTGCACGACCACGTCTGCGTATAAATCTACTCGCAGTCGAGGAAAATCGCGGTCATCGGTAACCAAAGTTGCTTGATTGACCTTTCTTCCGAAAGTACCTGCCGGATCGAATTGGACAACGAGCTTGGCAGTTCCGTTGGCTGGAATAGAATGGGTGTTCAACTTTGCCGCTATGCACGTACACCCGGCTTGAATTTCGGCGATTCGTACGGTATGCGGCAACTGATTGACGATCTCGAACTCGGCGGAAATCACTCCTTTGTTACCGTCGACGACCCCCAATTCAGCCTCTTGCGGCTTAACGAACAAGCCACTAGAAACCGAAGGTCTGCCACACCCGACGATTCCAACGAAAATCAGGCTCAAGATGATCGGCAGTAGAGCGGAAACTCTCAATTTCACGACCTTGACTTTTGCCAATAGTAAATACCGATGACCAGAAATACAGTCGCCAAAATCAAAATCATCATATTTCGGAACGAGTAGATTGAATTCGACGACAAGGAATTAGAGTGACCTCGCCGCGCAGCGAAAATCCACTTTACGAATCGCTCGGACCCATCTGTCCCCTTCTCGTATACTTCGATGTCTCGCTCCAGATCTACGAAGGATTCTGCAATGAACCGTTGACCTATTTGCCTTAAACGTTGACTTATTCGCCTTTCGTGATTCTCACCAACATTCCAATTGAAATGGGTTAGAACCGTATAACCTTCGTCGCTTTTTCCTGAATTCGACATCTCCACGCGTTCCAGAATCCACGCAGGCAAGATTGCAGGAGTGTCAATAGGTTCGATAGTGACTTCCGAGCGTACTTTAAGACCATCCATGTCAACGTTCCCGCGAAAATTTCTAATGCAATAGTGTCGCTTCGGATCAAGGATAATCGTCGCAGTTGTGTTCGCGTCGAATTGAACTCTGAGTGAAGTAGCATCTTTCATCTCTGCAAATTCCACAGTTTCCACAACAACATTGGGTCGCTGCAGCAACTCGGTAATGCGGACTCCCTTTAGTTGCGGAATTCTCCACAAGCCATCTATTAAATCGCGAATTGCAAAACCTGGTTTGATATCATCCATCGGACCCGTTCTTTTGCTAATCAACAGGCGAGCATTGTCCCCGTCCGTTGAAAAAGGCAGATACTCAAAGATCTGATTGTTTGCTTGGTCCAATGCGATCGAGTGCCGAACGGTCGGATCGAACTTGGATGCGGGCAAGCTAAAATCCAATCGGTAGATTCCATCGTTTCGCCAAAAATCCCCTTCTAGATTTCTCTCCATTTCTGACGCTAGTCTACTTAGCTTTCCGGTCACAGGCACTGGAAGCGCGGACTCAACCCGATACTGCGTTACCTGTCCACTTACTTTTGAACTCATCAGACTTAACCGCTGATGCAACTCCAAAATCGCTCCAGGCAATGGTCTTGTCGGCTGCACTGCAAGCGCAGGGGAACATTTAGTTGCAAGCAGCGCAGCAGAGAAAAAAAATATCCAAGCAAACGCTGTAAGCAGGCGAACGGAAAACGAATTTCGGAGGCCCAAACTTGCTGGTGGAATGCTCATCCAAAAGTACCTTTCATCAGAAAATCGATTCAAGGGTCGGGCTTCTACTATTCGATGTATATCAGAGGCTTGTCGAGATCTTGATCTTGCGCCTCGCGGCACACCTCACCCCAAGCCGTGAAAATCGATTTGTAGTTACACGTTTCTTGTGTACCTCCACACACGACCGTCAATGGGAACAAATTGACTACAGATCTATTGCATGCCATTTGCCATCGGCATGGAAAAACATAATAGTCCTGCTCCTGAAAGCCAGTTGGATGGTTTCCTGAAGTACCGCCATGTTTGGGAACAGAATATTGTCCTTGTGGGTTGTAGCAAGGCCACGTGATGGTCGTAGCGTTGGCGTTTGAACCAAGGTAGTAGATACCTGGGCACCCAAGAGTATCCAAAGCATTTACATACCCGCTACAAGGTTGACTTGTGCACAAGACATTGCCACCGGTTCGCCTGTAGCATGGTCCGGCAATAAGTGCTATCGAAGTGGAAAGTAGTGCGATCGCACTAACCAAACCGACTACGAAGAATTTCTTGTTCTTTGAAAATAGCATGATCTTACCTTTCTCGAGATTGGATTGAAAATGGGGCAATTGGGGCGATTGGGGCCACCCACCAAATGCTAATGGTTGAACGTGGATTCAAAGTTCAGAGCCGCCAAACCCAATTGTTTGAGGTTCGATTGGCACTGCATGTGTCGAGCCGCCTCGCGAGCCGCCTGAACTGCCGGAATTAGCAGTCCAACCAATAAACCGATGATGGCGATCACAACCAGCAATTCGACGAGCGTGAATGCAGAGCGCCGAACAACCTGCCAGGATTTGGCGGCACCAGTCGGTGCAGGGTACTTCACGATCGACCGTGTCTGGATGCGGATCATGGCACGTCACCCTCTGACAACGCAGCACCCTCTGACAACGCAGCACCCTCTGGTAGGGCAGCACCCTCGGGCTGCGGTACGGTGTGCAAAACATTCAAGTTGAACTCGTGCGTTCCCCGTCGGACAATTTGCAAGTCACGATAACGCCGAGCGAAACAGGCTCTACCGTTTCGTAGGTGGCCGGCTTCACTTCGGATTGCATCGCGGGTATCTTCGCACCGGTCGAGGGTGTCTCCAAAATGGAGGATGTCTTCATCATGACTGAAGATGTTTCCAGGGCGTCTGAGAATGTCTCTGGAACGAACCGGAGCAGGATTGCCTTGCCCGTTTGATTGCTCAAGTCATCGTCTGATCGATTGCGGGGCAGTTTGACTTGGATGATCGAAGGCAGCACGCACTTGCAGGAAGCGCTGATCGAAACGATGTTTGCCGAAGCATTCAGCCCCACTTGGTCCAGGGGCAGGCAAAGGTAACTGGATCGATCGGAAAAGACGACGCCGGCATCGACGGTCTTGAGTTTTGGAGCAAGCGAAATGGGCTTAAGAAGCGAAACTTCGACTGAAGAAGCATTGTCAGTCGGTGCGGAAGCAACCGAACGGCTACAGCCCGCGAGGGTCAGCATCACCAGACTCGCCAACAAAAGTTGGATCGTTGGATCGTTGGATCGTTGGATCGTTGGATCGTTGGATCGTTGGATCGTTGGATCGTTGGATCGTTGGATCGTTAGATCGTTGGATCGATCGGATTTTAACTTGGACATGTTAAATTCCCATGCAAAACAGCCACGAAAAAGGGGCGAAACGTGAATGCGCTTCTGATTTCAATAGACGCAATAGCCTGTGTCAAGATGCCCTGGCCGTAATTTTGATTTTTTTTGTGAAAAGATTTGACCATGCAGCGACGCCTTGTGTCTACCTGCCCTGAGACTTGGGTTGGATACCTCGACCAATACGATTTGCGGAGGCCAAGGGCGATTCTAACGCGCGGTAGAAAATCTCTAAATATTTGCGGGCCGCATCCCGATACTACATTGACCGGAAAGCCTGCCTAGTTTTTGTCAAAACGGGTTGGATGCCGGAGGCACGAACACGGAAGTCGTGGATTACAAGGGGAAAATGGAATGGCCCGAGCTTACTCAGGGGTGCTGGCTGCCGTCGCACTTTCACTTGCGATCACGCGAGGTCTGGTGCTGGGTATGATGCCCAACGAGATTCTCACTCAGTGCCTTGTCTTTTTCTTCGTCTTTGCAATCATCGGCTACTGCATCGGCGCAATCGCGGAAAAAGTCGTCAGTGAATCGGTAGAAACTCACTTTCGTCGCGAAATGTCAGCTTTTCAGGCACGGGCTGCTCAACAGGCGGCCGACGTGGAACGAAAATAATATTGTTCCACGATGCCCAAAAAAGTTGATGTAGCATCGGCATAGGATTGTAGCTAAAAGTTCGCTTTCGACGCACTTAATAAATTCAGTCGACTCACGGAGGAATGAATGGCGACCAAAACCGCAACTATACCTGAAGTGGACATCCAGGATGTTTGGAAGCAATACAAGGCTGACCCCGAGAATCTTGAGTTGCGGAATCGACTGATCGAAAACTACATGCCGCTTGTGCGGTACAACGGCGACCGTATCTGGCAGCGATTGCCCGACGGCGTCGAGCTCGACGATCTTGTTAGCGCCGGCATCTTCGGCCTGATGGACGCCATCGATGCCTTCGACATGGCCCGTGGGGTGAAATTCGAAACATACTGTGTGCCGCGTATTCGCGGTGCAATGTTGGATGAGCTACGAAGCATGGACTGGGTGCCTCGACTGGTGCGCAGCAAAGCAAGCAAGTTGGGCGAAGCCAAGAAGACTCTGGAACGTCGCTACGGCCGCGCGCCAACAGACCAAGAGCTTTCCGAGCACATGGAGATTAGCCAGCAAGAGCTTGAACGGATGCAAAGCGAATCGAGCGCGGTCAATCTCGTTAGCCTGAACAAAAAATGGTACGAAACGGATAGCTACAAAGACGTCCGCGAGATTGATATCCTGGAAGACAAGCGCGGCGAAGATCCGACCCGCCGGGTCCAAAAAAGCGACTTGATGCGGTTGGTTACCAAAGGCCTCAATCGCAACGAACGATTGATCATCATTCTGTATTACTATGAAGAACTAACCATGCGCGAAATCGGCCAAACGCTCGACTTGAGCGAAAGCCGAGTCAGCCAAATGCATTCAAGCATCGTTGCTCGACTGCAAGAACAGCTTGGCCGTCGACGTCCCGAGTTTGGAACTTAGCCTAGGCGTGGGGCTAATCGAAATAGTCGGCAACTTGCTCTCGCATAAAATTCAAACCATTTGCGGCTAGTTCGAACTCCGTCTCAAACATCCGCCTCCAGATCTTGGTCGCAGCGGCCAACTCCGGCAGGGCTAGTCCAAAAGCTTCAATCACGAGCCAACCGTCATATTGAATTTGCGCAAGCGAGGCAAAGGTTGCATCCCAATCGACACCGCCTTGGCCTGGCGTGCTGCGGTCGTTTTCGCTGATGTGGACGTGGCCAAGAGTGTCTTGGATCTCGTTGAGCGTTGCGACGATATCCTTCTCTTCGATGTTGGCGTGAAAGCTATCGTACATCGCTCGGCAGTTTGGGTGTGCGACTTGACGAACGAAACGGGCTGAATCGCTATGTGCATTCAGGAAATAGCATTCGAAGCGATTTAGGGCTTCGACTCCAAGATTGACTCCCAGGCTGCCGGCATGTTCGGCAACTTTTCGCATGCTTTCGACTCCCCACTGCCATTCATCTGGAGTGGGTCCGGAGCCGGTGAAATGTCCGATTGCGGAATGGAAGGGTCCGACCAGCGTTTCAGCGCCCAGAGCCGCGCAGCAGTCGAGCGTTCGATTGTTCAGAAGGACACCTTTGGCGCGGACCGCCGGATCGGAGCTAATCGGATTGTCCTCCACGTTGCGAACGGTAACAGCCGTCCGACCTAGTTCCAAGTCATCGAGTCGTTTTCCCCAAGCCGCATAGTCGAGGTCCAAATTGAAGATCGGAATTTCAACTCCATCGAAGCCCATCGACTTGAGTCGCTCGAGCACTGGCAAGAGATTGTCAGTCAATTCGCCGCTCCAAAGGAGCAAGTTCATACCGTATTTCATCGATCAATCGTTTCAGTAGGAAGGTTGAAGATTATTTGCGAGCAAGAGTCGCTATTTGCCCAGCCAGTATTTGATGATTGCTTCAGGTTCTCCGAACGAGTCCGTCATGGCTTCGGAAAAATTCGTTCCCTTTCGGATTTGTTTGAGCAGCGATTGGAATTGTCGAAAATTGTTGTTGGACATCATCGCGGCAATGACTCTCATGCCGACAAGTCCTTGAGTCTCTTCGTCGACATTTCCATCGATCAGTGCTTTCGAATCCGGAATGCGTTTAGATGCCTCCAAGGATTCAAAAGGCCACCTGCCCATTCGTCGATAGTCCTTTCGAAATTTTGCGGGAATGAAATTGCGAGCCATGCCTTCGGCGAACCAAAACGGGACTCCTGGCTGGCTGCCCCAGTAAGCACCCAAAAACAATTGGCTTGCCATGGCTGGGGTCAACACTTCGCTCGTATTGCTGTCGACAACCACTGCATAAGCATTCTCAGCATTGGCTCGCCAATGACTAGTCCACTCGCGAGGCAATTCGCGGTTTTCGATCATCTTTCCGAATTCGCTGTAGTCATAGCGAGTCTTGAGTACAAAGATTGCAAGTCCTCCTCGAATCAACGGTTCGTCCGGCTTCGCGGACCGAAGGGGCGAAGTCGCGGCAAAAAGTGGCGGGGTACGCACCGCCGCGATCGCCTTTACAAAATCGTCCTTGATCGCAGTCAATCGGTCGTGCGGAACGTTGCCCAACAGAACTAGTTCACTCGTTTCAAGCGTAGTCGCTTCCTGGTCTGGAAAAGCGCGATTCCACGTCTCAATGGCACGAGCCTTTCGAGATGCAAATATCTCGGCATGCGAACCAGTCTCCTGTGCTGAACCACCTGCCGGATTCCAACTTGCGATGAGACAGAAAGTCGCAATCGATAGGATGAATTGAGCAAAGGTGGCTTTCAAATTGACCATTCGGGGTCTTGACTTTCGATAGCGGTTTGAAATTTGATTTGTTGTGCGGATGAAAATAATTGTTTTGGCTAAGTGGTGCTTATTGCAAGTCAGATTGAATGGAAATCGTTTTCGGTGCGATTCGGGGTGAGGCTCATCTTGCGGGAGCGAGATGGCTACTTTGCGAGATGGCTACGATGCGAATCGGATGTACTAAAAAAGATGGTCATCTGGAATCTTTTCAAGCTTTATGTAACCGGGGTGTCGTGATGCCTTGTACGGATCGTTGCCGCGCGTGTTGTAGCAACAAATGAGCGACCAACGCGGGTTGGGGCTGGTGTTTTGATCCGAACGATGCAGTAAATTGCCATGGAAAAACAACCCGTCACCCGGTTGCATCTCAACGTGCTGAATCGACATGCGTTGGAGGACGGCGACGACACGTTCCGGATCGGCACCGGTTTGATCGCCGACTTTGGTGTGGTTCATCCTTCCCAATAGGTGGGATCCGGGGATAACCTGCAAACAACCATTGTCGCGTGTGCAGGCATCGATGGCAATGAAACAACTTGCCATCGTTGGATAGAGACATCCAAAGTCGTACCAATAGCCATAATCCTGATGCCACTCCCAGGCTCCGCCGACGAAGGGTTCTTTAAGCATCATCTTGTGATGGTAGTGGTAAACTTCATCGCCCAGAAACAGCTCCATGCTATCGACGATCCTCGTGAGTCGAACGATGCGGGAGTACCAGTCATCGCCAAGATCGTTATCGAGCGAGAGCTTAGTCTGGCCGCCCTGAGCGTCGTTGCGGACCGTCGCGCGGGCGGCAATCTGCGCATCCCGTCGTGCGTAGCTGCCAAGCTGGTCAATTTCTTGAGTAGCCAGCAAATTGCGAACTAAAACAAATCCCTGCCGGTCAAACTGCTCGGCATCGGAGGCCGCTGGTCGAAAGTATGTCATAGGAAGCTCGCTGAAAAAATATTTTTGATTGCCAGCATTGCAGCCGTGTTAAGTTAACGCGGCGCTATCAATTTTCAATTGGTAACTGAACTATGCGCAATTCAACTGCCGAAAATAAATAAGTATCCATTCAAGTCGAACGAAGCAGGTTGGGTCTTCATTTTTTTTAGGGGCATTGCGATGAGCCGTCAAAGCTGGTGGCAGAAAATCTATTGGACGCGATTTTCTAAGCCTGTTGAAGAACGCGTTTTGGCGAACTTCTTGGTCAATCATTCGATTCAGTCGGTGCTTGAGGTCGGCGTCGGCGATGGATCCAGACTGCGACGAATCGCCAAGCTGGTCAATGCAACGAATACCTCCGAGCCAGTGCGATACATCGGCGTCGATGAGTTTGAATCTGCCAAGGATCCGTCTCATCTGACCTTGAAACAGGCTCATCAACTCGCAACGCAGTTGGGATTCAAGGCGTCGCTCATTCCGGGTACGCCGCAAGCAGCCCTTCCGCGTGTGGCTCATAAATTCGGTCCATCCGACTTGGTGATTGTAAATGGCGGTATCGAACTTCACCAGCCAGCCATGGGAACGATTGGAAGTTGGCTCGACCGTTTGGCTCACAATCGGTCTACTGTGATTGCGTCGGAGAACTCGGGCGGCGCGTTGGTTGCGGTGGATGCCCGCAAGCTATCGCTCCCGCTGACCAAGGCTGCATAGGAGCGGCTTCAAAGTACCGATCCGTCTATTTGTTCAGGCAACGGGCTGGCGCGAACCGCGCCGCGCTAGCTTGATACCCTGGTGGAGTCGCAACATTTTCTCTGGTCCAACGGATAGCACTCCGCGATTTGCCGAACAAGACGTTTGACATCGTCGAGCGTGTGATTTGCCGTCAGGCTGATTCTCAGGCGACTGCTTCCAGCGGGAACCGTTGGCGGGCGGATGGCTGGCGCATAGATGCCATTGGCACGCAATTGTTGCGATAGCGACATTGCGATGGATTCGTCTCCAACTACGATCGGGATAATTGGGCTTCGACCGTGCGGAATATCCCATCCCAGATCGGCAAGTTCCAAACGAGCCGCGCGTGAAAGTTCTTCGAGGCATAGCCGCTGGTCGGTCATTTCTCGCATCAGGTCGATCGCCGCCAATCCGCCAGCTAGGACTGCAGCGGGCGGGGCCGTGCTGAAAACATAGCTCCGGCAACGGCTTACGAGGAAGTCGATCACAGTTTTTGAACCTGCTGCGTAACCACCAATCCCGCCCAGAGCCTTGCTGAGCGTTCCGAGCTTGAGCAGAACCCGATCGGCTAGTTCCAGTTCTTCCAGTAACCCACCGCCCTGCCGGCCAAAAACTCCAACCGAATGGGCTTCATCAACGATCAGGCCACAGTCGAATTGCTCCGCCAGTGCGGCCAAATCGCCGAGCGGAGCCTGGTCGCCGTCCATGCTGAAAATGGATTCCGTGACGATCAAACTGCGAGAAAAATCGGACCGATGCCGCATGAGCAGTTTGGCCAGATGATCCAAGTTGCAGTGATCGTAGATAAACCGGGAACCTCGTCCCAATCGTATTCCGTCGATCAAACTCGCGTGGTTGAGCCGATCGCTGAACACCGCCACGTCTGAGTCGCTCAAGCAAGAAAGGGCACCGACATTGGCCGAATAGCCCGACGAAAAGACCAAGCAATCCTCGGTGCGACTTAATTCTGACAGCCGATTTTCAAGCTGCCTAGTGGCCGGGCCGTAGCCGCTCAAAACCGGACTTGCCGCACTGCCCCAACCGTTGTACTCCAATTCCGCGTGAATCGCTTGTCGAATTTTTGGGTGAAAGCGGAGGCCCAAATAGTCGTTTGTTCCAAAATCCAGGTGTGAATCGCCACTTTCGGCCCTAGAGGTCTGCAACCCTCCCCGACGGCGCTGCTGCTGGCAAAGCCGAAGGTCTTCGACCTGACCGGCAAGATACTGACTCCAAGACTTCGGCATTTCAATTCTAAGGGGAACTTTCCAAAGGGATTTCGCCTCCAAACGCTGCTTTAGCCTACGGATTGTAGCGGAATTGCGGCCTGCTGTCCGCCCCGCGGTTCGACGGACAGGGCGCATAGTTCGTTTATACGGACCTCGCGTAACCTGTAGGCTCCAAGCAGCCTGGTACAAGGCATCGTTTCGTTGAATTCCTGGCTTTCCCAATTACAATCCAAGCTTCAGTGCGCATTTTCCCCAATCATTCCATTTTCACAGCCAGTCGACTTTGCGGCGTTTTCGACGCATTTGGGTGCTCTGTGCTCGTCTCAAATGGGGATTTGGGTTAGTTCAACTAGTTTGATTCGCGGTTTCAGTACGCGTCGAGAGGTACTCAATGGTCTTAGGTGGTTTTTTCAACTCACGTAAACTGCTGGCTCGCAATCGCTTAGAGAAACGCGGCGCCGTCCGACGGGTGCTCTTGGAAGCTCTCGAACCGAGGCAGCTCATGGCACACGGTCCCCAGCTCATCGGCGTTCAGCCAAACTCCGGATCCCTCATTGAGGGTGGTGAGCTATTGCAAGTTTCACCGACGGAACTCGTTTTTCGTTTTGATGATTCGGTAGGCATCGATCCGAGCACTCTTGATGGAATCAAAATTGTACGTTCCGATTCGAATGGCCAATTCGAACGCGCAGCCGTGGCTACGGATTTTGGGACCAACGGAGCGACGCTGGTTGAATTCTATGCGCGTGAGGCGGGAGAAGCCGGGAACGGGATCACGATCGTCTTCACCCGAGCTTCACGCACCGACAGCCGATTGCCTCGCGTTGAACTCAATGGCCGAACGATCAACGTTGAGCTGAACTCAAATCCATCGCTTCAAACGCGAGTCCAAGATTTGCTGCAAGCCTTCAGCTATGAAGCGCCGAATTCAGCAGCCAGTCGGTTGGTGTACGCCCTTCGTCTTCGCGGTTCAGACACTGCGGGCATTGCGCAAACGGTCGACCTCAATCGCAGCTATGTGCTGACCGGCGCGGGAGCCGCCAAAGGTTCAACGGATTTCGGCGTTGGCAACAACGTTTCAGTGCAGTTCATCGCAAAAGAGTCTGGCAACTCGGGGTTGAACCTGCGGATCAATGTCACGAGTCGAGATCGTGGTGGCGTGGGCCTCCCGCGTGTAACGGTGTCAGGCGGCACGATCAACGTCGAGGTCAACAGCAATTCCCGCTATGCGACCAGCATTCAGGAATTCATCGACGCGATCAATTCGAGCAGCTCACCGGCTTCGTCGCTTGTTGAAGCCCGACTGGTCAGCGGATCGCCGTCGATTCGCATTGGCGGTCAACCGACCACGTATTCACCGATCACGTTGGGTGGAATCAGCGAGAG
>WPCK01190972.1_pt1 | contig 17447 bp, 9 predicted proteins | sample 5399851 | NCBI WGS metagenome assembly WPCK01 (sample SAMN12869471, study PRJNA574797) | sludge metagenome | isolation source: wastewater treatment of pH11 | place: China:Beijing | collected 2019-05-20 | reverse complement strand
ACGATGAAAAAGAAACGCGGCTCCGGTGGCGGAACGAAGAAATTCCTCGGTGAACACATCGAGAAACTGCTGCTCATCCTGTCGGCCGTCCTGGGCCTGACCTTGATCTATTTCGGGTTCCGGCAACGGGATGTCCTGCAGTCGGGCCGGTCTCCGGAATCCCTGCAGCAGGAAGTGGCCCAAACGACGCAGACGATCAACCTGTCGAAGTGGGATCAGGATTTCAAGGCGGAACGGGACTTGGACCAAGACCTGTTGGACCGCGCGAACGAAACACTGCGGCCCGTTTCGGTGGCCAGTTATGCCACCGAGCAAGTGATTAAGCCCGCCATTCATCCTCCGCGCATTACCCGGTCGGATCCCCAGTTGTTCGCGGCCTTTGACCTACGGGCCTCGTCCGGCTTCGGCATCATGCCGCCGGGCCGGGAACGTGGTGATTCGCGATTCAATCAGTTCGAACAGCCATTTCCGGACAATCGCGAGGCCCCTGACGAAGAAAATGGCCGACCTATCCCTTCGGGATTTGGCATGATGGGGGGGGGCGAAGGGCAGCTCAACATGTACGGTGGTGGGAGCGCCCCCAAGGGTGAGTACTTCGTCGCCGTAACCGGCCTCGTCCCGCTGCGGAAGCAGCTCAAGGAATATCTGGCCCGCTTCAAAACGGCTGATGATTTTCGACCGGAGCGCGATGTTCCCAATTATCGCGGCTGGGTCCTTGAGCGTGCCGAGGTGGATGCCTCGGGTAAGCCCAAGTGGCAAGAAATCGCCGATGGAGGTTCGCTGCGCCGGTCCCTCCGCAACCGTGATTCCTTCAATTCCCAATCGGCCGAAGTCGTCGATCCCGAATGTGTCGCCATGGGCCGCCTGACCATGGCAATCCCATCCTTGAACCTGTGCCGCAATATGTCGGAAATCGCCGGACATCCGGAGATCCCGACGTTCGAAGAGGCGATCAAGCGGCAAGAAGAACGACAGCGGCGCCGCGGCTGGGGCGGTCGTCGAAGAGGCGGCCCGGGCGAAGGAGGCCCCATGGAGATGCCGGACGAGAGCCGGATGCCAATGCCTGGTCCTGGTCCCGAAGGCGTGACTCGCCGATCGTTTGGCGGCGGGCCCGGCCGGGAAGGGGGCGGCGGTGAGTCACGCATGCCCCGCACCCGAGAAGGAGGCGGTGAATTCGGGATGGGGAGCGGCGCCGACAGCGGGCTCAATATCGCTCGAATCACCTCGCCGCGGTTCAATCCGGACGAGGATATCCCCGAGAACTGGATGTTCCGATATTTCGACTTCGACGTTCGCCGGGGTGCCAGTTATCAGTACCGGCTGAAGCTGCTGCTCCAGGACCCCAACTCGCCCGGCGAACGCGGCATGAGTCCTCCACCGGCGGCACTGCATGAAGATGTGCAATCCCGCCTGAGCAGCATGAAGCGTAAGTCGTATATGCGCGAGACGGACTTCACGGCGCCGAGTAACACGGTGCGCGTGGGCTCCGCGGCCTACCTCGTCGGCGGACCCGTTACCGTTCCGCGAAAAGTGGTCAGTAAGGACAAGCGGACGTGGTATTACAAGACGGGGGAGGAACCCAAGGGCAAAGTCATGGCGGTCGAATTCGATGAAAAACGAGCAGCCCAGTGCCCCGCGACGTTGGACGTCCGACCCGGCAGCATGGCCTACGCCGCCAAGGAAATCGAACCGGTCCTAAGGTGGAAGAACTGGCTCGACAAAAAGGAGACGCACGCCTTCAAGGTCGATTCGCTGGTGCTCGACCTCCGCGGGGGTGAAACCCTGGGCCTCGGCAGCTTGACCTCGCCTGGTGACATGTTGGTCTGGGACGACACCGCCGGTCGCATGGTGGTGTTGTCCGAGCTGCAGGATGAGAACGAGTTCGCCAACTACATTTTCCCAGAAGAGAAAATGGGACCCGGCTCCGAGGGGGAAGGCCCAAACGGCCGACGGGGCGAGGGAAGCCGACGCGGTGGTGAAGGGGGCCGACGCGGTGAAGGTGGCGAACGGGGCGGCAACCGAGATCGCCAGTCGCGACGCGGCGGGCGGTGATCACCGGTCGCGCAAGGCGGCATGGATCTCCTGGAGGACCGGATCCTCTTTTTCGAGCGCCATCGCGCGCAGCAACGTCGAGCGCGCTTCCGGCCACTCCGAATGGCGGCCCAAGGACCAGGCCGATGCGCCGCGGACCAAGGGTTCATCGTTCCCAAGACCTCTCGCCAAGACAGTGATGTGGACGCGTCGCGGGGAATTCCCCAGCACGATCGCGGCGTTCCGCAGGATGCCGCGTCGCTTGGCCCGCCACAGTGGCGTGTCCCGAAACGTCTGGCGAAATTGTGCCTCCGTGAGCTCAAAGAGTGGGTAAAGTTCGACGGGATTGAGACCGGATCGCGGCCAGAACTCCTTGGACCCACCCTGTGGACTGCGCTGGTTCCAGGGACAGACGTCCTGGCAAATGTCGCAGCCAAAGAGCCAGTCTCCCATCCCCGATCGCTGCTCCCTGGGGATGTTCGATCGATGTTCGATCGTCAAGTAACTGATGCAGCGCGTGGCGTCCAGGACATACGGCCGGGGAAATGCCTGGGTCGGGCAGGCATCCAGGCAGGCAGTGCACGTTCCGCAGTGGTCCGTGTCGAAGGGCGCGTCATATTCAAGTTCCAGGTCGGTCAGGAGCGTGGCGAGAAAGAAGTAGCTACCCGACTGACGATTCAGCAGTAGCGTATGCTTGCCCACCCAGCCCAGGCCTGCCAGCCGGGCAAATTCGCGCTCCAGCAGCGGTGCCGAATCGACGACACCTCGCATTCGGGCATTCGGATCTCGCCGCTTGATGGAATCGGCCAGATGGTGAAGTCGTTCTCGCAGGACATCATGATAGTCGGCCCCCCATGCGTAGCGGGAAACTCGCCCTTGGCCGTTTGCCGGCAGTACCGGCGTCGCGCTGCGATAGTGGACTCCTAGCACGACGAGGGACTTGACTCCCTCAAGCACGTGTCGAGGATGCTCGTAAGCAGGCAGGCGGTCAGCCAGGTAGTTCATTTCCCCGGCATGGCCGTCGGCAAGCCATCGCGCGAGTTCACTGAATCCGCTTGCCGTCACGGCGGGGCAAATTCCCACCAGATCGAAGCCGAGCTGGTGGGCCTTTTGTTTGATATCGCGGCTGAGGGAGTCAGAAGACATTTCGGCGATCCTCGGCAGATAACAGCCGGCCCGAAGGGCCTATTGATCGTGGGCGACCGTTTGATGAATGAGGGCCAGCGGCCCTGGTCCGCTCCTAGCGATTATGACACCTGGTACGATCTCGTGTGCGGCTGGGCAGGTTCCATGACCGGCGCGGTGCGCGTTGACGGCACGGGCCGCGTGATTACCGTGGAATGTAGGTGGCCCATTGATTGAAACCGAAACTACTCTTCCCGCTTGAGGTGCTCCATGATCCGCTCCATGCGTCTTGCTTCCGTGGTGTTGACGTTGGCTCTGTTCGCCGGTTCGGGCAGCGATGTCCTGGCCTGGGGCGGATGGGGGGGGGATGGAGGCAGTTTCTGGAGCTATCCGGGCGGATACGCAAATTGGTTTGGCGTCTCCTCCTATGCCACGGGCCGGATTCCCGTGCCGCCGTATTTTGCCATCCATCCTCCGGTGTATTACAGTCAGCCGGTTCCTCGCGCGTATGGCTTTAGCCCCTGGGCGTATCCGGGGGACGTCATGACGCCGGAACCCCAGGTCTGTGCGGAACCTGCGATCATCGAGAATCCCTACACGAAGCCGATGGAGGAAAAGTCTTCGCAGGGGAAGAAACCCGAAACGAACGACACGGCCGCGGCACCCCTGACGATCGACAATCCGTTCGTATCGGGTGTGGCGCAGGCGGCCTCGGCTGGTCCGCGCGTCGTCGCTCGGTCTCGATGATATCGAGTTGGCGATATCGAGTTGGCGAAAGGCGGCCCCAGCACAAGAGTACCCCGTTTAGGGCTGCTCCGGTTAGGGCCTGACCCGGTTCACGGCTCCCCCTCGCGAGGGCCGCCCTACGCCAACTACGGTCCTGGCCGTCCTGACACCAGCCGCATTTTCTTGCCATCGGCTGGTCAGGCCACCATCATAGCGCGTTGGCAGCCATTTCGTCAAAGGGCGGGAGCGCCCGGTCTTTCAGCGCGGTGGTGCGGCCTGCGTCGCTTGCAGGTTACTTGGCACGTCCTTCCACCAACCGAAGCAGGTCTTCGCCACTCATGCGAAACGCGGCATTGTGGGGGCAGGCGTAGACGCAGCTGGGCCTGCCGTCGATGCTGCGGCACAGATCGCACGTGGTGGCCCGCTGCTGGATCACCGGTCTCATCTTGCCATCCCGTTCCTGAAAGACCTGCCGCTCTTGGCCGGTCTTGGGGTCGACTTCGACCTTGGGGAAACCGTGCATGTTGATGTTGCCGTAGGGGCAATTCTGGGCGCACAGGCCGCAGCCGATGCAATAGTCGTTGATGCTGATTTCCAATGTTTCGCCATGGCGGTGGATGGCGTCCACGGGGCAACCGACGAGGCAATACGGGTCCATGCAGGATCGGCAGCTGCTGGCCACGAGGAACCGGTCGAATCGCATGCCATCTCGCACGAGGCGTGTCACACCGTCGTGGGTGTCGGCGCAGGCCTTCGTGCATTCGTCGCAGCGGGTGCAGCGTTCCAGGTCGAGCACGAGCAGGCTTTGTGCCAGGTACAGGCCTTGATCGAGAAAGTCCTGGCTGCCAGAGGCGGCCAGTCGCTGGCGGGTCCGTTCGTTGCTTTGCAGAATACTGCGGGCCGCCTCGGCCAGCGGTTCCACGATTTCCGGGAACTGCGCCAGCAGCTGGCGAAAGTCTTCGCCGCGAATGCGGATCAGTTCCACATGATCGAGGGCCGAGCAGGTGGCGGTCGCCACTCCGGGCCGCAGGCCCGTGCCCAGCGGGTTGGCCAACAGGCTGGTCACTTCCGACAACAGACCGATCTCCCCGAAGTACCGGCCGGGCCCCAGGTAATTGAGCACGCGGTCTTCGCGGCCGAAGGCCTGAGTGACCTTGACGAACCCCAATTTCGTGATGTAGAGGTTCTGCGCGCGATCCCCTTGCGCGATGATGACCTGTCCGGGATCGACGAAGACGATTTCGGCCTTGTCGCGGAGAAACGCCGCTGCCCGTCGCCGTGCTTCCGGGCCGAGCGGTTTGAGGATCGGAAGGTTTTCTACCTGGCCCGTCAGCGACCGTTTACGGTAAACGCGATCCAGTACCTCCCGACTGACCTCGTTCCGTTGCAGCATGTGCAACACGTTGCGGCGGATTTCCAGGACTTCCGCCGATTCAATCGCCACCACGGTGGCAGAGCGAGGGTAGCGGTTCATGCAGGTCATTTCGCCGAGGATCACGTCATCGGAGGTGAGCACGATTCGCTGATTTTCCTCCAGCGTCGCGGCCCCCACATCGGCCAGGCGCGCCTGGCCGCCGACTTTCTGGACAAAGGTCCGAAGCCCGCCGAAAAGGCCCCGAATTCCGTGCGCCTTCTCACTGCGGACCGTTCCCCGCGCGCTGTTGAGAAACACCTCGAAACGCCCGCTCAGCAGGATGAATGCGGTCGAGCCATATTCGCCTTCGCGGCACAGAACCTCTCCCGCCTGCAGTTTGCGGCGGACGACCGCACCGCCGTTGAACTGCAGGAACTTGTAGGGGATGCCTGAGAATAACGGCAGCTTGATCAGTTCATCCGCAGTGACGATGTCGCCATCGAGCCCCTCGGCTCGCAGGTCAGCCGTCACCCTTTGGACCTGGTGGTCGATGAACTGCCGTGTGAACTCCAGTGCGCCGGTGGGACAACTGATGGCGCACTCACCGCAGGAGACACACGAGCTTTCCCCCATGGGTTGGCCCAGATCAAAGGAGATCAACGTGGCATACCCTTTGCCCGAGCGGCCGATCACATGGTTCCCTTTCAGCCAATCGCAGCCGCGAACGCAGCGCCCGCAGAGGATGCACTGGTCGTGATCGACGGCAATCATGGGGCTGGAAAGGTCTTGACCGCGCGGTGCGGCAAGGGGAGCGAACCGGCTCTGGGTGATACCCAGCCGTGCCGCCAGCTGGGCCAGTTCATTTCCGAGTCCCGCTTCTTCGGGGAACTGGCAGCGGTGATCGACCGACCCCAGATGATCGGCGACCAGCAGTTCCGCGATCGTGCGGGTGGCGGCGTGAACCCGAGCAGCCGCGTCGGGATCGCTTCGGCTCTCCAGCGTGTGGACCTCCATACCTTCCGAGACTCGCTGGACGCAGGCAGGGACCAGCATCTTGCGCAGGCCGCGCCGCGTGGATTCGGCCGCTTCCACGACGCATACCCGACAGACTCCCACCGGCGGCAGGTGCTCTTTGTGGCACAGGGTCGGGATCGGATTCCGATCCCCAGGCTTCTCGATAAATGCCTCGCTGGCAGCGTCATAGATCGTGGAATACCGCGGAATGGGCTGCCCTCGGCTATCGCGAATGATGTTCCCCTGGCTGTCCCGTTGGGGCACGGCTCTCTTGACGGTCAGTGCCTGCCCATCGATTTTCAGATGGACATCGGCGTCGAAATCGCTCGCCGTGGCCTTTTCGACGCGAATCAGCTGTCCATCCACGGAACGGGCAAAGAGCCCTTCGTCGTCGTACGGCCTGGGACCCGCCTCCTGAAGCGGTGAGAAGTCGACCTGCCGGGGCGTTTCCGCCATGATCACGCTCCCATCCCAGGACCGTCCTGCCGCCGCTCCAGCAGCTCGGGAAAATGCCGCAGGATACTCAGGATCGGGTTGCTGGCAACTTGTCCCAGTCCGCAAATGCTCGTGGCGACCATAACCTGAGCGAGGAGCGGTGCCAACTCTTGTAGTTCCGCGAGTCCGGTGGGGGAGAGATTCCCCCCGGCCCAATGTTCTCCCAGGACGGTGATCTTTTCGGAGCCCAGGCGGCAGGGGACGCACTTGCCGCAGGACTCGTTGCGAAAGAAGCGGCTGCATGCCAGGGCCTCGGCCAGGATATCGCACGGTGCGCCGTAGACCACGAGTCCAGCACCGATCATCAGCCCCATGGCCCGCGCCACGTTGATGTCCAAGGGGACATCCCGGATATCGATTTCCGTGACCCCTTCCGGGACGTGCTTTCGCACGAATTCGCGGTTCAGCTGTTGCACGGAGATCTTGGGCGGCAAGAGCCCACCGGAAGGTCCGCTCAATGCGATCGCAGCGATCGGCTTGCCCTCGGCCATCCCACCGCAGTACTGATCGAGCAGTTCCCCCAGCGGGATCCCGGTGGGTACTTCATAGACGCCCGGTCGGATCACATCGCCGCTGATGGAAAAGAGCCGGCGGCCCCGCATCTGCGGGCCGTTGTCCGCCACCAGGGGACCGGACTTTCTTCCCTGTTCGGCGTACCATTCCCCTCCTTCACGCAGCATGATGGCGGGGACCCAGGCGAACGTCTCGACATTACTCAGCAGGGTCGGCTGATTGCGATAGCCATTGGTCATCAGCTCGGGGGGACGGTTTCGCGGCTCCGCCCGCTTATCTTCCATGGCTTCGATCAGTGCGGTTTGTTCACCGCAGATGTAACCGCCGGGACTGACAAACACCTCCAGTTCGAAACTTCGCCCGGATCCGAACACATTCCGGCCCAGCGCGCCGAGTTGCCGTGCACTTTGGAGGGCAAGCTCGATCACTTCAGTGGCTTCATGGTACTCGTGGCGAATGTAGATCCAGCCACGGTGGGCCCCCACGACCAGCCCTGCCAGGATCATTCCTTCGATGGTCAGGTGGGGTGCGGTGAGCAGGACATCGCGGTCCTTGAAGGTACCCGGTTCGGATTCGTCCGCGTTGCAGACGATGTACTTTTCCGAGCCATGTGCCCGGAGGACGTCCCCCCATTTCAGATAGGCTCGCCCCCCTGCCCCGCCCATGCCGAGCAGCCCTGCCTTTTCCAGGGCCAACAGCACATTTTCCGGATTGGGGTCGCGGACGAAGTTCCGGACTGCGTCGTAGGCCGGTTTTCCCTGATACACGTCCATTTGCCAATCGCGTGCGTTGCGATGGGCCCATTCCTTTTCGTTGTCCGCCGGGGGCGATTCCCCCTCGGCAAAGCATCGAACCAGTTCGTGCAGTTCCGCTTCCGTCCGTCCCAGGAAGCACTGATCGTTGATCATCACGGCCGGCGCGCGATCGCAGCGACCAAGGCACGAGACGCCATGGACCTCCATGACCGTGCCGCCATGTTGTGGGGGCGTGCCCCGCAGTTTTTCGGCGAGGGCAACGCCGCCGCGCAGATGGCAACTCATGTCGCGACAGACGTGAACCATCACGCGGGGAGGAGGCGCCGCGCGGAAATGGGGGAAGAAGGAAACGAGCGACTGGATCCGATACAAGGGCTCACCCAGTTCACGGGCCACAGACCGCATATCCGCATCCGTCAAGTAGCCGCCCCGCTCCTTTTGACGGGCATACAATGCGGGAATGATCGTTGGTGAGTCGGTCATGGTTGCCTTGTTCGTCTCCCGTCGTATCGCCGTTACACCTCGTGCGGCGGTCGATTCATTCCGGCTTCAGTATCTTTCGGAGCGGTTTCAGGGACTCGTGGAATGCCTCGGGCGAGTACATTCCAGGGCATTCCAGCGCAGTGCCGTTTCGTTCAAATGGTAAGAGCATATGTGCCATCGCCTCCCAGCGGCGATGGATTTCCTCGAGTACGGCTTCCGGCAGGGGCTGATCCGATCGCGTGTCGGCGGTGGCTGCCCGAACGGTCAGGTACAGGATGGCCGCATCGTACCAGTCGGCGGGGCGGGGTACGTTTGCGAGCGCTTCCTTCAGCACGTCCATCGGGGGAGCGGATTCCGACTGCCATTCGGACGCTGCCCGCGTATCCCCCAGATTCTCCAACGCGCTCCACTGGGCCAGCTGCTCCTGCCGTGCCGCCTTGGAAATGACCGAACTCAGCGGCAAATCGGTTGCCATCCGCGTTGCATCCGGTAGGCCGGCAGTGTACCAGGGATTCCATCTTGGCAGCCCGCGCTGACCGGACCAAACGCCGAATGTCACAGGATCGGTTGGGGGATCCGCTCCCCGGCCCGACGCCGGAAAGGGAGGCGGGCCAAGTCGATCGGCCTGCATGGGATGGTGACAGGCAAAGCAGTCGTAATCGGAGAATTCAGGCTGGGGAACTGGCGGATGATCGAGGGAATCGGTCGATCGTTCACGCGACAGTTGGGCGGCCCGGGCGAGCATTCTCCAGCGGGCCGCACGATGCAGTCGAATCGTATCGCTGCCCTCGGTCCCTGCACGGGGATCCCAGTGTGGCGGCATCCGATGGCTGTGTGCCAGGCCGTCGAAACGCAGCGCCGGATGCCCGGCGGCCACCAGGTCATGGTTCATATCGCGGATGAGACCATCTGCGGACCTTGACCCGATGTGGCATCGAGCACATCCGTCCAGGCGATTCAACCAGTTCTTGGTATCTCGCATTCCGTGAGACGACATGGCGTTCTCGCCATGGTTCTCGGATCGCAGGTGTGTGTCGATCCAATGGGAGGCCGGACCGTGACACGACTCGCAGGACACTCCTTCCACGAGCATTTCGGGAGTCAAGGAAGCGGGTCCGTTGGCCGGGTTGGCCCCGAGCGTCACGTGACAGGAGACACAGCGGCGCTGAAGGAAGGCCAAGAACTCCACTTCGGAAACGCGGGTTCGCGGATCGAGCGCCGCCGCAATCGCTCGTGAGGCCTCCTTCATCAGGACGAGACCTGCCGTGGCATGCGGGTCTCGGGCCTCCCACACCCGAACGCTGCTATTCCAAGTGGGGCCCTGTCCGGGTATTCCCCCGTGACAAGTGGCCGACGCACACGAGGCGAAACCGAGGATCGGAAGGGGCGCCAGATCCTGGCCGCGGACGAGTCGAGTCACGTCACCGCTTGCCGCTTCCAGCCAGCCTTGATCCGCCTCCGTCTGCGCGCTGCTCACCGCGGGCTCATCCATGTCCGCAGGTTCACCTGCGCGCGTCCAATGGTAGCGATGGCACAGCGTGCAGCGATCCGACGCCCAGGTAGGCTGTCGTCCCAATTGCTCGCGAGCGGATTTCGCCAATAGCGCGGCTGGGAGCGCCTGCGACGAGGGTCGATGGCAAAGCGCGCAGCTGTCAATGCCGCGAATCATGACCTGTTCATGTGCGGTGGGTGAGGGGCGTGCCTCCTTCGCATCGCCGCTCGTCTGGTGGCAAAATTCACAATGCATGGCGGCGTGCGCGGAATGATCAAACACCGAGGTTTGAAACCAGCGGTCCGGTACCATGGTCTGCACGCCGTTCGTCCGAGCCCTGGCGATGGCTTCGTCGGACAGGTCATTTTCCCGATGGCAATCCAGGCACCTTGCCCGCAGCTCCTTCTCGGATCGGGCCAGATCCCCTTGCGGATCGGCGGCCCCAGATTCGCGGCGATGGCGACCGGGAGTCGATTCCTTGGCCAGGTCGCTGGGCATTCCAATGCGACCCGCGCTGCGGCCGGCCGCCAGCTTGACACCGAGCAATGCCCGAAGCTCGGCCCAGGGTGCCGCGTGCGGAAGGGGCAAATCGTCGTGGGATCCGGAGGCGTAATTCAGCGCATGGCAGGCGCCGCAGTGCCGGTCAAAGCTCACGGGTTGAAACCTCTGACCCAACAGCCGATCGACGGGCAGGTCGAGCGCGGATTCCTGCCGTTGGTCGGGCACATGGCAGTCGCCGCATTCCAGTTGAACCAACGTGTCGTCCGGCCGGTCCATACCCCGGTATGCCGCTCGCCAGGCGGGCGGCAATCGGTCCATGGTAATTCCGCCCCGTGTCCCCTCCAACACCTGCCCGGGGCGCATGTGTTGGCGATGGTCGAACCGGATCCGGCCCGGGTCCCGTTGGAGCGAGCGGAACTCGCCATGCGACTCCTTCGTAAACTCCTGGATTTGGGTATTGGCGACGTGAGGCCTGGCAACGATGACGGACGTGAGATCCCCGTGGCAGTCCGTGCACGCGCCGTTGCTGACGGCCATCAGGTTGTGATCGCGACCCAGGTGCTCACGGTGACATCGCGTGCAACTGCGGTCCAGACTGGTATCTGCAAGCTGCAAGCGAAAGTGATCACGCACCGGATGGCACGACTGGCAGGAGGACTCGATATGGTCCAGCGATGCCTCGCGCAACGGGCGCCAGGCGTCGAAGCCGAGCGACGTGCCCATTCCGCCGCCATGGCATGCTTCGCAATCGTGTTCCAGGGACGCATGCGACCAGGATAGCGGGCCCGTGTTAATGTGGGAGCGACCCCATGGGCCTGCGGCGTACAGGCCGTAAGCGCCCGCCACGGCGATGGCTCCCACGATCATCCAGCGACGCCACCGCAGCAGGGCGTCCGGCTGCTTGTGGTAGTCCAGTTGGATCCGCTGCGCCCTGGTTTTGCCGGTTTCGGACCTTGCCATGGCTACCAGTACCTCAGGGCAGTCCAGATATGCACCACCACGAGGACCGACAGCGCTACGGAAAGTCCTACATGGACGGGCAGCCAGCCGTGGAGGTAGCGGTGTGCCTTTCCCTGGAGATCAAACTGACGGCGCTGGTCACAAATCTGCTCCAGGGCGTCAATCACATCCTTACTCGAATCCTCGCAACTGCGGCGCAGTGCCTCAAACCAGCGGCGTGCTTCCATGGTATCCCGCACGGGTCCACCGGCGGATTGGCCTTGCTGCAGGTAATCCTCCAACTCGGAAAACGCATTCCAAAGAATGGGGGCATCCTTGCGGCTGGAAGCCACCATGCGGGTTTCCAGCGTTCGTCCGCGGGTCCGACCGATTTCACGCACGGCCCCCACCACGACAGCCCGCGGACCCAGGTCTGGTTCATTCTCGGCGGTGTCAAGGTCCACGTCCTCTATCGCACGTTGGGGAGACGAGTCGCTCCGGGGAGGCGGGCCACAGGCGGCACTGAGCAATTGCCGAAAATCCTCCACCGCCTGACCCGACACATGGTCGATCTGTGAGTAGATGGTCTCGGCCGATACGTGACGCAACATCCAGCCAGGCAAGAAGGTCTGCACAGCCAGTCCGTGGATACCGCTGAGCAGCGTTGCCCCAAGAAGTACCATGAGCAGTGTCGGCAGCATGCCACCGAAATGCCACCCGCAATGCAGCAAAGCCAGGGGTGCACAGGCAAGTCCCAGCCAGATGTGTGCCGCCAACCAGTGCTTGGTGGCGATCAGACGCAGTCGACGGTAGTTCTTGCGCGGCCACAGCAGCATCTCGAAGGCGATGACAATCGCCGCGAGGATGCCACAAGTCATTCCCGGCCCGCTGCTTCCCCCCACCCAGACCCCGGCCTTCCAGCTCGTGAGCACATGCCAAAGGGTCAGCAGAAAAGTGACGATGAGCGCCGAGACGGCCCAAGTGGCATGCAGGCTGATTTGGTATCGATCCAGCTTCACAGTCCCATCACATGTTCCATGAAACTAGCTGACTTCGAAGGCACCGCTCATGTTGGCCCAGCCAGGCCGAAAGCGATGTTCGTCCATCGTAGCGACGACGCTGGTCGATTACAACAAGCGACGGCCGTTGCCTGTCGGTCCCGCCCGCCCTTGGAAGGAGGGCGGTCACCGCCAGGGTTCCATAGGTTCCCATGGCGCGGCATGCTATGATCATGCGTTGGAATCGGAATCGTGCTGCCCGAAATCCAGCGGACTGATCCTGGGAAGCATTATGCTCGTCGTCCAAGTCAGCGATTCGCACCTGATTGAGTCCGAGGACGGCCTGCTGTACGGCATCAATACCCTGAACACGTTTCGGCAGGCCGTCGAGTCGATCGGTCGCATGTCGCCCCGGCCCGACTTGATCCTGCATACAGGGGACCTGGCCGAGGATGGTTCGCTGGCGGCCTACAGGCGTTTGGACCAGTTGTTCCAGGGGTTGGCGATACCCTACGTCTGGATACCCGGCAATCATGATTCCCTGCCCGCCATGGCTGCCGCCCTGCCCATCAGCCCCAAGCGCTGGGTGCGTGACAACTGGCAATTTGTGCTTGTCAGTTCCAAGCTGGAAGGGGAAGAGACGCATGACGGGATGGTTTCTCCGCAGGAGCTGGACCATCTGCGGGAATCGCTGCAGCAAGCGCGGCATCCCACGGTGGTCGCCATCCACCATCATCCCATCCCCGTGTTCTCGCGCTGGTTGGACGAAGGCTATCCCCTGCGGAACGCGGATGAATTCGTGAACATCGTGGAGCGGTTCCCCTGCTGCAAGATCGTCCTGTTCGGCCACGTCCACCAAGAGGTCGATCGGGTGCAGCATGGCATCCGTTACTTGTGTGCCCCATCCACCTTCGAACAGTTTCAACCGCGGACGGAAACGCTGGTCCGCGACCCGCGACTGCCTGGCTTTCGTGTACTGGACCTTGCGCCCGACGGTACTTTCGAGACGCACATCTTGCGTTACGAGCTGGCGTGATCGGATTGCCAGAACGGGGCGCCCGCGAGAACTTCCGGGTGCGGTCAAGTCCGGACCATCGTGCTGTACGCTTTATGGCGATCATTCCAGGGGGCTCGAACTGGGTCGACATGGCTTTTCCAGTGACTTTCGCCCTGGGCCCGGTTAGATTGAAGGTTGGACGGCCGGCGGGGCTGCGGTGAAGCACCATGGTGTCGCGAACAACCACGCTGCAATTGGAGATGCTCGAACTTCGCGTGCCGCTGGCAGGCGATCTGGGCCCTCGGTCCGGCCAGACCTGGCACAATGCGGCACTGCCAACGGACGTCAACGCCGACCAACGGATCTCTCCGATCGACGCTCTCCTGGTGATCAATGCCCTGGAGCCGAGTGCCCTCGGGGCAGGCAGTTTGCCCGCAGCGCCTCCGGACAACCAGGTCTTTCTGGACACGAATGGCGACGCCATCCTGTCGCCCCTGGATGCACTGCTCGTGGTCAATGACCTGGCCCTGGCAGTCGGTACGAGTTCCCTGTCCTTGGCCGCGGCAGGTACTTTCCAGGCCTCGTTCAATGCGGCGGAGCAGTTGGGACCACAGAACCTGCTGACCACGTCCGACGTGACCACGCTCTTGCAGCGGGCCTCCATGGCCAGCCCTTCGACGGACGCGATCATTGCCGTCGTGGATCGCAGCGGCCGCATTCTGGGTGTCCGCGTGGAGAGCGGCGTCAACGCCGCCCTGCGCGCCGACCCCCAAAAGTTGGCCTTCGCCGTCGACGGCGCGGTGGCCAAGGCCCGCACGGCCGCATACTTCAGCAACAATGAAGCCCCGCTTACCAGCCGCACGATTCGATTCATCAGTCAGTCCACGATGACACAGCGGGAGGTTCAGTCCTCGCCGGCGAACGCGGATCCCAGTTTTCGCGGACCAGGTTTTGTGGCACCCATCGGCACGGGTGGGCATTTTCCTCCCCAGGTCGCGTTTACACCCCTGGTCGACCTGTTTGCGATTGAACATCAGAGCCGTGACAGTCAGTTCCTTTCCACGGGAATGGACGGCGTGCCTGCCAATTCCAGCGATCCCAGCTTGAATCACCGCTTCAACGTGGCCGCGACGAATATTGCCGCCGGCGCCGAGGACTTCTTCTCGGTCTGGCCCGAGTCTTACGGAATTCAGTCCCAGACCGCCACGACCGCGCAGTCACGGGGGATCGGGACACTGCCTGGTGGAATCCCCCTCTTTAAGGTGGTAACGAACGGCCAGGGCGATCCCACGGGGGGGATCAATCTCGTGGGTGGCATAGGGGTCTTCTTTCCGGGGCCTGAGGGCTTCGCGAGCTCCGAACAAGGGTTCGTCCATGCCTCGCGGAGGGGCGGCGTCCCGCAATCCGAGTTCGACAGGATCAATGCACCGAGGGTACTCGAAAGTGAGTTCATTGCACTGACGGCGGCCGTGGGCGAGGGGATGGTCGGCCCGTCCGCCTTCGTGAGGAACCTGAACCAGTTCACGGCGCCCCTCCCTCCTCTTCCGGACTTTGTCCTCCCCATTGGCCGCATCGATCTGGTGGGCATTACACTGGAAATCTACGGCCCCAACCCGCGAACCAATAACCGTCAGCCCGGGATCGACACGCTGATCGATGTGGGAGACGTACTGAATGGTCCAGGGGCCAATTCGGGCGCGAACCTGCCCGTCTTGCCATCGGGTGAGACCGTCCTTTCGGGTCAAGCGGTCCCGGAGGGGTGGTTGGTTGTACCCCACGACGCGTCGGACGGCAGTTTGACCGCCGATCAAGTGGAGCAGATCATCACGCAGGGGATCGACGAGGCCAACCTGGTGCGTGCCGCCATTCGGCTGGCGCCCGGATTCCGCCCAGGTGCTCGAACGAAGATGGTCCTTTCCGTGGCGGACACGTCGGGCGAGGTTCTGGGGCTGTTCCGTATGCCCGATGCGACCGTTTTCTCCATTGACGTGGCCGTCGCCAAGTCTCGCAACACGGCCTATTACAATGACGCGGCGGACCTGCAGGCCGCTGACCGCATCGATTTCAATGGCCAGGGGATGCCGGGTCCCGTCTCCCAATCGTTCGGCCAGTTTGGCAATACGGTGCCGCTTGGCACCGCCCTGACCAACCGCACGTTTCGTTTCCTGGTGGCGCCCCGCTATCCCACGGGCATCCAATTGTCTCCGGGCGACGCCTTGGGGCTCGTCAATAGCTCTACGCTGGACTATTGCGACCAAAAACCGGTCGCCTGCCTTCAGGTTGGACCCCAGAGTATTCTCCGCTTACCGGGAATCAATCCCCTGACGGCCGAGAACCTGGTGGACACGGCACCACAGGCGATTACGGTGTACGCGAATACAGGCACGTTGAGTACCCTGGCATTTACTGCGTTCAATGCCAACCGCAATTTCCGCGATCCGGGTGACGCGGGGGTCTTCATTGTCGGTTCCAATCCGCCGATCGCTGCACCGTTGGCCAATCAGAACGGTGTGGTGTACTTTCCCGGGAGTACGTCGTTGCATGTGGCGGGCAGTCTGAATCCAGCCGGCGGATTCGGCGTCAGCGGCGACGGCGTGGATCAGGACGACGTAGTGACATCTTTTGGTCAGTTGGGTTTCGCGCCCCCCACACGCATTCATGTGGACCAATTCCTCGTGGGGGGAGTACGACTGCCGTTCCAGAAGTTCAATCGAAATCCATTGGGCCCCTGAACCGATTGCCACCCGGCCGATGACGGCGATTGGAACGGGCTTGTCATGTCCTGGCGAGGAATTCGCCCCGCAGCAGCGCCTCTTCGGCGATGCGGCGATAATAGGGTCGGCGGAATCCCAGGGGAGGGTTGGCCGCCACGTCGCGGCGAAACAGCCGTTTCGTCAGCGAATTCCGCAGCTTCGAGATGGTTCTGGCGAGACTCCGTCCTCGATGGGCACCGGCCCGGCTCGAACCCCTCCTACGGTCCGAACTCGCCGGTTCAGCCACCGCGTGATCGTTCCACAGCGCTACATAGTCGCTCTGTTGAGGCGGTGTCGCCAGGATGTTCTTCCTCGATACCCGCTGGGCGATGGTCAGCAGGTAGGTAGGCAGCTCATTGCGCAATTCGACTCGCGATTGCACCACGTCGGGATCCCTCACGACATACCAACCGCCGCCGGGAACCACCTCGTGCAACAGCACCACCTTGATCTGGAAGCCGTTGACGGCGGAGAAGACCCGGAACAGCAACTCGGGACTGAACTGCCAAAAGCCGTGTCCCAGGAAGTTGTTGGCCACGGTAACTTGTGTAAAGTGTCCGCCTACTCGAACCATCTCCATACAGTTTCGAAGTGCCTGAGGCACATGGAAGACATGTTCGAGCGTTCCACCGTCATGCACGACGCTGTACTGCTCCTTGAGATCCTCCGGAACAGGTCGATTCAGGTCATGAATGAGGCTAGCCTGTTCGTAGTTGGAAGCATCCATGGACGCGGTCTTCTGGGCGCCGAGCAGGGCCAGGAACGGTTCGGCATGTTTGTTTCTGCGGAGGAATTCTCGGGCGTCCAGCTCGATCCCCAGCACGTTGAAGATTCGCTGCCAGGCAACGGGGTCGCCCCACAGCGATTGCCTGCCGATCGTGAGGGTCTCGGAGAAATCGACCCCGATCGACCTGGCGGCACAGAGAAACTGGGCGGCCGCGGTATCCAGACCCATGGCATCGGATCCAATGTTTTCGAAACAGGCCCGCGGGTGTCGGACCGCAGCGCCGGCAGTGTCCGTTACTTGCTGGTGAATTTCCAGACCGGTGTGAACGAGCCCGACGGCTCGGAAAGTTCTTTCACGGCACGATGCAGCAAGAAGTGACTGGGCCGGTCTTCGGGGAATGACTGCACCAGCAGTCCCAATTTTCGGGTCGCCTCGCCGAAGTGCCGCTCCTCAAAATCGGTCAGTGCGGATTCATACTCGTCGCGCAGCTTATTCCAGTCCCCCTCGCTGGACTGCACCACCTCGTAGACATTGACGGGCCCGT